>Ga0196963_10002855_pt1 | contig 10024 bp, 6 predicted proteins | sample S1_5metaG_FD_148600 | JGI IMG/M metagenome (GOLD analysis project Ga0196963, IMG submission 148600) | Soil microbial communities from Anza Borrego desert, Southern California, United States - S1_5 | ecosystem: Environmental > Terrestrial > Soil > Desert | place: USA: California | collected... | reverse complement strand
ACTAAATTCTCAAAAGAAAAACCCCTACCGTACGATGGCAGGGGTTTTATTTATCAGGGTGCATCTACAATTTCTTTATTCTCCAAGAGTTAAGGCGTTCCGGATACTTTGCGCTCAATTCTAGAAAAAAAGCATCGTGCCTTTTGTCCCCTGTCAATTTTGCTCAGCTTAGCCTAAAGTCGAGTTCTCCCAAATTACGACTCCTGAGGGCTGTGACTACGGCAAGAAGCGATCCAACGCAGCTTTTAACTCTTCAATTTCTACCTCAATATTGCCCGCTTTGGCAGCACGACCAATACATTCGGTTAAATGCTCATCCAGGATCATTCGTGCTACTCGATCCAAAGCACCCCGCACAGCCGCAATCTGAACTAACACATCAGGACAGGGGCGGCTTTCCTGTACCATCGTTTTAATCCCTCGAATATGTCCCTCAACGCGGGATAACCGATTCACAATTCGTCGTAAAGATTCTTCACTATGAACATGAGGATGGGTATGTTCTCCATCCCCATCTTCGTGAATATGAACCTTAAGAGGCAAAGTTTCTTCACTCAGCGGGTTTGATCCAATCATGCCAGGTTAATCAGGTGGCAGGTTTACTTCACATCCTAACCTAGAGGCAAAACTTATGAGGTTATCTCTAGGCGATCGCTTTGCGTTGCGCTATGCACAATCGCTTTCTCAATTGCGTGTAACTGCAACCGAGAGACATCATACCAAGTTGTACTCTTCTGTGTCAGGGAGTCAGAGGTCAGGGTTCAGGGATTAGAGAGGGACTTTCATCCTTTATAGTGTGCATTAATTGATGGGTGGTCTTGCACCTAGCGATTGAATCCCACTCAGAATGGCTCACAAAATTGTAAAAATATGTTTAAGAATGCTTTGAGGAATTTACAGATATTTTCACTCAGTAGCATTCAAGTGTTGTAGACCTTGATCATTTAGCAGGCAGAAGGTTAGCGTTGACGCTTGCCGACAAGCCAATGTTACAACTCACTCAAGCACTTGCTTGGTTGAACACCACTTAAACGACTTTTGAGGAATCTTCACTGAAATTGAAAATTGATGCTATGCAATTTCCCAAGTTTGCTGCCTTATTCCGCCAAATTAAGACTTATCTGTTGGCAACTGTACTAGCCGTAGTATTGAGTGTTGGCGTTTATCAGGTATCGCCATCTCTCGCAGCTTCAGTTCCTGCCCTCTCTACAAACTCTCTTCAGCCCCAGCAAACTGCTGCAATTCCGATACCAGAGACGCCGACAGGCAGCTTTGTGACGGCGGCTGTCAATCGGGTGGGACAAGCCGTTGTCCGGATTGATACCGAACGCACGATTACCCGTCGCGTTGATCCCTTTTTAGAAGATCCTTTCTTTCGGCGCTTCTTTGGGGATGAGTTTATGCCGCGATCGCCTCAGCAAGAACGTTTACGCGGTCAAGGTTCTGGCTTCATTATTGATCACAGTGGCATTATTCTCACGAATGCTCATGTGGTGAATCAGGCAGACAAGGTAACCGTCACCCTCAAAGATGGACGCACCTTAGAAGGCAAGGTGCAAGGATTTGATCAGGTGACTGATTTAGCAGTCGTGAAGATTACCGATGCCCATGACTTACCAGTAGCACCTTTGGGCGATTCTAATGCGGTGCAAGTAGGAGATTGGGCGATCGCAGTCGGCAACCCTTTAGGGCTAGATAACACCGTGACTCTAGGCATTGTCAGCACTCTCAAGCGTTCCAGCGCTCAAGTTGGCATCCCCGATAAGCGGCTAGATTTCATTCAAACCGATGCGGCAATTAATCCCGGTAATTCTGGAGGCCCTTTGTTAAATCAACAGGGCGAAGTGATTGGCATCAATACCGCCATTCGTGCAGATGCCATGGGAATCGGTTTTGCAATTCCGATTAACAAAGCTAAAGTGATTGCGTCCCAGTTAGCGCAAGGGAAAAAAGTTGCCCATCCTTATTTAGGTGTGCAAATGACCACCCTCACTCCTGAACTTGCCGTCGAAAACAATAATGACCCAAATTCTCCCTTCTTAGTCCCAGAAATCAACGGGGTTTTAGTCGTGCGAGTTCTCCCCAATACACCTGCGGCTGCGGCGGGGATTCGTCGAGGGGATGTGATTGTGCAAATTGAGGATCAAACCGTTACCACGGCTGAGCAGTTGCAGAATATTGTTGAGAATAACCGTGTAGGAACGTTACTTAAAATCACAGTTCAACGCGATACTCAGACAGCCTCTCTTTCTGTGAAGACTGGCGAACTGCAAAATGCTTCTTAGAGTTGGTTAGATGTAGGGACTCAAGTCCCTACACCTAAGCAAAGTATAAACCTACCAGCATTAATCGAAAGTTATCTAGTCTCAGTGTGTTCCTGGCTTGGGTGAAAGAACTTTTCGTGCAGGAAAACTATCGAAATCGTGGTATCGGTAGACCCTTCTTTCAATGGTTGGAAGAAACCTGGAGTGGAAAAGCCATAGCCCTGTCACTGCAAGCAACTCCTACAAATTACAGTGCGGTGACTTTTTACAAACGTTTAGGTTTTGAAGCTTCCCCCAATCGTCACTTGATGAAACTACTATAAAAATTTCGAGTAATAGAACAGAAAAATTACACGCTCTTAAATTCCCTTGAATCCAGCTTGGGCATTGATCTCTTGCTCCGCTTGCATGGAATCTACGGAAGTCTTGGCAGCTCTTGGCGGCGTCTTGTGATGAGTGCTAACTTGGCTCAGAACGATGCCGATTAAAATCACAATGCCGCCAAGATATTGAGCTGAGGTTGGGACTTCTCCCAAAACGAGATAAGCGGACATGATGCCTACAATCGGCGTAAACGAACTAACAATAGATACAGTAGAAACTGTAGACGCTCTCAAGCCAGTAGTCCACAAAGATTGACCGATAACGACAATTACCACACCGTAAGCTAGCATCCACTGCCACAGAAACGGGGAAAAGACATCCATAAAATGGTGGCGACCGTAAAGTACCAGAGCAGAAACGAAGAAGACAGCCGTTCCCAAGGCAGTCCGAACAATACTGTAGATTCCCAAAGGAACTCGGGAGAGCCGTTTTTTGCTAATAATGGTAGAGACGGCAAGCGCCAGCGCTGCGATCGCAACTAACAATTCACCAACCCCGATGCTGAATCCTCCCACCTGCATCATGTTTGTTTCAGGCGGTTGTAGGAAGATGGTCAGGACAACGCCGATAAAGGAAGTGATCGCACCTACAATTTCCCACCTATTCACCCGTTCTCGCAAGAACCAAACAGACAAGGCAAGTATCAGGGGAGGTTCCAACCTGCCAACTAGAACGACATTGTTGACCTTCGTTAAGGCAAGCGCCTGAAAAATTAAGCCAGGGGCAAGTGCGCTCGAAAGAATTGCCACAATGACTAAACTAAGCCAATCCTTTCTCGATAGTTGACTTAAGGTTCTCTGCTGCCACTGTCGCCCGTAGAGTACTATCAAAACTATTAAGGCACAGAGATTGCCCACAAACAAAACATTACATAGAGAAATTGGATTCTGCCCATTCACTAAATGTTGAGCACCAATTCTCTGTCAGCTTGCGCGTCACTGCACTGGAAGCACCGAAGATCAGGATGGCAAGCCAAAGATAGGTTGCCCCTGGAATTTTGTTAGTTAAATGATGCAGTTTTCCTTGGCGAGGCACAATGTTTCCTGTGTACAGACGTTATTAATCTCTCTGAGATTACCAAACTGTAACAGATAGGAATGGATAGCTAGAGCAGGATGGTCATCCGGCAGGGCAATAGAATTTCTAGAAAAATAGGGGTTTAGCATTGCTAAACCCCTATTAAAAGGAGGCGATTGGATCAGTTATCTATTAGCTAAAAACTTTCGCTAATAACTCAACCCCTTGAACTTAATCCTCGTCATCTTCCTCCCAATCATCCTCAAATTCTGCCTCTCCATCCTCATCTTCTAAGATTGGTGGGAAAGGTTCAGTTTTACCTCGACCGCCTGGTGTAAAACCAGGTTGATCATCCAGACTATAGGTGCGGGCTGTGCGGTCATCCAAGACGACATCCAGAGGGTCATCCATTGCTACCCCAGCGCCTTCATAATAAACACCAGGAGCGCCTGTACCACCAAATTCAGGTTCCATTGCACTCATCATGCTCTGGTCTTCATAGGCATTAAATCCAGTTCCTGCTGGAATTAAGCGTCCGATAATGACGTTCTCCTTCAAGCCACGCAGCCAGTCAGATTTGCCCTCAATAGCCGCTTCAGTCAGGACACGAGTAGTTTCTTGGAAGCTAGCAGCAGAGATAAAGCTATCGGTGTTCAGCGATGCCTTGGTGATCCCTAGCAACATGGGTGTATATTGCGCGGGTGCCCCACCCGTAATCGCCATCGCCTCATTTACCTGCTCAATCTGCCGCAGCTCTACCAATTCCCCTGGCAGCATGGTGGTATCACCGCCATCATCCACACGCACCTTCGAGGTCATCTGCCGCACAATTACCTCAATGTGTTTGTCGGCAATATCAATATCCTGGGATTGATACACTGACTGCACCTCATTAACCAAGAACGCTTGCGCCTGTTGCAGCCCAACTAGTGCTGACTCATAGACGCCTTGTTGATCTCGGCAGTAGTCAAAGAAGATCTCCAAGATTTCGTGCGGGTTTGCAGGGCCATCTGTGAGAGCCTCAGCAGCGTCCACCTCTTGACCATCAGAAACGATGACATTTTGCCCTGGGCCTAAGGGATACTCGGTGATGACACCATTTGCCTCAATCACTTTGACCTCGGTCGCTTCGTCTTCGCTATAAACGACAGATGCTGTACCGGGTCGCCGAGCTAAGATAGAGGCTTCTTTGGGTTTGCGTGCTTCGAGCAGTTCTTCAATTCTGGGCAAACCTTGGATAATATCCCCAGTTTTAGCGCGTTCAAACACCAGCAACACCAGGTTGTCACCCCGTTGTACCAGATCTCCATGATCAATGTGCAGTACTGCACCTGGAGATACCCGGTAAGGACGTGCTAGCCGCAAGGTTAAAGAGTAAGGGTTTGCAAGTGAGGATTCAGAATCAACAGCATCTGCCCCAGCTTCCTGTCCTTTACTTCCTCCGATGGCAACCACCTGACCCGACTCAGGCAAAACCACACCGGGAGCAATTTCGGTGCCAGATACCAGCAGTTGACCCCGTTTAACTGTTGGTTTTTGACCTTGAGTATCAATGATGATGCGGTCAGCATCTCGCACTACCAGAATACGGCGGATGGCTTCCGCTCCTTCGCGAATCCCTCGTACTTCTCCAGCTTCTTTACACTGTATCTCAGTGCGAGCAACTACTGCACCCGCTGCAATTTGGTCTCCATCTTGCACGAGTACCCGAGTACTGGTATTGCCCCCGAGGGGATCAGTTCCAGTATCGCGACGAATCACTAAGGATTCCAGAATGACCAGCTGTAATCGCATGACATCTGGGTCGCCATCAATATCTGGCACCAGTTCAATGTCAGCCGCTAGTTGAGCCGACAGTGATTCTAGATCCATCTCTAACACGAGCTGGGTACGTAGTAATTCCACGCCTTCTACAGACTTAACGCGCTCCCCATCTTTGTAAGGTAAGCGTTGTACTGCTCGCAGTTCAATAGTGGGACGTCCCGCTTCATTAATAGAAGCCTGAGATGGCACGCTTGGCTCATCGGGTACATCATATTCAACGACAGGTCGCAGCAAGAGTGCAGGCCCTTCTGGGGTTTCTACATACTCTACATAGCGGAGTTCTGCCACTGAAGGTAGACCTGGCATGATTTCCTGTCCTGGATAGGCGATGGTGCCATCAAGGGTGGGTCCGAGTTCTGGGTCATCAATCAAGTGCAATTCCCCAGGCTTGACGACGATTTCGCGTAGAATGTCGTTTTTCTGTACCACTTCTACGATGCCACCCGTCTGGCAGAAGATGTCCTTCACCACTTCGGTTCCAGCATCTACATACTGACCATCCTCGACATTCAGCAGTGAGATGTCTTTATTCACCTCATGGCACTCTTCAGGAATCCACAAGAGTGTGCCGCCTTTAACGACCTCGTAACCTTGTTTTGCCTTGCCACGCCGTTGCACTTCGACTCCAGCATATTTAATGATGCCGCCTGTCAGAGTGCGATATTTGTCATCAATTAGTTCAGCAACACAGGCATGATTTTGTACCTTGGTTCCGGGCGTTGCCAATAGGGAGAAGCGTTGGTTATCAGATGTGTAAATGACGTAATGCTCCCGACCGCCAGCGCTTTCAGCGCGGACTTGGGCTTGGTCTAGCAGCACGGAGGCGGTGATGATTTCAATTTCGCGCTCACCTCTGAGGCGTACAACCCCACCATTGGCTGAAACTAACTTGGTTTCTGCCAAGATACTTCCTATGTCAACGCGATCGCCGTTTTTCACTACGGGTTCTGCGGCAGGAGGCAAGTTATAAACTTCCCCAGAGAGTACCCAAATTAAGCCACCCCGTTGAGCAATACGAGTGGTGTTGCCTTGACGGTCAGTTTTTTCTTCGGGTACTAAGTCAGCAAATAGTACTTCTCCAGCCAAGTCGGTAGAAACGTCTTTCACCGCTTTTTCAGTAGAACGACGGGCTTTAGCCAATGCGACTTCTGCCAGTAGCTGTCCTGCTTTAACTACTTCACCCTCGCCCACCAGTACCAGTGAACCTGCTGTCAACGGAACGGTTTGAGGACGGTTGCTCTTATCTAGCGGTTGTAAAATCAGGTCAGAGGCAACTTCTACTTGTTCCCGGTCTTCCCCGTGACGGGTTCTGACGCCGCGAGTTCGCAATCCGCTTAAACGGACAGTGCCATCATAGGGTGCCCTAACTTGGCGCGCCACTTCTCCAGTGAACACCCCTCCCGTGTGGAAGGTCCGCATCGTTAGCTGAGTACCGGGTTCCCCAATGGATTGGGCAGCAATAATACCAACAGCTTCACCCATATCAACGAGATGACCGTGAGCCAAACTCCACCCATAGCACAATTGGCATACAGAACGGGCTGCTTCGCAGGTAAGGGGCGATCGCACTTGGACTTCTTCGACCCCTGAGCGCACAATGTCTTTGATGATCGGTTCAGAGAGGTCTTGGTTGCGGGGCGCTACCACTTCACCCGTTTTGGGGTGAATCACATCTTCAGCCAGTACCCGTCCCAGTAAGCGATGTCCTAATGGAATCAACACGCGATCGCCATCCGTCATTGACCGAACGCGGACGCTGCGACTTGTGCCACAATCAACCTCGCGGACAATTACATCCTGAGACACGTCTACTAGACGGCGAGTCAGATAGCCGGAGTCGGCTGTACGCAGTGCCGTATCTACTAAACCTTTACGAGCGCCATAAGACGAAATGATGTATTCCGTAACGGTTAGCCCTTCTCTGAAGTTGGTTTTAATTGGCAAGTCAATAATTTCCCCTTGGGGATCTGCCATCAAACCACGCATTCCTACTAGCTGCCGCACCTGGGACAAGTTACCCCGTGCCCCAGAAAATGCCATCATATACACCGAGTTCAACGGGTCAGTGGCCTTAAAGTTGCGGACAACTTCGTCTTTGAGGGCTTCAGAGGTACTGTTCCAAGTGTCAATTACCTTTTGGAATCGTTCTACCTCGGTAATTTCACCGCGCGTGTAGCGAGCTTCCGTATCTCGAATCTCGCTTTCAGCCGCCTCCAGCATTTCTCGCTTAACTGGCGGTACGACGAGGTCATCCACACTGATAGAGACACCGGCTTTAGTGGCGAAGCGAAAGCCTAAGTCTTTCAGCAGGTCAGCCATCTGAGCGGTACGAGCGCTGCCATAGTTGCTATAAGCCCAAGATACAAGTTTCTTGAGCTGACCTTTATCCACGACTCGGTTGTGGAAAATCATTGATTTGTTTTGTTCTGCCATGGTTGTCCTTAGTCCCTAGTCAGTGCAAGTGATTGCTGCGTAAGGATTTGAAGATTAGTGCCGGGTAACGCTGGAGGTTAGTTGAAAGTTAGCCAATCAGTTTAAACTTGCCAGCTTTCAACCAACTTTATGGTGAATTCCCTTCCCAGGTTCTCAGCTTCAAGTGGTTAGGGCTTCTTGAATGGTCTTGTTGTAGATGATCCGACCGGGTGTCGTGCGAATGTACTGAGAGATCCTTTGACCATCAGCCAACTCACGTACACGACGGTATTTATAAAGCTTCAACACCGTCCCATCTTCCAGCGTTTCTGTAGAAATCGGTTCTGTGTCTGGCTCTTCCGTTTCCATGACGCCTTCAAAGCGTACCCAGACATAGGCATGCAAATGAACTTGATTTTGCTCAAAAGCCCACACAGCATCTTCTAAGCTGGAGAAATAGCGATCGCCTCCCTTCGTAGCGGCTGGATTTTCTGCCGTCAAGTAATAGCAACCCAAGACCATATCTTGACTAGGTGCAACAATAGGACGACCGGTTGCCGGGGAGAGGATGTTGTGAGAAGCCAGCATTAATAGCCGGGCTTCTGCTTGTGATTCCAAAGACAAGGGGACGTGAACCGCCATTTGGTCACCGTCGAAGTCAGCGTTGAAAGCTGGACACACCAAGGGATGAAGTTGAATCGCGCGACCTTCTACCAGAATTGGTTCAAAGGCTTGAATCCCCAGTCGGTGCAACGTGGGTGCCCGGTTCAGTAACACAGGATGTCCAGCAATTACTTCTTCCAGTACATCCCATACACTAGCATCCCCCCGCTGGATGAGCTTTTTAGCCGCTTTGATGTTATTCACTAAGCCGCCCCGAATCAACCGATTGATCACAAACGGTTGAAACAGTTCAATTGCCATCTCACGCGGCAAGCCACATTGATGGATTTTTAGCTTCGGACCAACAACAATTACACTTCGTCCGGAGTAATCAACCCGCTTTCCTAGTAGGTTTTGCCGGAAACGCCCTTGTTTACCCTCAATAATGTCAGACAATGACTTGAGGGGGCGGTTATTAGCGCCTACCACGGTACGCCCACGACGACCATTATCGATTAGGGCATCGACCGCTTCTTGAAGCATCCGCTTTTCATTCCGGACAATAATTTCGGGTGCTAAAATTTCTTGCAACCGTGCTAGTCGATTATTGCGGTTAATTACTCGACGGTACAAATCATTTAAGTCAGAGGTAGCAAACCGTCCGCCATCAAGCTGCACCATGGGGCGCAAATCAGGGGGTATGACTGGGATACTGGTCAGTACCATCCAATCAGGTTGGCTGCCGGTGGCAATAAAGTTGTCAATGACCCGCAAGCGTTTAATTAACTTGGCACGCTTTTGCCCTTTCGCTGTCGCGATTTCCTCACGCAGCCTTTCTGCTTCTGTTTCTAAGTCCACATCTTGCAACAGGCGTTGCAGTGCTTCAGCACCAATTCCCACCTCAATCCCAACGAGTTGAGAATCTTCGCTATAAAGTTGCTCTTCGATTTCGAGCCACTGGTCTTCTGTGAGTAGCTGCTTATAAGTCAGGTTTTCAGCATTACCAGGACTCAAAACAACGTAAGCATTAAAGTAAACAATTTGCTCAACATCCCGGAGGGGCATATCTAAAAGGATGCTCAGATAACTGGGAATCCCTTTCAGATACCAAACATGGGCAACAGGTGCTGCTAGCTTGATATAGCCCATGCGGTGACGCCGCACCCGTGATTCTGTGACTTCAACGCCACAGCGTTCACAAACAATTCCCCGGTGGCGTACCCGCTTGTATTTGCCACAATGGCATTCCCAATCCTTCGCGGGTCCAAAGATACGTTCACAGAAAAGACCATCCATCTCCGGTTTCAGCGTCCGGTAGTTGATCGTTTCTGGCTTTGTGACTTCACCCACAATTTGACCGTTGGGCAGCGTTCTTTCTCCCCATTGGCGAATCCGATCCGGTGAAGCCAGACCAATTTTGACGTAGTCAAACCGCTGTTCTAGCTGAGGTCTCATCAGTTGTTAATTGTTATTGGTTAGGGATCAGTTTTTCGTGGCTAGGAACCCGTTGCAGGTTAAGA
>Ga0196963_10002854_pt1 | contig 10024 bp, 7 predicted proteins | sample S1_5metaG_FD_148600 | JGI IMG/M metagenome (GOLD analysis project Ga0196963, IMG submission 148600) | Soil microbial communities from Anza Borrego desert, Southern California, United States - S1_5 | ecosystem: Environmental > Terrestrial > Soil > Desert | place: USA: California | collected... | reverse complement strand
GAAAAATCGAAAGTCTTTCCGATCAGTCGCGCCTGGACCACTTCGAACTTGCATGCCGGCACATTCACCGCGGCTTGCGGCGTGCATGTCTATCGCGGCGACACGCTGCGTGATGTCCTCGGCACGAACAGCGTGTTCACGTGCGATCCGACGGGCAACTTTGTGCATCTGGAAAAGATGAAGCCCGACGGTCCTTCCTTCACGAGCACGCCTGCGTACGAAGGAAAAGAATTTCTCGCGAGTACCGACGAATGGTTCCGCCCCGTCAACGTCGAACTCGGCCCCGACGGCTGCCTCTACATCGTCGACATGTACCGTTGCGTGATCGAGCATCCCGACTTCGTGCCGGATGAACTGAAGAAGCGGCCCGACCTGCGGCTGGGAGATGATCGCGGGCGGATCTGGCGGATTGTGCCGAAGAACGGTGTTCCTGCCGAGCGTCGCAAACTAGTACCGTTGGACGGCGCCTTGCCGTACACACTGATGGCACTGCTGAGCGACCCCAACGCCTCGCTGCGCGAGACGGCTCAGCGGCTGCTGTTGGCGAAAGACACCATCGAACTGGGCGGCGCTGGTCCACTCACCGTGGCCGACGCCTTGCAGAAGATTGCGGTTGGCGAAAAATCGCCACCGCTGCAGCGCATCCACGCACTGTGGCTCCTCAAAGCAACCGATTCCTTAACGCCGGAAATCATCGCCGCCAACGCTGGCCACGCCGACGAGCAAGTCCGCCGGCATGCGTTGCTTGTTGCCGAAGGGGAACGTCCCGGCGCTGCTGCCAAAGCTCAGGCCACCATTGCCGGTGTCAAGGAAATCGGAACGACGGACCGTTTCCAAGCGCTGCTCTTGGAATTGACTTGCTTGGACGCACAATTCTCACCGCCGGAGGAGATTAGTATCTTGCTCCCCACCAGTAAGGATGAAAGTCGCTGGTTGGAGTCTGCGGTGATGTTGCGACACCATCGCCACTTGCCAAAGCTCTTCTACTACCACGCACTGGTCGATCGCCAGCAGCCGACGAGCCTGCTGCAGTGGTTGGCACGCCACGTGGGTCAGCATGGCACGGATAGCGACGCCAAAATCGCTTTGATGCGACTGACGAATTGGAACAAAGACGTCGAAAGCCGCCGCTTGCGCATCCTGGTCCTGGCCAGTTTGGCGCAGGGCGTAAAGGCGCGCCAAGGAAATCTGCTGACGCTTTCGGCGCTGGCTGCGGGCGAGCTGTTTCTGCTCGGCGGCGGCCAAATCCTCGCCGATTTGCAAGATGCCGCTACCAGTCCCAAATCGTCGACGGAGATTGCTACGGCAGCCATTCAAGCCCTGGCTGCCATGCCTGGGGAGGTCAGCCACGATGTCCTCACGAAAGCGCTCGTGACGGCGGATCGCGAATTGCATCCGGAAGTGATTGCGGCAATCGCCGAGCAAGGGAAGTTCGCAAATCAATCTTGGCCTGAACTACTGAGCCAATACGAATCGCATTCCCTCCCCATCAAACGCGCCCTCATCGACAACAGCTTCCGTCGCGCGGATGGCCCGAAATTGCTGCTCGAACAAGTGAAGGCTGGCGTGATTCAACCGGCCGAGATCGATCCGCTCCGGCGGAAGACGCTGCTCGAAAGCAAGGACGCTGCGATCAAGAAACTGGCGGAGGAATTGTTCGCCCCGCTCAATCCTGCCAACCGCCAGCAAGCGCTCGATGAATACCAGGCAGTGCTAAAGATGACCGCCGATGCTCAACAAGGCGCTGTCGTTTTCGAAAAGAACTGCAGCACCTGTCATCGCGTGGGTAAGATCGGCGTGAACGTCGCGCCGGACATCAGCGATACGCGGACGAAGACGGCAGCGCAACTACTGGCCGACATCATTCAACCGAACCGGGCGATCGACAGCAATTTCCTCGGTTATCAGTTGCTGCTGAAGGATGGTACCGCCGTTTCCGGATTGCTCTCGGCCGAAACCAGCACGTCGCTCACGCTCAAGCAGCCGGGCGGTAAGGTGCTGACGATTGCCCGCGCCGACGTCGAGCAGCTGAAGGCCACCGGCGTGTCACTGATGCCCGATGGTCTGGAGAAAAACATCCCGCCGCAGGCGATGGCTGATCTGCTGTCGTATCTCAAGCACTGGCGGTATCTGGACGGGAAGACGCCGTTATCGCCGTAGGGAAGTTCACGCCGGGGGGCTTGAAAAGCGACGGAGTGCCGAGCGCGAGGCCAGTCCGGCCAGTAGGACAAACTGTTGTCAATGTGATGTTTAATAATTATCGAGATGCTATAAATTTAAAATATTACTGTTATCGAATCGTTATCGATATGTTTTAGCGTATTATCATACATGTGTAATAATGATTCGCGGCAAGTTGTTGCATAGCAGGGGCTTAGCAGCCGTTTTCGCGCCATCGAAATATCCAGCGCGGTGTTATCAAACTTTTCGGCGATTTGGCCGCAAAGTGTGTGGCGGTAAGACGTTGGCAGAGAAGCGGAGGCGCGATCACTGTTATCGAACTTCGAGGCTGAAATCGGGCGAGATTCGGATGACGGAAGGTCGCAGCATTGGTGCCGCTAATTCCCAGTCACAGGACCTGCACTGCCGCTTCACTCCCGGGGGGAGGGGCCGGTATACTGCGGGAACAGGCGCGATAGTTCAGGCGGCGGGCGGGATCAGCCAGTGGTCAGGTCGGTAGCTGAGCGGTAGTTCATTTGGGCGGGACGAAAGGAAATCGCATGGCAGAAGTTGCCAAGGGATCGGATAAGCCGGTGGATGGGATCAAACAGGGCGAGCCGGCACACCTGCGCCTGGGTGGCAAGGAATACGACCTGCCCGTGGTGGTGGGGAGCGAGAACGAGCGGGGCATCGATGTTTCAAAACTACTGGCGACGGCGGGGCATATCACGCTCGACGACGGTTATGCCAATACGGGCTCGTGCATGTCGGCCGTCACTTTTTTAGACGGCGACCGCGGGATTCTCCGGTATCGCGGCTATGCCATCGAAGAGCTGGCGGCCGGCTGCGACTTTTTGGAGGTCGCCCATCTGCTGATTTATGGCGAGTTGCCAACGCAGCAGGAGTTGGAGACGTTCCGCAATTCGATCCGCCGCCACACGATGATCCATGAAGAGATGCGGGCGTTTTATAACGGTTTTCCGCGCGACGCGCACCCAATGGCGATCCTGTCTTCCGTGGTCAGTGCGCTCTCGACGTTTTATCAGGACTCGCTTGATCCGATGGATGCGCGGCAGGTGGAAGTTTCGATCCACCGCCTGCTCGCCAAATTGCCGACGATTGCGGCTTACAGTTATAAGAAGTCGGCCGGCCAGCCGTTCATCTATCCACAAAACGATCTGACGTATTGCCAGAACTTTTTGCAGATGATGTTCGCCGTGCCGTGCGAGCCATACGAGTTCGACGCCGACGCCGTGGCCGCACTCAACCTGCTGCTGATCGTGCATGCCGATCACGAGCAGAACTGCAGCACGTCGACGGTGCGGATGGTCGGGTCGTCAAACGCCAATTTGTTCGCCTCGATTTCGGCGGGCATCAGCGCGCTGTGGGGCCCGCTGCATGGCGGCGCCAACGAAGCCGTGGTGCTGATGCTGGAGCGGATCATTGCCGAGGGGGGCGACGTCGGCAAGTTCGTCGACCTTGCCAAGGACAAGAAGAGCAACTTCCGGCTGATGGGCTTTGGCCATCGCGTGTACAAGAATTTCGATCCTCGCTGCAAGATCATCAAGCAGGCGTGCGATAAGCTGCTCTCCAAGCTCAAGATTCGCGACCCGCTCTTTGATGTGGCCCAGCAGCTGGAGCAAGTGGCGCTGAGCGACGAGTATTTCATCGAGCGGAAACTGTATCCCAACGTCGACTTTTACAGCGGCGTGATTTATCGGGCGCTCGGCATACCAGTGCAGATGTTCACAGTGCTGTTTGCGATGGGCCGGTTGCCGGGGTGGATCGCCCACTGGGTGGAAATGCACCGCAGTCCGACCAAGCGGATCTATCGTCCGCGGCAGATTTATACCGGCGCGGCGGAGCGGGCGTTTCAGCCGATTGGTAAGCGGTCTTAACCGCTTGTAAGTAGCGGGGTATGATGGCCGGCTTCCTTGAGGCTCCCCAGAGTACCGAGGAGAGGGAGTAATTGAATTCATCCTGACTCCTGACTCCTGACTCCTGACTCCTGACTCCTGACTCCTGACTCCTCACTCCTGACTCCTGACTCCTGACTCCTGACTCCTGACTCCTGACTCCTGACTCCTGACTCCTGACTCCTGACTCCTGACTCCTGACTCCCGACTCCCGACTCCCGACTCCTAACCCCTTCCTACCATGCCCCTCGTCAAGTTCACCAAAGAGAAGAAAGAAATCGAAGTTCCCGTCGGGGCCAACCTGCGGAACGAAGCCATCAAAGCCGGCATCAATCTGAATCAGGGGTTGAACGGCATGGGCTCGTCGATCAATCGCATTTTCAATTGCAAAGGGATGGGTCTGTGCGGCACCTGCCGCGTGCTGATTACCGAAGGAATCGAGAATACGAACAAGCTGACGATGGCGGAGTGGGTGAAGTTCAAGACGGTCGTTCCCACGCCCATTCCTGATCCGATTCCCCCGCTGGCCTACATTGGGCACGAAGAAGAGATGCGGCTGGCGTGCTGCACGATCGTGCAAGGCGACATCACGGTCGAGAGCGGCCCCGAGGTGAACTTATTTGGAGAAAATTTCTTCAGCTGATTGTCAAAGGACCAGGTGGCAAGGTCCAAGTGCCAAACCAAACCTAAATCCTGAGCTTTAAGTTTTGAAGTTTTGGATTCGCTTCTTTATTATTTGCTTGGCACCTGGCACTTGTGAATTGGCACTTTTCATGAAGCAGGTCCTCGCCGTAGTCAAGCCGCATCTGGCCGAGCCCGTGATCGAAGCGCTGCTGCGTGCACCGGTCGAAGCGCTCACCGTGCGCGAGGTCCGCGGCTATGGCCGGCAGAAGGATTATCTCAATCAGTACGGCGAAACGGAGTATGCGCTCGCTTTTCTTCCCAAACTCGAGATTGAAGTTTGGGTCGATGATGCGCGCTTGGAGGAAGTCGTCGAGCTGATTCAGCAAACAGCCAGCACCGGGCGACTCGGCGACGGGAAAATCATGATCTTGCCGGTGAAGGCGTTTCGTCCGCTCGCATGACGAGAGTGGGCTTTCCTTCCGCGAAAGGCGACAGGAATTAATCCACTGGGCCGCGATCGCGGTACACGGCTTCTTGCAACCAGGTAGAGGCGGCGGCTTGCAGGCGCTTGAGTTCCGTGAGCAGCGCGGTTCCTTGGCGTTCGACTTTCAAACGTTCGTCGGCGACTTTGGCTTCGTCGCTGTGGACCCGCGGCGCGCGGATGGCAAGATGGTTCAGACCGCGGCGGAATTCTTCGTGCTGTTTTCGCAGTTGCTGTTCGCACTCAACCATCTGCTGCACGCGATACAGCAACTCGTTGTCCGCCTTGGCGATCTCAGTGAAATCGGAGTGCAGCCGTTCGAAAAAGGGCTGCAGATGTTCGGCCACATCATCGGCAGAGACCTGCACCGTGTTCACCCAGCCCACGAGTTCGCCCGCCAGCACGGGTGTGAGCAGCGCATTTTCCAAGCGGTCGATGGCAGACTTCAATTCGCCGTCGTGCGTGATCGGCTGTTTCAGTTCCTGCGACATAGACATCCCCTTCTCAGAAAAGACTCAGCCTGGCTGGTCTTTGGCCAGGCTGGCGGCATCGCGGCCAACAGCTTCCCCGCATGCCGTGAAAGATATGCTTTCACGACGGGAGATCATGTTTGATCGCGAATCACGGAGAAGGAATGCAATCGCCGGGCCAAACTTACCGCCGCAGGGTGCGCAGATTCGGCGCGAAGCCGTGGCCTTGTGAGGCGCTTTCGGCCATCGGCACCGGTGCAAAGGGTTGCTGAATGGCGGCCGGTCCAAGCGGCTGCGCGGCGGGCTGCTGCCGCGGCGGCGCGTTGACATGATACGAGAAGAACGACGTCGGCTCGTGTAGTTCCGCGTGCCACGGATAGTCGAACACGTTGCGATAGTTGTAAGGCCGGCGATAGTAAGTGCCATGAAACGCCGGATAGCGGTTCATGTGCCGGTCGGCGGCGTAGCAGCCGTACTTCGGGTTGTAGCAGGTCTGCGGCATCATGAAATGCGGTTGCTTGTAGCGGCCATGTCCGCCGCAAGAATCGCAGCCCGCGCCCGCGTGAAATCCGGCCGGCGCCACTTGATGTTCGGTCGTGGGATAGCCGTCACCGCCCGCGAGTGCGAGCACGGTCAACAAAACTGCATGCATGGATCAGCTCCACAACGAGTCGAGAGGTCTGGCCGGAACCAGCCCCTGGTTTTGCAAATGCGGATTGCAACAAGCGATAGTCTTGGCATCGGCCCGCGAAGGCGGAGTTTCGACTTTCTTTGGAGCGACCTGCGAAAGCGGCAAGCGCGGCAAGGTTTAACAGCGGAAGCGCGGCAGCGCTCGGCGGCTGAACTTTTTTGTCCAGACGTTAAATTTTGAACCTCCATTCTTGAACAAACCGCCGCTTTGTTGGGGGTGCCGCAGCCCCGCGGCAGGCACGAGCTACGCGCAGCCCGCACAGTCGCTACAACCGGCGACGTTTCGCAGAATTTCACGGCGCTAATGCTGATTTGCGATCGGTAAAGTTTGCCGGCTGACTAGCGTGGAACTTAACAGCGAGTACGCAGTTTGTCAGAAGTCTTTACCTTGGTTTGCAGCCACTTTCTCGCGCTCTTTCGACGGTGCCACGATGACGTCAGCGTTGATCGGTCTTACCCGTGATCAAAACTTGATCTTCGAATTGCAATCGCAGCTCGAAGGGAAGTTTCAAGTCTTTCCGTGCGATTCGCTGGCCACGTTGCCTTCGACGCTCACCGCGCATCCCGCGGCGCCGGTCGTCGTGCACCTGGGCCAGGAAACGCTTGGCGAATACTCGGCGGGGCGATTCGTCGCCGAGCTCGACGAAGCAGTTGAGAATTCGCCCGTCTATGGCCTGCTCGCCAAGGACTGCCCGCCGCGGCTGCAAAAGCTGGCCGAAAAGTCGATCGACCATTGCGTGGCCATGCCCATCGACTACGAACAGCTCCGCCGGCTGCTCGCCAACCGCCAGGATATCGAAGGGGAACTGCAAGGCTTCTGGAGCCAGATGCCGCACAAGGAACTGCACGGCCGCAGCCGCTCGCTGATCACGTTCACGCCCGAAATGTTCGATACGATGGAAGAGATCAAGGTCGCCGCGCGGCACAATGTGACCGTGCTGCTGATCGGCGAAACGGGGAGCGGCAAAACGTTTCTCGCCAAGTTGATTCACGGACTGAGCGAACGCCGCGAAGACCGTTTTTGCAACGTGGCCTGCGGCGCGCTGCCGCCCGATCTGATCGAGAGCGAGTTGTTCGGTTATGTGAAGGGCGCGTTCACCGGCGCCGATCGCGACCGCGAAGGCAAGTTCGCCGCCGCCGGCCGCGGCACGCTGCTGCTCGACGAAATCGACGTGCTGCCGATGGAACAGCAAGCCAAGCTGCTCCGCGTCATCGAAACCGGCGAATACGAACCTGTCGGCAGCAACGAAACGCAATATTCGCAGGCCCGCCTGATCGTCGCTTCGAACTACAACCTTGAAGAACTCGTCCGCAGCGGCAATTTCCGCACCGACTTGTACTATCGCTTGAACATTCTCAACTTCCATCTGCTGCCGCTCCGCCAGCGCCCGTGGGATATCGAATATCTCATTCGCAAATTCGCTCTCGATCATAGCCGGACGCATTCCATTCCGCTCCGCTCGATCGACCAGAGCTTTTTCGAAGCGCTGCGGGTTTACAACTGGCCGGGCAACGTGCGCGAGATGGAAAACGTCGTCCGCCGCGCGGTGCTCTATTGCCAGCGGGGCGTGCTGACCGTGAACGACCTGCCGACCGCCATCCGCCAGGCCGTGCAAGGGCACGTGCCGATGCAGCCGCAGCCGATGACGCACGAACTGCCGCCGATCATCGTGCCCGAAGAGCGTTATCCGCTCACGAACATCGCTGGACCGATCCCGGTCGGCATGGGCGTTCGTCCCCGCACGCCCAACTCGCCGCCGCAGCTGCATCGGCCTTCGTCCGCCATGCCGTTGCCGCCACAGCCTCACAATATGCCAACGTATGCCGGTTCGTTCGTGGGCGCTCAACCGGCGATGGAAGGTGCGTCGCACTCCGGCGGGCCCATGATGAGCGGTCCAACCCGCGTGGCGAGCGCGACCAGCGCGTCGCTCGAGGCCCGCGTCGATGTGCTGGAACGACGGATCATCGAAGACGCCCTGCAGCGGAACAACTTCCGCCGCAAGGAAACCGCCGCCGAGCTCGGCATCAGCCGGGTGACGCTCTACAACAAGATGAAGAAGTTCGGGCTGTTGTAAAATTCTTCACGTGGCCGATGCTGACACGTCGGCAATGCGCTTGGCCATGTTGCCGACGCTGGCGGCGCAGACGGCGGCCACGGACCTATTTCGCTTTCTCTGTCTTTTCCAACTGCTTGTACTTCTCCTGATACTTTTCAAACAGCCGTTTGTGGCGGTCGTTCCAGGCGAGCTTGCGGCCTTGAATGTAGCCGGCGGTGATTTGCGTGGGAGTTTCGAGCGGATCGCCGCTGGCGATAAAGAGCGTGGCGTCTTTGCCGACTTTCAGCGAGCCGACGCGATCGGCCACGCCGCAAATCTGGGCCGGATAAAGCGTGATCGCCTTGAGCGCTTCTTCGGGCGGCAAGCCATAAGCGGCTGCTGTCGCGGCATGGTAGGGAAGATTGCGAACACTTGAAGCGCCGAACCGGCTGCTGCAGGAGATGCAGAATTTCACACCGGCAGCGCGCAGGCGTTCGCAGAGCGTGTAAGGCGCGTCGTAATCATCGCCCCGCCGCCGCGGCAGGCGATAGACCGAGGTGACGATCACGGGAATGTTGCGCGGCTTGAGCAAATCGGCCGCCCGCGGCGCGTCGTATCCACCGACGATCACCACTTTCAATTTGAACTCGTCGCCGAACGCCACCGCGCCTTGAATCTGCTCCAGGCTCTCGGCATGAATCATCACCGGCACGTCCCCGGCGAGCACATCCTGCAGCGACTCCCAGCGGGCATCGACGGGATAGTCGGGATCCGCCTGCCGCGCGGCTGCATACTGTCGCGCATCCTGAAACGCTTTCCGCATGGTTTGAACTGCATCGTCGCGCGGCAGGCTCACGATTGGATCATCGCTCGGGTCGGGAGGCGGCGGATTCGACGCGGGCTGCGGCCAATGAATCACGAGCCCCGCGCCATCCTTGAGGGCCATCTGCTCTGGTGTCCAGCCGTCCATTTGAATCACCGCAGCCCGTCCGGCGACGAGCATGCCGCGCGGCGCAGTCAGGGCCAGCAGCACGCCGTTCGCCCGCGTGACGGGAATGATCTCGCTATCGGGATTCACCGCGGCGAGCGCCCGCACGTTGGGATTCATGTTCCCCACTTCGCGAAAATCGGCCGTCGCCCGCACCGAGTTGATCTCCACCAAACCGATGTCGGTGTACGCATCAAACAGGCCAGGATAAATGTGCTGCCCTTGGCAATCGACTTTCTCCACCTTGGCGGGAAGTTTCACGTTCTTGCCCAGCGCGCTGATCTTGCCGTTCTCGAGCAGGATCGTTCCCCCTTCGATCACATCTCCTTCGACCGGATGGATCGTGCCCCCGACGAGCGCGATGGGGCCGGCTTGGGCCGGCGCGGGTACTTCGGGATTGGCGCGGGATGTCGCACACAACCCGGCAATCCACAACAAACTGTAAATGGCAACTCGGTTCTGCATGGAATGACTCAGTGCGCGAAACGGCAAGCGGAGAAATACATGGTAAGTCTAACTGCGAGTTACTTGTAATCCAGCGTCACAACCAGCGGGTAATGATCGCTGGTGTCGCGCTCTTCCGCGGGAATGGTCCAGAAAATGTCCATGTGATCCTTGTCCTGCTCCTTGCCGCGGATGACCAGGTCGCGGCGAATGGC
>Ga0196963_10002853_pt1 | contig 10025 bp, 7 predicted proteins | sample S1_5metaG_FD_148600 | JGI IMG/M metagenome (GOLD analysis project Ga0196963, IMG submission 148600) | Soil microbial communities from Anza Borrego desert, Southern California, United States - S1_5 | ecosystem: Environmental > Terrestrial > Soil > Desert | place: USA: California | collected... | reverse complement strand
CGGCAGGCTGCGCGGCATCGGCGTCTCGACCTATATCGAGGCCTGCGGCGTCGCGCCCTCCAACGTCGCTGGCGCGCTCGGTGCGCGCGCCGGCCTCTACGAGGTGGCCAACGTTCGGGTCAACCCGACCGGCTCGGTCACCGTCTTCACCGGCACGCACAGCCACGGCCAGGGCCACGAGACGACCTTCGCCCAGCTCGTCGCCGACCGGCTCGGCCTGCCGATGGACCAGATCGAGATCAGCCACGGCGACACCGCCAAGGTGCCGTTCGGCATGGGCACCTACGGCTCGCGCTCGCTCGCCGTCGGCGGCTCGGCGCTGGTCAAGGCGATGGACAAGATCGTGGCCAAGGGCAAGAAGATCGCCGCCCACCTGATGGAGGCGAGCGAGGCCGATATCGAGTTCAAGGACGGCAAGTTCTCGGTCGCCGGCACCGACAAGTCCAAGACCTTCGGCGAGATCGCCCTCACCGCCTACGTGCCGCACAACTACCCGCTCGACGTGCTCGAGCCCGGGCTGGACGAGACGGCGTTCTACGACCCGAAGAACTTCACCTTCCCCGGCGGCTGCCACGTCGCCGAGGTCGAGATCGACCCCGACACCGGCACCACCACGCTGGTCAACTTCACCGCGGTCGACGATGTCGGCCGGGTGATCAACCCGATGATCGTCGAGGGCCAGGTGCAGGGCGGCATCGCCCAGGGTGTGGGCCAGGCGCTGCTCGAATCTTGCGTCTACGACACCAACGGCCAGCTCGTCTCCGGCTCGATGAGCGACTACACCATGCCGCGCGCCGACAACCTGCCGCCGGTCGGCGTCTCGACCCACGTGACGCTGTGCACCCACAACCCGCTGGGCGTCAAAGGCTGCGGCGAGGTCGGCTCGATCGGCTCGCCGCCGGCCATCATCAACGCCATCGTCGACGCGCTGTCGGGCTACGGCGTGCGCCACATCGAGATGCCCGCCACCCCCTTGCGCGTCTGGCAGACCATCCAGAACGCCAAGAAGAAGGCGGCGTAGAGAAAGAGAACGAGAGACTGCGACCGCCCTCCCTCTTCGTCATGCCGCACTTGATGCGGCATCCATCCGGATGGACCCCGGATCAAGTCCGGGGTGACAGAGAAGAGAGCGGAGCGACGGAATAGAGAGAGGAAAGACCATGTACGACTTCACCTACACCCGCGTTAATTCGGCCGCCGACGCCGCCACGAAGCTGAAGGCCGACGACGAGGCCAAGATCGTCGCGGGCGGCATGACCTTGATCCCGACCCTGAAGCTGCGCCTGGCCAAGCCGACGGCGCTGATCGATCTCGGCGGGGCCAAGGACCTCGTCGGCATCAAGGTCGACGGCAAGAGTGTGACCGTCGGCGCGATGACCACGCACGGCGCCGTCGCCGCCTCGGCCGAGGTGAAGAAGGCGATCCCCGCCCTCGCCCACCTGGCGGCGCATATCGGCGACCCGGCGGTGCGCAACCGCGGCACGATCGGCGGCTCGGTCGCCAACAACGACCCGGCGGCCGACTACCCGGCCGGCGTGCTGGCGCTGGGCGCCACCATCGTCACCAACGAGCGCCAGATCGCCGCCGACGATTTCTTCAAGGGCATGTTCGAGACGGCGCTGAACCCCGGCGAGATCATCACCGCGGTCAGCTTCCCGGTGCCGGAGAAGGCCGCTTACATGAAATTCCCCAACCCGGCGAGCCGCTACGCCATGGTCGGGGTGTTCGTCGCCAAGACCGCGAGCGGCGTGCGCGTCGCGGTGACCGGCGCCGCCCCGTCCGTGTTCCGCCAGAAGGACATGGAAGCGGCCCTCGCGAGGAAGTGGGCGCCGGAATCGGTCGAAGGCATCAAGCAGAAGCCCGACGGCCTCAACAGCGACATCCACGGCTCGGCTGAATACCGGGCGCACCTGGTGACCGTGATGGCGAAGCGGGCGGTGCAAGCGGCGGGGTAAACCCCGCCGTCGCGTGACAGATTTGATCTCCAGCCGCGTTAAACCCAGGCGATCCAGATGTTTGCTTTGGATTTCGGTCTGCGCTCTTGCCATCGTCGCGCCAGGTTATGCGCTTTTCGGGCTGGGCGAGAGCCAGCATGGGTTCGGCCCTTATCCCAAATTGGACCCGAACGGCGAATGGCGGTGCCTTGTCCAATGCGACGAGAGAACGCCATCACTCCGCCTCGCCCTGACACAGTATTTCTTTCAGGGGAAATTCGACTACGAGCAAATGCAGCGCTTCGGCAAGGCCGATTCCATTACAATAAAGGACGTAACGCACTGCGACAGAATTGGATTTGCTTATCTCTGGTCTGACGGAACGCTGACTAAGGAAACCTATCAGTACCGTGCTCAAGACAAGTATCACCTTGTCCGTGAAGTGAATGGGCGGGCGGCTCATGACCTTATCGTCAACGTCCGCAGTGTACAGCCCGCAAGCGGCCTATTGGACCCCACAATCAATACGAATCTCGGGCTATCCACGTGGGAACCAGAATTGCAGAAGATGCACCCGCTTCTGACCAAGCGCACCGCACATGCAGAGACCGGCCTCGATGAAGTATTTCCGCGGAATGTCCTGGAGCTAGACCTTGACTCGTCTATAAGACGATACTTCTTCACTCCCGAGGATGCTCCGATACAATCGATTGTGCGTTGCAACTTCGGTGGCATGTACGAGATTTGCTGGGTCTTGTCTCACTCGGCACAAGACGGCGTTGCGTTCAGCCTCTTAGTGCCCTTTTCAGAGCTTCGTCTACTACCGGCAATCAACGAGCGCACGCTCGCCATGCTCAGGCAGTGGCGCGCCGCGGCGACGTCAGGCTGATGGAACGGCACGGCGGCTGCGTCTGAGAGCGATCTGCTTTACTGAGATGTGGCGAGCCGCTGCGCGTCACCATCTGCTATTGCACCTGGTGCCAGCACCGCACCGGCACCGTCTTCGGCACCAAAGTCGTCTATTCAGCGGATCAGGTGACGCTGACCGGCGAGACACCGTCGCACTATCGCCACCACTACGGTGAATCCGGCCGCTGGCTCGATGTGGAATTCTGCCCGAGCTGCGGCACGAACCTCGGGTTCACACTCGAGGCCGCCCCCTGCCTCCGCACCCTGCCCGCCGGCTGTTTCGGCGATCCGGCCTGGATACGAGCCGAGGACCAGAAGACCCGGCACGTCTATCTGCGCTCACGCCGCGAATGGCGCGGCCTCTCGCCGCTGGTCAAGGCCGCTTTCGAAATACACTGCACAGGATCGGCCGGCATTACGACTAGCAGTTGTCTTAAACTGAGAAGTTCTCCAGAATGGGCATCTCAGTTTTAGGGGGGCAACATGGCTAAGGGAGAAGCTCATCGGCAGATCCCTGCCATTCGCGTCAATCAATGGCTGAAGATTTGGGATCAAGTAAAGTTTGATTCCAAACATAGCCGCGCGAAGCCTGAGCCGCATTTCTATATTTTTTCTATACCTGCGACGGAGCTTAGAAGCCTATGCGGCATTTTCCGCCGTGAATCAAAGGGCGTAAAACCACGAGCCGCCGACTTAGGAATTCAGCGCCAACATGACGAAGATCGCTCCGACGAGATTAGTCGTTTTGTAAGGCATGGTTATCCGTGGTCTACGCTGAGCGCAGCAAAACAGGCTAAGCCCGAATATCATGATTTGCGGAAGCCTGGATGGCTTCCGACGTCAATTGTGATCAATATTCTGACAGGGAAAGACAAACGCGAGGGGAAGCAGGTCGCACCAAAAGACCTCATAAGAATTAATAACAATAGTGGAATTCCTCATCTCACGCTCCCGTACCAAGAATGGTCAGCAGAGTGGGAACCTTCCGACGTTCCACCTCTCGAAGTTATCGACGGTCAGCACCGTCTATGGGCTTTCAATGCCGACGACGATGTCACCTCAAAATATGAGGTGCCTGTCGTTGCCTTCTATGGCTTGGACATAAGCTGGCAGGCTTATCTTTTCTGGACGATCAATATTAAGCCAAAGCGCATAAACGGAAGCCTCGCTTTTGACCTCTACCCTCTTCTACGCGGCGAAGATTGGTTAGAGCGTGCCGAAGAGCACATTGTTTATCGCGACACCCGATCCCAAGAGCTGACAGAAGCGCTTTGGTCACATGCTGAGAGCCCCTGGTACGATCGCATCAATATGCTCGGCGAGACGAAGAACCCTTGGGTTTCTCAGGCTGCTTGGATCCGGAGTTTATCGTCGAGCTTTGTGAAAGCATGGGATGCAAGAGGGTCGAAACGCGCGGGAGGTCTTTTTGGAGCTCGAATTGGCGAGGAAGGCGAGGTCCTATCGTGGAGCAGAGCACAACAGTCGGCATTCTTGATCTATGCATGGAAGGAGATACGAGATGCAATTTTTAAGTCTAGTGATGAGTGGGCTGTTCATCTGCGGAATGGCGTAAAACGCCCACCGTCTGCGGATCGTGATCTAGCCTTTTATAGTCCGCACAGTCTACTCGTCACAGATCAAGGTGTCCGGGGTTACCTACAGGTAGTAAATGACGTCTGCTACTTCATGGCGCCAAAGTTGAAATTGAATACTTGGACGATAAAGAACAAAGGCGCCGCAGCAACAGACGAGGATGCCATCGCAGTTGCACTCCGATCTCTAGGCGATCATCCGTGCGCTCACGCCCTGACAGCTATTGGAAAGGGCTTAGCCTCATTTGACTGGCGAACTAGCTCCGCACCTGGCTTGGGGGAGAGCGACAAGAGGCAGAAGCTTGTTTTCCGAGGAAGCGGCGGATATCGCGAACTGCGATATCAGCTTCTAAGACATCTAGAAGCTACACAACACGAAGTCGGGAAAGCAGCCCAAAGCCTTCTGGCGCCGAAGCAAGATTAAGCATGCCGCTTCCTCAAGTCGACCGCCAGCGCATCCGACGCCTCAAGAGAGGGCCTGTAGCAACCACACTCTCTAAGCTTAGTCCGTCTATAAAATCCGCACGCTGGACCACAAAGTCCAACAGATATTCTGTCCATACCATCAATCGGATCGGAACCGAGCTACGCACGCCTCCACGAACGATTTCGAAGCCAAAGGATCTTGCTGAATACATTGCAGCAAGCTGTCTTCTGCACTGCGCAGATGGATGGAGCTATCTGGGCAAAGCACTGCACGCTCTATTGCGTGGTGACCCTCATAAGGTACGCCACCTCGGCTACTATGCTGAGTTGCGCGCAGCTATGTCCCTTCTTGCAAGCGAAGGCATAGGTGTTTTCGACCGAGAGCATTTCATTGTAGATGCGCATCGAAATGTTACACGTCTGACCAGAACAATCGGCACACATCGGTTTGTATGGGAATGTCTCGACTACTGGAGCGGCCTCAAAAAATCCGGCGAGCTCTTCGCTACAGTAGTTACCCCTAACCAGCGCTCCATTAGCGACTGGTTCACACCAATAGGCGGCACAAAGGTTGTATCGCCGCAGGCGCATGTCTGGTTCAGGCAGTGGGGCATGGACTTACGCATGCCCAGGAACGACCGCGATGCTCGAAATGATTCAAGCTATCGGCCAGACGGAATACCCATTGCTTGGAGTTTAGCGGCGGATACCGCCCTTAGAGCATCGTCCCAGCTATGGGAGGTCTTCGGAGTATCTGGAAGTTCCTTATTTGGGGTCGTAGACAATCATTTGCTGCGCATAGCACTAGAAAGAACATTCAAAGGAACGACGGGCAGTGAGCCCAAAACTGTGCCGGCTCAATATGCGGCGTTCATTGATAATGTAGTGAACTATCAAGCCTTCGAAGCTGGCATTGCTACGAATTGGAAACAATTTCTCACAAGAGTTTTAGACCCACAGAACCCAGAGCTACTTGAATATTCTCGCATCAAACCAACCAACGCCGAGTACGGACATATTGCTGTAATTGCTCGCGCTGCGCTCCTGCTAAGGGTCGCTGCTGGATCAGCACAAATTCTTATTCGGGAAGCAGATATATCTAGCGACACGCTCAAGTTCTGGTGGGAGTCTCTCGGCACTTACAGGGGTCTTTGGGAGGGCCCCAGAGAAAAAGAAGACCTCTTGGATCTGTGGGAAGACGTCTCTCCTCACCTTGAGGAAGTCCGGGTTTTCCTAGAGACCACCCCTCCCGATCAGCGGACCTTCCATAGAATGGGCACAGAGCTTTCTCGAGCTCTAATGTGTTTTGGCGGGTGCGAGCGCTTCGCCATTTGGAGCATGACACCCTAGTTCTTCGGCGCCCCAAGCAAACATGATAAAATTACATAATTCGATTCGACGAGTCGTACGTCGAACAATGCACCGAGCCTTTGCTGAGTTTTGCAAATGAAGTACATGGGCTCCAAGAGAGCCATGTTGCAAAACGGCTTGGGCGACTTGCTTAAGCGCGAAGTTTCTGCAGCAGGGCGATTTGTAGATCTGTTCACCGGCTCAGCGGCCGTGGCAGGCCATGTGGCGCGTCATTTTAACATACCGGTACTCGCCTTCGATCTGCAGGAATACAGCGTCGCATTGGCAAAAGCCGTAGTTGGCCGCCATAAGAGCTTAGATTGGAAACGGGTCTGGCGGAATTGGCATCGCCGAGCAAGCACTGTCGTCTCAAAGACCCCTGTTCCTAACACCAACAAGTTGACTCAAGCCACAGTCGCCGAAGCCCGGAAATGGGCCGAAGGCAGGCGAGGTCTCCCAATAACTAAGGCATATGGAGGCCACTATTTCAGCCCTTCACAAGCAGTCTGGATAGATGCGCTTAGAAAGACGCTTCCACGGCGCACAGTGTATCGGTCCATAGCCCTAGCCGCTTTGGTACAAGCCGCCAGCCAATGCGCCGCCGCCCCCGGCCATACTGCGCAACCATTCCAACCAACGCGCACCGCTAAACGCTTTCTACAAGAAGCGTGGGAACGCAACTTGGTTGAGCGAACAAGACTTGCGTTTTCGGCAATTGCATCCTCATCGGCTAAAAGGACGGGAAGTGCAGAGGTCTTGGATGCAAACGCCGCTGCTAAAAAGCTTAAGAAAAATGATCTCGTGTTTATCGATCCTCCTTACTCGGGGGTTCATTACAGCCGCTTCTACCATGTACTCGAAACCATCACACAGGGGACATGCGGGGCAGTAACCGGCATCGGGCGGTACCCCGAAGCTAAGCGGCGACCGCGGTCAAAATACAGCATGAGGACAACATCAAGAGACGCATTGGATGATTTGCTAAAGACCGTTTCATCCCAGGGTGCAAAAGCAATCCTGACATTTCCTGATCATCTCTGCTCCAACGGTCTTTCGGGAAATTCCGTTTTAAGGATCGCCGAGAAGCACTTCCAAGTTAAGCAAAAGACAGTAAAGAGTAAGTTTAGCACTCTTGGTGGTACTAGCGACGATGAGCGTGTAAGGGAGGCGGCGCGCGACGCTCGTCTCTATGCTAGCGAGATGATGCTTCTCCTCGAACCGCGGGGACTTTAGCTGGGGGCAAAGCTGCAGCGTTCTCGCGAGGACTTCGTCCACGCTGCTATCATCCCTCTCATGAATCCCTTCCTCCTCGCCGTCATCCTTGCGGCATCAACCATCGCGCTGGTGCTGTTCCTCGACCAGCAGTTTCCTGGCGTGCTGGGCAGCGACGACAACCAGATGGAGCTGGTCGCCAAGCTGGTGGTGCTCGGCGCGCTGGTGGCCAGCCTCGCCCTCTCCTTCCGGCACGAGCGTCTCGGCTCGCTCGCCCGCGCGGCGTTGGCCTGGGTCGTGATCGGGCTGGTGATCGTTGCCGGCTACAGCTTCCGCGACGAGCTCGCCCCGCTGTGGCAGCGCATCGCCGGCAATCTGGTGCCGTCGCAGGCCGTGAGCCTCGCGCCCGGCACCGTGGCGCTGCGCTCCGGCAGCGGCGGGCATTTCCACGCCCTGGCCGAGGTGGCGGTGGGCAACACGGCGCAGCGCGTGCGTTTCATGGTGGATACCGGCGCCAGCGACGTGGCGTTGACCCGCGACGACGCCAGGCGCCTGGGCATCGACGTGGACCGCCTGCGCTTCGACATCCCCTACAGTACCGCCAACGGCACCAGCCTGGGCGCCCGGGTGCGGCTGGACCGCGTGCAGATCGGCGACATTCAGGTCGACAATGTCAGCGGCAGCGTGGTCAGCGGCCGGCTGGACCAGTCGCTGCTCGGCATGAGTTTCCTGCGGCGGTTGTCAGGGTTTGAGTTTCGCGGGGATGAGCTGATCCTGAGGCGGTGACGCGGTCCCCTTTTCTCCGGATGCGCCTTTCGCTGGTTCGAGAACGAACAAGCTTTCGGCGCCCAAGAGAACAGTCGTCACCCCCGCGAAGGGCGGGGGTCTAGTCTCGTGGAAAACGTGCGGCCATATGCCGCCTCGCCTACTAGACGATTCCTGTCCGTCCCCGCTATTTTTTTCGAAAGCAACGAACGGGGGGCGCATGAAGGGTATTCGCTGGATCCAGATCGTCGGCGCGGCATTGATGCTGGCGCTGGGGAGCGCGGCGGCCGGACCCGCGGCGGCGCAGAGCGCACGCATCGTGGCGATCGGCGACAGCGACACCGCCGGGACGTCCGGCGCCGCCAGCAGCTATCCGGCGTTGCTGCAGAAACGCCTGCGCGATGCCGGCCACGACGTGCTCGTGCACAATGCCGGCGTGCCCGGGATGATCGCCTCCCAGGCGGTGTCGCGGCTCGGCGGGCTGCTCACCCCGGAGACGAAGATCGTGATCCTCCATTTCGGCACCAGCGACATCAAGCACAACGTGTCGCCGGCGGCCCTGCGCACCGATCTCGAGAAGATGATCGCCCAGATCCGGCAGCATGGCGCCAAGCCGCTGGTCGTCGCCGGCCGGCTGCCGGCGCCGCGCCAGGTCCCCTCCGGCTACGACGCGCGGGCCTATTACGCCATGTATGGCGAGCTCCGCGCCGCGCAGAACGTCGCGGGATATCGCTTCACCGAGAACCTGCCAAGCATGCAGGAACGCTCCAACGCCTATCAGCCCGACGGCCACCTCACCGCCGAGGGCAATGCGCGGGTCGCCGAGGGCCTGGCACCAGTCGTGGAGCGCCTGTTGAAAGACGGCGGGTGAGCGGGATTCGTGGGGAGGAGGTGATCCTGAGGTGTTGACGCGGCGCGTCCCCTTTTCTCCGGATGCGCCTTTCGCTGGTTCTTCGAACAAGCTTTCGGCGCGCTGACGCAACCTCAGAAGGTTGCGTTTGTCTGGACCCCCGCTTTCGTGGGGTGACGGCTGGACAGGCGGCGCCCTTCTGCAAAAAATTCCGCCAAATTCAAGCGGCTAACCCTGACAAATGTCTATAGACATTTTACCTTATAGACGTTTTGTCTTAGAGCGCCCATATCCCCTCCACGCGCCCTGCCGGCGCCTGGAGACCTGTCATGAAACCGCTGACCCGTGGCGAGGCCGCGGCGCGCCTGAAGGAGATCGCGGCCCGCCTGGGCAAACCGACGGTGACGCGGATCGAGTTCGCCCGCGAGACCGGCCTGTCGCTCGAGTACGTGAAACGGCGCATCCGCTTCTCGTCGCTGCTGCGCGAGGCCGGGCTGCGGCCGTATAGCGGCAGCCATCCGTTGAGCGACGAGGAGTTGCTGGCGGCGCTGCGTGAGGCGGCGGTGGCGGCCGAGGGCCGTCTGACCCTGGAGCAGTTCGAGCGGCATGGCCGCCACAGCTTCGCCACCTATCGCAAACGCTTCGGCACCTGGGTCGATGCGCTCTCCGCCCTGGTCCGCTGGCTGGAGGCGAACGAGCCGGGGTTCCCGTTCCTCGCCGGTCTGCGCGAACGCGCGCAGAAGGGCCGCCGCGCCGTGCGCGCGCCCCTGGTGGCGCTGCCGCGGGACGAGCGCGCGTATGGCAGAATCGTCGGGCTTCCCACCCTGCTCCACGCACCACTCACGGAGAATGGCGTGATCTACCTGTTCGGCTGCCTGTCCGCCGAGCTCGGCTTCGTGGTGGAGGCGATTACGTCAGGCTTTCCCGACTGTCTGGCCAAGCGCCGGCTGGACCGCGACGGCGAGCGCTGGACCCGCGTGCGGATCA
>Ga0196963_10002852_pt1 | contig 10031 bp, 8 predicted proteins | sample S1_5metaG_FD_148600 | JGI IMG/M metagenome (GOLD analysis project Ga0196963, IMG submission 148600) | Soil microbial communities from Anza Borrego desert, Southern California, United States - S1_5 | ecosystem: Environmental > Terrestrial > Soil > Desert | place: USA: California | collected... | reverse complement strand
CGCTGCCGCAATCTCGGCGCGTCGGAGCACGCGGGCTGACGCGGCGCCGGCGCGCAGCCGAACGCCGGCGCGCGCCGATGGCATGCCGTCGGCAGAGACGCTGCCGCACCTTCCGGCACGCCGCCCGCATGCGGCTTTGACCGCGATCGGCCCGGACATGATCCGCGCGCGGAGAATCCCATGCAGCTGTTCGATCTGACGGGCGAGGTGGCGGTGGTCATCGGGGCGACCGTCGAGGTTCAGGTGCAGATCGCCAGCGGACTGGCCCGGGCCGGCGCGCACGTCGCCGTGCTGGGGCGCAACGCCGACCGCGGCAACGAGCGGGTCAAGGCGATCCGCGCCGCCGGCGGCGTCGCCGAGTTCATCGCCTGCGACGCGCACCGCTCCGAGGCGCTGACCCAGGCCGAGGTCGCGATCGAGAGCGCGGTCGGCGCGCCGACCATCCTGGTCAACGCCGCCGGCGGCAACGATCCCAAGGCGACGGTCACGCCCGAGCGCCCGTTCGAGAAGCTCGCGCTGGCGGACATCGAGGCCAACCTCGACCTCAACTTCGTCGCCGGCGCGCTGCTGCCGTGCCAGGTGTTCGGCCCCGGCCTGTGCCGACGCAAGAAGGGCTCGATCATCACCATCGCGTCGGTGAGCGCCCACCTGCCGCTGTCGCGCGTCGGCATCTATTCGGCCGCCAAGGCGGCGGTGCTCAACCTCAGCCAGTTCCTCGCCCGCGAATGGGCGCCGCACGGCGTGCGCGTCAACACCATCACGCCCGGCTTCTTCCCCGCCGAGCAGAACCGCCGCCTGCTGTTCAACGAGGACGGCAGCCCGACCGCGCGCGCCCAGTCGATCCTCGGCCACACGCCGATGAAGCGCTTCGGCGATCCGGAGGAGCTGGTCGGCGCCGCGGTGTTCCTGGCCAGCGCCAAGGCGGCGGGCTTCGTCACCGGCTCGGACATCCAGGTCGATGGCGGATTCCTGTGCCAGACGATCTGAGGATCCTGGCCCTCGATCTCGGCACGTCGTCGGTACGCAGCGCGCTCTACGACCGGCGCGGCCGCTGCCTCGCGCGCACGCTGGCGCAGAAGCCGGTGAAGCTGAGGAGCGGCGCGGACGGCGCCGCCGAGCTCGATCCGCCGGCGGTGCAGCGCGCGATCGAGGGCTGCATCGCGGCGACGCTCGCCGGGCAGCGCGTGCCGGTGGCGGCGATCGGCATCTCGTGCTTCTGGCATTCGCTGATCGGCGTCGATGCCGGTGGCGCCGCGCTGACCCCGATCATCACCTGGGCCGACACCAGGCCGGCGGCGGCGGCGCGGGCGCTGCGCGACGAGCTCGACGAGCGCGCGACGCACGCGCGCACCGGCTGCATGGTGCGACCGTCGTTCTGGCCGGCGAAGCTGCGCTGGCTAGCGGGCGCGCAGCCGACGACCGTGCGGCGCGTGCGGCGCTGGCTGGGCCCGGCGGAGTGGCTCGCCGCGCGCTGGACCGGTGTCGAGCGCGCGTCGACGGCGATGGCCAGCGGCACCGGGCTGTTCGCGCACGCCAGCCGCGGCTGGGATCCGGAGATCGCCGCGGCGGCCGGCGTCGATCCCGCGGCGCTGCCGGTGATCGACGACGCGGCGCTGACGCCGACGCGCCTCGCGCGGCGCTTCCCGCTGCTGGCGGGCGCGGCGCTCTACCCGGCGCTGGGCGATGGCGCGGCGGCGAACCTCGGCTCCGGCGCGGCGCGGCGCGGCGTGGGCGCGATCACCGCCGGCACCAGCGCCGCGGCGCGCCTGGTCGTCGACGACGGCGCGACGGCGCCCTTCGGCCTGTTCCGCTACCGCGTCGACCCGGCGCGCACGCTGATCGGCGGCGCGGTCTCGAACGCCGGCAACGTCCGCGCCTGGTGCCTGCGCGAGCTGCGCATCGACGACGGCCCGGCGCTGGAGCGCGCGCTGCGCGCGCGGCCCGGGCCGAGCCCGCTGCTCGCGGCCCCCTACCTGCACGGCGAGCGCGCGCCGCTGTGGCGCGACGACGTCAGCGCGGCGATCGCCGGATTCGGCGGCGCGACGACGGCGCTCGACCTGATGCACGCGCTGACCGACGCCGCGTGGCAGCGCCTGGCGGTGATCGTCGAGGCGCTGCCCGGCAACGAGCGCGCGCGCTTCGTCGTCGGCGGCGGCATCCAGCGTTCGCCGGCGACGCTCCAGCGCCTGGCCGACGTGCTCGGCCGCACGCTGCACGTCTGCGACGAGGCGGAGACCAGCCTGCGCGGCGCCGCGGTCTACGCCGGGGAGCGGCTCGGCTCGCACCCCCCTGCGCCGGCGACGCGCCCGATCGCGCCGCGCGCGCGCTACGCTGACGCGTACGCCGACCAGCGCGCCCGCCTGGCCGCGTTCGAGACACGCCTCTTCGCCCAGGGTTGAAACGCATGCCGACCTTCCTCTCGCACGGCTCCGCCACCACCGTCATCGGCGATGCGCAGCTGCGCGCGCTGGTGCGCGATGCGCTGAAGACCCTGGGCTCGCGGACGCGCGTCCTGGCGGTGCCGCCCGACGCGACGCGCGCGCACTCGCGCGCCGGCGTGGTCCTTGGCGCGGTGCACGACGTCTACGGCGCGGCGCTGGTCGACGTGCTGCCGGCGCTGGGCACGCACCGGCCGATGACCGACGCCGAGATCGCGCGCATGTACCCCGACGTGGCGCGCGCGCGGTTCCGCGACCACGACTGGCGCAACGACGTCGTCACGGTCGGGACGCTCGACGCGTCCTTCGTCAGCGCGGCGACCGAGGGCGTGTGGGACAAGCCGTGGCCGGCGCAGCTCAACAAGCTGATCGCCCACGGCGGCCACGACCTGATCCTCTCGATCGGCCAGGTCGTCCCGCACGAGGTCGCGGGCATGGCCAACCACAACAAGAACCTGTTCATCGGCGCCGGCGGCGCCGCCGGCATCAACGAGAGCCACTTCATCGGCGCGGCCTACGGCATGGAGCGGATGATGGGCCGCGCCGACACGCCGGTGCGCCGCCTGCTCGACGCGGCGCGCACGCACTTCTGCAAGCACCTGCCGTTCGTCTACGTGCTGACCGTGGTCGGACCGGACGAGCAGGGCCGCAGCGTCACCCGCGGCGTGTTCGTCGGCGACGACGAGGACTGCTTCGTCGCCGCGAGCGCGCTGTCCCTGCAGTGCAATTTCACCATGCTCGACGAGGCGCCGAAGAAGTGCGTGGTGTTCCTCGACCCGCACGAGTTCCAGACGACGTGGCTCGGCAACAAGGCGGTCTACCGCACGCGTCTGGCGATCGCCGACGGCGGCGAGCTGGTGATCCTCGCGCCCGGCGTGCACGGCTTCGGCGAGGATCCGGAGATCGACCGCCTGATCCGCGCGTACGGCTACCGCGGCACACCGACGACCATGGCCCAGGTGCGCGACCACGCGGACCTGCGGGCCAACCTCTCGGCGGCGGCGCACCTGATCCACGGGGCCAGCGAGGGTCGCTTCGCCATCACCTGGGCCGCGGGCGGATTGAAGGCGGCGGAAGTCGAGGGCGTCGGCTACCGGCACGGCGATGTCGCCGCGCTGAGCGCGCGCTACCGCCCCGATGGCCGCACCACCGGCTGGCACCGCACCGACGACGGCGAGCGGTTCTTCTTCGTCGCCAATCCGGCGCTCGGGCTGTGGGCATGGCGCGGCCGTCTGCCGGGCTGAGGCGACGAAGCGGCGAGCATCCCGGCGTCTTCCTCGCGCCGTGCCCCGGTTCATGCACGTGCGGCACATTCGCATCGTTCGCGCCACGTCGCGCGCGCGGCCGCGCCGCTACGGGAACTTGCCGTCGTTACCGCCGATCGGCACGCTGAGCCCATGGCCGATCCCGTTCAGATCCATGCGCGCGGACTGGATGAACTGCGCCGCCGCCTCGCGTCCGGCGATGTCGCCGGCGCCGTGCTGCTGCACGCCCGGATCGAGGTCCAGACCGGCCTGTGGGAGCTGCCGCCGCGCGAGCGCGACCAGCTGATCGCGGCGTTGCATGGCGCCGGCCGCGGCGCCGACGCGCGGCCGCACCTGGAGCGCGCGGCGCGGGAACCCGGTCGCGCCGGCGACGGCGCACGCCTGCTCCTGGCGAAGGCGCTGATCGACGGCGACCCGCGCGAGGCGTACGCGCTCCTGCACGCGATCGACGCGGGCGGACTCGACGCCGCCGACCGCGCCTGGCGCACGCAGGCTCTCAACCGGGCGCGCGACGCCGCGACGCCACGCACGGCCCTTCCGGTCGTCCGCGCCGCTCCCGCCGCCGCCGACGCCAACCAGGCGGGGATGTTCCGCGCGGTGCCGATGCCGGCGCAGCCGGCGGCGCAGAAGCCGAGCGCGCCCAGCGCGCCGCGCCTCGACGCGCACGGCCTGCCGATCCTCGGCGATGCGGCGGCGCCGGCGCCGACGACGACCAGCGCCGTCGCCGAATCGCCGTTCGCCGCGGTCGACGCGCTGATCCGGCAGAAGCGCTGGGACGAGGCGCGTCGCGACCTCGAGACCCGTATCCTGCGCGGCGACGCCGACGCCGATCGCGCGCGGCTGCGCCTGGCGCGCCTGCTGCTGGAGGTCGACGCGCGCGCCGCCAAGGCGCTGCGGCTGCTCGGCGAGATCGCGGTCGCGCGGCTCGATGCGCAGCAGCGCGGCGACCTCGAAGACCTGACGCGCGAAGCGAACCGCCAGATCGGCGGCAGCACGGCGCGCTTCACGCGCTGAACGGGAACGCGCCGCTCGGCGCGCTCGACGTTGGCAGCTCGGGGCTCGGAGCTCGGCGCTCGACACGGATGCCCACCGGCACGCGCTCGCGCTCGCGCCCGCATCGTCGGCGACCCCTGGCGTTCCCCCTTCGGGTTGGCCGCGCCGGGCCGCCGTCCGACGTGCAGGTGCGCACGGCTATGCGGTTTGCATCACCAGCAGCCTGCGCATGTCGACGTTCTGCACAGCATCCCGGCTCCCTTGCCACACCTGGAGCGATTGCCTAGGCTGACCAGCGAATGCCCACGATCTCCGTCCGAAAATTCGCGATCTCGGTCGACGGCGACGAGGTGGTCGACTTCGCGGAGAAGCTCGACTACTTCGCCGGCGTCTTCGCCGAGCTCGGCCTCGCGCAGACCGGCCACTACACGTGGCGGTACAGCGATCCGGAGTGCATGATCAAGACCGAGCTGCAGCCGTCGAAGGACGGCTACTTCATGTGGGCGTACGTGCAGGCCGAAGACCTGCACGAGTTCCGCCTGCGCGAGATCGCCGACGCCTTCGGCGCGGTCGTGGTCGATCGCGCGCGCATCCCGCGCTGAGCGTCGCGCTCGAACTCGGTCATCCCGACGACGTCGCCTCGGCCTCGCCCTTCGCGGTGCCGGTCGGGCTGTAGATGTACTTCGGCCGGATGATCGGCGTGCCCTTGCCCTGCCGCGCCTCGCAGCGCTCGTAGACGATCTGCGCGGCGATGCCGACCACGCGGCTGAGCCCGAAGAGCACGGTGTAGTAGTCGGGATCGGTGAGGCCGCAGGCCATGAGCAGCGAACCCGAGGCGCTGTCGACGTTCGGATACGGGTCGCTCATCTTGGTCTTCTGCTGCAGGACCGACGGGCCGACCTCGCTGAGCAGCTTGACCATGCGGAAGTTGGTGTCGTTCGGGCACAGCTCCTCGCCGACCTTGCGCAGCGCGCGCGCGCGCGGGTCCTCGACGCGCAGGACGGCGTGGCCGAAGCCGTAGACCAGCTCCTTGTTGGCGAGCTTCTGCTCGATCATCGCCTTGACGCTGGCGGCATCGAGCTTGCCGCCGACGCGCTGGACGCACTCCTGCACGAACTCGAGGCACTCCTGGTTGGCCTTGCCGTGCTTCGGCCCGGCGAGCCCGGCCATCGCCGCGGCCATGCTCTCGTACATGTCGGCCTCGCCGGACGCGACCGCCTTGCCGACGAAGGTCGAGAGGTTCCCGCCGCCGTGGTCGAAGTGCAGGATGTCGAAGACCCGCATCAGCCGCGTCAGCCGTGCGGTGCGCGCCGCGTCCAGCCCGGGCACGCCGAGCATGTGGACGAAGTTCTCCATGTAGCCGAGATCGGCGCGCGGCGCGATCGGCTCGCCCCAGCCCGCGCGGATGCGGAAGATCGCGGCGGTGACGGTCGGGATCTGGCCGATCAGGGCGATGCAGTCGCGGCGGTAGTCGGGCTTGCCGACCAGCATGCCGAGCGCGTTGATCGCATGGATCAGCCACTTCATCGGATGGCCTTCGCGCGGCAGGGCCTTGAGCGAGGCGAAGACCCGGACATCGACGTCGGCGTGCTGCTTCAGCTCGGCGCGGAAGGCCTTGGCTTCGGCCGCGGTCGGCCAGCGCTTCTCGATCAGCAGGTGGATGACGTCCTCGGGATCCTTGTCGGCGAGCATCTCGACCGGCTGCCCGACGTAGAACAGGCCCTTCTGCGGATCGACGGAGCTGGTCGTGCAGTAGCCGACCGGGACGCCGCGCAGGCCGGTCTCGAGCTGCTCCTTGGTGATTTCCATGAGCACCGGTTTGCTGCTGTCGGCCATGGCATCTCCCGTGCGCGCCCGCACGTCGGAAGGTGCCATGGGCGCCGGCGCCCGCAAGGCGCGTGGAGGCCGTTCATCTGCGCGCAAACGCTCTGCGTGACGCCGCCAACGACGAGACCGATGCGTCATCGCGGGAGCACGTCATGCGCATCGCGCAATCGACCCATCCGCGCATCGGCCCTGGCCGCGTGCGCGCGTCGGCGATCATCGCCGGGCCATGCCGCCCACGCCGCTGTCGAGATACGCGCGGGTCGCCGTGGCGGCGTGGGACGCGACCTGCGCCGCCGGCGACGCGCGCGCCGCCTGGAGCGCGTGCCGCGACGGCGCGCCAGCCCTGATCCACGACGATGCCATCGGCTGGCACGGCCGCGTCGGGGGCGACGCGCTGGCGCTGGCGGAGCAGGCATCGCGGACGCCATGGGCGGCGATCGCCCGGCGCGACGGCGCGCTCGCCTTCGCCTGCGCGGATTCGAAAGGCGACATCGCCGGCCTGACGGCGGCCCTCGCCGGCGCGCCGGCGCGCCTGCCGGCGGCGCTGCCGGGCATGCTTTCGCTGCGGCTCGCGTCGCGACTCGGCATCGGCATCCACCTGCCGTGCCCGACCGCGGCGGCGTGCTCGACCGGGCTGTACGCGCTGCTCGACGCCGCCGATCTGATCGAGCGCGGCACGGCGACGCGCGCCCTGATCGGCGCCGCCGACGCGTCGCTCGACGCGCCGTGGCTGATGGCCGGCTTCGCAGCGCTCGGCGTGACCTGCGGCGACCGGCGACCGAGCGCCTTCGCGGGCGACGACACCGGGTTCGCACCCGCCGCCGGCGCGGGCATGCTCGCCCTGGCCGACATCGGTCCGTGGCGGCTGGTCGCCGGCGTGCGCCTGGGGGATGCCGGCCATGCGACGCGCTTCGCCGATCCGAGGACCCTCGCTGGCGCCCTCGAGGCGCTGTGGGCGGCGGCCCCGGCGCCGGATCTGGTCGTCACGCACGGCACCGGCACGGCGCAAGGCGACGCCTATGAACGCACGGCCCTGGACGCCGGACCGTGGGCGGCTGCGGCCCGCCTGACCTGCAAGCCGGTCATCGGCCACTGCCTCGGCGCCAGCGCCGCCGTCGAACTCGCCCTGGCGCTGGAGGCGCCGGCGAGGCGGCTGTGGAAGATCGGGCTGGGCTTCGGTGGCCATCTGGCGGCGGTGGCGCTCGAACGGACGTGATCTCGACTTCGCCGCGCAGAAACGGGACCTACGCATGGCCGGTTCCCGGCATGCGTCTGCCGAGCACAGCTGAGCCGGCGGTGACTTCAGCGGCGATATTGCCGCAACACTCGCCCAGCACCCCGAGCTCGGCCGTGGCACCCCGGCGCAGCGCCGTGATCGCCATCACCCATGCGCTTCCGGCATCACCTCAGCTTGCTTATTTGAATGGATTTATGCCGCTAGCCCGTCGCCAGTGACCGCAGCCGCACATTTCCTTTTGCAAAGTCGTCCTGCCCAGGTATTCCCACGCGCCGCAGGAACGGCAATCTCTTGCCGATAACGCCCCTCCGCGCCGATCGAGCCCGCCATGGTTGAGGAAAACTTGCCGTTACCGCATCCGGATGAGGATGACGAGCTGTTCCCGCTCGGCGGCGGCCAGGTCGTCCCCGAGGTCGACCTCAAGGAGCTCCTCCGCCAGCACGGCGAGCGCTTCCTGCCGATCCTCGCCGCGCTGCGCGAGCAGCCCTGGAAGGAACTCCTCGCCAGCCGCGACATCATGGATTCCCTGCTCTCGCAGGGCATCGAGATCAGCGAACGCACGCTGCGACTCTACCTCGCCGAGCTCGCCCACTACGGCCTGATCGACCGCCAGGGCCGCCGCGGCTACCGCCTGACCGAGCCCGGCGCCGACATCGCGCGCGAGCTGACGGTCGCCCGCCGCCTCGGCTCGATCCAGGCGAAGATGGAGGAGACGGTCTGCGAGCTGTCCTTCGATCTCAAGGCGCAGTCGGGGCTGGTCTCGATCAACGCCTACGTCATCCCGCGCGAACTGGTGCTGGCGCTGGTCGGCGAGGTCGAGTCGGTCTACCGCGCCGGGCTGGCGGTCGGCTCGCGCGTGCTGCTGGTCGGCGAGGGCGACGACATCCTCGGCCGCGAGGTCCCCGCCGGCCACGTCGGCCTGGGCACGATGTGCTCCATCTCGATCGCGCGGCTGTTCCTGGCGCGCGGCATCCCCAGCTACCCGGTGTTCGGCGGCTTGCTGCAGATCACCGCCGGCGAGCCCCAGCACTTCCTCGAGATGATCCGCTACGACGCGACGACCCTGTCGCCGAACGAGGTCTTCATCCGCGCCAACCTGACGACCGTCGGCCGCGCGGCGACCACCGGCACCGGCGCGATCACCGCGTCCTACCGCGAGGTTCCGGTCGCGGCGCTGCCCGCGCTGCGTCAGCTCGAGAAGGATTGCGCGACCGCGCGCTTCCCCGGCATCCTGCTGGTCGGCAGGCCTGGCCAGCCGCTGCTGAACATCCCGGTGCACGAGGGGCGCGTCGGCGTGGTTCTCGCCACCGGCCTCAATCCGGTCGCCTCGCTGTGGGAACGCGACCGCCGCGTCGACAGCCGGCCGATGGTCGGACCGGCGGCCTACGAGTCGCTGATCCCGACCGGCGACCTGCGCGCCCGGGCCCAGTCGCTGCTCGCCGAACGCGCCTGAACCAGTCCCGAAGACAGATTTTCCGAAGCCCGAACGAGAAGAAGCACGACATGACGCACCTGATGATGAACGGTCTCCCGCCCGCGCAGGGCATGTACGACGGCCAGCACGAGCACGACGCGTGCGGCGTCGGCTTCCTGGCCAACATCAAGGGCCGCAAGAGCCACGACATCATCACGCGCGGGATCCGCATCCTGTGCAACCTGACGCACCGCGGCGCGGTCGGCGCCGATCCGCGCGACGGCGACGGCGCGGGCATCATGATCCAGATCCCGGACGCGCTCTACCGCGCGGTCGCCGGCTTCGATCTGCCGATCTCCGGCGACTACGGCACCGGCCTGGTCTTCCTGCCGCGCGACGAGAAGACCCGCGCGGCGTGCATGCAGGCGCTCGACGGCGCCGTCGCCGACTACGACATGAAGCTGATCGGCTGGCGCGACGTGCCGACCGACAACGCCACGCTCGGCCGCCAGGCGCGCTCGAACGAGCCGATGATCAAGCAGGTGTTCGTCGGCCGCGCCGGCGTCGCGCCGAAGAAGTTCGAGCTGACGCTGTATCTCGCGCGCAAGCGCGCCGAGAACGTCCTGCGCCAGAACGGCATCGGCGCCAACCACCAGTTCTACGTCTGCTCGCTGTCGGCGAAGACCATCGTCTACAAGGGCATGTTCCTGTCCGAGACGCTCGCCGCGTACTTCCCCGACCTGTCGGACGAGCGCGCGGTGTCGGCGCTGGCGATGGTGCACCAGCGCTACTCGACCAACACCTTCCCGACCTGGGACCTCGCCCACCCGTTCCGCCTGGTTAGCCACAACGGCGAG
>Ga0196963_10002851_pt1 | contig 10032 bp, 5 predicted proteins | sample S1_5metaG_FD_148600 | JGI IMG/M metagenome (GOLD analysis project Ga0196963, IMG submission 148600) | Soil microbial communities from Anza Borrego desert, Southern California, United States - S1_5 | ecosystem: Environmental > Terrestrial > Soil > Desert | place: USA: California | collected... | reverse complement strand
GCAGGATCACCGGGCGGACGCGTGGGCAGGCGAGTCCGGGAATCCGAATTGGTCGCCCGACTTGGGGCGGGCGACACCCGCCGACGGGCCCGCGCGGCAGGCGGTGATCCGGCAGTACGTGCTCGCCGCGGCGCTGGGCGACGAGTGGGCGCGGCGGCGGATCGTGGCGTCGAAGGCCGACGACATGCCCGAGGCTCGGGCGGTGAGAGCGGTCGCGCACGACAAGGCGCCGGCGGCGCTGCGCGTCTGGTTCGTGCGGATGACGCTCGACCAGAAGGGCACGTACGCCGCGCTGGCGCATCTCTTGGCAGACCGCGACCCGCAGGTGCGGCTGTCGGCCGCGATGGCCGCGGGCGTCGATCCGCTCAAGTCCGGGGCCGCATTGGCCGTGAACAAGCTGCTCGACGAGGGCACGCCCGTCGGCGTGGCCCCGCTTCGGGCGCTGAACGTGAAGAGCGAGTGGCTCGTGAAATTCGCGAGCGAGCGCCTGTTGGGCCCGGACGCGTTGAAGGACGGGAAGGGATCGAAGGACGCGAAGCGGGCCGCCCTGGAGGTGTTGGCGGTGCTGGGCACGTCCGACGCGACGGTGCGGGCGGAACTCGAGCGGCGGTACCTTCGCGGGCCGGGCGCCGACGAGCGCGCGCTGGCGGCCGAGGCGCTGGGGACCGACGACGCCCGGCGGGCGGCGCGCCTCCCGTCGCTGATCGCGGAATTGCGCGGGCCGAGCCCCGAGGGGCGGGCGCGGGCGGCGCGCGAGCTGCAATCGCTCGGGGCGGCGTCGCCGGCCGTGTCGGCGGCGCTGCTCAAGGCCGTCGACGCGGGCGATTTCGCGGCCCGTGAGGGGCTGGCGGTCGCGCTGCAAACGGCGTGGGAGCGGGACGTCCCGGCCGAGCAGGTGTTGGCCGACGCCGACGCCGAGAAGGATGAGGCGACGCGGGCGTACTTGCGGGCGGCGCGGCGGGCGATCGGTCAACCGCCGCCGGCGCCCCCGGCACGGCCCGCGCCCTGATCGGGCGTGCCGGCGACGCCGAGCCGCGTGATTTCGACCGTTTTGCGGGGACAACCATGCGCACGTTCACTTCGGTCAACAACCCGGGAGGCGCGGACATGAACACGGGCGTTCGCACGTTGTTGGTCTGCACGATCGTTGCGCTCGTCGGCGGGCACGCGCCCGCGGCGGACGCTCCGCGGCAATACCGGGGCTGGCCGACGGCGGCGACCGCGGGGCAGCGGTTGGCGTGGGAACTCGTCGGTCAGCTCCGCGACGAGCGGCGGACGGTCGAGGAGCGGGTCGAAATCTTCCTGGAGATCCCAGAGGCGTTCCGGCGGCGGGCGGGCGAGCGGGCCGAGCTGGGACCGGTGCTGGACGAGCTGGAAGCGCTGGCTGGATCGCCCCAACGGGGCCCGGCGGCGCTGCGGGGCGCGGCGCGGGCCGTGCTCGCCGAGCTGCCGCCCGCCCGCGTCGGCCGGCCGCGGGCGATCGACTCGCGCGACCGGGTCGTGCGGTCGTCCGACGCGCTCCTCGCTGCCCGGGACCTGGTCGAGCGGCCGGGCGCCACGAACCGCCAGACGTTCGACCACTTCCGGACGATGGAAGGGTTTCGCGCGGACGCGGTCGGGGAATTGCTCAAGCACCTGCACCCGCACGCCGACGTCGGGGTGCGCAGGCGGGCGGAGTGGGTGCTGTGGTGCCTGGTCGGCCCGGCCGAGGCCGGGGCGTGGGCCGAGATCGCCGGCCGGGCGGATCCGGCGGTCACGGACGTGACGAAGGACGAGCGGCTGCTCCAGTCTTACTGGACGGACGCGATCACCGAAGACGGGCCGGCGTACGCCCGCGCGGTGGCGGTGTCGCGCACGTGCGAGGGCGTGCTGCGGCGGGCCGGTCTGGGGACGATGACCGCGCGGTCGGGCGGGCGCGAGGCGGTCGCGCGCCGGGCGGGGGCGATCCGGAGGAATCTCGCGTCGAGTTCGGGGCGGCCGGTCGAGGCCGCGGACGTCGCGGCGATGACGTCGGAGGCGCGGACCGGCCGGTTCACGCCCGCGGGCGTTGGCGCGTATTACCGGGGCAGTGTGGCGCGCCAGGGCGTGCTCTCCGGGACGGAGCTGTCGGGTGCCATCCTGGATTACGGCCGGCGCCTGTTCGAGCCGGACGCGAACGGCCGGCCGACGGACCGGCTCAAGCCGGCCGCCGCCGCCGCGATGGCCGCGGCGGCGCTGGGGTGGGATCATTGGCCCGACGGGCGGCGTAGCGCGGTCGACTCGCGCGACGCGGCCCAGAGGCGGATCGATCAGGAACTGGAGAAGACCGCCGGCCCGGCGCGCGACGCGGCGGTCCGCCACTTTGCGCTCGCCGCGTCGTTGGGGGAGGGCCGCGCGGCCGAGCGGCTGCGGGCGTGGAAGGCCGGGGACGCGCCGGTCGTGAGGGCGGCGCTGGCGGTCGGCGCGGGGCCGCGCGTCCCGCTGGCGGTCCGCGCGTGGATCGCGCGGGCGGTCGTCGGGCCGCCGGACGGTGGCGAGCGGCTGGCCAAGCTGCTCACGCACGACGACCCGGACGTGCGGAAGATCGCGGCGACGGTCGCGGGCGCGGGCGGGCAGGCGCTGGACGCCGAGCCGGCGCTCGTGTGGGCGATCAAGCTCGGCAGGCCGATCGGGGTGGACGTGGTCGCGGCGTTGCGGGTCACGCCGTCCGACTCGCTGAAAAAGCAGCTCGTCGCGTACCTGGACGGCACGTCGCTCCCGCTCCGCCGGTCGGCCTTGGAAGTGATTGCGGCGACCGGCGTGGCGGACGACGCGTTGCGGGCGACGCTGCGGACGAAGTTTCTGCGGAGCGCCGACGCGGCCGAGCGCGACCTGGCGGCCGCGGGGATCGGCACGGACGACGCCCGGCGGGTGGCGCGGATCCCGTCGCTGATCGCGGAGCTGCGCGGGCACAGCCCGGAGCGGCGGGCGCGGGCGGCGCGCGAGCTGCAGTCGATCGACGCGGCCGCGCCGGCGGTGTCGCGGGCGCTGCTGAAGGCGGTCGACGCGGGGGACTTCGCGGTGCGCGAGGGGCTGGTGATCGCGCTGCAGGCGGCGTGGGAGCGGGACGTGCCGGCCGAGCAGGTGCTGGCGGGGGCGGACGCGGAGCCGGACGCGGCGAGACGCGCGTACCTGCGGGCGGCGCGGCGGGCGGTGGGGCAGGCACCCCCGCCGCCGCCATCGCCGTGAGGGTGGGAGGCCGCCCGGCGCGGAGGCCGCGCGCGGTACGGTGTTCGGGCGCTGTTGCCCGACGTCGGGATGTTGGGCTACGTTGGCTCGCTGTCCTTTCCGCTAAGGTGATCCGATGCGACAGATGCCGAGTTGGTCCGTGATCGCGGCGGTGCTGGCGGCCGTGCTCTGTCCGGCGTTGCGGGCGGTTGCGGACACGGCGCGGGATTTGGCGCTGGTGCGCGACCCGACCGAGTCGCCGGGCGAGCGGATCGGGGCGGCGGCGCGGCTGGGCGAGGACCCGGCCGCGGCGGACGTGCCGGGCGTCGCCGCGGCGCTGGAGACGGTCGGTTGGTCGACGGGCGAGGCGGACGCGGGGGTGGCGGCGGCGGGGCGGGGGGCGCTGGAGCGGATCGCGCAGCGGCGGCCGGCGGACGCGGCGGCGCGGGTGATCGCGGCGGGGGCGCAAGGGGCCTCGCCCGAGGCGCTGGCGCGCGGGGCGCGGGCGCTGCTGGACCCGCTCACGCCGCCCGCGGAGGTGGCCCTGTGGGTCGCACGGCTCGCCGGGGCTGATCTTGGGGCGGGATCGCCGCTGGCGCCGCTGATCGAGGCGGCGCGCGAGCCGGGCGGGACGCACCGGGTGCGGGCGCGGGTGATGCTGACGGCGGTGCTCGGCGTGCGCGAGGCGGACGTGATGGTCGAGCTCGGGCCGATCGCGGGGACGCAGTCGTTCGCGGAAATGGCGGAGGCGAAGATCGTCCGGCCGTTGCGCGAGGGCGGGTGGGAACGGCAGGCGCAGGCCGAGGGGCTTGCGCGGTCGGAACGGGCGGAATTCCGCGCGCTGGGCGGGGCGATGCTGCGGATGATGGTGGAGGCGAACAAGGGTGACGGCGGGCGCGCCACGGCGGAGCGCCGGGCGGCGGCGCTGGTCGGGCTCGAAATCGCGGCGCGACCGGTGGCCAGTGTGCCGGTCGCACCCTTCCGGGCCGCGGCCCGACCGACGGGCGGCGCGCTGGCGATGACGGTGCCGGAGCCGGCGCGGGACGTGGGGGTGGTGAACGAGCAGATCGTGCTCACCGAGGCGACGCGGGCGCGGCGGTATGACCCGGACACGGTGCTGAGATGTCTGAGGCGGCTGGACGATTCGGATGCGGAAATCCGGGCCGCGGCGCACGGGTATTGGAACTCGATGGTCGTGAGAGGGGTACTGGAGGAGCACGCCGTGCGCGCGGTGGCGCGGGTGCTGCCGGAGGTGGGCGAGCCGCAGTTCGGGTGGGCGCTGGGGCACTTGGAGAAGGCGCCGACGGAACTGCGGTGGGTCGTGGACGCGGTACTGCTCCGCCGTGTGATCCTGGGCGATCGCGACGCGACGTTGGCCGTGGGGCGAATCCGCTCGCCGGGCGCGGAAGGGGCGGTCGAGGTGGCGCGAATGCTGGCGCGGTCGTCGGGGGCCCAGCAGGAGCCGTTCGCCAGGTGGCTGACGGAGGCGGTGCGCGGCGAGCAATACGCCGGGCCGGCGCTGGCGCCGCTGCTGTCGGACGAGGACCAGTGGACGGCCCGTGCGGCGGCGCGGCTCGCGGCGGTGGCGCCGGACCGGCTGGGCGCGTCGGAGGCGGTGGCCCTGCTGGCCGGGATGGGAAAGGTGCCGCCGCGCGACCTGCTGGCGGCGCTGGTGCCCGACCCGGCGACGGTGGGCGACCGGCTGGCGCCGCTCGTGCGGTCGACGCGACCGGAGTCGCGGAAGGCGGCGCTGCGCGTGCTGGCGGCGGTCGGGGCGCGGGGCGACGACGCGCGGGCGGCGGTCGAGGCGGTGCTGCGGGCGGGCGATGAGGACGAGCAGGGGCTGGCGGCCGAGGCGCTGGGGACGGAGGAGGCGACGCGGATCGCGACCGGGGCGGCGGTCCTGCGGGGCCTGCGGGCGGCCGACCCGTCGGTGCGGTCGGCCGCGGCGCACCGGGCGGCGCGGGTCGGGCTGGCGGAGCCGGCGGTGACGGCCGCGCTGGTGCGGGCGGTGGGCGCGGGCGACCTGGCGGCGCGCGAGGGGCTGATCCTGGCGCTGGAGCGATCGGCCAAGGCGGGCGGGTCGGTGGCGGACGTGCTGGCGACGGCGGACGAAGAAGGTGACGCTACGAAGCGCGCGTACCTGCGGGCGGCGCGGCGGGCGGTGGGGAAGTGATCGGGATGCGAGGATGGAGGATGGAAGATGGAGGAGGGCGTCGGCACCATCGGCCATCGTCGATGTTCCATCTCGTATGATGGAACTCGCAGCGACTCGCGGGCTAGTAGCCCACGCCACGGCGGGCATGACGAGAGGAACGTGATGCGACACGGCTCAATGCTGATCGTCCTATGCGTCGTGGCGACGATTTGCGCCGGTCCAGCGCTCGCGGATACGGCGGGCGACGTGGCGGTGTTGAACGGGTCGGCGACGACGGCGGCGGAGAAGGCGGCGGCGGCGTGGCGGCTGGGGCGGGCGCCGCGCGACGACCACTGGCCGGCCGTGATCGCGGCGCTGTCGAAGGCGACCGGGCACGCGGACGAGGTCGTGCGGCGGGCGGCGCAGGACGCGCTGGGGCGGGTGGTCGGGCCGGCGCAGGCGGCGAAGCTGGAGGCGGAGTTTCGGCCCGGGGGGAAGATCCCGGCCGGGGAGCGCGTCGGGCCGGACGGGTTCGCGGTCCCGCCGGAGGTGATCGCGGCGATCAACTGGCCGGCGATCGCGCCGCGGCAGTCGGCGGCGGAGATGCTGCTCGACCCGGCGCTGCCGGCGTCGGTGTACCCGCGGATGGTCAGGCTGCTGACGGACGAGCCGCTGGGGCCGGGGTCGGCGCTCGAGCCGCTGGTTAGGGCGGGGGCGTGGCCGGGCGTGCGCGGGCTGGGGGCGCGTTTGACGATGGGGACGATCCTGGGGTCGCAGGACGCGGCGGACGCGGCGGTGGTGGTCGGGGCGGTGCCGGCGGGATCGACGTTTTACGAGGAAGGCCGGCGCGCGTGGGTCGACCGGCTGAACGGGTGGCGCGCGTACCCGCTGGCGGTCGTTCTGGCGACCGGAGGACGGGCCGAGCTGCGCGACGTCGGGCTGGCGATGCTCGAGAAGGTCGTGGAGATGAACCGGGACGACCGGTCGCGCGACGGGCAGGCGCGGCTGCGCGTGGCGGCCGAGCTGTGGGAGCGGGGGACCGCGGGCCGGCAGCCGGTGCGGTTGGCGGCGTGGGAGCCGGCGGACGCGGTGGTCGCGCGGGCAATCGAGGAGGGGTGGGTCGAGCGGATCGCGGAGGCCCGGCGGGGGGGCAAGTTCGACGTCGTGACGCTGTCCGCTTGCCAGGACCGGCTGGACAGCGAGATCCCCGAATCGCGCAAGGTCGCGCACGAGTACTGGCGGTCCATGTTCGACGAGAAGGGCAAGTTGAAGGACGAAGCGGGCACGGCGCTGGCGCTGCTGCTGGATTCGCACACGCCGTATTTCAACGCGATTGCGGGGCACCTGAAGACGGCGTCGCCCAAGGTGCGCGCGTACGGCGAGACGCGGCTGTTGATCCGGGCTGGGCGCGGATACCTGGACGCTGCGGGCGCGGTCCGGGAATGGGGCCTGGCGGAGACGCCGCTCGGCCGGGTGGCGCTGCGCGTGGCGCAGGAGAAGCCGGGAAGTGTTCACCGGCAGTGGTTCGAAGCGGCCATGTCGGGCAGGACGGAAGCGGCGGGCCAGGTGTTCGCCGAGGCGGTGGCGTCGGGCGACGAGGCCTCGGCCGACGCGATCGCGTACCTGGCGGCGCTGGCGCCCGAGCGGCTCGGGACGCGGGACGCGCTGCTGGCGGCCGCCGCGCGCGGGGTGATGCCGTCGACGCGGGCGCTCGAGTTGCTGGCGCCAAAAGGGGCGGCCGCGGACGGCGTCGCCAAGGCGCTCGGTTCGACGGACCCGGGCACGCGAGAGGTGAGCCTGCGACTGCTGACATTGATCGGCAGGGACCGTCCGGAGACGCGTGCGGCCGTCGAGCCGTTTTTGCGGTCTGCGATCGACCGCGAGCGAGAATTGGCGGCCGAGGTGCTCGGGACGGACGACGCGCGACGGACGGCGGCGGGGCCGGGGGTGCTGCGGGATTTGCGGGCGGGCGACCCGGCGGTGCGGTCGAAGGCGGCGCACCTGGCGCATCGGCTGGGGCTGGACCGGCCGGCGGTGACGGCGGCGCTGGTCAAGGCGGTCGACTCGGGCGACATGGCGACACGCGAGGGGCTCGTGCTGGCGCTGGAGCGCGCGGCGGCTGCGCGGGCGGGGAGCGCGGTGGACGTGCTGGCGACCGCGGACGAGGAGAAGGACGTGACGAAGCGGGCGTATCTGCGGGCGGCGCGGCGGGCGGTGGGGAAGTAGTTTGGAAGCTCAATCGGCGGGTCGCAACTGCTCCAGGTCTGCGCCGTCGAGCCAGCGGCGGGCGGCGGTTGCGGCCGAGTCGGGTCTGGGGAAGGCGGTCTCGCCAAGGAGTTGACCGTCGAGCGCGGGGTCGAGGATGAACGTGTTGTTCGGGCCGGGGTACAACTCCGCGCCGCGCGGCCCAATGTCGACGAAAATGAACTGGCTCGCGCCGTCGCCGCGAATCGTCACGGCGGACGCGTGCGGGGCTACTGCGCGGCGGACAGCGGCCGAGAGGGCCCGAGGGTGGGTATCGAAATCGTCCGTTCCCATCCTCGTGCTACTTCGCGCCGGGCGAGGTGAACAGCGCATCCGGCAGGGCGACGACCTTGGTGACGATGGCGCGTTGGCCTTCGGGCTCGACGATGGTCAGGGCCCAGCGCATGCCGCCGTGGGTGGGGAGGGCGTCGTAGAGGACGGCGCGGCCCTTGTTGCCGCCGGCGGGGATACCGGCGGCGTTGTAGACGTACGGGCGGCGCGAGACGGGGCAGGCGAGGGACATCGACTCGTCGAACGCGGGATTCTGGCGGACGGCGGCGAGGTCGGGCGGGAGCTTGCCGTTGGCCTGGTAGTACATGAGCAGGGGGGCGGCCAAGTCGTGCAGGGCGGTCGCGCACGGGTCGGTATTGGCCTCGGACTGCTTCGGCGGGGTGGGAGTGGTGCGCGGGGGTGCGGGGTCGGGCGGCGTCGTGACCACCGGGGCCTCGTTGCCCGTGCGCGCGAACCGCGGGCCACCGGTGATCGTGGTCGTGGTCGACTTGCACGCCGTGAACGGCAGGCAGATCAGGCAGGCGATGAGGGTGATGCGACGGGACACTGGAACCTCAAGAAAGCAGAATTCGAACGGCTCGGACGGAGCCTCGCCCTCCCGCCGTGGGACTACCGCGGGCCCTCGATCCGCTCGCGTTCGCGCTCGAGGCGCTCGCGGGCCTCGCGGTCGCGGAACTCCCGGGCGCTGCGGGGGTCGGCGGGGTCGCCGGGGCGGGCCGGGGGCGCCGAGCCCGCCGGGTCGGAGCCGGGCGGCGCGGGCGGGGGCAGGCGGAGGTTGCCGTCGTCGTCGGCGCCGCGCGGGGTGTTGGGGCGGATCTCGATGTCCCGGCTGGGTGGGAGCGGGACGTCGCCGCGCTCGAGGCCGCGCTTGTGGTCGGGGAACGCGCCCGGGTCGACGGCCTTGGGCACGAGCTTGGCGCCGTCGAGCTCCTGCTGGCTCATGTCGGGCAGGACGTCGGGGGCGGCGGCGACGTGCGGCGTGAGGAAGATCAGGAGCTCGGTCTTGCTCTTGCGCTGCTGGGTGCGCTTGAACACCTCGCCCAAAAGCGGGATGTCGCCCAGGATCGGGACCTTGTCGATCGTCTGGGTCAGGCGGTCCTCCATCAGGCCCCCGATCACGACGGTCTGGCCGTTCTTGATCGCGACGCGCGTCTGGGCGCTGCGCTTGGCGATGACGGGGGCACTGATCGTGTCCGAGACCGGGACGGTCGTGCCGGTCAGCGCGGAGATCTCCGGGGCGACGTCGAGGATGACGAGCCCGTCGGGGTTAATGTGCGGGATGACGTCGAGCAGGATGCCGATGTCGTCGTACTCGATCGTGTTGATCGTCTGGCCGGTGTCGGTGATGCGGCTGTTGGTGATGAACGGCACCTCCTGGCCGACCGTGATGGAGGCGAGCTGGTTGTCGGACGCGAGGATGTACGGGCGGGAGAGGACGTCGAGCTTGCCGACCTGCTCGAGGGCGCGGATCGTCGCGGTGAAGTTGTTCTCGAGGATGTTGACGACGAGGCCGGACGTGAGGCGGGCGAGGCCGAAGTTGGTGCCGCCGCGCTGGCCGGCCGTGGTCACGCCGTTGCGGAAGTTGAGGACGGAGAACTCGGCGCCGATGTCGTGGGCGTTGTCGTGGGTGACCTCGGCGATCAGGACCTTGATCAGGACCTGCTGGACGGGGCGGTCGAGCTCGGCCAGGACCATCTTGACGCGCTCGTAGTCGCCGGGCTTGGTGCGGACGAGGAGGGAGTTGGTGTCCGGGTCGGCGATGATCGAGACCTGGCCGGAAAGGCCGGTCGCGGTCGCGCGGCCGGCAGCCGAGAGGCCACCGACTCCGCCCCCGAACCCGCCGCGGCCACCGGTGGCGCCGCCGAACCCGCCGCCGCCGAACCCGCCCCCGGCGAGCCCGCCGCCGCCCCCGAACCCGCCGCCGCCCCCGCCGCGGGGGCCGCCGGAGCCGATGCCGCCGCCGCCGCGGCTGTTGCCCGCGCCACCGCCCGAGCGGTTGTTGGTGCCGCCCCCGCCGAGGCGGTTGGACGAGCCCGAGCGGTTGAGGCTGGACGTGCCGCCGGTCTGTCCGCCGCGGCTGGTGCCGCCGGTGCCGTTGAACAGGCTGTTCATTACGTACTCGACGTTGAGCGCCTGGGCGTTCTTGAGGCGGTAGATGAAGACGGTTTCCTCGG
>Ga0196963_10002850_pt1 | contig 10032 bp, 8 predicted proteins | sample S1_5metaG_FD_148600 | JGI IMG/M metagenome (GOLD analysis project Ga0196963, IMG submission 148600) | Soil microbial communities from Anza Borrego desert, Southern California, United States - S1_5 | ecosystem: Environmental > Terrestrial > Soil > Desert | place: USA: California | collected... | reverse complement strand
GCGTGCCGGCCAGTGGCGGTTGGGTCAATACGGGCATGCGCGTCCGCAAGGGCGAGCTGATTCTGTTCAACACCTCCGGCCAGGTCCAGTTGTCGGATAACGCGAACGATCGCGCCCGTGCAGCCGGCTCACCGCGTCAAGCGCCAGGCTCCATGCTGCCATCCGTCGGCGCTGGTGCGCTGATTGGGCGTGTCGGCAACAGCCAGCCCTTCGCCATCGGCGATCAAACGTCGGTGCCGATGCCGTTTGACGGCATCCTGTTCCTTGCGGTGAATGACGACGAGCGTTCTGATAACGCCGGCGAGTACGTCGTGTCGCTCTCGCGTCGGTAATCAAGTGCCAGGGTGCCAGGGTGCCACGGGGACGAAGGCCCCGGCACCTCGGCATGCCTGGTCAGCGTCCTCGCAGCGTCTTTCCGAAATCGAGGCCGACCTTTGGTTGGTCCTGCGTTCCCTCGACTTTGATGGCCAGCCGAGTGCCGGCCCCGCCTTTGCGGAACAACGGATCGAACGGCTTCAGCAGCCAGCTCCTGAATCCGGTCTGCGTTTTCGACACGGGCGCGTGGAGCAACGCCACCCCCTGCAGGTTGATCGCCTTCGACTTGAGCGAGTGCGTGCCGTCGAGCGAGACCTTCGCGCCGCGGACGTCGAACGACAACGCCCGGTAGGTGAACACGCCGCGGCGCAACGTGAATGTCGCGGCCATTCGCGACGCAACTTCGTCGATGCCTTCGTCGTGTGGCCGGCCCTGCGCTCTTCGGCTCAACTCGTCAATTTTTTCCTGGACGCCGTCATTCGTGAACGTGACGCGGTCGGCGCGAACTCGTCCGGCCAGCTCGACACGATCGAGCACCGGCGTATCGCCTTGCGGCAGGTCGAGGGCGGCGTCGATCATTAGCCTGCCGGTCACCGGTGGCGGCTTGTTGCTGACCAGACGCAGCAGCTCACCAAGTCTGGCGTCGGTGCTCGTGACCTTCAGAATCACCCGTTTGCCCTTCAGACCCTGTGTTCCTTCGATCACCCCGCTCGCGGCCATCTTCGATTCGCCGAGTGTGAAATCCACCTGTTTGAGTTGAACGTCGCCTTCGGTCCCGTCCACCAAGGCGTCGTAGCTCGTTTCAAGCGGCACGCTTGCACCGTCCAACTCGGTCAAGCGGAAGTCGGGTGTGTGCGTCTGACCTCGTGTTGCAATCTGATCGAGCGTGCCGGCCATGTCGCCGGATGCGCTCAACTGTCCCGCGAGACCCCGAATGGTGCCGAGGTCGGCCGCGAAGGTGTACTCACCCGAAATCGGCGTGTCGCCAGGTGTCGTCGATTGCCATGGGCCAAACCGCCCGGAGGTTTCGATCTTCCCGTACGGCACGGGATTGATCAGCGCTGCGGTGAAGGATGCACCGTCCGCCGCGCCGACATTCGTCATATCGAGCTCGAAGATGTCCCAGACCTTCGCATTCTTGTTCTGCTGGCGCGGGTGAATCGCCAGTCGGGTGTTGGTGGCCGTCAAACGCCGCACCAGCACGTCGCCGGATTCGCGCCGCTCGCGAGCTGGTCGCCGCGGCATGGGCCGTTTGCCGTCCGGATCCTTTGGCGGGATGTTGATCTCCATCCCGTCGACGACGACATGCTCGACGGTGGAGCTCCACAGATCCAGCGGCCTCAAATCGACGGCGAACGACGACACCACGAGCAGCGGCGGGATATCGGTGCGTCCGTGATGGCGTACGGTCAATTTCTCAGCGCCGAGGCGGAGCGGCATCCACGAAAGGTGTACCCGCTCGAGCTCTACCTCCGATTCAAGCGATTCGCTGAGTGTGGTTGTGACCCACGCATGAAGGCGCGGTTCAAGGCGGCGGACACTGACGACGACCGCCGCGCCGGCAGTGATGACGACGACGAGCAGCACCAGCAGAATGACGCGCTTTCGCTTGGTCACGGCGATAGCGCGTCTTCGATCAGAAAGGCCTCCAGCCTCGGGTCGCTGCGAGCATTGCCGACGATGACGATGGTGTAGAAGCGGCCGGCTTCCAGATGCGTTCGAAACGAGGCGAGGGGCCCGTCCTGGCCGTCGGTGAGGATATCGACGGTGCCATCGACCGGATCGACGTCGCGATAGTTGGTGATCGTCTTGAAGTCGACATCCTCCGCGAGCAGCCCGTTGGCGCCGCGGATGTCGACGCGTCCCGCATCGACGCCCGCGTGAATGATGCGCAGCCGCGCTTTCCCCGCGGCCGGCTTGTCGAGCGGATCGTTGACGATCCGCAGGTCCGGCTCACGCCCTTCGCCGGGCATCGCGATGGCGGTGTAGTAGTGGCCCTTGGCGAGTCCTTCGGTGTTCGAAGAGAGCGGTTTGGCCTGCGTCATGCCGGCCGGACGGAGCGCAAACGCGTGACGCTGCCCGTCGACGGCACGATACGGAGTCACCGCCTTGAACGCGAGCCCGTCGAAGAGCACCAGATCGCCCGCGAACACATCGAGCGAGGTTGGGAGTGGGACCGCATGGACCATGCGCACGAGCGCCTCGTCGCGGTGTGTGGCGGCGGCCGCGGCCGGTGCCGTGGAGGAGCCGGACGGCGTCGTCGACGTCACCGCGCTGCTCGTTTCCGTGCGTTGGCACGCCGCGAGACTGAGGATGACGCAGGCGCACGCGCACGCAGCGAAACTGAATCGGGATTGCTGATTGATGTTCGCGGCCGTGCCCGTGCTGGTCATGTCGTGACTTCGAACTTACGCGCGCGGCCTCGGCGGTTCGGTGATGCCGGGCTTTTCGGAAGGCAGCTGGACCGGAGGTTCACCCGGCGGTGGATCGATGCTGGGTTCCCGCTCGACGTCCGGGCGATGCGGATCGTCGGGCGGGACCACTGGCTGTTCGGGCGTCTTGGGCAGCCCGGGTACCGGATGCGGTACGTCGGGCTGCTGGGCGCGGTAGTCGAGGTCCACTGCCTTCTTCACTGCGGCCGGATCCACCGGCATGGTGGCCAGCATCGTCAGTTCTTCCAGCATTGGACCTCCGCTACTACTGAAGCCGCACGACGAGCGCGGCGCGGCGATTCAAGCGACGCGTCTCTTCGCGCGAGTTGTCGTGCTTCGGCTTCTCCTCGCCGTAGCTCACCGTCTGCAGGCGGCCGGCGGCGACGCCGTTCTGCGTCAGGTAATCCCTGACGGCGTTGGCGCGACGCTCACCGAGCGCCAGGTTGTATTCGGCCGTGCCGATGCTGCAGGTGTTGCCCTCGATGGTCAGCCGCAGGTTCGGGTCTTGCTTCATCGCGGCGACGGCCTGTTCGAGAACGCGCGTCGCTTCCTGACGCAGCGTATAGCGGTCGAAATCGAAGTGCACGTCCTCGAAGGTGTAGACCTTCGCGGCCGGCCGAACGACCTGAATCGTGACGGTGTCCGTGGCCGTGCGATTGTCGGTCGGGCAGGTAACCGTGACCGTCACGGGTACCGGGCCCTCCTGCATGGGCGCCGTCCATGGCGTCTTCTGCTGGGTGCGGTCGCCGAACGTGCCGGTCGGCGCGCTCCACGAATACGCCACGACGCAACCGATTGAGCTGGTGGGCGTCGCCGTGACCGTCGACACCTTACCCACTTCCACGGTGCACGGGTCGCACGCGGCCTTCACCGACAGGTCATGCGGCTTCGGCGCTGGCGGCGTTGGCGGCGGCGGCGTTGGCGCCGGTGGCGGCGGAACGAACCGGCGCGGGCTCCAGCCGATGCGCACCTGGTAGTCGAGGTAGTCGGACCGGGAATCCTCGGAGGCATTGATGCGCTCCGGCATGGGCATGTCCCAGCGAAGCTCGCCGCCGATGAAGAATCCGTTGTCGGCAAACCACGTCACGCCGGTCGTAAACGCCGTTTCCGAGCGGACCCGGCTGACGGCCGGGCTGACGCTGCCGTCCTCGGCAATCAGGCGGCCGTCGATGGCGGCGTTGTCGCGCTGGAAAACGTTCCCCATGAACTCGCCGTGAATGAGCCACGACGGTGTGGGATTGAGGCCGACGCCTGCGCCCCAGTGGAAATGATTGGGCACATGCACGGTCACCGGTTCTGATGGATTCTTGCGCCACGTGTAGCCTGCGGCACCCGTAAGGACCGCTTTGTTGGTGACCCATCGGCTCAGGACGCCCGTGAGATCGAGGCCAACGCCGCCCTGACCACCGCCCTCGTCGGCGTCGCCGGTCGGCGTCACCAAGGTGGCGCGGCCCGCGGCGCTGAACGAGTCGCCTTCGCCTTCGCTCAGGAAGGCGTATTTGGCGCCGATGCGCAGGTCGCCCATCTTATTGCCGGTCCAGCGCTCGCGTACGTAGGGCACGAAGGTGTCGATGCCGCCCCGATCGGGATCGCTAGGCACATAGAGGACCTGGTTGTCGCGGTCGACACGGGTGATGAAGTCCCAGCCGGCGTAGAGGTCAAGGCGTTCGGTGAAGCCATATGAGACATTCGCCGTGAAGTTGGCGATGTTCATCAGCCCCTGCCCGGTGTTCCGCGAGTTACGCTCCAAGGAGCCGCGCGATTTCTTCCGCCCGTTGGTGTCGGCAATGGGCAGCCACCATAAACCGGCGTCGCCATCAATCGTGGTCGCGACACGGCCTCGGCTGTCGCCGTCTGTCGTTTGCGTGGTCGCGGTCTGTTGCGTCGTCGTCGTCGTCGTTGTGGTCGTTGTCGACTGTTGTGCTGCCGCAGGCACAGCAATCGCAAGCAGCCCGGCCATCAACCAAGTTCTGGCACTCATCGGTATTTCGTCCTCCCATGCGCGCCGGTGCGCATTCGCCGACGGCTACTACAAACGACGTGCCACAGTTGGGGTTCCTGTTATAGCTAGCTGATCGGTTGACGGTTGCCAGTTATGGGTGGCGCGTTACCTAACTGCAGAACATTTCCGAGTAGCTCCAGCTCGACGGGCAGGATGAGGCGCTGGTCGAGGCCCGCTTCGATCGACCGTCAGCCCGGGGTGTTCGACTCGACGACTGGGACGGCCCGAGGCCCTGATCGCTCGAGGCGAAGGGACGCGCCGGCGCGGTCAGGCGGCCGTGGTTTCTCCGCCCAACAACGCCAGCACCTCGCCAGTAATGTAGCTGGAATGAATCGGCGAGGCGAAGAAGACGATCGACGGCGCGATTTCCTCAGGCTGCGCCGGGCGCTTCATCGGCACGGACTCGCCGAAATGCGCGACGTCCTTCGCGGACTTGTCGGCGACGTTGAGCGGCGTCCAGACCGGCCCCGGCGCGATCGCATTGACGCGAATGCCGCGGTCCACGAGGTTGGCGGCGAGCGATTTGGTAAACGCGTGAATCGCACCCTTGGTCGCGGAGTAATCGAGCAGGTGGGCGCTGCCCTCGAGTCCGGTGATCGAGCCGACGTTGATGATGGATGCGCCTTGCCGCATATGCGCGAGCGCCGCGCGCGCCATGAAGAAGTATCCGTAGATGTTTGTCTCGAACGTGCGCTTCAATTGACGGTCATCGATGTCGCCAATCGAGGCGCGATGTTTTTGATAGGCCGCGTTGTTGACCAGAATGTCGAGATGGCCGAACCGGGCGACAGTCCTGTCGACGGCACGCTTGCAGAACGAGGATTGGCGGACGTCGCCTGGCAGCAACAGGATCTGCCGGCCTTCGGCATGCACGGCTTCAGCGGTCCGCTCCGCGTCTTCCTGTTCTTCCTTGAGATAGACAATCGCGATCTCGGCGCCTTCGCGCGCGCACAACACCGCCGCCGCGCGGCCGATGCCTGAATCGCCGCCGGTAATCAATGCGACTTTGTTGAACAGCACGCCCGAGCCCTGATACTGCCTCGCCTCGAATCGCGGCCGCGGCGACATGGACTGTTCGAGCCCCGGCCGGCGCTGGTGCTGCCGCGGGAATGGCGGCGAAGGCTGTTTCTTGGTGCGGGCCGGATGCGCTCGTCCTTGCGCACCGGGCGTTCTTAGCTTTGCCGGCCGCCGCCGAGTTCTGGTTCGCAGCATGCGAACGGGTCGTGCAATCACCACACCGCATCGGCCGCCGAGCGCGTGGTCAGGCCGTCGCACCCTCGGCGGTCTTCGAGCGCAGATTGGTCGAACGACCGATGGGGTAGCTACCGTCTCACCTTCGGCATCTCATGGGAGTGTCGTTGCCCTAGTTGGGTGATGCGCTGCTCTCACCATCGCAATTTCCGCCTCACCGAGGCGTTTTTTGCGCCTCCACAGCGCGCAAATTCTGGCAACGCTCTTGCTTCAAAAAGGGCCGAACCCAACATGGCGGATTACAGACGGCAGTATGACGACGGGATGCGTGATGCGCGTTCGTGGTTCGGGGAGGACGACCCGCGCCGTCGGCGAGGCAACGACCGCGAGGATCGCCACCCGTACGACGGCGAGCGCCACGCGCGTTTCGAGCCGTCTCGCAGCAGTGGCTACGACCACCGCGACGATCGGGATTCCCGTTGGGAGGGCGGCTCCGACGACCGTTTCGGCTATGGCGGCGCGATCGGCATGTATCGCACCGACGACCGCGTCTACCACGATCGCTACCGCGATTACCGCGAGCGCTACGACACCGACCGCGACGAACGGTACGAGCGGGGCGATCGCGACAATGCCGCCAATGATTACTACCGCGCCGCGCGCGCCCAGCGGGATGACTATCTGCGCTGGAGCGTTCAGAACGCGGCTGAGTGGAACGACAGCCCGGTCCAGCGTGACGAGCGGCTGCCATCGGTCGGCCGCCGTGATCGCGAACGCGGCGGCTACTGGCGCCAGTACGAACAGAACCGGCCGCATTACGTCGGGCGCGGCCCAAAGGATTATCGGCGGTCGGATGATCGGATCCGCGAGGAGATCTGCGACTGCATGACCGATGACCCGGCGCTTGATGCGTCCGACGTCGTCGTCGAAGTCAAACAAGGCGAGGTGACGCTGACCGGCTCGGTGACGAGCCGCGATCAGAAACGCCGCGCCGAAGACCTCGCTGAGCGCATCAGCGGCGTCAAGGATGTGACCAACCAGCTGCGCGTCCAGCGCGGCGCGGACGGCCACAACTGGTCCGCGGACCCGTCATGGGGCCACGGACAGGGAACTACCTCCTCACAACCTGTGAGCGAGGCGTCAGGCAAAGGAACTCCAAGCAAGTCAACCTCAGGCAGTACCGCGTAACACACCACCCACCTTGAAGCCTTCGGGCGAGGAGTCGGCAATCATGGCCGAGTCCTCGCCCGGACGGATCTGTACAGTCTACAGTCGACAGTCTTCAGTTAAGAGTTGGCAGTTTATCAGTCTGCAGTCTGCAGTTTCTTATCAGTCTGCAGTCTGCAGTTTCGATAGGGCAGTCTGCAGTTTCGATAGGGCAGTCTGCAGTATCGATGGGGCAGTCTGCAGTTTCGATGGGGCAGTCTGCAGTCGTTGGGCGGTCTACAGTTCGCAGTCTACAGTTGGGGGGCGCGCAGGTAACGCGACGGCAGTGCGCGATCGAGTTTGGATTCGATGAAGCGCGATGCATCGGCGACCTTCGCGATGTCGACGCCGGTCTCGATGCCGAAACCGTTCAACATGTAGAGCAGATCTTCGGTCGCCAGATTGCCCGCCGCGCCGGGGGCGAAAGGGCAACCGCCCAGGCCGCCGGCCGACGTATCGAACGTCGTAACGCCGGCATCCAGGCCAGCCAGCACGTTGGCGAGGGCAGTGCCACGGGTGTCGTGCAGATGCAATGCGATGCTGGTGAAGGTACGGAAGCGGCGGTCAACCGAATCGAGAACGCGGACGACATCGCCGGGCGTGGCGGCGCCGATAGTATCGCTGATGGCGACCTGGTAAACGCCGATGTCGAGCAGCCGCTCGACGATCTCTGTCACCCGTGCAGGATCGATGCGGCCTTCGAAGGGGCACACAAAGCACGTCGACAGGTAACCGCGGACGCGCAGATTCTGTTTCGCCGCGGTTGCGCAGACTACGGCGTAGGCGGTCAGCGATTCCTCGATCGTCTGGTTGATGTTCTTCCTGCTGAACGTGTCCGAGGCCGCCGCGAAGATCGCGACTTCTGATACGCCCGCCCCGATCGCCCGCTCCAGACCCGGCAGGTTCGGGACGAGGGCGGTATAGCGCACCTCGTCCCGCCGTGTGATGCCTCCGAATACGTCCGCCGCATCCGCCATCTGCGGCACCCACCTGGGAGACACGAACGCCGACACCTCGATGACCTGATGCCCCGCCGCGGTCAATCGATCGACGAACGCAATCTTGTCGGCCGTCGAGATCGACGCGCGCTCGTTCTGCAGGCCGTCTCGAGGACCGACTTCGACAACCGTGACCTTCGGCGGGATGCGCATTACTCGACGTCCACCAGCAGCACGCCGGGCTGCACCAGTTCGCCCTTGGCGCAATTGATTGCCTTGATCGTCCCGGAGCGCGGCGACTTGAGCGGCAGTTCCATTTTCATCGCCTCGAGCACGATCACGGTCTCGCCCTCGCTCACCGGTGCGCCAACCGTTGCGTGAATCGCGACCACCGTCGCGGGCATGGGTGCCATGACCTCGCCGCTGCCGCGGGTCGAGCGAGCGCGCGTCGTGTTGTCGGCAGCGGCCAGCATGAACACATCGCCGTCGACGAAGACCCACGCCGTCTCGGACGTGTGGACCACGGCGAAGCGTCGCCGCCGCCCATCGTGCTCGATGGAGAACCAGCCGTCGCCGAGCGGCTGCAGCTTATCCACGCCAGGCTCCCAGGGCGGTGAATGGATCCGGGGCGTGTGGTGTGCCTGCGTGCGCGGTGTCGTGCGTGGCGGGCGTGCTTCCGGCGAAGCGCTTGCGGACTTCGCTCGCGGCAGCCGCAAAGGGCTCAGGAAGTTCACCGGGGATGAGGGCCACCAGCGAAGCGGATTCGCGATCGAGGAATCGGGTGTCGATGTCGGCGTTCACGAACGCGGGGTGCTCCAACACACGCAGCAGGAATGGAATGTTGGTGCGGATGCCCAGGATCGCGAACTGGCGCAGCGCGGTGATGGCGCGGAGGCGCGCGTCGTGACGCGTCGCGGCGTGGACAATCAATTTGGCGAGCATCGGATCGTAATGCACGGTGACTTCCGATCCCTGCCGCACGCCGCTGTCGACGCGAATGCCGGGTCCTTGCGGCTCACTGTACAGGAGAATCCTGCCGGCCTGTGGCAGGAAGCCTTGTGCCGGATCCTCCGCATAGATGCGGCATTCGATGGCGTGTCCGCGCTGTGACAATTGCCGCGGCGCGAAGGGCAGCGGCTCACCGGACGCCACTCGAAGCTGCGCATGCACGAGATCGATGCCGACGACCGCCTCGGTGACGGGGTGCTCGACCTGCAGCCGGGTATTCATTTCCAGAAAATAGAAGCGCGCGTCATCGCCGTCGCCTTCCAGCAGAAACTCGCAGGTGCCGGCGTTGCGATAGCCGACCGCCTGTGCGGCGGCAACGGCCGCCGAACCCATCCGTTCCCGGATCGACGCCGTCAGCGCCGGACATGGACTTTCTTCGACGACTTTTTGATGGCGGCGTTGCGCCGAGCATTCGCGTTCGAACAGGTGCATCGTCTTGCCGTGATGGTCGGCGAACACCTGGATTTCGACGTGACGTGCCTTTTCGATCAGGCGCTCGATGTATAGCGCGTCGTTGCCGAATGCCGCCTTCGCCTCGCGCCGCGCGGCTGACAGCGCATCTGACATGTCGCCCGCGTCGCGGACCGTCTTCATGCCGATGCCGCCGCCACCGGCCGCGGGCTTGATCAACACGGGATAACCGATCGCCTCAGCGGCGGCCAAGAGCGCTTGATCGGATTGGTCGGCCGGGGTTTCACCGGGTACCAGTGGCACGCCGGCAGCGGCCATGATCTTGCGCGCGCCGATCTTCGTCCCCATTTTTGCCAGGGCCGAGGCCGGCGGGCCAACAAAAATCAGCCCGGCTTCTTCGACGGCCCGCGCGAACGGTTCGCGCTCCGAAAGAAAGCCGTAACCGGGATGGATCGCGTCGGCCGCGGATGTTTTGGCGGCCTCGAGGATCGCGGGGACGTGCAGGTAACTTTCGCGCGACGGCGGCGGG
>Ga0196963_10002849_pt1 | contig 10033 bp, 3 predicted proteins | sample S1_5metaG_FD_148600 | JGI IMG/M metagenome (GOLD analysis project Ga0196963, IMG submission 148600) | Soil microbial communities from Anza Borrego desert, Southern California, United States - S1_5 | ecosystem: Environmental > Terrestrial > Soil > Desert | place: USA: California | collected... | reverse complement strand
AAGGTCCGTGCCAGCGTGTGTTCGTCGAGGATGCGTTCGAGCAGCTCGAGCAGCATCGGCCAGTGCGCTGGCGTTGCGTCCGGCAGCGCCTGCAGGCCACGCACGGTTTCGACCAGGTCCTGCAGCTGGGCGATGACGCGGGTGCCGACATCGGCATCGGCGCCGCCCTGCGCCTTGTGCCGCTGGAAATCGCGGCGGATCGCCGCCCAGCGCTCGCTTTGTTCGGGAGCAAGCCGCCCCAACAGCTCGCCGAGTTTGAGCAGGTTGGCCTCGGCGCCGGACGTCAGCAGCTGCGCTTCGCCTAGATAATGGTCGTCGAGCAGACGCGCGAGCTCGGCGTCATTCATCACCGGCGAGACCTTCTCCGCCAACTTGTTCATATTGCGGTAGCTGCCCTGCAGCTTGAACGCCGGTTCGCTGCGGTAGCGGTCGTCCTGCGCGGCGCTGGCGATGTATTGCTTGTTGACCCGGTAGACGCGGTCACGCAACCAAACCAATCGTTCCAGCACGGCGGTGATCTCGTCGATCTCGGCGCCGGTATAACCGTGGCCAAGCGCGTTCGCCGAGAAGTCGCGCCCCTCGGCCTTGGCGACCAGGCGGTAGAAATCCTGCATGTCGCGCGTGGCGAGCGGCGCCAGAATCGGATTGGACGTCAGGCAGTTTTCGAGGTAGCTCAGCAGGAACGCATCCTCGCGACCGCCGAGGACTTCGCCGAGGTTGTAGACGTCGGCGCGGTTCGCGAGCATGTCGGGGATCTTGAACAGTTCGCCGGACTCGGTATACGGATTGCCGGCCATCACGACGCAGAACTTCTTGCCGCGCAGGTCGTAGACCTTCGGCTTGCCGCGCCAGACACCCTCGATGCGCCGCGTACCGTCGCACAGCGAGATGAATTTCTGCAGGAACTCGGGATGCGTGTGTTGGATGTCGTCGACATACAGCATCACGTTGTTGCCCATCTCCAGCGCGAGATTGAGCTTCTCCAACTCGCGCGCGGCAGGCGCCGATGGCGCCTGCGCCGGGTCGAGCGAATGCACATCGTGGCCGAGCGCCGGCCCGTTGATCTTCATGAAGATCAGGCCCAGGCAATGCGCGACGTATTCCATCAACGTGGTCTTGCCGTAGCCGGGCGGTGAGATCAACAGCAGCAGCCCCATCAGATCGCTGCGTTTGGCCTCGCCGAGCGTGCCGATCTGCTTCGCCAGATTGGCGCCGACCAACGGCAGGTAGACCTCGTCGATCAGCTTGTTGCGCACGAAGCTGGTCAGCGGCCGCGGCTTGAATTCCTCCAGCCGCAGCGCCTCGCGCTCGCGCTCGATGAACGCCTGGCGCTGCGCGTGATAGGCGACAAGGCCGGGAACGTAACGCCGGCAATGCACGGCGAAGCGTCTCTCGAAATCGTCGATCGCGAGCTGTAGTCGCCCTTGCTCGATACGTGGGTGCTCGCCGAGCAGGCCATCCACCCTCACTCGAAGGTCCGCTTCGCTCACCCGATGCGACAGTGCTCCCTCCAACAACAGCAAGGCAGCGGCCTCGGGCACGTAAGCGCCGAGGTCGCCCTCACCCAGACGTGTGCAGGCCGCCTGCAGTGCATGCCCTGCCAGGCTGATGCGCGCGGCCGGCGCGTTGCCGAGCTGCTGCAGCGTGTGCTGGAGCTCGTCCCACGCATGCGCGGCTCGCAGTTGTTGCTGCAACGCGTTGACCAGCTGCTGCGCATACTTGCTGAAGACGAACTGCGGGCGCGGTGCAGCGAGCTCGCGCACGAGGTAGGCAGCGGCGCGGTCGAAGTCGAACGTGAAGCCGATTCGGTGCTGCGCCTCGCCGCTACTCCCCTCGCCAAGACCTGCGGCACTACCCGCACCCGCCCAGCACCGCAGTCGATCGGCCACCTCATCTTGTAAGGCCAGGCGACCAGCCGCATGGCCGAATTCGCTTTCGATCAGCCGCGTCGCACGCGCGCGTTGCGGCCAGCGCGCCGCGTGCTCGTCCTGCTGCAGCGCCTGCCAGGCCAACAGCGCGCCAGCGCGCGCGGCCGGCTCATAGCTCAGCAGCCCCGCCTGGGCTTCGAGCGGCAGCAGCGCGGCAAGAATGCGTGCGGCGTCATGATCGTGGATGCCTTTCTCGTAGCCCTCCTTGTAACGCGGCGTGGCGAACTCACGGACCAGCGCATCGAGACAGCCGTCGTGCTGTGCTTGGCACAGCCGCTCCAGCGTCAGGCCTTCGCGCCCGTCGCGCGCGGCACTCAGGATCAGGCCGGCCAGGTATTCGCCGCGATACAGCTGCGCCGACTCGGACTCGAGCGTCGCGAACCAGAATTCGCGGGCCGCATCGAGCTCGGGCGCGGCAACCGGCTCGAGAAAGTCGGTGCCGGTCAGATGCAGAAAGAGCCGGTCGTCGCGCGGCAGCAGCGTCAGGTCCAATACCTGCCGATTGACGCTGAAGCGATGCGGGCCGAAGCGGACGACTTCGCCACCAGCCTCGTACAACTCGCCGGCATCGCGCAACGCGCGCAATGCGGCATCACGCGCAGCCTTCAGCCGCGCCTCGATCGAATCGGCTTTGACCGAGTCGCGCAGTTCGCGCAGCCTAGCAACCAGTTCACGCAGCTTCAGAATCAGCGCATCACCGGCGAAGAAGCTGTGCAACTCGTCGGCGCTGGACAGGCGCGCCGTACGCCGCGGCAGCCCGTCGAGGATGCGCATCGCCGCATCGAGCAGGGCCTGGGCGCGGCGCTGGCGATCCTCGAGCAGCGCCTGGCGCTGCGTCTCGAACGCTTCCAGCACTTCCTCGCGCTTTTCCAGGACTGACTGCAGGAAGGCCTCGTGCTCGCCGAACTGGCTCTCGATGCCTTCGAGCTGCAGCAGCACGCGGGCGAGTTGCTCCTCGCAGCGCTCGGGGTCGTTCGCCTGCGCGAGCGCGGCGGTCACCGATTGACCGAACAGCTTGAGCTGCGCGCCGAACTGCGCCGCGCCTTCGCTTTCGCCGAGCGCGCGGCGGCGCTGCTCGGCACGCGCCTTGGCCTGGTTCAGCCGCGCGTAGATCGCGCTGATGGACTCGATCAACGCGGTGCGTGCGCCGGCCTCGATATTCGGCAGGCTGGCGACGAGGTTGGACAGCAAGTCGAGATCGGCAGCCAAGCCGTGCATCTCGGCCAGCTGGACCTTGCAATCCTGCGCCGTGCCGGCCGCCTGCGCCGCGGCATCGAGCGTCCCGAGTCGAGCTTCGATCGGCTGCAGCGCTTCAGGTTTAGCAAGGTAATCGGCCGTGGCGATGGCGAGCTGGTTCTGCGCCGCCTCCAGCTCGGCCTGCAGGCGGTCGAGTGCTTCGATGTCGACATAACGCAGCTCGCGCAGGCTGATCAGATGGCCGCGCTGCGCCCCCAAACCATTCAGTGCGGCGACATAGTCCTGCACGCCTTCCCAGCGTTCCGGCTTCAGGCCGGCGAGCAGCGTGCGCTGCTTGGCCGTCGCATCGCTCAGCGCACTGCTGGCGCGGCGGCGTACGCCTTCGACCTTCGCATACTCATCGAGCACCCGTTCGGCGCTCGCGGCGATTTCACGCAGCAGGTCCGCGGCACCAAGGCATTGCGCATCGGCCAGCCAATGGTGCAGATCGAACTGGCGCCTGGTGTTGCGCACCAGTTGCTCGTAGCGCGCCTGCGAAACCTGCTCCGCCTCGATGTCGCGGCACAGGCTGAACAGATCGGACACGCCGCGCACCAGCTCGGCATTGCCGATCCGCGCCATGAAGCTGGTGCCGGTCGGCTTGGCGGCCGCGTATTCGTCGCTGCAGAACGGCGTCTGCCAGATCTGCATCGGATGGATGCGGGTCGGCTCCTCGCTCTCGGCGCTGAACAGCACGATGCGGCCGTCGGCGTAACGCGCATAGCCATGGCCGAACAACGGCGGCTGCAACTGGCGCTGGATCAGGTTGTAGCTGAACAGCGCGAAGCGGCCGGCTTCGGGCTCGTAGAACACGTACAGCACGTCCTCGCCGTTCGGCGAGCGGATCGCGCGCTTGAAGCGCATGCCGTCCATCGGCTGCTCGAACCGGCGGTATTCGCCGTTCGCGAGATAGCAGCCACCGGGGAAAACGATGCCGTGATCCTCCGGCAGCGTCAGGCAGGACTGGCCGATCGCGTCGATGCGCGCCACCGCCTGCGTCAGCGTGTTGAACACGAGGTAGCGCCAGTGCTCCTCGCGATACGGCAGCACCCGCAGCAGGATCAAGCTGCCAAGACGCGCGTACTCGATCTTGGCATCGTCCAGCGATTGGGTCTGGTCGTTGACCGGCTCGCGATAGATGCCGAGCCCGTCCTCGGTGTTGTTCTCAACCTTGATGGTCAGATCGCCATTGATCGTCTCGACGAACACGGTGTCGAGAATGTTCAGATGCGGGTGGCGACCCTCGACCATCTGCTCGCGCGTCGCCCGTGTCCACTCGAAGTCGTAGGGCGACGGCAACGCGATGTCGCGCTCGCCGCGGTTGTCGACATAGCGCACGTCGCGTCCGTCGGCGGCGAGACTCCAGCGGAACACGCGGATGTCGCCGATGCGCTCACCGATCTGGAAGCTGGCGAGCAGCTTGTCGTCGCGGGCGACGAGCTGCAGCAGCCGAGTGTGCTTGTAGTATGCGTACAGCTCGCGGAAGTCGTTGGCGAAGCTCGGTTGGGCGAGGAAGCTGTCCTTCAAATCGACCGAGACGACATCGTAGCCGTCCGCGCCTTCCTGCAGCCGGTACAGCGCGAACACGTCCTCGATGCGGGTTTCCTGCTTCAGACCGAGAAAGACGTTGTAGCCGAACAGCAGGTACTCGCCGACCCGCACCAGGTCGCGCGGCACGCAGTTGTGCTCGGTACGTACGCGCAGACGTCCGATGATCTTCGCCTCGCTCTGGCCGAACTCGGCCAGGCGCTGCGCATTCAGCTGCTCGGCGATGCCGCGCAAGCGCGCGCCTTGCTCGGCGAGGCGGCGGCGCAGGACGTCGTATGCGCCGCCTGCGGCTACGGCCTGATCTGCGGCAGAACTATCTGTAGGGACCGGGTTCTGGGTCATGCCTCAAGCTCGGCTGGCATCTGGCGGCAAGCCGCCATTGCACGGTGAGCGCAGCAAGCCGCATCACTCACCGCGAACGACACGATGCGGTTCGGCGCCGCGCGCCTAACCGCGTCCTACGCGGGCACGCTCAGACTTCGGCCTTTGCCTCGGCCTTGTCCGCGTCCACTGCCTTCTGCCCAAGCAGCCGCTGCACGACGTCTTGCACCACGGGGCTCTTCCCCACCATGCCTTCCACCGCCTTGCCGAACGACAGCGCCTTGGCGAAGGATTTGAAGAAATCGCCGTCGCCGCCGACGATGTCGATCTTGGCGTGGCTGAGCGCGGTGCCGAGCATTTCCGCCTGGTCGCGGGCGATGTCCTTGTTCGCGGCGATCGCCGCCATCGCCTGCTCGAAGTTCTTCTCGAGCTGCATGCGGAACTCCTCGTGCGCGCGCGCCTTGTCGCCGAGCGCTTCCAGCGCGGCGAACTTCGCGGTTAGACCTTCGGCCTCGGCCTTGAATTTCTGCGCCAGCACCGTCGCCTCGACCAGGCCTTGCTTCTCGCGCGCCTCGGCGGTGGCCTCGATGACCTTGGCCTGCGCCAGGCCCTTTTCCTGCTCGCCGCGCGCTTCCGCGGCCAGCTTCTCGGCGATGACCTTGGCTTCGGCCAGGCCCTTCTCCTGTTCGCCTCGCGCCTCGGCGGCGAGTCTTTCGGCAATGACCTTGGCCTGCGCCAGGCCTTCCTTTTCCATCGCCACCGCGGTGATCTCGCGCACGCGCGCATCGGCGAGACCCGGCGCCGCGCGCTCGGCCTCGATGCCTTCGGCAAGTTTCTTCTTCGCCTCGGCGCGCTTGGCCGCGGCCTCCAGTTCCGCCTCGGCGGTGACGGTGAGCTCGATCGCCTTGTGCTTCGACCGCGCAGCGTCGGCTTCGGCCTGCTTCACCTGCTTGACCAATTCCTGCTCGGCTTTCGCCTGCGCTTCGAGGATCGTCACCTGCTTGGCGCGCTCGGCTTCGGAGACCTCGCGCACCTCCTTGATCCGCTCCTCCTCCTGTGCCACGGACTTCTCCACGGCGATGCGTTCGCGGATCACGTTGGCGATCTGCATGCGCTGTTCTTCCAGCGCCTTTTCCTTTTCGATGCGCTGCAGTTCGACTTCACGCTCGCGCGCGACGACCTCCAGCTGCTTGGCGCGAGCCACCTTCTCCTGTTCGATGACGACGGCACGCTGACGGTTCTGCTCAGCGACTTCGACCTCACGCATCCGGTTCTGCTCGCGAATTTCCAGTTGTTCCTGCACGGCGATGCGCGCCTGCTCGGCCTTCAGCCGTTCTTCTTCCTGCGCCTTCAGCGTCTCCGCCTGCTCGCGCGCCTGGATCGTCGCGATCTCGCGCTGCTGTTTGGCCTCGGCGTCGGCGCGCTGGCGTTCCAGCGCGAGCAAGGCCTCCTTCGCCTCGACGTTCTTCTTCGCGATCGCCAGCTCCTGGTTGCGTTCCAGCTCGTTGGTGATGACGTTCTGCTTGGCCGTCAGCTCGGTGATCTTGCGGATGCCTTCGGCGTCGAGGATGTTGTTGGGATCCAGTGCGGACTTCGGCGTCTGCTCGAGATAATCGATCGCGACGTCTTCGAGCACATAGCCGTTCAGGTCGTTGCCGATCACCTCGATGATGCGGTCGCGGAACTCCTGCCGGTTCTCGAACAGCTTGACGAATTCGGTCTGCTTGCCGACCGTCTTCAAGGCCTCGGAGAATTTGGCGTTGAACAGCTCGTTCACCGCCTCGCGGTCGGAGGCGCGATCGACGCCGATCGCCTTCGCCACCTTCAGCACGTCCTGCGGGGTTTCGTTGACGCGCAGATAGAACGCGACGGTGATGTCGGCACGCATATTATCCTTACAGATCAGTCCATCCTTGCCACGCCGGTCCACCTCCAGCGTCAGCAGCGAGATCTGCATGAACTCCTTCTTGTAGATCACCGGGTAAACCAGCGCACCGGTGAAATGCACCTTCGGCTGCGACGACAGATCGTTGACGATCAGCGCCGTGCCCTGCGGCACCTTGATGTAGAAGGCCTTGAACAGACCGAAGATGCCGAAGATGACGGCGAGCGTCGCACCGACGATCGTCAACGCGAGCCAGGCGAGTTCGGGGAGCTGCATGGTTAGGCCTCCTTGATGATGCGATAAGCGTTCTGCGCGGAAAGGTATTCGACCAGCACGGCACGATCGCCGCGCTTGAACTGACCCGGGTCGGCACGAACCTGCAGGATCAATCCGGCGCCGCCGTCGTCGAAGGCCGCCTGGCCCTTGAGCGGCGTCACCTCCGGGCTGCGGATGACGCATATCTGGCCGAGCAGCGACTCGCTGTTCGCCGGCTTGATCTTCGCGAACAGCTTGGCGAACGGCCGCAGCAACAGGCCGGCGGTGGGCACGGCGGCCAGCAAGGCAGCGATGGCGGCACCGGTGCCGAACAGATGGCGCAAGGCGTCGGCGGGAAGATCGCGCAGCAACGCGTAATCGGCGAGGTAGCTGAACACCCAGGAGACCAGGACGATCGTGGAGATGATCAGCGTGATCGGGATCCCATCCAGGCCGAACTTCAGCAGAAACCCGGCCAGGCCGCTCGGATCGACCGAACCGCCCTCGCCGCTAGCTACGTCGATGACGTCCAAGTCGATCAGCCCGAGCATCGCCAACAGCCAGTACCCCAGCACGATCAGCAGCAAGACACTGAAGACCACTGTCGGAAACGACACCACGGTCTGCAGGAACAAATCCATCCGCCAACCCCTCCGACAGTGTTGTGACCAGGATCATGCCCTCGACGCGCCTGCCCGCGCGACTGTGACCGGCATTCCCCCCGCTTGGCCGCAGGATTATGATCGTTCGCCCGGCCGGCCCGGGGCGAGGGGGAACCGATGCGGCGGCGTCATCCGGCATGCGCTTGGCTGTGCTGTGTCCTGGCGGCGCCCGCGTGGGCGGCCGAGCCCGAGGCGCCGTTGCAGGCGCCGCTCGCCGGCTGGCGCTATCACGGCCTCATCGACCGCTCCGAGGACGCACGCGTCGCCTACCCGACGCCGCCGATCGATCGTGGCGGCCAGCGTGGCCGCACCCTGATCGAGGGTCGCCTGCGCGGCCTCGTCGCAACGCGGCGACCGCACACGCTGGCGGTGAACGGCAACCCGCTGCCGCTGTATACCGACGACGAAGGCCGCTATGTGCGTCCGTACGCGTTCGGCGGCGGCTCGAACAGCATCGTGCTGCGCAGCGCGGATGGTCGGACGCTGGCGCGCCGGCAGTTCTTCGAGGCCAATACGCAACGCACGCCCGCGCGCATCCGTATCGCGCTCGGCTGGGACGATCCCAACGCCGAGATCGATCTGCACGTGCTGACGCCGGATGGGCAACATGCGTTCTGGGCTGATCCGGTAATGAGCAACGGCGGCGGTCTGGATACCGACAGCGTCGACGGCCCAGGTCCCGAGATGTTCACGATGACCGCGCCGCTGCGCGGCGTGTATGCCGTATACGTCAACTACTGGGGCAATCTCGACGGCGGCGGCTACAACTTCGACGAGAACACGAACAGCAACGAGGTGGTCACGGCGCGCATCGCCCTGGTGTTCAACGAGAACACGATGAACGAAAAGCGCGAGACCTTCGTCGTGCCGTTGCGCAAGATCGGCGAGCTGCAGCTGATCAAGTCCTTCCGCTACTGATTCCTCGCATGAAGGTCGACCGGACATGAGCGCTTCCGCCCCGGCCACGACGGCCCGTTTCCCCTGGATCCTGCTGCTGCCGGTACTGATGGCGGCCGGGATCGCCGGCGCCTGGCTCCTCTGGCGCGCGCTGCCGCCGCCGCCGAAGCAACTGATGCTGGCCGAGCACAGCGCGCTACGACTCGATCTCGGCCAGCCCGATGCCCTGATCGAGAGCGCATCGCTGGCCAAGCTGCCGCGCGACCTGCTGCGCGTACCTTGGCTGCGCGACACGCTCACCGAGGACTTCGTCTTCTATTACGAGAGCAACCCGGACCGGCTCGGCATCACCGGCGCGCTGCGTCGCATCGCCTACGAGCACGAGCTGGAACTGAGCGATCGGCTGATCCAGGAACTGCTCGATCAGCCCGGCGAAATCGCGCTTTGGCGCGGCCGTGACGGCAAGCTCGCCCACGCGCTGCTGATCCTGCGTCGTGGCGCGCTGGCGAAGCTGCTCGAACCGCTCGCGCGCGTCGCCGCCGACGACCGGCAATTGCGCCTGGAGGGCGCGATCCGACTGGATGGCGAGGACGTGCCCCTGTACCGGCTGCGCTACAACCATGACCGTGCGCTGCTGTTCGCCGCGCACGGCGATCGCATGGTCGTCCTGTCCAGCCCGGGCCTGCTGCTGACTGATGACGGCACGCCACGTCTCGGCCGCGATGCCGCGGCGCAGCTCGACGCGATACTGGGCAATGACGCGACTTGGTCGCAGCGCTTCGGCCTGGCTCGCCGCGACAGCGTGCATCGGCTCAGCATAAGCGCCGACTATCTGGCCCTGGGCTACGGTCAGTTCATCGCCCGGCTCGCCGCCCTGCGATTCGAAATGACCGACGCCGGCTGGCAGAGCTATCTCGCGCTGAGCGCGCACACCGCCGCCGCCGATCTCGACTTCCTCCCCCTGTGGCAGGCAATGCCGCTGGGCGCGAGCGCATGCGCCGCGGTGCCGGTGGCCACGACGCGGCTGCAGCCGTTGTTCGAGCGCATGCGCGATGCGCTCGATCCGGCGCTGGCGCAGCGTCTGCAAGGCCCCGGCGCGCTGTGCTGGTATGGCAAGTCGCGCCTGCATACGCCGCTGCTGGTGACGCGCCTTGCAGCCGGCGATACGGCGACGGCCGACGCGCAGCTGCAGCATGCGTTCGAAAGCCTGATCGGCAGCTGGGAGGCCGAGGCGGGTGAGGACCGCTATCCGGTCGAGGTCGCACGCGAGGGCCAGGCGAGCCTGTGGACACGCCGCGTCA
>Ga0196963_10002848_pt1 | contig 10035 bp, 10 predicted proteins | sample S1_5metaG_FD_148600 | JGI IMG/M metagenome (GOLD analysis project Ga0196963, IMG submission 148600) | Soil microbial communities from Anza Borrego desert, Southern California, United States - S1_5 | ecosystem: Environmental > Terrestrial > Soil > Desert | place: USA: California | collected... | reverse complement strand
TGCTGCAAACATCAAAGATGTACAGTCTGGGAATGCGGCGCTCCAAGGAACCGTTGATGAGGCTAAAAAGCGAGAGTACGGCGGATTCAAAGATCTGAACCTTGCCCCGTTAATGGGCCTAGCAGACGCGTGGGGAGGATCGAACCTCGCGCAGACGTACAAGGCACCTCAGACACAAGATGAGCGACAGGCGCAGATTATGGCGCTTGAAGAGATGCTCAGAAAAGGTAAGCGAGAAGCGAACTCTGGTCTTCTTGATTACCTTAAGATGCGACAGGACGCTCACACGAAGACTGAGCGAAACCAAGCCTATGTTGCCGGTCTTCAAGCTCGCAATGCGATGCTTGCTGCGGGCCTTGGACTTCGTGATGACAAGCTTGCTGCATCTCTCGGTAAAGAGCTTGAGAATGATCCGATTATCAAGAATCAGCTTGAGCGTCGTCAGCAGATCGCAATGGACATTCACACACTTCAGACGGCTCCTGCGATCACTCCTCAGATGTGGGCAGAGCTTCAGAAGGGTGTGGCAAACGCCATCACCGGAGCACGCTCTGCGACTGTGAGCGATACGGAAGCAATGAAGATCAACACTCTCGCAATCGAGTGGGCGAATCTTCAACAGAAGCTCACGAACTCGCCTCAGGACATTGAGTCTCCTGAGATGCGAAAGTATCTCTCTGATTTGCTTGCGCGTCTTGATGACGCTTACCGGATCAACATCTCCGCTCGAACCGATCAGAAGATGGCTGGTATGGAGAATCTCTCTTCCACCAAAGCGAAGAAAGTCCTCGGTGATAAGGCGAAGAACCTCAAAGACACAAAGCCTGCTGGCTCTCACTCAATGATGAGCGCTGAAGATCAGGCAGCCCTTGAGTGGGCGAAATCAAATCCAGATGATCCTCTCGCACAACAATGGTTGATGGAACACGGAGAGTAAGATGGCTGACGGCTTTGATCCGCGAGCGCACATTCAGAAGAAACTCGCAGCCAAGGGCTTTGATCCAAAGGCGTACATCCAGCAGAAGCTTGGATCAGCACCTGTAAGCGAGAAGGACATCATCCAGGAGACTCATCCGGATGTTTCCGTCAAAGACCGCTTGATCGTTAAAAACTTCTCAAACGATCCGGATCAGGCTGTCGAGTATCTGAAGAATCAGTACCCTGATAAAGACATCAAGTTCCAGGGTGGAAACTACCTGATAAAGGATAAGAAAGCGCAAGCGTACAACGTCCTTGACCCGGACACTGGATTTTTCTCTAGTGATATGCTCGCTGACGCTGGTGACATCGCTTACGACACAGTCGCTGGTATCGGCTCAGGCCTTGCCACAACCGCTGGTGCACTTGGTGGTGCAGTCACCACGGGTGGAGTTGGTGCGGTACCTGGTGCAATGGCCGCAAGTGGTGCTTCTTCAGCGGCACTTGAGGCCCTCAGGCAGTACATCGGCAAACAAGCCGGTGTGAACAAGGAGATCAAAGGTGGAGATGTTGCCCTTTCTGGCGGCGTTGGTCTTGCTGCTCCTCTCGTATTCGGTGCAGGCGCTCCTGCTAAAACAGCTGTCAAAATGCTCACTGAAGACGCTGTCAGAAAAGCAGCGGTCGAAGGAACACAGGCACTCACAGAGGCTCAGGTAAAAGAGCAGCTCAAAAATTACAGCCGTGGTCTCATAGGGCGTGCGTACGATACGACAAAGGGCACAGTCCTTCCGAAGATCGGTGAGTTTGTAAACTCCACTCCTGCGCAGACAATCAAGACTTACGCTGAGCGCATGCCTGAAGTTGAGCAGCTTGAAAAAGAAGGAGTCACTGGGCTCATCGACAACATTCAGTCAAAGGTCGTCGGAGATCTTGGCGGGATGAAGAGAAAAGCTGGTGAGACTCTCGGTCAGGAGATCGATAAGGCCGGTGGTAAGGTCAACATTGCTGGCGTAAAGCAGCTCTTCAAAGATCAGATTGATAAACTCAACAACCTCAAAGGCGAGATCGATAACCCGTACATGATAGAGAAGATCGAAAGTGTACAGAAGACTTTTGATAAGCTCTTTGGCCGCGATATCGGCGAGAGAAAAGTCGTGGGTTCTATCAAAGCTCCGGGGCAGGAAGCAATCGAAGGTGGAACTCGCACTTCAGCTGGTTCTGTCACGGTCAAAGGAAGCCCTGCGGTTACTCCTGAAGGAAACTTCGGTATTGATCTCAACACGATGAAAGCAGCAAACACAAATCCTCAGGCAGCTGTTCCAGACATCAATATTCCGATCGTCGATGATACCACTCAGAACTTCGATTGGAACTCGATGACGTACAAGCCGAAGACAACACGGCCTGGAACACCTGACGTTCAGATCCCGATTGTCGATGATCCAACAACGCAGCTTGATTGGACGACGATGCAGATGAAGTCCACTCCTAAAGAGATCTCTGATGAACTCTCAGGGCGTGCAGCATTCCAGCTCCAACAGGATCTCAAAGATATCGCTGATTTCGCTCGTAAAGAGGGAAATCCGATGACGATGGGCAAGGCTACAGCCCACGAAAAAGAAGTCTCAAACATCGCATCCAAAGCCTATGGGATGATGAATGAGGAACTTGAGCGTGTAACTGCTGGCTCAAGCCCGAAGCTCAAGGGTCAGTACCGGGAACTGACAAAGCTTCAAGAATCACTTGAGCCGTACTTCAAAGATCCACAGCGAACGTACAACGCTCTCTCAGGGCTTGATGCGAAGTCGCGAAAGATCTTGGTGGAGAATCTCACCAAGCTTCGTGACAAGTTCGGTGTGGATATCAAGAAAGATGTAGAGCTTCTCGAAGCGTACGCTCAACTCGGAAGACCTGATGCTACGTTCACCGCTGGTGGAGCTGCTGTGAAAGACAAGCGAGTTCCGCTTGCAGGACTTCTCGCAACACTTGGTTCACTTGCAGGTTACAAACTCGGTGGTGGCTACGCCGGAGCAGCTGTAGGTGGCGGCCTAGGATTCCAAACAGGCATGGCTCTCGGTGGACGGAACGCTGTCAGAGGTGCAGTGAAGGCTGGAAAAGCGATTGAGAGTGTCGGAAAAGAACTCGCACCGATCGTTCCTTCTCCTCAAGTGCTTACAGGTTCAGCAGTTGGTGCGACTTCTGCGTGGAAGAACATGCCAGAAAAGCAACGCAGGAAGTAAAGATCTGTCATAGCTTATTCACACCGCGACGATGAAGTTCTTCCATTAGATCCTCTGTGGGTATTGAGACCAGCTTGCGTCCTGGGTCATCGGACTTACGTATCACAAGTTCAGAACCCCTCAGTAAAATCACGACTTTATCTCGCTCGGTAATTTGCAGAGTGCTCAACCACTTCGATGGAATGATCAAGCCGAAACTATTTCCGATTCTCACTAGACTCTTGACCACGACAGCACCTCTGAGTGCGTTATTACTTGTGTTATAACATTTTTAGCAAAGCTGTGAATATCTCATTGCTTTGGAAAATGCATTGAAATATTAAGGCCACGTTTGTTACCAAAACTACATTATTTTTACACACGTTCTAAACATCGGAGGGTCCCGATGGACATGACAAGACAGATTTCGATGTTCCTGATTGGTCTGAAAGTAATGACCGTGGAATTCGATCACCGGAAAGCGCTCGAAGCTCGAGGGATCACTTCCCCCGACTCAATCTCTTCACTAAACTCTCGAGCGTCGATAATTCCTTTGGACCAGCACCGGCTTCGACGAAATGCTTTGAGTCCATCGTCACAATTGAGAGAACCAATCCCTGCAGTAACGGGTGAGTCTTAAGAAACCCGTCCACGTACAGCATTCCCTTCATGCCCATAGCGGCAGCCAACGCCCTCAAATAGTCTTCGTTTAGCTTCAACAACTGCTTATTTACCTCTTTGAGGTGGTCAACTTGAAGTTTCATGTCGTTGATTCGAGTCAGCGGGATAATAGGGACAGCAGCGTTCTGTCCAGGAGTGAACAGATCCTGCTCTTCAACACCGAGAGCACGCGCAATGTTGGTGACGTTCTCGTATCGAGGCCATCGCTCCGCACGTTCGTATCTCTGGATTGCGGTGTACTCAAGATCAGCCGATTCAGCCAACTGGTCCTGAGTTAAACCCCGCTCCGTGCGAAATTTTCTAATATTCTCGGCGAAGATTTCTTTAATATTTTTCACTGTTTGAAGTTGTACTCTTACCGCTTTCATTTGCATACATCATTTCTGGCAGTATTTTTTTCTTGTATCGATACTGCACTTCTGTCACAAATCAAATGAGTTTGAATTTATTACATCCAACTAAAGGGATTTAGGTATGAGTCAGCGTAGAGGAACAGCGCCTCGACAAAAGTCGAGCGAGTAAACAACGAAGCTCACACTCTGGGCGAGAGCGGATTCGAACTCTCCCGGTCAATCCAAACAAAGTTTCTATAGTCGCGTACGAATACAAACCGCAACGCTTTGGTTTGTATGGTGAATTTTTTTCTCTGAAGCAAACGAGGAGGTCTTCTTGAGTCTTTTAAGCCAGTCAACCAAAGGCAAACAACTTCGACCGCAGCTCATCACGATCTATGGTCCAAACAAGGTAGGTAAATCAACCTGGGCTTGTAGTTTCCCGAAGCCGTACGTCGCAGACATCGAGCGCGGAACGCATCACCTCGATGTTGAACGCTTCGACAACATTAACGACCTTGCGACGTTTAAGACTCTGACAAGGGAGATCCTTGAGACGAAGCATGACTTCAAAACGTTCGTCGTCGACTCGGTTGAAGCCCTTGAGAGCCTGATCTTCAAAGACGTTTGCAGAGAAGGAAACGTCGATTCCATCGAGAAATACGAAAAGGGATTCGGCAAAGGTTACGTCCGTTCCGCTGAGTACATGGAAGAGATCATGCACATGCTTCAGGCGATCACGCAGAAGCGTGGGATGGACGTGATCCTCATCGCTCACGCTCATACGAAGTCGCACTCAGATCCAAGTGAACTCACCGCATACGACCGATGGACTCTTCGCTGCAACAAGAACATGACTGCAGTGATTAAGGATCTCTCTGACAACATCTTCTTTGCGACAAATAAAGTGTACGTCAAAAAAGACGGCATGAAGGGCAAGGGCATCGGTGATGGTGAGCGGATCATCTACACTGAATGGCGCCCAGGGTTTGATGCCGGGAACCGTTTAGATCTACCGTTTGAACTTCCGTTTCCAAAGGAGAATCCATACCAGGCTTTCAAAGAAGCCTTGGCTCTCGCAAAACCTAAGACCACTGAAGAGCTGAAAGCTGAGATCACAGAGCTTCTTAAGGGTATCCCCGCTAGTGATGAGCAGCTGAAAACAAAAGTCGTCGCATCCTTCGAAGCTGCTGGGAACGATTACTCCATGCTTCTCGCGATCCGCGATCGTCTCCGCGAGAAGATGAAAAAAGGCGAGGTCTGAGATGCCGCGCTTTCAGGTAGGAGATCGTGTTCGATGCATAAGCATGGATCCGAGTTACAGCGGGCGGCTCAATGTCGGCCAAGTGTACACGGTGCGAAGAATCACTGGTGACATGGGAGACGTATGGATCACGGTCGTAGAAAACGACGGTCGATGGAGATACGAAGCGATTCACTTCGAACCGTTGAATGCATGGACCCCACGATTCAGAGTTGGTGATCGAGTAAGAATACAAAATCGCCGTAGCACATACATGCTACTCGGTGATGTCGGTGAGATCGTTGACGTGCCAACAGAAGAGGGCCGTCTCTATTCCATTCGACCCTGCCTGTTTCGTGATTACATTTCAGGCGAAGCGAATCCATCTCGCGACGTCGACAGTGTCTTCTATTTCGAAGAACAGGATCTCCAGAGCGCCAACCCTGATCGCATCGCGCTCTCTCTGAACCTCTCTCGCGCGCAGGCCGAAAATCTAATTCAGATCTTGCAACAAAAACTAAACACACAAGGAGTGACAAATGCTCAAGCCGGGCAAGTACCCAGTTAAGATCACAAACTACGGAATCAGCGATGGCAAGATTGCCCCTCAGGTGATGATCGAGTTCATGCACCAAGATGGTGAATCAATCACCTGGTACGGATCTCTCTCAGAGAGAGCCTCTCAGCAGACACTGAAGGCGCTGATCAATTGTGGTCTTAACACCACTGAGATTGCTGACCTCGCAGCAGGTCCCGCAAGCGGTGCACTTGATATGAAGACCATGGTTCAGATCACTGTTGAAGAAAGCACTTACAACGGTAAAACACGCACGAAGGTGAAGTGGATTAACCCGCTCTCCAGCGCCAAGTTTGAGGCAACGATGACGAAAGACGAGGCGAAGAAAAAGCTGGGAAACTTCTCCGGGGCGATTCAGGCCCTGCGAGCAGAGATGGGTGTGAAGCCGAAGGATCAAGCGAAAGTGGACCCAGGCTTCTGATGGAACAAAGAACGGATTCTTGGACATCTTGGCGACGACGTGGCCTAGGAGCTTCCGACGCGCCTATCATCCTCGGGGTGTCTCCGTGGAAGACACCTTATCAGCTGTGGTTGGAGAAGACCGGCCGAGCTGAACCCGCCAAAGGCAACTGGGCCACGGAGCGCGGTAACGAGATGGAACCTCGGGCTCGTGCACGGTACGAGCTGATCCATCTTCGTGACATGCCACCCGTCACCATGGAGCACCCCGAGTTCCCTTTCATCCGGGCATCTTTAGACGGTCTGTCGACAGATGGCAAGATCGTTTTAGAGATCAAATGCCCAGGCGAAAAGGATCACCAGACAGCGAAGGCTGGTCAGGTGCCGGAAAAATACATCTGGCAACTTGAGCACCAGCTCTTTGTCACTGGTGCTGAGGAAGCGCACTACTTCTCTTACTACGAGAAGAAGGTCGATGGTTTCGTGACCACACGAGACCACGCGCTTGTCGTGTATCACTCGGTACCCGAGCGCAGGAAAAAGCTTTTGAAGGAGCTGTTCGCCTTCTGGGATTACATCCAGAAGAACGAACCTCCTCCGATCGCTGAGAAGGATGCCTTGATCGTCACTGATCCGAACCTTCAGTCCCTGGTGCGAAAGCTCGGGGACGCGAAGGTCGCATACAAAGAGGCTCAGGAACTCGCTGAGAAACTTGAGCTTGAGTACTGCGAACTGAAAAGCGAAGTCGCAAAGCGCATGACTCATCCGAAGATTCGCTATGCCGACGTCGAGGTGACGAAAGTGATCTCGAAGTTCAAAGACGGACGCGAGTCCATCACACACAGAGTAGACATTTTAAACAGCCCACGTGGGCACAGCACAGAAGGAGGAAGCAATGGCAAATAACGTAAAAGCGCAAGTGATCGGCGGACAGGTTCATAGCCTCGATGGCGTATGCAACGTCGGTGATGTGAAGCGGAGACTGGATTGCGTTGGTTACACAGCGACAGTGAATGGGGAGCCTGAGGGCGATGATTACAGCTTATCAGACTTTGAGTTCGTGTCTTTGGCGCCAGCTGTTAAAGGCGGGATCTAAGGTGTTTCGAGGGCGGCAGTGGGTCGCTACCGCCCTCGAATTTTTAACGAGGAAGAGGAAATCCTATATGAAAATCGAGGAACTGAAAAGGGACAACTTCAGTGCGTTCGCCTCGCTCACAGATGAGTACACAAGGCTCAACCAGATCAATGCAGTGAAATACATCGAGCACATGGCGGCACTTTCGAACACCGATATCCGTAACTGGGATATCAAGCAGGTGTTTGCTGATCAGGATAAAGAAGGCCTCCTGATCGTAAGTAAGACAGAGCTGAATAAAAGGTTATTCGCTCACAAGGAGAGAGTTGAACAGAAGGTTGATGCCCTGAAGGTTCTCTCTCCAAAGGATCTGGATGATTTAAAGAAGATTGCAGAACGAGTCAGCAGCGAACTGAAAAAGAAAGCGCTGCGAAGACTGGAAGAGCACAAAGACAACGCCGAATCATATCAGCGTGAAGTTGATAAGCACATGGCACTTGCCAGAAAAGCTGCAGCAGAACTTGAGATTTACAACAGCGGAAAGCTCAAGGACATCTCTGGTGACATCTGCAAAGTGGTCGAAAAGGGATTCTTCAAGTACGACAGGATCGTCGACGGCAAAGTCCTGAGGCTAACCACGATCAATGACGTTGTTCTCACCCATAAAGACAATGTTCAGCTGATCGACATGTCATTGAACCTTGGATCGTTTGCAGTAGAGTATCATCTCATCGATGGTCGAGTAACAGTTAAAGCTGCTGGACGCAATCGCTTTTACAACGATCTCTATCACCCGCACTTGAGCAGTTACGGTGAGGTCTGCTGGGGTGGAGCACGACAAAACGCCGTGGACGCACTTGCGTCCGGTGACATCGTCACTCTCTGCGATCTGATTGCGTACATTCTTTCTGCTTACAACGTAAGAGACGCTTACGTGAACCTGGTTAATCTCCGGGATCACGGTCGCAGCCGCGAGGAATGGCGACAACAGATCGACCCACTTGCAATCTCACTAGAACAGTACGCGTATGCATTAAGACCTCGGTCAACCACCTCCCGTGCTTCCACTGAAACCACTGGAGCCAGGTGGGAGGCGGTGCCCATCCAGCTTCCAGACGACGTTATTGCCGACGAACTTCTGGAACAGGCTTCAGAGGATTCTGGATCCGTGGAGGTAGACGATGTCTTCTGAATCGAAACCTCCAGCACAGAAGGTCGTCATCAGCGAGAAGGTCTACCAGAAGATCATGCACTGGGTGAATAAGTCGAACTTCGAAGTCTCTGGTTTTGGAACTGTGAGCTTCGATAAGACAACAGAGACCTTCACCATTCACGATGCTGTTCTTCTGAAGCAAGAGAACACCGCTACTAGTACAGAGATCGATCCAGTCTCGCTTGGTAAAGCCATGTACGAGCTGAAAGACGCTCCTGGTGAGCTTAAGTGGTGGTGGCACTCGCATGCTGACATGGGTGTCTTCTGGTCAGGAGACGACATGAAAGTGATCGATGAGCTTGGTGGAAACGGTTGGATTCTAGCGACTGTGTTCAACAAGCGTCAGCAGCAGCGCTCAGCTTTCATGACTAAGTTCGACACGATCGTTGGCAATTATCAGGTGTTCATCGACGACATGGCACTCTTGCGTGTTCAGCCCATTCTCGAAGAAGAGAAGAACGAATGGGATGCTGAATATGAAAGGCACGTGACGGAAAAAAAGTGGAAAGCGCAAACTCCGACGGAAGAAACGAAAGAGGGTCCGTACCAACCGAGCCTTATTACGGGGACGACTGGAACCTCTGGCCGGCACCTTGAAGACGACATCGACTTCGAAGACCGAATCTACGATCGAGAGGACCCTTACTACTCTAAGAGCAAGTACTACTTCTGGAGATCCGGTTACGAGAATGTTCGAACAGGTGACTGGACTCCGGGTCAGTGGTTCCTCAAAGGCGAGTTTGCGCACACTCGAAACAGACATCTCGAAGAGATTGAAGCCAACCAGCAGATCCTCGACGATCTTGGAGGTGCGTGATGCAGTTCACAGCCACACACCTCACCCGTCAGCTGGATCTGATCCCGCTTGAGACTTTGTCGGAGAAGATCACGATCATCGGAGCCGGTGCTATCGGCTCCTGGGTCACACTTGCTCTAGCGAAGATGGGTTTCACGGATCTCACTGTCTGGGATTTTGATGAAGTGTCGATGGAGAACATGAACTGTCAGTTCTTCCGGATGAAGGATGTTGGTCTGCTTAAGACCAATGCGCTTACACGGATGATTGAGGATTTCACTGGTCACCCTGTGAATGTTGAGCACCGCAAGTACGAAAGTGGTGCGTTCCCAGGGATCGTGATCAGTGCCGTGGACTCAATGGAAGTGCGAAAGCTCATATGGGAGAACCACAAGCGCAAGGCTCCCTTCACAAGATACATCATCGATCCACGTATGGGAGCCGAGAGCGCACTTCTCTACGTCATGGACCCGAATAATCCCAAAGACATCGAGTCTTACGAGAAGACTCTTTATTCAAACGAAGAAGCTGAGCAGGAGCGGTGTACGGCGAAAGCGACGATGTGCACAGCGAACATGCTCG
>Ga0196963_10002847_pt1 | contig 10035 bp, 7 predicted proteins | sample S1_5metaG_FD_148600 | JGI IMG/M metagenome (GOLD analysis project Ga0196963, IMG submission 148600) | Soil microbial communities from Anza Borrego desert, Southern California, United States - S1_5 | ecosystem: Environmental > Terrestrial > Soil > Desert | place: USA: California | collected... | reverse complement strand
CTGCGCGGAGGGCGATCTTGAAGTCCAGGCAGTCGATACCGATCTCGCGCTGGTTCACCGTCGCCTTCTTGTCGACGAAGATGTACTCGATCGGGTCCTCGATGGTGACGATGTGCACGGGCTTGCGCTCGTTCACGTAGTCGAGCATGGCCGCGATCGTGGTGGACTTGCCCGAGCCGGTCACGCCGCTGAGCAGCACGATGCCGTTGGGCTGCATCGCGATCTCGGACATCGTCGCGGGGAGGTACAGCTCCTCGAACTTGCGGATCTTGCTGGTGATGAGGCGGCAGGCAACCGAGAGCTTGCCGCGGGCCTGGAAGAGGTTCACGCGGAAGCGGTTGTTGGCGTCGTAGTCGTAGGCGAAGTCGACGGAGCCGAACTTCTGGAGGTCCTTCTGCTGGTCCTCGGTGAGGATGGCGTCGGCGATCTGCCAGAACTCCTCCTCGCTGACGGCCTGCGTCTCCATGGCCTTGAGGGCGCCGCGGAGGCGGACCTTGGGCTGCTGGTCGCTCTTGATGATGAGGTCGCTGGCCTCGAACTTGATGGCGGCCTGGAGGAACTTGCCCCAGCGCGTGGCGTGGGGGTCGTTCTTCTTCTTGCGCGACATGCTGACGTGGCCAACGTGTGCTGCTGAAGATTCCGGTTCTGCTTCGACGCTCACGTGCTTGCTCCCGGCCGGCTTGTGCTCCGCCGTCGCCGACCCGTTCACCGCTGTATCCGTAGACAAGATAACCTCCCAGCCCCGAACCCGGTAGGGGCTCCAAGGCCAAACCGATCACAAAACGGCACTGGTGGGTGCCTCCCTGAGGCCCACAAGATACCCATCCGCGGGCGTTCCCGTCAGCCCCCTATCCGTGCCCGCCCGGCGGTGGTTCCAAGGGCGGGCTCTCGCGGAGCCCAAGGCATGTCTCTCGCGGAGGACGGGGGGCGCGGAGGGGGACGGAAAGAGGGGACAACGGTGGCGGGCAGGCTCTTGAAGGGTGCCGTGCCTGCTCCGCGCCTCCGCGCCCTCCGCGAGAGGATGGCCTTCCAAAACGCACGCGGGCCCCCTTACGAGGGCCCGCGGAGCGCGTTTCGAGGTTCAGGTCAGTTCTTCGCGACCTTCCCCACGGTCTTCCTGGGGTTGATCACAAAGCGGCCCTCGTAGCCCTCCATGGGCTCGGCCCCGGAGCGGATCAGTTCCACCACCTGCTCGGTGGTCAGCTTGGGGTTGAGGGCGAGCAGCTTGCCCGCGAGGTTCGCCACGTTGGGTGCCGCCATCGAGGTGCCGGAGAACTTCATCTTCTGCCCGCCGGGGATGTAGCTGTTCACCTCGAAGCCGTTGGCGTACAGCGTCACGTTCTTGCCGAAGGTGGTGAAGCCGGTGGGCTTGCCGCCCTGGTCCACCGCCCCGATGGTGATCATGTTGGGCACGTTGAGGCCGGAGGGGATGAGCTCGCTGAAGGTGTTGTCGTTGTCGCTGTTGCCGGCCGCGGCGACGAATAGGATCTCGGGGGCGCTCTTCATGGCCTCCTCGAGGGCGTCGCGCTGGATCTTGAAGAGCTTGCGGGAGAGGGCCGCGCGTTCCTCGGGGTTCTCGCCCACGCCCTTCATTTCGAGGGCGCCCTCGATGTCCTTGCGGGAGCCGCCCCAGCTCATGTTGCACACGCGGACGCCGGCCTTGCGCATATAGGCGACGGTGTCGCGAGCGGCCTTGGCCTGCTTCTGGGCGTCCTCGATGCTGGGGGTGACGGTGGGGATGAGCTTGTAGTCGAAGGTGATGCGGACGGGGAGCAGGCGTGCGAAGGGGTTGCCCTCGGCGGCGATGCCGGCCACGTGCGTGCCGTGGGCGTAGTTGCCGAAGAGGCCCAGGTCCTCCTGGAAGGTGCGGACGTCGTCTGGCTTGAGGGTCTTGATGTACGCCAGCAGCGCCTGCCGCTCGGGGCTGTCGATGTTGGCCTGGAGGTCCATGAGGCCCTTGGTGTGGGCGACCACGAGGGCCTTGTCGTTCTGGAGGTCGGTCACCGGGTGCAGCAGCTCGGGGGTCGTCGCGCTGTAGAGGTCGTAGGCGATACCGTGCACGTCGTCGACGAAGCCGTTGTTGTCGTCGTCCTTGCCGTTGGCGGCCTCCTTGGGGTTCTCGAAGAGCTGGCCGCTGAAGATCGCGGTGTCAACACCCGAATCCCAGATCGCGATCACGACTGGCGTGGCCTTGGTGTCGGGCGTGAGGGTGACGAGGCGCTCGGTCCATACGTCCTTGACGGCGACCTCGTGGCTCTTGATGACCTCGGAGTAGACCTCGACGACGAGCGGGTTCACTTCGAGCAGGCGGTCGAGGGTGGCCCGCATGTTGATGAGGCCCCATGCGAAGTCGTTGCTGAGCACGCCGCCCGCCTTTGTCGCGACCTCGTCCATCGCGCCCTGCACGCCCCCGATGATCAGAGTGCGGCTGACCATCTCGGCGCGACCCTTGCCCTGGGTGATGGCCTCACGGACGGTCTCCCATGGCAGGTCCTTGACCTGCGCCTTCAGCTCGCGCTTGAAGGTCTCGGCGAACCTGGCCTTGTCCTTCTCCTTGGACGCGGCCACGAGGGCGCGGGCGGTGAGGCCGGTGGTGAGCTTCTTGCTCTGCTTGGCCTCGAGTTCGCGGATCTTCTCCACGTACGTGAGCACGTCGGCGTCGCGCTTCTCGTACATCGCGATCGCGAGCAGCACGTTGTAGTAGGACTGCAGCGTGGTGCGGTCCTTGATGTCGTACTTGGCGAGGTCCTGCTCGATGTCGGCCTTGACCTGCGTCACGAACGCCTTGAACGGCGCGTCGCTCAGCAGGAACTCCGATGGTTTGCCTTCGATCTTGTACGTGTGACGCGGCAGGTCGTCCGCGGTTTTCACCTCGATCTTCCCGCCGGGCTGCGTCTGCGCAGCAACGACGGACGGCAACCCAACCAGCAGGCCCGCGGCCAGCACGACAGCAGCACACTTGTTCAAGGCGATCTCCCAGGTACCCCCGGTAGTGGGGGAGGGGATCATAGCGCCGGGCCATCAGGGCCCGGCAGTGGCGCTACCCCTCACCCACGCTGCGGGCGAACAAGGGGATGCGCGGGAAGGCCGCTTCCGTCCTCAGCAGGGGCTGCCGCCCAGGACGCGGAAGAACGACTCGATGTCGGCGTCGGTGCCGATGTCACCGTCGCCATTGAAGTCGCTCTCGGGGCACGCCGGGCAGCAGCGCCCACCCAGGCAGGCGAAGAAGGCCTCGATGTCGGCGTCGGTGCCGATGTCGCCGTCGCGGTTGTAGTCCGCGCCGCCGCAGCCGGTGACGCGGAAGCTGAAGGTGAACGGCGTGACGGCGTGCTCCTCCGCGACCATGAGGCGGTCGCACAGCAGCATCCCGGGCCTGCTGACCAGCACCCAGTTCCCCGCGGGCAGCGGGCTTTGGAAGCTGACGCGGAGCGTGCGGGCATCGACCTCCTGCACCTGCGGGGGCGTGGCCCACGCGGGAGTGCCCGCGACCAGCTGGCCGGTGCTGTCAGCGGGGAACAGCTGAACCGGGGAGAGCGCCTCGGCGGCCTTGCGCACCGGCCCGCTGAAGCTGAGCATCACACCGTGCTCCTCGAGCTCGTCATGGGCGATCACCCCCGGGCTGCACGTGCCGCAGGAGGCGGGAACGCTGTCGATGAGACGCAGCGAGAAGGGGGCCGCGCCAGCCATGCCACCGCCCAGGTCCTGGCTGCGGAATGGGCACTCCGGGGCGTTCCAGGCGCGCCAGCCCACGCCGTCACGCGCCACCAGCACGGGCCCACTCGAGACAGTCGGCGTTTCGAGGCGGGTGTTGGAGATGATCAGGCCGTGGAGCCCCTGGGGGTCGTGGATCACCACCGGGCCTGAGCGGTCCTGCCCGGTTCGCACCATCGAGCCTTCGGGCAGAACATCGAGGTGGATCGCGCCGTCCATCCACCCCTGGATGTCGAGCGACTCCACACGCGAGGCCTCGATGAAGCCGCCGTAGCAGTTGCCGCCGATGGTCATGGTCCCCAGCGGCGCCCGCTCTGAGGTGTCGCCGCACTCGACGGCGCACACCATGTCCCCCGCAACCGTGAATGAGCCGATGCCGCGGGGGGCCCGCACGAGGATGATGCTCGCGTCGCAGGCGCTGTTGGCGTGGATGTATCCGCCCACGGTCAGGCTGCCGATGGCGCCCGTCGCACTCGACACTTCCACAGGCACGCAGAAGAACAGCTCCTCGATGTTGCGGCCAACGGTGACGGACGTGATGTCCCGCTCGGCGCGGATCGACGCGCCCAGGTCTTCGCCGATGTCGATGCGGCCGGGGGCCTCGAACCCCGCGACCTCGACGCGCCCCCGGGCGGACTCGGCGATCTCGATCACCGCGAACACCATCCCGGCACGGATGGTGGTCCGCTGCAGCCCGCCCAGGCCGTCGTCGAGCGAGCGCGTCCGCACGTGCCCGGAGAGCGTGTCGCACTCCAGCTGAATGAGCGCGCCCAGCCGCGGGTCGTGGAATCCCGCGTGCTGGCCGGTGTTGGTGTCGATGAGGGCGTTCACCGCGCCCAGGCCTGTCTCATCCAGCGACGTGCAGCGGATGAGGTCGATGCCGTCGCGGGCGCGGATGCCCCCGGGCGCCGCGATCCTGATCTCGCCGCTGACTTCGAGCGACAAGATCTTGCCGCCCGTGCTTTCGACCGCGCCGAACAGGCCGTCGCCCTCGAGCCCCTGCCCCACGGCCACACTGCCGATCGTCCCGCTGATCGCGAGGAGGCGCGCGTTAGGACCGATGCGGCGGCGGATAGTGACGCCGTCGATCGCCTGCTCGCTTTGGTTGTTGGATGCACGGGCCGTGACGCTCGCATCGACCGAGTCGGCATCGAGCCGACGGACCAGCCCCACATCGACGGCGCCGGTGATCGTGCTCACTGCGATGGCGGCACGCACGCGCGTGCCCAGGGCGCTCGCGTCCAGCCCAGCGAGGGATGAGCCCGCCCGCCCGATCTCAGCGAGGGCATTGGGCATAGCCGTGACTGCGGGCGCGGCCACCAGCACATCCAGCATCGTGCTGCGGGTTCCGGCGAGGGTGATGGGCCCGATCACGTCCTGGGCGGCGCCGAAGGCGCGCACCCGTGTGTACGAGTCGTCGAGCGCCGGAAGGTCGGCGATCGGGGCGCCCGAGGCGTACGTCCTGTACACCGTCTCGGAGCCCTGCCTCGTTAGAAGAACGGTTACGTCGCCCTGCGCCGCGCCCACCATGGCCAGCGCCCACAGACCCACGAGTGCCCGCATCGGTTCGCCTCCATGCGACCTCCAAGCGCACCCTGAGCATGGGGGTGCGAGAGGAGGGCACGCCGAAGCGCCCGTGAAACCACCGATGGCGTAAGTTGAGAACAGACGGCGACTTGTGATTCGCCTGCGGGCTGAGGCACGCGTCAGCCTTGGACGAAACTCGGCTCACGCCAAATGAAAAGGGCACGGCGGATGGCCGTGCCCTTGGGGGTTGGTGCGTGAAGGGCTGCTCAGTTGAGCGAGAGAGCCGCCAGCATCGAGGAGGCCATCTTGGCCGCGACGTTGTTGGGGGACTTCATCTCGCCGCCCTGCTCGAGGACGGCCTGCTGCTCCTCGAGGGCCTCGCGGTTGCCGAGGAAGTGTGCTTCCAGCTGGAGACGGATCTTCTCCATCGCCTTGTTCTGGATCTGGCGCACGCGTTCCTTGGTGACGCCGATGATCTGGCCGACCTGCTCCAGGGTCATGGGCTTCTCGAGCTCGCCGCTCTCGAGACCGAAGCGGTGCTCGATCACGGTGCGCTCGACATCAGAGAGGTCGGCGCGGTTCTCGATGACGATCCGCTTGACCTCTTCGGCCGCGTCCTTCTCGAAGGTCGACCGCTTCACCTCGAGGAAGTTGGACTTCTCGAGCTTGGGGTCGAAGTCGGTGGGGAAGCGCTGGCGGTACTTGGAGAGCTTCATGCCCTGGCGGCTGAAGGCCTTGAGGATGGCGCGGCAGGCGTACGTGCTGAACTTGTAGCCACGCCCGGCGTCGAACTTGTCGACGGCGCGGAGCAGGGCCATGTTGCCCTCGCTGACGAGGTCAGCGAAGTCAACCTCGCTCATGCGGGTGCGCTTGGCCATGGCCAGCACCAGGGCCAGGTTCGTCTCCGCGATCTGCTCGCGGATGCGGTCGCTGAGCCGGTACCAGCGGAGGATCTCCTCGGCCTGCTCGGGGGTGGGCTGACGCGTGGGCGTGCCCCACACCTCGTGCTGGAGCTTCCAGATCCGGTAGCGGGCGTAGTTGAACTGGTGGAACAGCACCTTCTCCTCGGCGCCGGTCAGGATGACCTGCTGGGCCGACTTGACGGTGCGGTTGCGCGTGCTGGACAGGTCGTCCATGACGGGGTGGTACCAGCTCGTGTCGGGCTTCTGGATATCAGGAGCCTCGTCGTAGATCTTCCGCTCGGCCTCTTCCTCGTAGAAGGCGGGCGAGTCGATGAAGTCCTGCTCGCTGGCCATGATCTGGGTCAGGAGGCGCTCGTCCTCGGCGGAGAGGCGGCGCTTGACCGCCTTTCCGGCGACCTTCGTCGCGGTCTCCTGGACCTCACCACCAACGCTGATCCGGCTGCGGCGCCGGACCTGCTCGATGGGGCTCAACGTTCGTTTGGTGGTGCTCTGTCGCATAAGTCGTCCTTGCCAGCCGTGGCACTGAGAGTTCGTTGTTCAAGGCTTTTCAGAGTCGGTCCGGGTTGTGTTCTTTCCCGCTGGAGCAGCTTCGTGCGATGTTCCGGCGTCAACTGGCTCGTGGATCAATCCTCAATCGCATATTCATCCATTCACAACCCGCTCGTCCTACCGTCCCGCTACCAACTGATCTACCAATCCGGACATCCCGTGGTCTCCCCGGGGGTCCAGCCGCTTCGAGCCGTCTGGTGCGGCGCGAAGAACAAGGCGGGGTGCGGTTATCGGCCACCGAGCCCGCCTATAGTCCAAACTCCGCCACACTTCGGGTCGAGTTCTCGCCGTGCTCCCCGCGGTTCCGGGCCTTTTGTGCCCATCACCGGTGATACGACGTCCCCTGCCGAAGGTTTCGTTCTTTAGAACGATTCCATGATGTCGTTGGCTTCCGTGCCGCTCAACACCCGCTGATCCTCAGCGGTCCCGTACAGACGCCGCCCGCAAACGACGATTGATTCTGGGGGAAGGTCCGGCTAGCCTCATCGAGGGGGGGCCACAACCAACGCATCGGCCCTTCACAGACCGCCAACATACCAGATATCGACGCTCATGCCAAGCACGGGCGCGTTTTTCAACACCCGTTCCACACCCTGAAACCCCCGCGAGTCAAGTTCGCGGACCCGGAGAATCCCTATGCCCTTGACCCTGCCCAACTTGCCGTACGCCCCCGAGGCCCTGGAGCCCCACATCGACGCCCAGACGATGAATATTCATCACGGTAAGCACCACCAGGCGTACGTCACCAACGCCAACAAGGCGCTGGAAGGAACCAAGCTCGCCGACCTGCCCGTGGAGGAGATCGTGCGCCGGTTGGGTGATGTGCCGGAGGACAAGCGCACGGCGGTGCGGAACAACGCGGGCGGGCACCTCAACCACTCGCTCTTCTGGCAGATGATGGCGCCGGCGGGCAAGGGCGGGGCGCCTTCGCCCGAGCTGGCGGAGGCAATCAAGAGCACGTTCGGATCGATGGACGCGCTGAAGGAGAAGATGGCCGCGGCGGGCGCCTCGCGGTTCGGCTCGGGCTGGGCGTGGCTGGTGGTGAACGCGGGCAAGCTCGAGGTGTGCTCGACGGCCAACCAGGACAGCCCGGTGATGGGCAAAGCGATCGCCGGGTGCGAGGGGGTGCCGATCCTGGGCGTGGACGTGTGGGAGCACGCGTACTACCTGAAGTACCAGAACAAGCGGCCGGACTACCTGGCCGCGTGGTGGAACGTGGTGAACTGGAACTTCGTGAGCGAGCTGTACGCGAAGGCGAAGTAGGCGAGCGACTTCTGATCCGAGACTTCGCCCAGAGCGGCTCAGTCTCGGCTTCGCCGGTTTTTCCAGTCGGCGGATCGAATGATCCGAGGACAGTCCGCTCGGGAGACGCCGCATGCGCAACAAGAAGATGGCCCTCACGCTGTTCCTGGTCACCCCTGTGGTGCTGCTGGGGGTCATCCTGCTGGCGATCAAATACTCGCGCCCGGCGATGAACGCCCCGCCTGTGGGCGCGGGCGCGGGGAACACCGGCGGGGCCAACGCGATCGGCGAGTACATCGCCGAGAAGAGCAAGCCTGTGGAGCCTCCGCCGGCACCCAAGCCCGTCGAGGCCCCCAAGCCCAAGCCTGTGGAGCGGCCGGTCGAGCCGGCGCGAACAACCTATCCCCGCGGCACGCTCACGAAGGTGCAGCTGCCCGGCCCCGCGGGCGAGGGCACCATCGAGGCCGAGGTGTTCACGCCGCCGGGCTACGACAACCCCGGGATGGCCTCGCAGACCTACCCGACGCTGTACCTGATCGCGGACAGGGCGTTCATGCCCGACGGTCTTGCGCTCGACGATGCGGCCTCCAAGCTCATGAGCGTGGGCACCATGGACCCCGCGATCATCGTCGCCCTGCCCGCGAGCGGCGCCAGCAAACCCGAGCAGCGGCGGGCGTACGCGGAGTGGGTGGTGACGAAGGTCGCGCCGGCGGTGCGCGGCGCGTACCGCACCTCGGCCGGCGCAAAGGCCACCGGCATCGGCGGCGCGGGCCCTGACGCGTGGACGGCGCTGGCGGGCGCGACCTACCACGCCGAGCTGCTCGGCCTGCTGCTCTTCCATGACCCGCGCGGCCCCGCGCCGGTGATCGAGGAGCTCCAGCCGCCAGAGCGCGTGGCGCTGACCGATGCACAGGGCGCCACCGCGGGTCGCGAGGCGATCACGGCACTCTCAACGACGCTCAAGGGCGCGGGCCTCGGCCCGGGCCGGCTGCTGACGCTGGTCTCGGGCGCCGATGACGCTGCGGGTTCGCGCCAGCGGCTCGAGCACGGGCTGGCATTCCTGTTCCCGCCGCCGGCCGAGGGAACCAAGTAACCCACGTCGCGGTACCATCGCGCGATGCGTCTGCCCGGCAGCAAGATCTGGCGCGCGTTCCCTGAGCTCGACCGCTTCAGCGATGAGCAGTGCGAGCGGTTCGTGCTACGCGCCAAGCAGGAGCACGGGTGGGGCAAGGTGTGGACGCTGGCGGGCGCGGTGCTGCTTCTGGCGATCGCGGTGCCGGTGCTGGTGGTGCTGATGGAGGCCGCGTGGTCTCTGGCTGAGCGCTGGGTTCTGCGGAGCGCCCCGGGGGTGTACGACGCGGTGATGAGCACGGCGGGGCGGGCGGCGCTGGCGTTCGCGATCGTGCTCGCGTGTCTGCTGGTGCTGCTGCTGGCGCGAGACCTGTGGCTGCGGCGGACGGTGAGCCGGCGCATCCGCCGCACCGCCTGCGCCGGCTGCGGGTACCCGATGCTGGGGCTGACGCCCGACCGCGGCGTCGTCACCTGCCCCGAGTGCAACCGGGCGTTCTTCCTCGACGACGCGGGGCTGAGCGAGGAAGACCTCGCTCTGTGAGGACCCTCGGCGGGCTGCGCGAAACCGCCACCGCAGGGGGCCGGTAGGATCTGGCGATGCGGATCCCCGGCACCAAGGTGTGGCGCGCGTTCCCCGAGCTCGACCGCTTCAGCGATGCGGAGTGCGAGCGGTTCGTCGAGCGGGCTACCGCGGAGCACCAGGGCAGCAAGTCGGGCGTGATGGCGCTGGGGTGCCTGGGGCTGGTGATCGCGGTGCCGCTGGTGATCTGGCTGGGTGTCGCGGCGTGGTCGGCCTTCTCGCCGGCGTTCTTCGGCGGGATGCGGAAGTCTGACCTGGACGTGGTGGAGGACATCGCCAAGACGGCGTTCATCGCGTTCCTAGCCCTGGGCTGCTCCCTCACCATGCTGGTCGTGCGCGACCGGTGGTTGATCCACACGATTACGCGGAAGGTGCAGAAGGCCGCGTGCGCGGGGTGCGGGTACTCGCTGCTGGGCTTGCAGCGTGGGCCGG
>Ga0196963_10002845_pt1 | contig 10044 bp, 18 predicted proteins | sample S1_5metaG_FD_148600 | JGI IMG/M metagenome (GOLD analysis project Ga0196963, IMG submission 148600) | Soil microbial communities from Anza Borrego desert, Southern California, United States - S1_5 | ecosystem: Environmental > Terrestrial > Soil > Desert | place: USA: California | collected... | reverse complement strand
TCGCCGAGCGCGCCGCGTTCGATCTGCTGACCTCGGTGCAGGGGGTCGGCCCCGGGGTCGCGATGGCGGTGCTCTCGGCCATGGGCGTCGACGACCTGCGCCGCGCGCTGGTCGCGAAGGACGTCGCCGCGCTCAAGAAGGTGAAGGGCGTCGGTCCGAAGAGCGCCGAGCGCATCGCGCTCGAGCTGGCGGACAAGGTCGAACGCATCCCCACGCCGCTGATCGAGACGCCGCGATCGACATCGGGCGCGGCGCAGGTCGAGGAGGCGCATCGCGCGCTGGTCGTGCTCGGGTTCTCGCCGAAGGAGGCCGCCGATGCGCTGGCCAAGGCGGCGAAGCCGGGCCTGCCGAGCGAGGACCTGCTGCGCGCGGCGCTGGCGCTCCTGCGCTGAGTCCACCGAGGTCGGTGCAGCATGAAAACACAGGTGTTCGGCAGGGCCCACGATTCAGCCGGGGGCATCGCGGGGTACAGTACGGTCATGACCAACGCGACGCTTCCCGCGCCCGCCCTCACCGCTGACGAGCTGGCCACGTTCGCGGAACGCGGCTGGCTGCTCAAGCGCGGGCTGTTCTCGCGCGATGCGATGGCGGCCCTGGCCGTCGAGACCGAAGGCCTGCACGAGCGCATGTCCGCGCACACCCCGGAGACCGTGCACGTGTCGTGGGAGGAGGGCCTGCCGGCGGACCGGCCGCAGCGCATCCGCCAGCTCATGCACAGCGAGGTGGTCTCGCCGATCCTCGACGGGATGTCGAAGTCGGAGGCGATGCTCGGCGTCCTGCGCCACCTCATCGGGCCGGACATCTACCTATTCCATTCCAAGCTGATGATGAAGGCGGCGCACGACGGCACCTTCACGCCGTGGCATCAGGACTGGGGCTACTGGCAGTACGGCTCGAAGCGGCCCACGCACATCAACGGCATGCTCGCGATCGACGCCGCCGACGCCGAGAACGGGGCGATCCGCTTCGTCGACGGGTCGCACAAGCAGGGGCCGGTCGACCATCGCCACTTCGAGAGCGCATCCTTCTCGATCGGTCTCGATGGCGGCATCGAGGACCGCTCCTCGACCATGGTCGAGATGCAGCCGGGTGACGTGATCTTCTTCGGCCCGCTGGTGATCCACGGCTCCGGCCCGAACCGCTCGGCGCGGGATAGGCGCGCCAACACCTTCGCCTTCGACACCATCGCCAACCAGAAGGGCGATCCGCTGCCCGAGCGCTGGTGGCGTTGCGGCAAGCGCGAGCCCTGAGCGCGGGGAGCCGATAGATACGAGAACGCGAAACCCGAGGCGCTGGCCTCGGGTTTCGCGTTTGGCTGCCTGCTCGGCGAGCGTCGAGCGGGCTCGTCTATTTCGCCTGCGCGCGCTGCACCGGATTGGCCACGTACGCACCGCCGCGGCACGCCTTGAGGTAGTTGAGCGCGTGGACCTGGCCGGTCATCTCGAGGTCCTCGCGGTAGACCGGATCGTGCCAGCCCTCGATGTCGATCGAGCCCTTGAAGCCCTTCATCCGCAGGATGGTGATGATGTCGGTCCAGTTGGTGTCGCCGAAGCCGGGTGTGCGGTGGTAGACGTACGGCTCGCCTCCGCGCGTGCCCTTCGTCTTGACCACGTCCCAGAGCACGGTCGCGTCCTTGCCGTGGACGTGGAAGACCTTGTGCGCCCACTGGCGCAGCTGCGGCAGCGGATCGATCAGGCTGTTCATCTGATGGCAGGGTTCCCACTCGAGGCCGATGTTCGCGTCCTTCACCGCGTCGAACATCAGCTCCCACGCCTTCGGGGCGTGGGCGATGTTCCAGCCGCCGTGGTCCCAGGTGCCGCCCATGTCGCAGTTCTCGAAGGCGAGGCGCACGCCCTTGTCCGCGGCCTTCTTGGCCAGCGGGCCGAAGACCTCCTTGAAGCGCGGGATCGATTCCGGGATCGGCTTGTTCTCGACCCGCCCGGCGAAGCCGGCGACGATGTCGCAGCCGAAGTCGGCGCAGGCGTCGATGCAGCGCCCCCAGTCCTTGGCGGTGCGCTCGTCGATCAGCGGGTTGCCGAACATGCCGAGCGAGCTGATCACCGGTTTGACGGGGCCGGGGGCCTGGGCCAGGACCTCGCGCACCTCGCGCGCCACCTTCTTCAGGTCCACGCCGTCGGGGATGTGCTGCCAGAAGGTCAGCGAGAAGGACTCGAAGCCATGGGGGATGATCTGCCGCAGGTAGTCGGCGTCGGGGGACGCGAGCGTGCCGATGCGCAGGTCGGAGTGGTGGGGCATGGTGGGTGGTTCCTCACGGTGAAGGACCGGCGTTGTGCCACGGGCCGCTCGCAATGGAAGCGCTTCCAGAACGAGGGGTCGAGGCTCTTCACGTCCTTGGAAGCAGCGGAATAAACTTGCGTCCAGGACGAGTGTTCTATCCTCCGCGTCCTCTCATGTACGGGCATGGCGAAAGCCGAGCCCAGACCTCTGGGGGCTGCGACGACGATCCGGGTTCGGTCGTCGTCGCTCGGGGAGCGAGACCCTCTGCCTCACCGGTTCGCCGGCTGGCGGTTGAGTCGTAGCCCCAGGCCGTCGGACCAACGCAGCTTACGCTGACCAGGCCAGCAATGCCTGGGGGGACGTGCATCGTGAAAGAGAAGATCAAGATTCGCCTCGAGGCATACGACCATCGTATCCTCGACAAGGCCGCGCAGGACATCGTCGACACCGCCAAGCGCACGGGCGCGAAGGTGGCGGGACCGGTGCCCATGCCGACCCACATCGAGAAGTTCACGGTCCAGCGCTCGCCGCACATCGACAAGAAGTCGCGCGAGCAGTTCGAAGTCCGCACCCACGCCCGGATCATCGAGATCCTCGAGCCGACCGCGAAGACCAACGAGGTCTTCAGCAAGGTCGACGTCCCGGCCGGTGTCGACATCACCATCAAGCAGACGGTGCGGTGAGCCAATGCCCATCCTCTACGGAACCAAGGTCGGCATGACCCGCGTCTTCGCGGGCGATCAAGTCGTGCCCGTGACGGTCATCCAGTGCCTGCCCAACGACGTGGTCGAAGTGAAGACCGCCGAGAAGCACGGCTACGTCGCGCTGAAGGTCGCGGTCGGCGAGAAGCGCCGCAAGCCGACCAAGGCGCTCGCGGGCGAGTACAAGCGCGCCGACGTCGCGCCACGCCGCCATCTGCGCGAGGTGCCGGTCGTCGATGGCGTCGCCGCCGGCGGCAAGCTGACGGTCTCGGCCCTCGACCTCGCGAAGATCTGCGACATCAGCGGCACCATCAAGGGCCGCGGCTTCGCCGGCGTCATGAAGCGCCACAACTTCAGCGGTCACAAGGCCACGCACGGCACCTGCAAGCATCGCGGTCCGGGCTCGATCGGCTGCCGCATGGATCCGGGCCGCGTCTTCAAGAACAAGCGCATGGCCGGTCACTGGGGCAACGAGCAGGTGACCATCAAGAACCTGAAGATCGTCTCGGTCGACGCCGACAAGCACATCGTCGTGGTGAAGGGCGCGATCCCCGGGCCGAATGGCGGCCTGGTGTGGATCACGCAGAACTGAAGGCAGCCATGACCACCAGCATCCCCGTCTACAACCTCGCCGGCGCCAAGACCGGTGAGCTGAAGCTCGAGGCCGACCTGTTCGACTCGACCGTTCGCCGCAACCTGCTGAAGGAGGCGCTGATCCAGCACCTCGCCAGCCAGCGCCAGGGCACGCACGCGACCAAGAACCGCGGCATGGTCGCCGGCGGCGGCAAGAAGCCCTGGAAGCAGAAGGGCACCGGCCGCGCGCGTCAGGGTTCGACCCGTTCGCCGCAGTGGGTCGGTGGCGGTCACGCCCACCACGTCGGGCCGAGCGATTACACCTACCAGCTGCCGAAGGCGCAGCGCCGCAAGGCCTACCTGTCGAGCCTGCGCTATCGCCTCGAGAACGGCGGCCTCGCCGTGGTCGACGGCTTCGACGGGCTGACCGAGCCGAAGACCAAGTCGGTCGCCGCCTTCCTCGCGAAGGTCGGGATCACCGGCAAGGGCACGCTGCTGGTCAGCGAAGGTTTCAAGCCGTCGATCCACCTCAGCGCGCGCAATATCCCGAAGGTCAAGGTCGAGGAGCGGCGCAACCTGAACGCCGCCCACCTGCTGACGAACTCCAACGTGATCTTCACCAAGAGCGCGATCGACGCGCTGGTCGGTGAGCTCAAAGGCGAGAAGGCGAACGCATGAACCTCGGCATCTACGACATCATCCGTCGCCCGCGCGTGACCGAGAAGGCCGTGTACCTGCAGAACGAGCAGTCCACGTACACCTTCGAAGTGCACCCGAAGTCGAACAAGAACGAGATCCGGAAAGCGGTCGAGACGCTCTTCAAGGTCAAGGTCCGCTCGATCACGACCCAGAACTACGACGGCACCGCTCGTCGCGTGCGCTCGAAGCTCCCCGGTCTGACCCCCGGCTGGAAGAAGGCGATGGTCCGTCTGGTCGACGGCCAAACGATCGAAGGGATCTGAGCCATGGGCTTCCGCAAGCTGCACAACTCGTCGAACGGCTCGCGCACCGCGACGATCCCCGACTTCGCCGAGATCACGAAGCACGAGCCGGAGAAGTCGCTCGTCGTCCGTCTCCGCTATGACGCCGGCCGCAACAACCAGGGCCGCATCACCGTCCGCCACAAGGGTGGCCGCCACGACCGCCTCTACCGCATGATCGATTTCAAGCGCGGCAAGCTCGACATCGAAGGCACGGTCAAGGCGATCGAGTACGATCCGAACCGGAACTGCCGCATCGCGCTGGTCTTCTACGCCGACGGCGAGAAGGGCTACCTGCTCGCGGCCAAGGACATGGTCGTCGGCATGAAGGTCATCTCGGCGAGCGAGGTCGCCGAGCCGAAGGTCGGCAACGCCATGCCGCTGAAGGCGATCCCGCAGGGCCTCAACGTCCACAACATCGAGCTCAAGCCCGGGCGCGGCGGCCAGCTGGCGCGATCCGCCGGCACCTTCGCCCGCCTGATGGCGATCGACGGCAACTACGCGATCCTGCTGCTGCCGTCGGGCGAGCTGCGCCGCGTCCCCGCCGAGTGCCGGGCCACGATCGGCGAGATCGGCAACGCCGACGCGAACATCCGCAACATCGGCAAGGCCGGCCGCAGCCGCTGGCTGGGCATCCGCCCGACGGTGCGCGGCAACGCGATGAACCCGATCGCCCACCCGCTGGGCGGCGGCGAAGGCCACACCAACGGCGGTCGCCAGCACTGCACTCCGTGGGGCCTGCTCGAAGGCACCAAGACGCGCAAGCGCAAGAACCGCTCGAACATCTTCATCATCCGCCGTCGCAAGGGCGCGAAGGGTAACTGAGCATGAGCCGCAGCAGCCGCAAAGGCCCGTTCGTCGACCTCAAGGTCCTGGGCAAGATCGAGAAGCAGAAGCAGTCCAGCGATCGCAAGCCGATCAAGACCTGGGCGCGCGCCTGCACGGTCGTGCCCGACTTCATCGGCCACACCTTCGCCGTGCACAACGGCAAGACCTTCATCCAGGTCTTCATCACGGACAACATGGTCGGCCATAAGCTCGGCGAGTTCGCGGTGACGCGCACCTTCCGCGGCCATGCGTCCGAGAAGAAGTCCGCCGCGCCCGCCGCCGCGCCGGCCAAGGCCTGAGGGAATCAGCGATGCAGACGTACCAAGCCATCCAGCGCAATGCCCGCATCAGCCCCCGCAAGGCGGGCCTGTCGGCGACCCTCATCCGCGGCAAGCGCGTCGAAGAGGCCCTCAACATCCTCGCCTTCGAGCATCGCCGCGGCTCGACGATGCTGCGCAAGGTCCTCGAGAGCGCGGTCGCGAACGCCGCGAATGTCGGCGGCATCGATCCGATGGACCTGACCGTCACCGACGCGCGCGTCGACGGCGCCTTCATCATCAAGCGCATCCGCCCCCAGGCGCGCGGCCGCGCCCACCGCCGCTACAAGCGCTGCAGCCACATCCAGGTCGCGGTCGGCATCAAGCCGACGGTTGCCAAGCCGAAGTTCGAGAAGAAGCAGAAGGCCGTCGCCAAGCCGACGTCGGGCAAGGCCAAGACCGACAAGCCCGCCGACCAGAAAGCGACCTGAGGTAGCCATGGGCCATAAGATCAATCCGCTCGGCTTCCGCATCGGCATCACCGAGCCGCACCGCTCGACCTGGTACGCCCGCGGCAAGAAGTACGCCGACCTCATCGTCCAGGACCACAAGATCCGCGAGTACCTCAAGACCCGCTTCAAGTCGGCGGCGATCGAGAAGATCGAGATCGAGCGCAAGGCCGATCGCGTCACGATCGCCCTGCACGCCGGCCGTCCGGGCGTGATCATCGGCAAGCGCGGCGCCGAGATCGACGGCCTGACCAAGACCCTCGAGGGCATCACCGGCACGAACGTGAAGGTGAACATCCAGGAGGTGCGCAAGCCCGACCTGTCCGCCCAGCTCGTCGCCGAGAACGTCGCCGAGCAGCTCGAGCGCCGCGGCTCGTTCCGCCGCGCGATGAAGCGCGCGGTCGAGAACGCGATGCGCGAAGGCGCCAAGGGCTGCAACGTCAAGATCTCCGGCCGCCTCGGCGGCGCCGAGATCGCGCGCGTCGAGCACGACCACCAGGGCTCGGTGCCGCTCAACTCGCTGCACACCAAGATCGATTACGGCTACGCCCTCGCCAAGACCACCTACGGCGTCATCGGCGTGCGCGTCTGGATCAACCACGGTCGCTACAGCGACATCAAGCAGAAGCAGGAGGCGTGAGGGCGGCGCTCTCGCGATAAAGGATCTCCCATGGCTATGCTCCCCTCGTTCGTCAAGCATCGTAAGCAGCACACCCGCGGCTTCCGGACCGACCACGTCGCCACCAACGGCAACAAGCTCGCGTTCGGCGACTACGGCATCCAGCTGCTCGAGAGCGGCGAGATCACCGCCCGCCAGATCGAAGCGGCGCGCGTCACCGCCGCGCACTACCTCGGCCGCGTCGGCAAGATGTGGATCCGCGTCTTCCCGCACATGCCGGTCACCGGCCGTCCGGCCGAGACCCGCATGGGTTCGGGCAAGGGCGAGGTCAAGTACTGGGCCTGCAACCTCGACGCCGGCAAGATCGTCTTCGAGTTCGCCGGCGTCACCGAGGAGATGGCGCGCGAGGCGATGCGTCGCCAGGCGCACAAGCTCCCGCTCAAGATGCGCATGATCAAGCGCGAGGGAGTCGCATCGTGAAGCGTTCCGCCAAGACCGAACTGCGCGCGAAGAGCGTCGACGACCTGCAGAAGCAGTCGCTCGAGCTGCGCGAGCAGCTGTTCAAGGGCCGCATGACCACGGCGATCGAGGGCAAGGGCCTGGGCGGCAAGGCCCGCACGATCCGCCGCCAGATCGCGCGCATCGAGACGTTCATCAACCAGAGCCGCCAGGGCGGCGCCACGGGCGCGGCCGCCAAGCCGACCGCCGCCAAGGCCGCGGCCACCAAGTCATCGAGCAAGAAGGCGAAGGTCTGACCATGAGCGACACCAGCAGCACCGCGACCGTCGACGAGCGCGGCAACCGCAAGCGCGTCGTCGGCGTCGTCGTCTCGGACAAGATGGCCAAGACGCGCGTCGTCGCCGTGACCGAGATGTTCAAGCACGATAAGTACGGCAAGTACATCAAGCGCACGCAGAAGTTCCACACGCACGACGAGAAGAACGACAGCAAGGTCGGCGACAAGGTCCTGATCGTCGAGACCCGCCCGCTGTCGAAGACCAAGCGCTGGCGCCTGATGCAGGTGCTCGAGCGCGCGGTCTGACGACGGCGAGCGAAGACCGAGCAGCCAAGACAGAGCGAAAAGAGCACTGACCCATGATTCAAATGCAGACCTGGTTGGACGTCGCCGACAACAGCGGCGCCAAGCGCGCGATGTGCATCAAGGTGCTCGGCGGCAGCCACCGCCGCTACGCCAACGTCGGCGACATCATCGTCGTCTCGATCAAGAAGGCGATCCCGCACAGCGAGATCAAGCAGAAGGCCGTGTGCAAGGCGGTGATCGTCCGCACCGCCGCCCCGATCCGCCGCGACGACGGCAGCTACGTGCGCTTCGACTCGAACGCCGTGGTGCTGATCGACAAGGACGGCAACCCGGTCGGCTCGCGCATCTTCGGCCCGGTGGCGCGCGAGCTGCGCGGCAAGAAGTACATGAAGATCGTCTCGCTCGCTCCCGAGGTGGTCTGAACCGGTCGCCGTGACCGCAGACCGATAGACCGAGACAGACAGAAAGACCGACCATGTCGACCAAGAGCAAGAAGAAGAAGTTCGCCCTCACGCACCCGGCCCCGCGCAAGTGCCACCTGCGCGCCGGCGATCGCGTCGTGCTGCTGGTCGGTCCGAAGGATCGCCGCGGCAAGACCGGTACCGTGATCAAGGTGATGCCGAGCGACCAGCGCGTCCTGGTCGACGGCGAGTGCTCCGCCTACGACACCCACCACGAGAAGGCCAACCCGCAGGCGCAGAAGGAAGGCGGCCGCATCAAGCGGCTGCGCACCATCCACGTCTCGAACCTCGCCCTGCTCGACCCGACGACCAACAAGCCGGCGCGCGTCCGGCATGAACGCACCGAGACCGGCGCCGTGCGCGTCGCGAAGAAGAGCGGCCACCGCTTCGTCGTCGCCGCCCCGACGACCGCCTGACCGGAACGACAAGCTCGAACGATAAGAGAGACGATCGATGGCTACCACCACCCTCCAGAAGACGACGCGCGAGCTCTACCAGGATTCCCTGGAAGAGCTGTGCAAGCGCAACGGCATCAAGAACAAGATGGCCGCCCCGCGCATCGACAAGGTCTGCCTGAGCATGGGCGTCGGCCGCGCCATCGCCGACGGCCAGATCCTCAATGTCGTCTCCGAGCACCTGTCCCAGCTCGCCGGCCAGCGCGCGACGATCACCAAGGCCAAGAAGGCGGTCGCGAACTTCCGCAGCCGCATCGGCGTCAAGATCGGCGCCCGCGTCACCCTGCGCGGCGCGCGCATGTGGTCGTTCCTCGACAAGCTGATCAACCTGGCGGTGCCCCGCATCCGCGACTTCCGCGGCTTGCCGTCGAAGGCGTTCGACGCGGGCGGCAACTACAACATGGGGCTGCGCGAGCAGGCGCTCTTCCATGAGATCGTCCTCGACAAGCTCGAGCACAACCAGGGCCTCAACATCACCATCTGCTTCGCCAACAGCACTCCCGAGCTCTCGCTGGAAGTCCTGAAGGCGATCAACATGCCCTTCCGCGATCGCTGAGAGACAACCATGGCCAAGAAGAGCAAAGTCGCCCGCAACCAGCAGCGCCTGGAACTCGCCGCGAAGTACCGCGAGCGTCGCGGCGCCCTGCGCGACCGGTCGAAGGACCTGAAGCTGTCGCTCGAGGAGCGCATGGAGGCGCGGGCCGCGCTCGCGCTGCTGCCGCGCGAATCCTCGCCCACGCGCTACCGCGTGCGCTGCTCGATCACCGGGCGGTCGCGCGGCAACTACCGGAAGTTCGGCGTCTGCCGCAACGTCCTGCGCCGCCTGGCCCACAAGGGCGAGCTGCCGGGCTGCACGAAGTCGAGCTGGTGAGTCGAGTCGAGTTGCTGAACTGACCGCACGGGACACATGACATGAGCTGCACCGACCCCATCGCCGACATGCTGACGATCATCCGTAACGGCCTGATGGCCGGGAAGAAGACCGTCACCATCATCCACTCGAATCTCAAGGTCGGCCTGTGCCAGGTCTTGAAGGACGAGGGCTACATCGAGCGCTTCGACGTGCTCGACACCAAGCCCGCGCGTTCGATCCAGGTCGGCCTCAAGTACACGCCGACCGGCGAGAGCGCGATCCACCACATCACGCGCGTCAGCACCCCGGGTTGCCGGATCTACCGCGGCAAGGCCGAGCTGAAGCCGATCATCCGCGGCTTCGGCATCTCGATCCTGTCCACCTCGAAGGGCATCCTCTCCGACCGCGTCTGCCGCAAGCAGAACCTCGGCGGCGAAGTGCTGTGCACGGTCCAGTGATCGTCGGCATCTGATAACTGGCACCAGGAACGCATCATGAGCAGAATCGGCAAAGCCCCCGTCGTCGCGC
>Ga0196963_10002844_pt1 | contig 10045 bp, 8 predicted proteins | sample S1_5metaG_FD_148600 | JGI IMG/M metagenome (GOLD analysis project Ga0196963, IMG submission 148600) | Soil microbial communities from Anza Borrego desert, Southern California, United States - S1_5 | ecosystem: Environmental > Terrestrial > Soil > Desert | place: USA: California | collected... | reverse complement strand
TGCTCTTGATCCTGCATCAGAACTCAATAGTGGACTGAACCTGAATGGTTTTGCTGGATATGATGTTGATGGTAGGGTTCAGGGAGTTCAGAACCCAAAGAGTTTTAGTAGCGTATCCGCGTATTCAACTGCCTTTGTTGGCGCTATAAGTACAGCTGGAAATCAAGATTTAGCAACTACAGCACGGCAGTCTTTTCACATGGATTTCGGAAACTTTCAAGATGTTTTGGGTGAGGAACATAAGCGAGTTGTCAATGCTTTTACCAACCTCATCAGCAACAGACCATTTGAACTTCGAGGTAAAAGTTTTTCTGGAGAAACAGTAACCCAAGGCTATTTGCTTGCTCCTGATAGTATTTCATTAAACAGCATAATGAAAACAAATGCTTATCAATCTGGAATCAATAGTTTTAATCATGAAGGAGTAGTTGAAGTTAACTCTCAAGATCAACCTACCTTGCTCCGCTATAAAGATCCTTTGACTGGAGGACAAGTAGCTGTTGGAACAAATCATGATGACATAATTAGGATAGATTCAGGATTTGGTGGCACTGCTGCTTATGGTGGATTAGGGAATGATACTTATCGTATAAATCCAAATGGATTTAGAAGTAGTTTCACTATTGATGATTCAGATGGATCTAATCTAGTAAACCTTTTGATAAACTCTTCTGATATAAAGAGCGTCAATATAAACACAGGCATGATAGAATTCGAGCTACCATACGGTGAAAAAGTAGCTTTTAGAGGTTCTGGAATAGTTCAGACATCGGATGGGAAGCAGTGGAAAATTGGATGAAGTTACTTGATGCTAAACATGTGGAAGATGAGCTTTTCGCCGCTGGAAGTGGTATCAATATTCTCCTGAAGCGATCACAGCCCAATTTTGCGCTTTTCCAGCCCCGGATGATTAGACACTATCAAAGCCACAAAAATCAGCTTTTTCTCCCTTATCATCCTTGTTTCCCTTGTCTCCGGATGCTGAACACAGTCGAAGCATGTCTTTTCCCAGCCTTCCCAATTTTTGAGTCCTAAGAGTGCGATCGCTTGGTAAAACTCAATCAGGGCGCAATGCTTCGCTCAAAAATAGCACGATTGTGGTCAGCAGAGCAGACATTATCTTTCAGTTTTATTCTGCTGCGTCATCACAAATCATTCTTAGCACTTCATCCATAACTTCCTGACTCCTATAGTCGGGTTTAGATGTATCTCTTGGCTTATATGGCTGAAAAACATTTAACTGAGATTTTGCCCTGACTATTGCTTGCACTTCATCTTCAGAAATACCAATTTTTTCCTCATACATTAACTCAGCGCCATGTTCTAACTCATCGTGAATCACCTGTAGATCTCGCAACCCACGGTAGAGCCAAATAACCTTCTGATTATTAGGGTTGAGGTATGAATTTTCACCCTCTTTACCTAGTTTTTCAGCTTTTTGGAAGGCTTCTTCAGGCGAATCTGCATGGACAAGGACGATGTTAACGTGAACAACATTGCGGGGTTCCTCCTCAATTTGACATTCCATCACGAGGTCTGCAATATACCACTTTGCATCTTCGGGAATATATGCCATTTTTTATACTTACCCCTATTTCTGTAACATTAACTGGTCACTTAATTGGTATGTGAATAAAGTCGATTATTCGGCAAACATTTCAAATCAATAAAATAGCGATCGCCTTCCTATTACATTGTTCAGTACTTAGGAGTGCGATCGCTAACAGAAGACTTTTATCGGCTTCGTCGCAACCACTCAAACACCTGATTAGCAGACAGATGCAAGTTGATACCCTCTACAACGGGTAGCAAATCTGCTTCAGAGAGCAAATCTGGCAAGCGGTTAGGCTGATAAACCAGGACTGACCGTTCTTCTGGATCAATCAACCAGCCTAACTGGCTACCATGCCTGAGGCAATGCAAGATATTGCCAGTGACTCTTGTTTGCCTTTGGTCTGGAGATAGGATCTCGATCACCCAGGCTGGGGCAAACTCAATTCCCTTGCTAGCTATCTCACCGTTCTCATCCAAGGGCAACTGATTCGTGGCAATAACAGCAACATCGGGTACAACCGAACGATCACCAAAAGTACAGCGCAATTCTGGAAACGCCTCATAATCAGTGCTTGCCAGATCAATTGCACCCACTAGATGCTTTTGTAATGTGCTGTGTTTTCCGCCCCCCATTGGCTTCTGAATGACTGCTCCTTTGATATATTCCCAAGCTGGCGAATCTTCAATAAATGGAAGTCGCAGAAACTCTAGCAAGGTAATGCTGTGGAATGGTGCGATAGTCATAGCTGCGATCGCTTCCTCAATCCAGTTGCACGAAGTTTTATAGATGCCTAATGGCATCAGTTTAACGGAACTGGATGATTTGCTGCTCTAAGGTTATCGTTCCTCGATACCAATATAAGAAACGTCGTGATTCCCTTGATAAATCTGGGTAGGACGGTAGATGCGGTTTTCTCCCAGTTGTTCCTTCCAATGAGCTAACCACCCAGCTACCCGCGCGATCGCAAATACTGGCGTAAACAAATCTTCAGGAATGCCCATTTTCCGGTAAACCAGACCTGAGTAGAAATCTACATTCGGATAAATTCCTTTATGCCCTAATTTATCCTCTACCGCCCGTTCCAACTCAATCGCAATGTCATAGTATTTATCGTGACCAAACTTCTCAAATAACTGTTCAGCCAAACTCTGCAAAATGGTGGCTCGTGGATCTTTAACTTTGTAAACCCGGTGACCAAACCCCATAATTTTGGCTTTTTTTTCTAGCGCATTGTCTAGCCAAGAGCGAACATTCTCGACCGAGCCAATTTCCTCTAGCATCGTAATCACTTCCTCATTTGCCCCGCCATGTAGCGGCCCTGCCAGGGTTCCCACCGCCGATGCTACAACGGCATAAGGATCGGTGAGGGTAGAAGCGGTTACCCTAGCTGAGAAGGTAGACGCATTAATCGTATGCTCTGCGTGCAGCGTTAAGCAGACATCAAAAATCCGAGCGGCAAGCGGATCAGGTTCCCGCTCATTGAGCATATACAAAAAGTTGGCAGCATAGCCCAAGTCGTCACGGGGGCGCACAGGATCGTTCCCTTTACGCATCAGTTGGAAAGCCGCAACCATCGTCGGAATCTTAGCTAACAGGCGCACCACGGCTTCACGAATATAAGCAGGGTTAGGCAGCGCCCGACGAGAATAGAACAAGCCTAATGCCGCAGCAGAGGCTTGCAGAGCATCCATTGGGTGCCCTGTTTCGGGAAAACATTTCATCATGTCCCGAATGCGGTATTTAATCCGGCGGTGGGAGCGAATGTCTTCCTCAAATTTTCTCAGTTCTTCCTGAGTGGGCAGTTCACCCCAGATCAACAAATACGAAGTTTCTAGGAAGGTACTTTTTTCTGCGAGTTCTTCAATGCGAATACCGCGATACTCCAGAACGCCTTGCTGTCCATCGACATAGCTGATACTGGATTGAGCTGCTGGAATGCCTTCTAAGCCTGGTTTGTACTCGCAGACAGTCATTTTTCTACCGATTGCGTGAGGGAAACATTCTCAAGTTAACTTACCAGAAACGACTGTGGTAGTCTCCCCCTTTACCAAAATGATTTTACAACGGCTCTTGCTACAGCAACCATTTAGGAGAACTGAGCCAAAACAGTTGGCTTTGACCAATGGGGGTTCCGGTTTTGGGCAACTCCAACCCGATAACCCCCGCCTTTTTCACCACGAGTTTTTCTTTTGCCTCACCCCAAACTAAGACTTCTGCCCAGTTGCCCAAGTCAGGCTGATGACCCACTAGGGCTAACTGGTTTCTTTGGGTGCGATCGCGCCAAAACTCTAACCAACTTATCCAATCCTGAATTTCTCCGTCGGGTGCTAGGGCGGCAAATTCTTCCAAATGCAGACTTAAACCCGCATCTTGGAGAATTTCGGCAGTTTGTCTTGCCCTCACCAACGGACTGGTGAGCAGCAGGTCAAATTTTAGACCCAGATGATGCAACCGTTGAGCCACCTGAGCAGTTTTTTGTCGCCCTTCCTCGGTGAGAGGACGCTTGGCATCGTTGGTATAACTCCCTCGCTCAGCAGCTATGCCATGACGAATCAGAAAGAGTTTCATGATAGGCACCTTTACTCACCATGGAGTAAATTGTCCTTGGGATTGACCAATCGGAGGAGCTTTTGCTTAATTTGAAGATCAAAAACTTCCCATTTCAGCTTGGCATACTCCTGATTTTCATTAAAGCCCCCTAAGAATCCGATGGGAATTTCAAATCCGCCAGCTGAGAGTCGTCCACCGCCAAAAAAGCGTCCGTGACTGTCTTGACCAAAGGCTTCTTTAATAAACTCGTCTGGATCGAGAGTCAATTTACTGGTTCTCAAAGAACCAATGACAACTTCAAACTCATCGTCTTCATCGTGGACAATCCCGTAGACAACTGCTGTATGAACGTTTTCTTCTGTGACTAAAAAGTCAGCCGCTTGGGGGATAGCGTCGCGGTCGTCGTAGCGCAAATAACCAACCCCAGCAATGGAGAAGTTATTCTGCACAACTCGGTTAGTGAGCGATTGCTCGATCACATCCATCACTCGTTTCGAGCGATAGGCGTGCAACACAGCATTCAGCAGTTGAGCATCATAAAAGCGGCTGAGATATCCCGCAGCCAGAAAATCTTCTTCCTGCGCCTGCATGAGTCGGTTGGTATCTGAGCGCAGACCATGCATCAAAGCTGTCGTACATTTGACATGATCAGGGACGCCACTATCGAGTTTGAGTAATCCCGCTTGCAGATACTGCGTTAAAATCGTTGCCGTGGCGCGGGTGGAAGGGCGAATATCGGCAAATTCCGGAGCAAAATCCTGCTGGAGACTATGGTGGTCGATGACGACTGTAATCGGGATACCCGCCTGTTGCACCAAAGGCATTAATTGACAGGTTGTGCCTTGGTTATCAATCAGCACACAACCTTGATAGACAGAAAGATCCTTATCTTTCAAAGCCTGGACACCCCAGCGTTTAGCAGGCAATCCGGTCAATTTAACCAGGGCAATATTTTCTTGATGGCTCAGGGTGCCAGCATAGACGAGATCACATCGGATGTTATATTGCTTGGCAATTAGTTGATACGCCCAGGCACTAGAGAGCGCATCCGGATCGGGAAAATCTTGGAGGAGTACCAGTTGGCGAGCGCCTCGATGACGCTCTAGAGTTTGCTTCAGGGTTTCTACCTTAAATTTCAGTGAAGCTTCTACTTCACTGGCAAGCTGAATATTATCAACCTCTACGTTTGACTTGGTAACAGATGGCTTCATCTCTGACCGTTTGGGAGTAGATGCAGTCGCACCCCCCATATCTTCCTCAGAAGGTTCTCCTGCTAAAAGTGAACCATTAATCACATTTAAAGACTTACGCGAATTCGATGTCATATTATTAGATTGCAATTTGTAAAAGGGTGAAGGAGCCTGCCGCGAAAGCTAAACTTAGTGATTGCTTAGTATTTAACGGGTATCAGCGCTTTGAGGCTTGTCTGTTGACTGACCATGAGAGATCATTCATTTTCCTAAACTGAAAGCGATAAATCCCTAGCATTCGTCAAATAGGATTTACCGTAAATAATGTGAGACAGCATATATAGCATTAACTTTAGAGAGACCCAGCCAAAGGACGTTGGCATTCAGGATACTTTTCTGTAGAGGATACCTCAGCAGTCTTTAAGTGACCCAGCACGCCGGATAGCCTTTCCCCCGGCTAGCCTAGTCTTTGAACCGAGTGCAATAGGATTTCATTGGGGAATTGAATAATTTTCACCCTATCATTTTCGCAAAATTGCAGACAAGCGAAATACTGTCGCAGGTGGGGTTTTCCAGTATTGATTTAGACAGAGTTCTTCCCCAAAAGTTTGATCTTTGGACACTTGCAAATACAGGAAGATGGAATGTTTACCCGTTAAGGGTTTTAGCAAAAAGCTGTCTGCGTCTGAGACGCGATCGCGCAAGGATCAAAAACCCCTGCGTTGAGCTAACAGCAGGGGGTTAAAGACCGATTACATATTTTTGCCATTCTCGATGCACACCACTCTTGACTTGTTTGGCGACTTCAAAGTGGAGACTGCTATAGGGTCTACGCGGCATATGTCGTAGAACCATATTGGCTTCTTTAGGAGTCCGATTACCTTTTTTAACGTTACAGCGAACACAAGCGGTAACAATATTTTCCCATGAATCACCGCCGCCACGAGAACGAGGGATAACATGGTCGAGGGTTAAGTCATCTCCGGTGTAAGAGCAGTATTGACAAGAGTGACTATCACGATGGAGGATATTTCGGCGGGTTAACGGAATTTCTTTATAAGGAACCCGAACATAATGCCGTAGTCGAATGACTGTGGGAATCGGCAGATCCGAATAAACGTATTTACCGTTATGCTCGATTTGCTCCGCTTTCCCTTTGATCAATAAAACAACCGCCCGCCGCCAGCTGGTAATATTGAGCGGTTCATAGGAGGCGTTCAAGACCAGAACCTTGCTCATTGTTGATCAAGATTAAAATATTTTTTCAGATGGTAGCACAGTTGACTAAGAGGCGGTCATGATCTAGGGGTGTACAGCCAGGCTTAGTTAGAGGATTTGGGAAAAAGTCAAGGGTGAAATTCCTGATTTTTAGCTAAAAGGCTACTAATTAAGCGAATTGAGCGGCTAAACCCGGACGGAAAGGCACCTAGCAACGGCGATCGCGATCGCATGAGCTTGTAGGCACTGTTTACAAATGATTAGCTTCTAATTGATAAGAAACTTTTCTGCCCTTGAGCAGATAAACCATCATTTCTCCTTTCCCCTTTACCTGAATCATCCCTCGCTCTTCAAACAGAAACTTATCGTGTAGCCGTTCATAAGTGGCGGCAGTGACCTGAATGGCGTCGGGTAGTCCATGAGATTCCATGCGGCTAGCGGTATTTACGGTATCTCCCCACAGATCGTAAATATACTTCTTCAAACCAATCACTCCAGCAATCACGGGACCTGTGTTAATCCCAATGCGGATACTGAAGGTTCGACCGGTTTTTTGGTTGAAGTCGGTAATCGCCTGTTGCATATCTAAGGCAATTTCCGCGATCGCCTCAGCATGATCGTCACGAGTGATGGGGAGTCCACCTACTACCATATAGGCATCCCCAATCGTCTTGATCTTCTCTAAGCCATAGTGTTCTGCTAACTGGTCAAACGCTGAAAAAATCTGATTCAGTAAACTCACCAGTTCTGCCGGGGGTAACAGCGTCGAAAGCTTGGTAAAGCCAACGATATCCGCAAACAGAACCGTTGCCTCAGGAAAGTTATCAGCGATCGTACTTTCTTCCAGTTTTAAGCGGGCGGCAATTGGCTCAGGTAGGATATTTAGCAGCAAGCGATCAGACTGTTCTCGCAGATAACGCAAGGCTTCCTGACTCACCTTACGAACGGTGCTATCAATCACCGTCCCTTCGTAGTAAAGCACTTTACCGCTAGCATCCCGGACGGCACGGGCATTTTCTGTAATCCAAATAACGCTGCCATTTTTGCGATAAGCTTGAGACTCAAACTCGGCTACCGCATCCCGTTCTTCTATGGCAGCCATGAATTCTAGACGACGGTTGGGGTCAATGTAAATCTGGCGACCGATATCCGTCACTTTGGCGATCACTTCTTCCGGTGAAGTATAGCCAAAAATGTTGGCTAAAGCGGGATTGGTGCTGAGAAAGTGTCCATCTGGCGAACTTTGAAAGATGCCTTCCGTAGCATTTTCAAAGATGCTGCGATACTTCTCCTCAGCTTGTTGCAGCTGCTGTAAATAAGCTTGTTCTTGATTCTGGGCATGACCCAAAGCTTCCAGCATCTTGTTAATACTAGTGGCAAGACTGGATAATTCATCCTGTCCAGCGACTAAAACCTGCTTTGAAAGATCCCCACTGGTCGCCACACTTTGGACATCCGTACTCAGACGCGCTAACCGCGAGAGAACCAATTTCTCTAAAAGTAGCAGGGTAACCCCCCCAAACATTACCCCGACGACTAAAACCGACACCATTAAATAGCGTTGGCTACTTTGACCTTGGCGATAGATATCCCTAGAGACCTCTACGCGTAACAATAGCGCTGGCTTGCCGTAGACATCCGACAACACCGTATACCCTGCCATCGTTTCCTCATTCAGCGGACGCACCTGAATCGGCTCTTTTTCAGAGAGAGAATCTCGCACCGCTTGGAAGTCAGCAGGTAATTCAGCCTGATTGAGATTGTGTACTGTTAGTGGCAAGCGGATGATCTTCGATAAATTCTTCACCGCTTCTCGGTCTAGATTGCGTCCAAAAATGACGGTTCCGCGAATCGGGCCTTCACCTTTCGTGTTCACAATAGGTTGTGAGGTGATCAGCATTGGCCCTTGGGGTAAGAGTAAGATGCCTGTGCGGTTACTCTTAGGATCAGGATGCTGTAAAAGTAAGTTTTGGGGAGAAAGTTGTTGGCGTAAAGCGCTAGGAATTGGGGTTTTTTGTTGGGTTTTCTGATCGAAACCTGTGCCAAAGACAACTTTTCCAGAAGGGTTAAGAAACAGCGCTAGGTTAACCCTCAAATTAGCCAAGGCTTGTGGCAAGAGATTGGCCTGAACGTATTGTTGATTGCCATCCTGAATGAATGTAGCGGTATCATCCCACGCAGACCAATCGGCAAAACGGGCACTAAAATCATTTTGGGTTTGACGAAAAACGTTGACAACCCCTTTAACCGTCTGGCGAGTATGCTGTTCCTCAGCTCTTCTCAAACTACCCAACAAGATGGTTGAGGTAGTGGCATAGAGGACTCCAACCAAACCAACAAGGGTAGCACTAATAATAATTAGAGTCTTTGTTCGTAGTTTCATGGAGTTGTCCTCCCGTGATGGGCTTGGGAGAACGGTTGCATCACATCCCCGCCTTGCTTTCATCTAATGGTTATATCTCGTATTTAGGGTTCTCCCTGTAGAACAATTCCAACTCAAGTACCAGGTATCCGGGGGAAGATAATGATAAAAATTTATCAGCTGGTATCCGTCCCGATGGCTGAATCCTTTACTAGGTTAACTATTTAACCGGAAATTGACCGCTTGGGATAGATTAAAGAACTTAAATTTTGTGGTGTGAGTGAAGGAGTGAATAAAATGCTTGATGCCGCCCAAACCCGAATCGGGGCATCCCCTTTATGTCCAAATTTATTGCAGATTCAGCGCGATCGCGCTTGGGTAGAAATTGATTTAGCCGCTTTAACTTACAATGTCCAGCAGCTAAAGCGTCTGCTATCACCCCAGACAGCTTTGATGGCAGTGGTGAAGGCGGATGCTTATGGTCATGGTGCCCAGACGGTTGCGCGGACGGCATTAGCGGCAGGCGCTAGCTGGTTAGGGGTTGCCACGGTTCCAGAAGGCATTGAACTGCGAGAGGCGGGAATTCAGTCCCCTGTCTTAATTTTAGGGGCAGTGAATACGCCCGAACAAATTCGGGCGATCGCCTACTGGAAGTTACAACCAACCCTATGCACCCCGCAGCAAGCGTTGGTATTTTCGGAAACTTTGGCAGAACAAGCGCAGACTTTACCCGTACATGTGAAGCTAGACACGGGAATGTCACGCCTAGGAATGCCTTGGGAAGAGGCGGCGGAATTTATTCAACTCATCCATCGCTTGCCGAATCTGAAAATTGCCAGTGTTTATTCCCATTTAGCAACGGCGGATACGCTAGATCCTGCGGGAATGAACCAGCAGCATGAACGATTTCAACAAGCGATCGCCACAATTGAGCAAGCAGGTATTATACCCCCTCGCTTACACTTGGCTAACTCGGCAGCGACCCTCTCAAATCCGGCGCTGCACTATGATTTGGTGCGCGTGGGTTTAGCAATTTATGGTCTTTATCCAGCCAACCATTTAAAGCCAGCCGTTAACCTACGCCCAGTTTTGCAGGTCAAGGCGCGGGTGACTCAGGTGAAAACGATTGCCCCTGGAACTGGGGTGAGTTACGGTTATCAATTCGTTTCG
>Ga0196963_10002843_pt1 | contig 10055 bp, 11 predicted proteins | sample S1_5metaG_FD_148600 | JGI IMG/M metagenome (GOLD analysis project Ga0196963, IMG submission 148600) | Soil microbial communities from Anza Borrego desert, Southern California, United States - S1_5 | ecosystem: Environmental > Terrestrial > Soil > Desert | place: USA: California | collected... | reverse complement strand
GTCGCCGTGGGTGGAGTTCGCGGGGTGGCTGGCGGTGTTCGTGGTGGGCGGGTTCGTGCTGGCGTGGGGGGTGGGGGGACTGTGAGCGCGCGCGGGAATGTGCGGGCTCGGGGCGCTCGGAGTTCACGCGTAGGGCTCGCTTCAGCGAGCGGAACGAAAGGGGTGGCGGATGCGCGATGGTGATGCCCCCGGGCCGTCCCACGCCGAAGGTGTAGGAGATAGGACTGTCGAGCGCGGGACGGGCGGCCGCCCCCGCCGCACGCGGGAGAGCGGGCCGGCGGTTCGGGCGGGCCGCCCCGGCGTGCGGCGGGGTCGTTCCGGTGGACGAGGGACGGGCCTCGCGCGACGAACTCGTCCCTGCTCCGACTGCGTCAGCGGAACCCGTCGATGGTGCCGGCCAGCTCCGCCGGTGGGAGTGTGTCGCTCCCGCCCTCGGCGGCAGGCCGCAGCCGGACCGCGCGCACGACGTCCATTGCCGCGGCCTCGCCGATCGCGTGCTCGAGGAAGAATTGAACCATACCGCGTGCCACGTCGGCGGGGACCTCCTCGGCCGCGCCGGTGAACATCTCGACGTCGACGCCGCCGTCCGCCCGCGGCACGACGCGGAAGCGGGCGTCGGCCAGCGGGATGTCGTAGACGTCCTCGGCGATCGTCAGCGCGTCCGCCGCGTCCTTGCGCTGCCGCCGCCCGAAGATCTCCCACCCGGGCAGTGGGGGTGCGGCCGACACGAGCCGATCGACCTCGGCCGCGACTGCCGGGTCGGATTCGGGCGTGAAGATCAGGACCGCCGCGTCGTCCGTGGCGGTGACCTCGTGGACGAAGTCGATCCCCGCCCGCCCGAGCAGATCGCCGATCCGCTCGTACGGCGCTGCGACGTCGCCGGCGAGGACGGCGTTACGCAAATCGGCCTGGACGTTCACGAACGCCTGCCAGAAGGCGTGGCTTGAACTCGGTGGGCAAGACATAGTGGGGCGGAACGAGCGGGCGGGGGTCACAGGCGTTCATCGCTCATCCTACCACCTCAATCCCCGTTCGGCTACGCGGCCGCCCGTCGGTGCGCGGCGGGGACGAAGCCGACGGCACCCGTGCCCCCCTCGCCCTCCTTGGGGGGCGGAAGGCCTGGCTCGCCATTCCGCGGGGCGGGTGCCCGCGGGAAGGGCTCGGGTGCCCGCTTGAGGAGCTCAAGCACCTGCCCGAGGAGCTCAAGCCCGCGTCTGAGGAGTTCAAGCCCGTGCCTGAAGAGCTCAAGCCCGGGCCTGAGGAGCTCAAGCCCGCGCCTGAAGGGCTCACGCCCGTGCCTGAGGAGCTCACGCCCCCGCGAAAATGATTTTCGCGGGGCGGTTATATGACGTTGAGCGGGTCGGAGCAGGCGATTTCGCGGGTTTCGCGGCTGGGCGCTCAGGTGGGTTCGTCGGCGGGCCGATCTGGGGGATGGGCGGTGTCCGCAGGCGGTGGCCGGGGGGCCGGATCACGGATGGGCATGGGGGGGTGGCGTGTGCGCTCGAGGCGTTGGTCGGGGAGGGTCGCGCGTTGACGCGATCGGCGCTGACACGGGTATCGCCTCACGGCGGTACCCATGCCACGGGAGTTCGCGTTGGTGACGAGTCGTGTTCGGTTGTGGTTCGCAGGTCGGACGGCGCTCGGGTTGGCCTCCGGCGGCCCCCCGTTTTCATAGGCAGGATGCCCATGCCACGCGCGCGGGCCGCGCCCGCTCGTCTCCTTGTCTCCTTGTCTCCTTGTCGCCCCCTCTCCTTGGCCCTGTCTCCCCTCACCCCGGCCAGGCGACGACGGGCCAGTTCGTCGCGGCTTCGATTTCCAGGAGGCGGTTGTACTTGGCGAGGCGTTCGGATTGGCGGACGGAGCCGACCTTGATCTGGTCGGCGGACCAGCCGACGGCGAGGTCGGCGAGCCAGTCGTCTTCGGTCTCGCCGGAGCGGGCGCTGACGGTGACGCGCCAGTTGGCGGAGCGGGCCAGGTGGAGGGCCTCGGCGGCCTCGGTGAGGGTGCCGATCTGGTTGACCTTGAGGAGCAGGGCGTCGGCGCACTGCTCGTCGATGGCGCGGCGGATGCGGGTGGGGTTGGTGCAGAGGAAGTCGTCGCCGAGCGTGAGGGCGCCCATGCCCTTGAGCGCTTCGCGGAGGGCGGGCCAGTTTTGCCAGTCGTCCTCGGCGAGCGCGTCTTCGACGCTGACGATGTGGTAGCGGGCGATGAGCGGGAGGAGGCGGTCGATCATGTCGCCGGCCGATTTGGGTACGGTCTCCCAGTGGTAAAGGCCGTCGCGATAGAAGTGGGAGGACGCGACGTCGACGGCGAGCGAGACGTCGCGGCCGAGTTCGAAGCCGGCGTCTTCGACGGCCTCTTTCGCGTCGGCGAGCATTTCGAGCACGCTCGGGAAGGGTGGGGCGAGGCCGCCCTCGTCGGCCTTGAGGGAGCGCTGGTTGTACTTGCGGGCGATGAGCTTTTCGGCGGCGCGGTAGACGGCGTCGACCTGGGCGAGGCCTTCGGCGATCGTGGGGGCGAGGGGGACGAGGAGGAGGTCTTGAAACTCGACCTGGCCGCCGGCGTGTTTGCCGCCGGAGAAGAGGTTGATGGTCAGGCGGGGCAGGAAGGAGGAAGGATGGAGGATGAAGGAGGAAGGGGGGGCGGCCCGGGAGGTGGCGTGGGCGGCGATGGCGCGGAAGTGTTCGTGCAGCTCGACGCCGGCGTCGCGGGCGTGGGCGCGGGCGAAGGCGATGCTGGTGGCGAGGAGGGCGTTGGCGCCGAGGCGGGACTTGTCGGGGGTGCCGTCGAGGGCGATGAGGGTCTGGTCGACGGCGGCCTGGTTGGGCCAGGGGCGGCCGGCGAGGCGCTGGGCGATCTCGCCGTTGACGTGGGCGACGGCGGCGCGGCAGCCGAGGCCGGCGTAGCGGTGGGGGTCGCGGTCGCGGAGCTCGATGGCCTCGGCGGCGCCGGTGGAGGCGCCGGAGGGGACGGAGGCGGAGGCGGCGGCGCCGGAGGCGAGGCGGACGGTGGCCTTGACGGTGGGGCGGCCGCGGGAGTCGAGGATCTCGAGGGCGGAGAGGTGGGTGAGGTGGGGCACGGGGGGGAGGGTAATGGTGTGGGGGAAGGGAGGCAATTGGGTGCTGTCCATTGTCAATTGTCCATCGTCAATTGTGGTCGCGGTCGCGGGGTCAGCGCCAACGTCGGACAGGCTTTCAACCATGGACAATGGACGATGGACAATTGACACGTGGCGACTACTGTTCCACCATGCTGACGAAGCGGATCATTCCGTGCCTGGACGTGGATCGGGGGCGCGTGGTGAAGGGCGTGAAGTTCTTCGATCACGTGGACGCGGGGGATCCGGTCGAGCAGGCGAAGCGCTACCAGGAGCAGGGGGCGGACGAGCTGGTGTTTTACGACATCACGGCGAGCCACGAGGGGCGGGGGATCATGACGGACGTGGTGCGGCGCGTGGTCGAGCAGTGCTTTATGCCGCTGACCGTGGGCGGCGGGATTCGGACGCTGGACGATGCGACGCAATTGATCCAGGCGGGGGCGGAGAAGGTGTCGATCAACTCGGCGGGGGTGCGCCGGCCGGAACTGCTGGCGGAGATCTCGCGGAAGTTCGGGACGTGCGCGACGGTGTTGGGGTTGGATGCGAATCGGGTGGTTCGAGAACAGAAGCCAGAAGCCAGAAGTCAGAAGCCAGAAGAGGAGGGGGGATTGGTGGCGCGGCGGGAGTGGTTGGATGAGCGGGGGGTGGCGATGGAGGAGGTGTGGGAGGTGTTCGTGAACGGGGGGCGGGTGGGAACGGGGGTGGATGTGGTGTGGTGGGCGCGGGAGGCCGAGCGGCTGGGGGCGGGGGAGATCGTGCTGAACGTGATGAACGCGGACGGGACGACGTCGGGGTATGACTTGGAGATGACGGCGGCGGTCAGTAGCGCGGTGCGCGTGCCGGTGGTCGCGAGCGGGGGGGCGGGGTCGCCGGAGCACATGTACAAGGTTCTGAGCGAGGGCAAGGCGGACGCGGCGCTGGCGGCGAGCATCTTCCACTTCGGGACGTATACGGTGGGGCAGGTGAAGGAGTATCTCGGCGAGCGCGGGGTGGCGGTGCGCGTGGTATGATGTGCGGGGGGCTGTTGCGAGGTTTCTATGATCAACGAGTTCACCGCCGTCATCGAGCGCGATAACGAATGGTTCATCGCGTATTCCCCGGAGGTGCCGGGCGCGAACGGGCAAGGGAAGAGCAGGGACGAGGCGCTTCAGAGCCTGGCGGACGCGATCGAGTTGATCCTCGAGGATCGACGGGAGGACGGGTTGCGCGGGGTTCCGGCGGACGCGGAGCGCGCCGTGGTGAGGGTCGGATGAAGACGGGGGCCCTGCTCCGGCACCTGCGCTCGCACGGGTGCGTCCTCAAGCGAGAGGGGCGGTCGCACAGTTTGTGGGCCAACCCGCGCACCGGTGAGGTCGAAGCGGTGCCGCGGCACACCGAGGTTCCGGACGTGCTGGCGCGAAAGATCTGCAGGGGGTTGTCGGTCCCGGAGATCGGGCGGTAGGGACGTGGCCGTCGAAAGGGGTGGCGGGACAGCCCTGAACAGGCGCGTCGCGACGGCGGGGAAGTTCGCGGACATTGGCGGGCTATGACGAATTTGTATCGCGTTGTCGTGTTGGCGGGCCTGGTCGCGTGGTCGGCGGGGGCGCTGGGCGAGTCGGAGGCGCCGGCGGAGGTGGTGGGGCGGTGGCGGTTCGGGAGCATCAACCCGGTGACGTACTGGGATAAGAGCACCGGGGCCTACCTGGGCAGCGGCGGGGGGACGTCGTGCGTGTACGAGTTCGACAAGGACGGGGCGTACCGGATGTACCTGCTGTTCAAGACGAACAACTCGGGGTGGATCCGAACGGTCTGGACGCAGGAGGAGGGGACGGCGACGTGGGCGGGGGACAAGGTGACGCTGACGCCGCGGGCGGGCAAGTTCAAGGTGGTGGACAACCGGTCGAAGAAGGACAACTACGAGCGGCCGATCAACGACGACGAGTTGAAGAAGCACACCAAGACGGTGAAGTGGGCGCGGGAGCGCAAGGATGGGAAGGAGGTCTTCGTGACGGGCGGGGAGGGGAAGGACCCGCGGACGGAGTACTGGCGCGAGGAAGGGGAGAAGAAGTAGCGCGCGCGATCGATGAGCGGGCTCGGGGGGCAAGAATGCCCCCGCTCACCCGCTCAGGCAGACAGGAATGTCCGCCCCACTGTGCCGCGCGACGGGACGGGGGTGCGCGTTACGCGGGGTCGACGGTGTGGGCGTCGAGGTAGTGGGCGACGGCGTCGCGGAGGCGGCGCTGGGTGTCGCGCGGCTCTTCGCGGGCGTCGAGCGTCACGAAGTGGTGCTGCTCGGCCATGCGGTCGAACTGTTCGATCAGGGCGCCCTGGTAGGCGACGAACGAGTCGTAGAGGTCGTCGCCGTAGTTCATGTCCATGCCGGACTCCCAGTAGTTCATCTTGCCGGTCGCCAGGACGCGGGGGACGAGCTCGCGGACGGAAAGCTGGAGGTAGCAGACGAGGTCCGGGACGACGGCGAAGCCGTAAAGGTCGCGGAGCCAGTCTTCGTCGGCGCCGCGGACGATGCCGCGGGCGATCGCGGTGTAGGTGTAGCGGTCGGCCAGGACGATGAACCCGGACTTGAGGGCGGGGATGATCTGGTACTCGAGGCGGTCGGCGAGGTCGGTCGCGTACATGAGGGCGTAGGTGAGGCGGTTGAGCGAGTGGCCCTTCTTGAGGTCCGTGATGGCCTGGCCGACGAGGTTGGAGCGGGTCCAGCCGGTGTCCATGACGCCGTAGCCTTGGACTTCGAGCCACTCCTTGAGCATGGCGGCCTGGGTGGAGCGGCCGCTGCCGTCGGTGCCCTCGATGACGATGAGCTTGCCCGCGCACCCGTCGTGGGGGAGGTAGGGCATGGGGTGTTTGAAGTAGCGGAATTGCATGAAGGGTTGCGAGTTGCGAGTTGCGAGTTGCGAGAGAGGCGAAGTGACGAAGCGAGAGCGGGCTACTCCGCACTGGGGAAGGAGTCGGTCGTGACGGTGTGCAGGGGGGCGACGGATTCGGGGTCGTAGTGTTCGAGGGTGGCGTCGATCAGGTCGCGGACCTGGTGCTGCTGGTCGGCGATGGACTGGGTGGCGTCGATCTGGGTGAGGTTGAACTCGTTCCGGATGCGCTCGTACTCGGTCAGGATTCGGCTCTGGAAGATCTTGAACGAGCTGACCTTGTCGGGGGCGAGGTTGAGGTCCATGCCGGCCTCGTAGTCTTTGAGTTGGGCGCGGCCGGAGAGGATGCGAGTGCAGGAGACGTCGATAGGGACGTTGAAGTAGAGGGCGAGGTCGGGGCGGGGGGCGAAGTCGTAGACCCGGCGGACCCAGGCGCGGTCGCACCCGCGGACGACGTCGCGGGCGAAGGCGGTGTAGCAGTAGCGGTCGGCGCAGACGATCATGCCGGCCTTGAGCGGGGGGAGGATGTTGTTGATCAGGCGGTGGGCGAAGTCGGTCGCGTGGAGGAGGCTGAACGTCATCGGGGTGAGGGTCATCTTCTTCTTGCCGCGTTTGGTGACGGCTTTGACGACGTCGGCGGAGTTCCACTCGGTGAAGAAGACGGGCAGGCCCTGGGACTTGAGGTGGCGGACGGCGAGTTGGAGCTGGGTGGATTTGCCCGAGCCGTCGATGCCTTCGACGATGATGAGCTTGCCGGGGTAAGGGTGGGGGACGGTGAGGTTCATAGGAGTGTCGCGTGGGATCGGATCCGGGGCGTCGCTTTCAGCTCCGCACCCGGCGTGAGTGCGACTGTCGACCGTTACGTCTTCGCGGGATTGATCTGAAGTGCGCGACCGAACACGTCTTCGAAGAGGTCGCGTTTGCGCTTGGCGCCCCAGATTTCCAATGCGGGGTCGCCGCGGGATTCTAGGGTGAGGCAGACTTTGTCCGTCATGGTTCGCGTGCGGACGGCGGAGACGACGGCGTTGTGGGAGCGGTCGAGGCCGTCGGCGACGCGGAGGAGGCCGGCGCCGACGCGGACGATCTTTTTTGCGCGCGGGGGGAGCGTCTGATATTCGCCCTGGTCCGGGCTCGGCGGCGACTTGCGGTGGTAGCGGGCGACGTTGGCGACGATGCGGACTTCCTCTTCGGACAAGCCTTTGAGATTGCCGTGGAGGATGAGGTACATCGAGTGCTTGTGGTGGCCCTTGCCGGCGATGTGCCAGCCGATGTCGTGGAGGAGCGCGCCGAACTCGATCAGCTCGCGCTCCTTCGGGCCTAGGCCGTGCAGCGGGGCGAGTTGGTCGAAGAGGGCGAGCGTAAGCGCGGTGACGTGTTCGGCGTGGGGCTGCTCCCAGTTGCAGCGCTTGGCGAGCTCGAGGACGGATCGCCGGCGGGGGTCGGGAATCTGGCGGCGGACGGCGAGGTCGGGCAGGTGGCGGGCGATGTATTCCACGAGGATCCCTTCCCGGAGGGCGGAGCGGCAGAGAGTCAGCCTTTTGAGCGAGAGGCGGCGCATGACCTCGTTGGCCAAGAGTGCGCCGGCGATGATCTGGTCGCGGCGCTGCTCGTCGAGGCCGGCGAGTTTTTCGCGGTCCTTGGCGCGGGACTCGATCAGCTTGCCGACGAGTCGGCTGAGCTTCTCGGCCTCGAGGATGGCGGGTTCGCCCTGCGGGCCGAAGGTGGAGCCGGTCATGGCGGCGAGGTTTTCGAGCGTGCCGGAGGTGCCGATTGCCCCGACGGGCTTGTGGGCCTCGATCGCAGAGACGACGGGCGTGAGCTCTTTGTCGTAGTGCTTGAGGAGCTTTTCGAGGTCGGCGACGTCGATGGGGTCGGACTTGACGAACTGGGCGGTCATACGGGACGCGCCGAGCTTGCGGGACTCTAGTAGGAGGGGCTTGGTGGCGTCGGCGACGATGAACTCGACGGAGCCGCCGCCGATGTCGACGAGGAGGTTCGGGCCGGCCGAGAGGTCCGCCGCATGGCGCGCGCCGAGGTAGATCAGGCGGGCCTCGTCGCGGGCGGAGACGACGCGAACGGTCAGGCCGAGCTCGCGGCGGGCGCGCTCGATAAAGTCCCCGCCGTTGGTCGCCTCGCGGACGGCGCTGGTGGCGACGGCCAGGAGCTTTTCGCAGTGGCGGTTGTAGGCCTCGGCCTGGAACCGGCGGAGGGCGAGGATGGCCTGGCCGACGGCGGTGCGCGAGAGGCGGTGGGACGGGAAGGAGGCGCGGCCGAGGCCGACCATCTCCTTGGCGCGCCAGAGGGTGGTGACGGCGCCGTCGACGCCGATCTGGGCGACGATCATGTGGAGCGAGTTGGAACCGACGTCGATGGCGGCGAGGCGGAGGTCGGGGCGCGGGGCGTCTAGGAGTTGTCGGCGGCGGGCTTGGGGGACCGAGGAGGACATGGACGTGATCTTAGAGCGCGCTGGGGGTGTCGGGGAGTTGGGGATCGGACTCGCCGCGCGGCCCGCCCGCTGAAGCGGGCTCGCCGGGGCGGATTGTCGGCATCCGTTTTAAGATCCGATGAACGACTTGCGCGCGAAGGTTTGGCCGTTGACGCGCTGGACTTGGCCCTTGAGCGTCAGGAGGGTCATTTCCTGGAGGATCTCGTGGGCGGGGAGGTTGGTGCGGTCGATCAGGGAGTCGAGCGGGGTGGGGCCGCTCATCGCGGCCAAGATCTGCTGCTGGCGGTCGGTGAGGGTGGTGGTGGGGACGGGAATGCGAGGCGGTGCGTCGGCGTGGGCGGTCGGTTCGGGGGCGTCGTCGAACAGCGTCGGTTGCGAGACTTCGTCCGGCAGGGGGGTGAGGCCTTCGAGGATGTGGTCGAGGGACGTGGTCAGGATCGCGCCTTCGCGGATCAGCTTGTGGGGGCCGGCGGAGAGCTGGTTGTCGACGCGGCCGGGGATGGCGAAGACGGGGCGGTTGTGGTCTTCGACGCACAGGCGACAGGTGACGAGCGCGCCGGAGCGCTCGTCGGCCTCGACGACGAGGACGCCGCGGGACATGCCGGAGATGATGCGGTTGCGGCGCGGGAAGTTCTCGGGCACCGGGGGCGTGCCCATGGGGTATTCGGAGACGACGGCGCCGCGATCGGCGATCTGATCGAAAAGGGAGTCGTTCTCGGGCGGGTAGACGACGTCGAGCCCGCAGCCGAGGACGGCGACGGTCCGGCCATTGGGGTGCTGCATGGCGCCGCGGTGGGCGCAGGAGTCGACGCCGCGGGCGCCGCCGGAGGTGACGGTGAACCCGGCGCCGGCGAGAAGGGCGGCGAAGCGCTCGGCTTGCTCGCGGCCGTAGAGGGAGCACTTGCGGCTGCCAACGATGGCCAGGGCGTTGAGGTCGCGCGGCTGCAGGTCGCCGCGGACGTAGAGCACCGAGGGCGGGTCGGGGATGAGCTTGAGGAGGGGCGGGTAGGCGTCGTCCTCCGGGCAGATGATGCGAACTCCAGCGGCCTGGGCCTTGGCGAGCTCGAGTGGGGCGGCTCGCTCGGCCTGGCGGAGGGAGGCGTGGATCTTCTCGGCCTTGGTGCGGCCGATGCCTTCGATTTCGCGGAGCTCGGCGAGGGAGATGCGGCAGACCTTGTCGGCCGAGCCTTGGGCCTCGATCAGCCGGCCGATGAGGATGGGGCCGATGCCGTCGGTCAGGGCGAGCTGGAGGTAATGGGGCAGGGGCATCGGGGGTCGGGCTGTGCGGGGTATAGCGGATGGCCAGCGGATCGGGGGCCGAACTTATCTGTCAGAATCCCAAATGTTTGTTGCGGGGCGATCGGAGTGGAGGGTAATCTAAGGGACGCACCCGTGATTGAGCAAAGAAAGGCGGCGGACGAGACGCCGCGCCCGTCGGGGACCGACGGGGCCACCGGGTTGAGTTGTGGAGGTCGAATCGCATGCACGGACGTCTTCGCGTGGTGGCCGGGAGCTTGGGGCTGGCGGTGGGCGGCGCGCTGCTGGCGGCGGGGTGTACGCCGAACGAGGCGCCGAACCCGGAGTCGGGCCGGGCGTCGACGGTGCTGGTGGACGGCGGGCGGCCGGGGTTGGACGGTCGCCGGGTGACGGG
>Ga0196963_10002842_pt1 | contig 10057 bp, 8 predicted proteins | sample S1_5metaG_FD_148600 | JGI IMG/M metagenome (GOLD analysis project Ga0196963, IMG submission 148600) | Soil microbial communities from Anza Borrego desert, Southern California, United States - S1_5 | ecosystem: Environmental > Terrestrial > Soil > Desert | place: USA: California | collected... | reverse complement strand
CTCCCAGACCAGCTTCTCGCGCAGCAGCGCCGCCCCGCCGCCCTTGATCAGCGACAGCCCCGGCCCAATCTCGTCGGCCCCGTCGACCGTGAGGTCCACCCGCTTGACGTCGTCGAGGCCCACGATGGCGATCCCCAGGTCCCGCGCCAGGTCGGCGGTGGCGTCGGAGGTCGGGACGCCCCTGATGTCGAGCCCCCGGGCCGCCAGCGCCTTGACGAACCAGGCGGCGGTCGAGCCGGTCCCGAGGCCCACCACCATCCCCGCCTCGACCAGCCCGGCGGCGGCTTCCCCGGCCGCTTGCTTCTGGGCGTCAGCGGTCATCTAGGTCCCCTCAGACCCGATAGGGGCGGGACGAGAAGAATACGCCTCATGCCTTGCCCTTCGCCTTCAGCTTGGCGGCTCGGAACCGCGCCGACCAACCGTCCTTGTTGACCTGTTCCGGCCGGGTCAGGCCCAGCGCATCGTCCGGCACGTCCCGGGTGATCACCGACCCCGATCCCGTCATCGCCCCCGCCCCGACGGTCACCGGCGCGACCAGCGAGGAATTGGAGCCGATGAAGGCCCCCTCCCCCACATGCGTATCGTATTTGTCGAAGCCGTCGTAGTTGCAGAAGATGGTCCCGGCCCCGATGTTGGCCTTCGCCCCGACCGTGCCGTCGCCGAGATAGGCCAGGTGATTGGCCTTGGCGCCGGCCCCGACCTTCACCTTCTTGACCTCGACGAAGTTGCCGATGTGGGCGCCCTCGCCGATGTCGGCGCCCGGACGCAGGCGGGCATAGGGCCCGACGATGGCGCCGGCGCGGACCACCGCGCCCTCCAGGTGGCTGAAGGCCCGGATCACCGCCCCGGACTCCACCGTCACCTTGGGTCCGAACACCACGTTCGGTTCGATCACCGCGCCCCCCGCAATCTGGGTGTCCCAGGACAGCCAGACCGTCTCCGGGGCCATCATCGACACGCCCTCGGCCAGGAGTTCGCCGCGCCGGCGCTGCTGCCAGAAGGCCTCGGCCCGGGCCACGCCGGCCTGGTCGTCGGCCCCCATGACCGCCAGCTCGGAGGCCAGCGCCACCTCGACCCGCACGCCGTCGGCATTGGCCAGGCCGACGATGCTGGTGATGTAGTACTCGGACTTGACGTTGTCGTTGTCGACCCGGGCCAGCCAGCCGAACAGCGGCCCGGCCTGGCCCACCAGCATGCCGCTGTAGCAGCGGCCCACGGCCCGCTCTTCCGGCGTCGCGTCGCGGGCCTCGACGATGCGCAGCAGCCGCCCATCGGCGTCCTGGATCATCCGGCCGTAGAGGGCCGGGTCGGCCGGCTCGAAGGCCAGCATGGTCAGCTGCCCCTGGCCGAACAGCGGCTCCAGGTCGGCGGCGGTCAGCAGCGGGCAGTCGGCGTTGGCGACCAGCACCTCGCCCTCGAACCCCGCAAGAGCCTCGCGCGCGCAGAGCACCGCGTGCGCCGTGCCCATCGGCGGGTCCTGGATGGCCACCGCCGCCTCGCCCAACCGCGCCTTCACATGCTCGATCACCGAGGGGCTGTGGGTCCCGCAGACCACCACCACCCGCTCGGCGCCCGCGCCCTGCGCCGCATCGATGGCGCGGTCGAGCATGGTCCGACCGCCGACCTTGTGCAGCACCTTGGGCAGCGGCGACTTCATCCGCGTCCCCTGGCCGGCAGCCATGATCACGGCGGCTCGCTTGGTCATCGACTCGTCCCGACACTTATTGCTTTCCCCAGCCGTTTAGCCGAAAGCCCGGGCCGATGCCTAACGTCAAAGATCTTGCCGGCTGGACCCTGGTCTTCGACCTCGACGGGGCCCTGGTCGACAGCGCCCCGGACCTGGTCGGCGCCCTCAACACCCTGCTGGACGAGGAGGGGCTGCCGCTGGTCCCCTACAGCGAGGTGCGGCTCTACGTCGGCCGTGGCGCGCGCTGGCTGATCGAGCGCGGCTTCGAGCGCGCCGGCGCCCGGCTGGACCCCGACCAGCTCGACAACCTGCTCCAGCGGTTCATCGCCATCTATCTGGGCCGGATCGCCCACGAGACCCGGCCCTTCGACGGCTGCCTCGCCGCCCTCGAGACCCTGGCCGCGCGCGGGGCGACCCTGGCGGTCTGCACCAACAAGCTGACCCACCTCTCCGTCGCCCTCCTCGACGCCCTCGACATGACGCGTCGGTTCGCCGCGGTCGTTGGCCCCGACCAGGCCCCGGCCCCCAAGCCCGACCCGCGCCACCTGCTCACCACCATCGCCCGCGCCGGCGGCGACCCGGCCCGCGCCATCCACCTGGGCGACACCGCCTATGACACCCTGGCCGCCCAGGCGGCCGGCGTACCGGTCATTGCCGTCGACTTCGGCTACGCCCCGGACGGGGTGGCCGATCTCGGCGCCGACGCGGTGATCAGCCACTTCGACCAGCTGGAGGCGGCCATCGACCGCCTCGCCTCTTGCCCCGCCGAAGCGGCGTCGCTATAGACCCGTCCCTTCCTGAGATGGATGCGTAGCTCAGCGGGAGAGCACCTCGTTCACACCGAGGGGGTCACAGGTTCAATCCCTGTCGCATCCACCATTTCTTCCTCGCATCGCAGCAACCCGGAGATCGGCGCCTTCTGGACCTGCATCTGAGCGTCGGTGTGTTCGAGGCCGCTTCGCCCCGCGGACCGGTGGGATTTTCCGGTCGACGGGCCGCCTGGTTGAGCCGGCACAGAGGCGGGAACCTTCCGGAATCGCAAAGGTTCTCCTCCCGCGTCGCAAAGCCGGGATCGCCATGCCCTTTCTTACCCTCCTCCGCATTCCCTTCACCCTGCTGTCCCTCGCCATCCTCGGGACCGGCGGCTGGCTGCTGTGGAGCTGGTTCCAGGGAGAGTGGGTATGGGGCGCGGACGGCGCCCTGGTAAGGGCTCGGGACGACTGGCGGCTCTGGCTTGGCGGGGGGCTTCTGGCCTGGTCCTTCCTCGGCCGGTTCGTCGTGGTTCCGCTGCTGGCGCGGCCCGGCGGACCGCCCAGCCGGGCCCATCGGCTGGACGGCCAGGAAGTAACGGGCGCCAGCGGATCGACCCTCTATGTCGAGACCTCCGGCCCCGAGACCGGCCCGGTGCTGATCCTTACCCACGGCTGGGGCCTCGACAGCACCATCTGGAACTGTCTTCGCGGGCCCTTGGCCGAGCGGTTCCGGATCGTCGCCTGGGACCTGCCGGGTCTTGGCCGGTCGCGTCCCGCGAAGTCGATCAGCCTCTCGGCCTTCGCGGCCGACCTGCGGGGCCTGGTCGAGGGCATGGGGCGGCCGGTCGTCTTGGTCGGCCACAGCATCGGCGGCATGACCATCCAGACGCTGGCGCGCGAACACCCCGACTTGTTCGGGCGCGAGGTGGCGGGCGTCGTCCTGCTAAACACCACCCATACCAATCCGCTGCAGACCATGGTGCTGAGCGATCTCGCCCGCGCCCTGCGCTGGCCCCTGCTGGAGCCGATGCTCCGGATGACGGTCTGGTTGCAGCCCTTGGCCTGGCTGTCGGCCTGGCAGAGCTATCTCTCCGGCTGGGCCCATGTGGCCAACCGCTTCGGCTTCGGCCGCTACGTCACCCGCAGCCAGCTGGAGCACACCACCCTGCTGGCCACCCGCAACCCGCCCGGCGCCCAGGCGCTCGGCAACCTGGCCATGTTCCGCTGGGACGCCGGGGAGGGACTCGCGCGGCTGTCGGTTCCCACCCTGGTCCTCGGCGGCGACCTCGACCTGATCACCAGGCTGGAGGCCAGCCGCACGATCGCCACGGTCGCACCGGCCGCCCGGCTGGAGATCATCGAAGGCGTCAACCACATGGGCTTCCTCGAGCGCGCCGACGTCTACGGCCGGCAGATCGCCGCCTTCGCCGACACCCTGACCGCTGCCGGGAAACATGTGGACCGGGCGCCCCGAGCGCCCTACAGCCCGCCCGCCGCGGCCGCCCAGGACGAAGCCGGTCCGGATCTGCACGTCCCTATCCGGCCCGGGTCCTGAAGGTGATCGAGTAGCGCAGGGTCGTCATGGGCGCGATGCTGTGCTCCCAGTCCCGCCGCGCCTCGCCGGTCAGCAGGTAGGCGGACCGCGGCGCCAGCTCCGCCGCGGCGCGTCGCCACCCCTCACTGATCCTGCGCCGAAAACGGAGGCGGCATCCGCTTAGCAGCGAGACTCCCGCCACCTGGTCGTACTGCGGCTTGTCCCGGTGCCAGCCGATACCCGCGCCAGCCCGGTACTCGGTGACCAGCACATGGTCGAACGCCGCGGCGGGCAGCCCGGCAAACTTTGCGACCGCCTCCCGCAGCGGCGCCAGGAAGTCCGGCATCGGCTCCGCCGCCTCGAGGCGTTCTCGACCAAAGTCATAGCGCGAGCCGAAGGCGACGGTCCTCCGATTTCCGAAGTAGCCGTGAAAGGCGAAGGGCGCGAAGGGCAGCGCCTGCAGGCGGTCGACCAGGACCGCTTCCTCGCCGGCGCTGATCAGGTCCGCGCAATAGCGAAAGCCCAGTGGCCCGGCCGCGGCCGCATCGTCGAACAGTGAGGGTTGGATCGGCGTCAGGCCATTATCTCCAGATCGCCCGGACGCAAGGCCCGGGCGGCCGATTCCGTTCCCCGAGGCCTGGCGCGGCGCAGCGGCTGCCGCCTGAACCTGACGGCCGTCAACCGCCCGCCAGCCAGCCGCCCTCGAACCCTGCCCGAAGCAGGCCGCGACGGATGACCGGCTCCTGGCGCATCAGCCGCCAGATCAGCCCGCTGCGGTGGTTCTCGATCATCGCCACGATCGGCCCCTGGTCGATGCCCAGCATGTCGCGGCCGACCCAGCCGGTCATCGGCCGGATGTCGCCATGGTCGGGGGGCGCCCGCGCGACCGAAGGGTTGAAGGCGTCCTGGAAGCCGTGGGGGCCATAGATGGCGGCGCCGTGATCCTCGATCATCCGCCGCAAGGCCGCCGTCGCCGCCTCCGGCGCGAAGGGTAATGAAGCGGCCACGGCGGTCGGCGCGAGGGTTCCGTCGTCGAAGTCGTGGGCGCCGCGCGCCGCATAGGCCCGGAACCGCCGGATGCTCAGCCCCATGATCCGTCGGAACTCGCCCGGTCCGTCGCAGGCCGTCAGCCCCCAGACATCCTCGCCGTAGCCGTTCCAGCGGCCAGGGTTGTCGCGGGCGTAGGCCTGCTGGGCCGCCACCGCCCGGCGGCTGTTCTCGAAGTAGTCGAGGCCCCGACCGCGCATGAAGGCGTCCTGGATTCCCCGGAAGTCGATCCACAGATGGCTGTACTGGTGGCCGAACATCGGACCGAAGCCCAGGTGCGGGGCCGGGGTCTCCCGCCAGCTGCGGTCGTAGCCCTCGCACCAGGCCGCCCAGGCCGCCTCCGGAACGGGCGATCCCTCCACCCCCAGGCCCAGGATGTAGAGGATCATCGCCTCGTTGTAGCCGACCCACTCATAGGGGATGAACCCGGCCTCCGGCGTCCAGCCGAGCGCGAACCGCCCGGAAGGCCGCAGGGCGAAGGCCCAGTCGACCCGGGCCAGCATGGTCGCCGCCAGCTGCCGGATGTCGGCCTCGTCGGCCGCCTCGGCGTCGAAGAAGCGGGCTGATGTCAGGGCGCCGGCCAGCAACAGCGCCGTGTCGATGGTCGAGAGTTCGCAGGTCCCGGCCCGCAGGCCGGTGTCCATGTTGAGGAAGTGGTAGAACCAGCCCCGCGTCCCCGACACGCCTTCGGCGGCGTCGCCCTGCGGCGCCTCGACCAGGGTGCGCAGGGCCCGGGCCGTCAGGGCCACGCCGTGCGCGCGGCTCATCCAGCCGCGCGACACCCCGACGGTCCAGCAGCTCAGGGCAAAGCCCACCGCCGCGATCGAGCAGGCCGACGGGGTCGGCCAGCGGTCGGCGGTCAGCCCTGAGCCGCGGCTGGTGGCCGCCGCCAGTCCGGCGAAGGTGCGCGCCTGGATCTGGGCGACCAGCTCTTCGTCGGTCATGCCGCGGCGCCCGCCGCCATGGCGTCCAGCAATTGTCCACGGACCCGCTCGGCCTGGTCGTTCATCCCCAGCGCCGGAACGCCGGCGCTTGGCAGGCCCCGTCCGCTAGGCCAGTCGAGGATGCGATAGAGGTGTTCCGGCCGCTCGGGATCGTCGACCGCCACCCGCACCGCAAGCCGCTTCAGCCAGCCGTTCTCCGGATCGCCGCGGGGGTCGGGCGTCTCCTCGCGCATCACCTCGACGTCGCGGATGGCAGAGAACGGGTACTCCCGTTCCATGCTTCCATCGCCGAGCACCAGGGTGCGGTCGCTGAAACGGAAGCCGATGAAGCTGCGGTCCAGCTTGGAGACGTACATCGCCTCAAGCCTGCGCCGCTGGCGGAGCTCCTCGGCGAAGGCCCGGACGGCCCTGGCCTTGCGCTCGCGGCGCACCGCGGCGATCGACAGCCCGGCCAGGATCCCGAGCACCAGGACGACAAGAAAGGCGATCAAGCGCTCAGACCCCCCAGCCCCGGGCCTGCCCGCCGTCATAGCTGTCCACCGCCGCGAACAGCCCCTGCACCATCGCCCGCTCGGCCTCACTGAGTTCGGGCCGCCAAATGTCGAAGATAAGGATGATCCGCTCCTGGCCGCTGTCGTTCCAGGCCTCGTGCTGGATGCTGTCGTCGAACAGCCAGGCCTCGCCCTCGCGCCACTGGCGGACGTCGTTGCCGACCCGGAAGCCGCAACCCGGCGGCACGATCAGCGGCAAGTGGCCGATCAGGCGGGTGTTGATGAAGCCGTTGTGCGGCGGGATCCTCGCCCCGGGCGCCAGCCGCGAGAACAGGATGGACGGCGTCCGCCCCTCGATGCGGCACAGCGGCAGGTCCGCCAGGGCCGCCATGGTCCGGGGACAGCGCTCGACGGCCCCCTCCACCGGCGCCCCGTCCCGCCACAGGTAGAGGGCGCTCCAGTCCGGGTTGTCGCGCATCCCATGCCCGTCGTCGAAGGGGCGGTCCGACTTGGTCTGAACATAGGGGGCGAAGGCCCCGCCCGCGGCCAGCAGGCCGCTGAGCTCCTCGCGGATGTCGCCGGTCGCCGCCTCCAGCCCGGCCAGCCAGGGGAAGGGCTCCCGCCCGTAGAACTGGATCTGCGGCAGGCCAGGGAAATAGTAGTGCCGGGGCTCCTGCAGGAAAATCTGCTTACGGCCCAGCATCAGGTCGATCGACTCGGCGAACCGGTCCGACCCGGGCCCGTCCGGGATCGCCCGTCGCAGCTGGGCCTCGTAGTCGGCGGCGTAGCGCTCTTCCGCCGCCCTCGCTCGCCCGACCTCGGCCGCCAGTTCCGGAGGCAGCCGCGCCGGCTCCGGCGCGCTGCGCACCGCTGCCCGGTAGAAGGCCGCGGCGGCCCGGCCGTCGCCGGCCTCGGCGAAGTGGTCGGCCTTCATGATCAGCCCACGCAGATGCCGCGGCTCCAGCGCCAGCAGCTGCTCCAAAGCCGCCAGCTTGCCCTCCGCGTCGCCAAGTCCCCGCCGCGCCACCGCCAGCCCGAACCAGACCGGCCCGTCGGCCCGCCCCGCCGCGGCGATCTTCTCGAACAGTTCCGCGGCGGCCGGGAAATCGCCCCGGCCCAGCGCCTGGGCGCCAGCCTGGGTGAGGGCGCGCGTATCGGGGGAAGACTGCATCGGCCGATCAAAGGCGGCGCCGCCGGGCGGGTCAATCCTTGCATTTGACATCCTGGGCCTCCGGCGAGACACCGCGCCCATGAGCTCGGACCCCGCCTCGCCCCGCCACATCCACTTCATCGGCATCGCCGGCGCCGGGATGAGCGCCACGGCCCTGATGATGCGCGACGCCGGCCACGTGATCGGGGGGTCCGACGAAGAGGCCTTCCCGCCGATCAGCACCTATCTGGAAACCCTCGGCATCCCCTTCCGCCGCACCCTGGCGGCCGAGAACATCGGGCCCGAGATCGACCTGGTGGTGCTGGGCGGCAGCGCCAAGCTGCACGGCGAGGCCAATCCCGAATACGCCGAGGCCCGCCGCCGCGAGCTGCCGATGACCGGCTTTCCCCAGCTGATCGCGGAGCAAACGAAGGACCGCGACGTCACCCTCGTCGCCGGCAGCTTCGGCAAGTCCAGCTGCACCGCCCTGCTCGCGCACGTCCTGCGCGAGGCCGGCAAGGACCCCGGCTACATGATCGGCGCCATCCCCGCCGGCGGCGGCCCGACCGGCGCCTGGGGCACAGGCCCGATGATCCTCGAGGGCGACGAGTACATCGTCAGCCAGACCGATCGGCGCTCGAAGTTCATGCTCTACGACGTGGACCACCTGCTTCTGACCTCGCTGGTCCACGACCATCTCAATGTGTTCCCGACCTATCCGGAATATGAGGCGCCGTTCCGCGCCCTGCTGGCCCGGATCGAGCCCCGCGCCACGGTGGTGCTCCGCGACTCCCCCGCCCTGCGCGCCATCGCCGAGGGCTGCGCCGCCGACCCGGTCTGGTACGGCACCGCGCCCGGAGAGGGGTGGTACTGCCAGGACGTCACCTTCGGCGAGACCTCGACCTTCACCCTGGTCGCCCCGGACGGCGCTACGCTGGACCTGCAGACCCAACTGCTCGGGGCGCACAACATCGAGAACATCGTCGGGGTCGCCGCCTTCCTGCTGACCCGCCGGCTGGTCACCGAGGAGGAACTCCGCTCCGCCGTCGCCTCCTTCCAGGGCATCCGACGCCGGCTGGACCGGCTGACCACCACCTCCCGCGTGCCGGTGATCGAGGGCTTCGGCTCCTCCTATGAGAAGGCTCGCTCGGCTATCGAGGCGATGCCCCTGCACTACCCCGGCCGGCCCCTGGTGGTCATCTTCGAGCCCCACACCTTCAGCTGGCGCAACCGCGAGGGCCTGGCCTGGTACGACACGGTGTTCGACAAGGTCTCCCGGGTGATCGTCATCCCCCCGCCGGTCCACGGCGCCGCCAGTCACAGCCAACTCACCCACGACGATATCCTGGCTCGCATCAACGCCGCCGGCGTCCGCGCGGTCGGGGCCGCCACCCCCAGCGAGGTGGAGGCCCAACTCAACGACCTCACCGGCGACGAGGTCGTCCTGCTGCTGTCGTCCGGGCCGTTGTTGGGCCTTCCCGCCAGCCTGCCGGCCCTGATGGACGGCCGGTTCGGGGCCTAGTTGAAGCCGTCGAACCCGGGCCGGTCGCCCTTGCACGGCGGATTCCGCGTCGCCGGCGAGAGCCGCCGCCCGTCGATCTCCAGCTCGCGCCAGCGGCCGGGCTTTACGGCGAAGCGCCCGGTCCGAAGCCCCTCGCGGATGCTGTCCTCCCCATCGCACCACCGATCGATCTCGAGCTTGGCCACCCCCAGCCACGCCCCCTTCGCATCGGGCGCGAACACCAGCAGGCTGTTCCGACGCGGGGACACGATCGCCTCCTCCGTTCCGTCCTGGTCCAGGTCGACAAGATAGACCTCGCACCCGGGCGCTGCGTCGTCGCAGGCCTTTCCGGCGCCGTCAGCCCAGCTCGCCAGCAGGCCCGCCGGCAGGGTCCGGCCGGCCGGGAACACCCGCACCAGCCGCAGCTGATCGTCCACCGTCGCCACCGTGTCCTGATAGCGATGGTCCATCTGCAGCGCCTTCTCGGCCTCCTTGCCGGTCGGTCCGCCGGCCGCCTTGAGCCGCTCCAGGGCCTTGCGGCCCACCTGCCCGGTCTCGAAGCGGAGGTAACGGAAGTCGAAGTCCTTGAGGGCCACGACACCCGCCCTCAGCCGTCCCAGCTGGCTGTCCACCGACAGCCGCACCGGGTCGGCCACCGGGGTCAGCAGGACCAGCAGCACCGCCAGCGCCACGAAGGCCGTGACGATATTGGTCGGCTCCAGCTTGCGCATGGCCGGTCCCGGCCAGAACGCAGCGATCCCGTAGCCCAGAGCATAGCAGCCGGCGACCACCAGGCAGGCCGCGGCCAGGATCCGGTCGATGGTCAGGCCGTGCTGCCCGATCCGCAGCATCAGGGCGTAGGTCGCCAGCAGGAAGAGCGGGGTCAGCAGCAAGGCCGCGAGCCGCATTGCCCAGGACAACACGGCGGGGATGGCCTTGTCGCGTCCGCCA
>Ga0196963_10002841_pt1 | contig 10059 bp, 9 predicted proteins | sample S1_5metaG_FD_148600 | JGI IMG/M metagenome (GOLD analysis project Ga0196963, IMG submission 148600) | Soil microbial communities from Anza Borrego desert, Southern California, United States - S1_5 | ecosystem: Environmental > Terrestrial > Soil > Desert | place: USA: California | collected... | reverse complement strand
CGAAATGGAGCAGCATGTAGCCTCCGATGCACAGTCCGTATTTGATGCCGATGGACAACAGGGATTGCGAATCCATCCAATATGATATATTACGAACTTTTTTAAAAAAAAGTTCAATCAAAACGATGGGACATTTTTGAAAAAACGATTTGATGCTCATGGTTGATCCCTCTCATGGCATGGGAGAGGGGAAATACCAATAAATACTGCATCTGTCACACGAGGTTTTTTTAATGCTATGGTATAGCGGCATGCCAATCGTCAATTGTGGGAGCGGAGAGATTTCGGCTTCCGATTCCATTAAGGCAGCACTTGAGAAAGCCATTCGGGACAGGATCCAAAGGTTCAAGGACCGGGGACCAGAGCCTGGAGTCCGGATGGACGAAGAGGATTTTCTGGTGCCTGGTACCGGGGGTGACGTGGGTGACGGGGTCGATTGGAAACGATTGGTCGATCGTTTTTGCGAAGGCGATCCCACCGAGGAAAAGAGTTTCGTGGCGTGGATCATCTCGTCCTACCTCGATGGCGGGATTTCCTCTTTGGAAGACCGGGTGGTCGTTAATAGGTCACTGTTGAAGTACCGGTACCTGTTGGATCGGGGGTTGTTAAATAAGGAGGCCATCTACCCCCACTATCCGAAATACTGCCAAAAAGTCGACGAGACCGACATCCGAAATTTCAACGGGCTGATTGGTTGCGACAAATCCCACACAGCGGACGCATGGCACAAGGAATGGGTCACGTACGGAGAAGTGAAGGCATCCGGGAAACGTTGGTCGGTGGTCTCTCCCGACTCGCCGCTCCACTGCCACTGCAACGGATGTCCCAGGACCGGTCTGAATGCACTGTTCGACAAATACAGTGCCAAACTGAAGTTTTTCGCGAAGAGGGGCATAATGAGCGAATCAGCAAAGACGGGAACCCATTACCTCCGCAAAGAAAAGGACTACCTCGTGGTGAAATTGCTGAACAAGGATGCGGCAAAATATTGGGGATGGGACACAAAGTGGTGCACGGCCGTTGACAAAAACAAAGAGGTGTTCGACCATTACAACGGTTACGGATCGCTGTACATAATAGTCGACCCGGAAAGCAAACAAAAATATCAACTGCACCCTGCGAGCAGGCAAATCATGGACATGGAAGACCGTCCGGCGGATCTATCCGTGTTGGTGGAGCGGTATCCGGATGCATTTTTGGTCAAGAATGCATACGGTTTGAAAGAGGTTTTCATCAAGGATCCCACTGAGATCCCGAGCAAATTGGTCTTAGAGAGGGATTTTGAATGGGCGGATGTCAAGGAGGGAGAAATCGAACCTTTGAAAGAATATTTGAGCACAATTGAAATGAGCACACTTGAAGGGGACGGATATTCTGCAGTTTTTGCTCAAAAGAGCATAAAAATAATTGTCAAAAGGCATCAACCACTGGCGTTCTTTGGTTCGCCATTATTTAGAGCCGCGTCCTTACTAGAAATGGGCGATTATTACAATCAGTCACTCGTGGGTGTGGATCTGCCAGATTTGACGCACCTAATAATGGGTCGTTATTACGTCCAGTCGCTGGTGGGGATAAATATGCCTCATTTGACCCATCTGGAACTGGGTGAGCGTTACAATCAGTCACTCGTGGGCGTAAAACTGCCCAGTTTGACCTACCTAAAAATGGGAGATTATTACGATACGTCATTAAGGCGTGTCGACTTTCCTCGTTTGACCCAACTGGAAATGGGTCATCGTTACGATCAGTCACTCGCGGGCGTAAAACTGCCTAGTTTGACCCACCTGAAAATGGGCCATCTTTACAATCACTATCTAGAGGGCGTGGAACTGCCTGGTTTGACGCACCTGAATATGGGTGGTCGTTACAACGAGTCACTGGTGGGGGTGAAAATGCCTCGTTTGACCCATCTGGAAATGGGTGGTCGTTACGATCGGTCACTCAGGGATGTCGACTTTCCTCATTTGACCCACCTGAAAATGGGGAGCAATTACGATCAAACACTGGTGGGTGTGGAACTGTTTCGTTTGACGCACCTGGAAATGGGTGATAGTTACAATCAATCTCTCACGGACGTGGAACTGCCTCGTTTGACGCACCTGAAAATGGGGAGCAATTACGATCAAACACTGGTGGGCGTGGAACAGCCTCGTTTGACGCACCTGGAAATGGGTTTTTTATACAATCGGTCACTGGTGAACGTGCAACTACTAAATTTGACCAAACTGGTCATGGGTCCTAATTACGATCGGTCACTGGAAGGTGTTAAACTACCCAATTTGGCCAAACTCGCAATGGGTGAGGGTTACAGTCATTCGCTTGAGCGCGTGGAACTGCCAAAATTAACCAAACTGGTTCTGGGGGATAGTTACAATCATCCATTTAAAGCCATGGATCTATCGAATTTGACCAGCTTGTACATGCTTGGTGAGAGAAATCCGACGTTGGTAGGGGTAAACCTGCCAAAATTGACCCATCTGTACATTGGATATCACTATTATAAGCCACTGAAGGACGTGGATCTAAAGAATTTGACTCACTTGCGCATAGAATTTTATAATGAAATTCAGTTTAATGGTGTAAAACTGCCAAATTTGACGCATTTGCAAATGACGGCGCGTGATTTCGTCGAGTCGTTCGAATTTCTGACTGATGTGCATCCACCTAATTTGACGTATTTGTATATTGAAGGGAAAGTGGATCGGTATGGGTCTGAGTACGTGGATGGGTTTTACGAATTGACGGATGTTTATTACCCGCAATTAAAAGAGTTGATCGTGGATTCCCAACAGATTTTTGAAAAGATTGACAAGGGTTTCATTAAACGATGCTTTCCAAATGCATCCCCAGTTCTATTGTTGGAAAAGAATTATGCATGGTTCCCTCGCCTTCACGATTTATAGTACGGGAACGGAACGGAATGGAACGGAACGGAACGGAAGGGAAGGGAATCGGAACCTCCTGCAAGTTCAAAAACTGAGAGTACAACTTGGATAAGCAAAGGCGTGTCATCAACTGAATTTGTAAACAGTATTCTTACGTTAAGATCGGGAAATTCCCACATTGGGAGTCTCTTTGAGATAGATTCCAGATTCTGATTCTGATTCTGATTCTGATTCTGATTCTGATTCGCTTGCGAATCAGTAAGTTTTTGATTGAACTTTTTGTTAAAAAGTTCTGGTATAATGAATTTGGAAAAGACGGTTTTTACGATCATCATGGGGTCTTTCATTGCCTGTCAATGGAAGGACTCGATCTCGTCCCTGTATGCAAAATCCCTCAGGCTCCTTTTCAGGAGGATAGACATTCCCCAGGAGAGCAACCCGATCCTCTTCCAAAAGGTGCAGACGTTTCTCAAAAACAAGGCCATAGGTGGGAGTGAAACCCTCATTGAGGAGGGGCACGACAAGATAAAAATGGGCGTGATGGTGACCTTTTCACCGTTTTCCATAGTGCACATCAGCAACCGGGACGATAGGAATCGGATCCACGTGTACCTCAACAGGGGTAGTCGGAGGGACGGTGATCCGGACTTCTTCATCAATTATTTGAACAGGATGCACAATTCCGATAATTCCATCAGGATCTACACGTTGGCGTCCGTAAAGGAAGGGTGGAAGAAGATCAAAGCCATAGAGAGGATCAACGTCCCCCTCTTGTACACGGAAGAGACCATATCGACGATTGATCGCAACATATCGGATTTCCTGATTTCGAAATACAACTATCAGCAGCTCGGCAAGACTTACAAATTGGCCATGTTGTTCTACGGGCCCAACGGCAGCGGAAAGACCACCCTGGTCAAACACCTGGCCATGAAATACGGGAGGGACATCTATTTCATCGATCCCTCGCATTATTTTTGCGACATAAACGATCTCCAGAGGACCATAATCAACTCGTCGATCCTCAGCGTCTGTCAGGGGGGAATATTGGTATTTGAAGACGTCGATCGCTTCTTCGTCTCGCTGTATGCGAAACAGATGAAGCCCAACATATCCAGTTTCCTCAATTTCCTTGATGGACTGTGCACCCCGGAGAACATCATCATCATCATGACGGCCAACTATAAGGGGGACATTCCGGATGCCATCAGGAGGGACGGCAGGATCGATTCCATGATCAACTTCCCTTTCGTCAACGAAGAGATACTGCAGAAGATCTGCAACATGCTGGACGTGGATCACAATCTCATCAACATAAACGGGCAGATCACTACTTCCGAACTCATCAAGAAAGTCGAAATGTCGATGAAAAGCATACGAAAGGGCGAATCCGTGACGATCGTCGGCGAACACCCCCCGACGCAAGAATCGCAAGAATCGTACGAAGCCAACAACGACGTCGACGTCGGCAACGATTCCATTTCCATCCTCACTGGCGCCCACGGTGTCCAGGGTTCACCCCTTGGGGAGAGGAAATGCAAATGATTCCAAAAAGACACGCTCATGGCGCATTTGATCAATTCATTGTGTGCAGTTGCTTGACTCAATATTACTGCACCAATGCAATGCACCTATAACACCGACAGAATGGGTAGTAATATTGTTTTCCGATGATGATAACAAAGAGTTTAGTTGGAAAATAATTTTTTGTATTTTTGAGTGGCATTTATGGCCAGGAAAAAATACAACTTATTATCGGACATGATTATGGTAATTAATACATGAATGTTCTTGGACGGCTCCTTTTGTCCGATCAAAAATTGAATAAAAAAAATGTCCCATTAAATGCAACATGCAGCCGACCCTGTTCGCTCCCATAAATCCAGTTGGTTTGCACACACGCGATTATCCCCAACCCCCACCCTTCCACCCCGTAATGATCCGCGACACCATCATCGACATGTCAAATACGCCCGTGCAGATAATCAATCACTTCCTCCAACACGTGAACAAGCAGGCCAGAAATTGTCGTAAGGGCATAATCTATTACAGCATCTGGTACCACGCCTTGTTCATCCCGATAGGTCTGGCATCGTTGGCCGTCTCCATCATAGCCTTTCTGGTGTCCACCGATGTCCTGACCGAGAGCACCGATAGGAAACTCAATTTCACGATTGGTGTCCTGGCCATATTGATATCTTTCGGACATGCATCCATAAATTACCTGGAACTGGACATGAAGAGGAACAATTTCAACCAGGTCCGCAAGATGTACATCAATTTGAAGGAGAGGATAGAATATTCCGATAAGGCGGGCTTGGAGAAACACGTGCTGATCCAAATCCTGGAGACCGAGGTTTTGAGAGTGCGACAGCACATACAGTACAGGTTACCGTATTTTTTGGACTTGAAAAACGAATATTAGGGTAATGCGCACGTGTTTCTATCAACGCTTGCCAATATTTCGCTGTGCCTTCTTGCTCATGTATTTTAAAAAGCTTCGATCCCGTTTAATTAAACTTGATGCCGAATTTCTTTGAATTGGTACCGTCCTCTTATTTTCAAGCAATTTGCTCCAAATTTTCGCTCTTTCGTCATCGTAAACAGGATAGTAACAACAATCATCTCCTATCTTTATTTCGATTGATTTTATCAATGTTCCGAATTGTTCCAACCATTCTGTGTGATGTTTTTTCTGCCAAAAATATCATGTCTCCATTGATCAATTCATTGAAATCTTTGATCAATGCAAAGTTTCCGTTCCTTTTTATGTGCAATTCTTGATTCTCTTTTATTATTTTGTTCCTTTTCTCAATCTCTTGATTCAATTCTTTCATATTTTTGATTTTTGCGGTGAAAACTTCTCCATCTGCTGTTCTAACATGCACTGCGATTGCATTCATTTTATATTCACATATAATATTCACCATATTTTCAATATGTCCCTGTTAGTGAATCAGGGATTGATCCTCCCGGGTCTAAGCAGATGTATGTCACCGTTATCGTCGTCGCTCACGTAGAGGCCGCAAGGCCCAAAGGCCAATCCAGCTGGTCTGGCTTTTTCGGACAGTTGCACCAGGGTATCCACGGGTCCGTTTCCGTCCAAGGGGACAAAGGCGATGGTGTGGCCGCTCGGCCTGGATCGGTTCCACCGTAGGTGCCTCCGGCAGGATCCGTGAAGCGCCACGTAGAGTCCCCGGCGGGACCCTTTGGGCGATAGGGTCGATCTGGGATCGTGCCGGAGGCACCTACGGTGGAACGCCAAAGCGAGGGTGCCGAATGGGCCGTCAGTCGGACGACCGGTTTGGGCACGCCCTTGCAGGAATCCTGACTCCCCAGATCCGGGTCCGGGACCTCACCTGCGTAACAGCGGGGCCAACCGTGGGAGGAACCGCGTCTCAGGATGTCGACGGTGTCCGGGAGCGTGTCGTCCCCCAAGTGGTCCCGACCGTTGTTGGTGGCCCAGATCTCCCCCGTCCAGGGGTTGACGGACAATCCAACCGGATTCCTCAGTCCGGAACTGAAAGTCCTGTTGCCGGAACTGAAAGTCCTGTTGCCGGAACCGTCCAAGGAGTACTCGATGACCGCGGCCCTTCGCGGATCGCTCTCCACGCAACTGTTGCAACTGGAACCGATCGAGACGTAAAGCTTATCGTCCGTCACCAGGACGATCTTTGTGGAATGACCGGAATGCGGGAGGTCTGGGATCAGCACTTCGTATTTGGAGGGGTCCCCCAAGGGGAACCTGGAAACCCTGTTGGTTTCCCCACATTTTCCCCAGTACAAGCTCGGACTCACACCTGGTGGACCCGGATCGGTCCCTATTCTGGGGACCGGGAATTGGGGTTTCTCGATCTGCGTTGCGGATCCGGCACCCTGTCATATTCACTGATCAAGTAGCCCGATAGGCGTTGGCTTTCACCGACTTACTCGAGATAAGAATTGCCCCATTGTCCCATTGGTCCTTTGGTCATCTGATCCTCGAAGATCGCCCCAGAAAGGAGGGTCGAGTGTACCTGCGACGCCTTGTTTCCCCAATATGATATAGTGATGGTCAAGAAGAGGATTGTCTTGAAACTGAAGAAGAAATATGATCAGTTCAATTTGGTGTTGCCAAAAGCGCTTTTTGGGTTGCGCGTCAATTGGGCGGAAATATGGGAGAACCTTTCCATAGAGGGGGATTTCCAGGAGTTGGAATCGGTGATTAACAAGTTCTACTACAGCGACAAGTTCAACGTGTTTCACAAGTCGTTCGGGATAAAATCCAAGAATCTCTACGACTTATCTCTGACTTCCGTCAACAAAATTGCCGATTGTGAACTGATCGTCGACGAATACGGGTTCGGGTTCAGTTGTTACGACTTGAGGAAGATTTCGGAAAATGCTTGTCACCCCTATAACAAGATCATACCCATGAATCAGACGAGGATCTTCGACGGGACGGTGACCGTATTGAGCTACTACAAGCTCTACATGTGCGGAAACATGGGCAAGAGGTTCAGTTCGAGCAGCCTGTCCAACTTGTCCAACCTGTCTTTTGAATACGAGGGCGACGATGAAGACCGACTGGTGATGTCGTTCGAGAACGCCATTAATCACGATTTTTTCACCAGCAATTTGGTGACCATATACAAGGAGAAGCCGGAACACTTGGATTACACGGTGGGACTGGGATTTTACGTATTGTCGGTAATTGATGATTATAGGGAGAGGTATCAGGACCTCCTGAAGGATTCTTATGTGCGGTCGACCAACCGTTACACGGCCTTCCTGAAGAATTACATATCCTTCCTCAAGGACATCAAGGTCGGCAATAACCAGGAGAAGTACCAATACGTCTGTATCATCATCTTCAAGATTTTGCAGTACAGGTACAACGTGATCAGTGATGCGGAGGAACTGTATTCACTGATAAAGGACGAGTTTCCCCCGGGGGATTTGAACGAGATGTATTGGTCCATGATGTTGGATCGCCCGAATTACTACTACTACAAGATCACAGAGAAGATAAAACTCATCAACATCAACATCGATAACATATTTTCCAATTGTGAATTCGGCGAATACTATTACACGTTGATGTTCTTCCTGCACAGAAAATATTTGGAATTTGAAACCGACGTAAACGGGCAGATGCATCCCTTGTTGAACCACTACAAGACCCCGGACAATTACAGTTACCACGATCTGATCAAGTATTTCATGGACGCGTACCATCACATAAAGGACAGCGACACGGCTGGCAAATTCCGACTTTTTGTGGGGATGCTGAGGAGGTACTACTTGCAATCGACGCCAATTTGCATCACAAGAGATGGCATAATTTTCGATTGACACACTTAAGTTCGGATTATCTATCCTACAGAAACTTAAAAAATTGGCATCTTATATATGTCAGACGTTATTCTTTATACGATTGGTGGCATCATAGCCGTCATCGTCGTATTGGTACTATTCATGAATTTGGTGGTCGCTCCGAGTTACCGGGACACGAGTGCGGACGTATTCAACTCGCAAGCGGCAAATGGCAATCAAAACGATTTTCTGTCCATGTCCAATCGTCCCAGGTTGTATTCCCTGCCTCCCGGCGTGAAATCTCTGAGTTAAATAAATTTTTGATTGAACTTTTCTTTTAAAAAGAGTTCTTCATGACCGCCGAAATCTGGAACAGCTTGAACGTTCCCACCAATCGGGGGGATCACCTCATTCACATGAAGGTGCTCGGCGATGGGGTCGCAAACGTCTACAAGTTGATGTTGGAACACCTGGAGGGGATACCCGAGAGAGGAATCACCGATTTGGGTGGACTGAAGAGGCATTTCGAGGAATACGACGATATCAAGTCGCGGATTGACAGGTGCCTGTTGAACCTGTTCGTCTACACGAACAAGATCAAGATCAGCTTCATGGGTAAAAACCTCGAAACCAGTCAGAGCATGGTGCTGAACGAACTGTTGGCCATGATCGCGGAACACAGGAAGCACTTGACCAGTGTCGATTATTTCGATTTCATGGCGACGCTGTCCGTGTCCAAAAATAAGGACCCGGAAATATTCGACATAATGAAGAACCTTGCCGAAAAGAGGCTGATCAAGAACATGCTCAACGGGTTGTTGGTGATGGACATGATCCTGCACTACGTGACAACCTTCCTGAAGCGACACGACATCCTCGATTCTTACAGCTCCGATCGGAGTTTCGGCGCGTCGGGCCTGTATCAATGAAGCGGACTGTGCCGTGATTCAGTCGCGACGGGATATCGTCAGGATCGACTTTGCCGGAATTAATATAGTATGCCACTGACCCTGAATCAGTACCTGAAAATATGCGGATTCAACAAATTGGGGAAGAACATCGACCAGTCGCTCTCCCAGAAATCGTTCCTGATCAGTCAATTGAGGATGCCCAATATTAAGAACATTCTGGAAATCGGGTTCAATGCGGGTCACAGCAGCTTCCTCTTCCTGACGAAGAGCAAGGCCAAGGTGGTCAGTTTCGACCTGGCAAATCAAGCCCATTCCGCAAAGGCCAAGACGTACCTGGACAGCAGGTTCCCCGGACGGCATCAATTGGTGACAGGGGATTCCAAGGCCGCCCTTCCCGATTACGTCACCAAGAACCCCAATCAAAAATTCGACCTGATCTTCATAGACGGGAGCACGGATCCGAACGTCACTTGGAGCGATTTGAGGAACTGCAAGAACCTGGCACACAAAGACACTATCGTGGTCATGAACAACGTGGTGCTCAACCAAAAATGGAGGAAGCCCGAGAACGTCGGGCCGACCGAAACGTGGAACAAGGCAAGGGCGAAGCGATTGGTCGTGGAACACGGACACATAGACCTGAAGTTGGCCAACGGTTGGAGTTGGGGAAAATTCGTGTTGGTATAGTGATGAGTTATCTGTTGTGGCTTGGAATCGCGATGGTCGCCGTCCATATTTGGTGGCTTTATTCGTGCAAGGTCTATCATCAACGCAACCAGGACGTTCCGCTCGTCTCCACTGGAGTGCCGATTCCGATCATGACAGGAGGCGACACGTTCAGGAGACAGGTGGACCATTACTTCCAAAATGTCATCCCCCTCCGCACCGGGGAGACCTGTTATCCCAACCTGACGGAGATGTTCCGAGAAATGTTCGAGGATCCGAATCCACACGTGGGTTCCCGCAAA
>Ga0196963_10002840_pt1 | contig 10061 bp, 9 predicted proteins | sample S1_5metaG_FD_148600 | JGI IMG/M metagenome (GOLD analysis project Ga0196963, IMG submission 148600) | Soil microbial communities from Anza Borrego desert, Southern California, United States - S1_5 | ecosystem: Environmental > Terrestrial > Soil > Desert | place: USA: California | collected... | reverse complement strand
GTCGCCGGCGGCGAAGGCGCTGACCACGGTGGTGGGGATCAGCTTCAGCAGGAAATCGACCGTGCCGCCCGAGGTCAGCTTGCCGGCGTTCTCGGCATACACACCCATCGCCTTCGGGTCCAGCGCCTTGGGATCGACATTCATGCCGACGCCGGGCTGGAACCAGAACGCCAGCACCAGCCCCAGCACCAGCGCGATGGTGGTGACCACCTCGAAATAGACCAGCGCCTTGACGCCGACGCGGCCGACGCGCTTGAGGTCGCCCGCGCCCGCAATGCCGTGCACCACGACGCAGAAGACCAGCACCGGGATGACCATCTTCACCAGCTTGATGAAGGCATCGCCGAGCGGTTTCAACTTCACCGCGGATTCGGGCCAGACCAGGCCGACGAGCACGCCGGCCACCAGGGCCAGCACGACCTGGCCGAACAGGGAACGCAGGAAACGGGGCATCAGCGACCTCCAGCCGTGGATCCAAGCCGCGCGCGCCGCGCCGACCGGCGCCGCCATCACCCACGCTTGCTTGTATGCAAGCAATGTAGGCAATGGGAATCCGCCTGTTCGCCGGGTTTACCCGCGGGATTGGATACGGCGCGGTCAGGGCTGTGTGGACGAGCCCGGGCGGAATCGGCCACACCCGCGTGCTGCGCGGCCTGGGATCTCTGCCCTGGCGGCGCCGCGCACTCGCGGGCGCTCGAGCTTGCCGCTGGCGCGCAGCGTCGGCGGCGCGGCCACCTGCCGTGGGGTTCGGTCGGCCGCGGTCGGGCCGTCAGTTCAACGGCGCGCCGGCTTCGAACCAGCGCTTGACGAGCGCGCGTTCGGCGTCGGTCATCTGCGTCGCGTTGTTCAGCGGCATCAGTTTCAGCACCGCGACCTGCTGGTACACGCCTTGTGCATGCTGCTTGATCAGCTCCGGCGTGTGCAGTGCCACGTTCTTCTGCTGCACTTGGGCGTTATGGCAGAGGGTGCAGCGCTGGTCGATCACGGCCTGCACCTCGCCGAAGGCCACGGGTTTCGCGGTCGCCGCCTGCAGCGCGGTCGCGGACGGCGCCGGTGCCAGCCACAGCGCCAGCAGCAGCAGCACCAGCGTGCCGCCGACGGCGTGCTCCCACGGCACGCGCCTGCCCTGCACCAGCGCCTTGTGCCGCGCGACGAAGCTGTGGCGGATGAGCGCGCCGGCCAGCATCAGCAGCACCAGCACCAGCCAGTTGTTCGGGCCCTGGACCAGCCAGCCGTAGTGGTTGGACAGCATCGCCACCAGCACCGGCAGCGTGAAGTAGGTGTTGTGCACGCTGCGCTGCTTGGCGCGCTGGCCGTGGATGGGGTCGACCGGCTGCCCGGCTTTCATCTGCGCGATGACCTTGCGCTGGCCCGGAATGATCCAGACGAACACGTTGGCGCTCATGGCCGTGGCCATCATCGCGCCCACCAGCAGGAAGGCGGCGCGGCCGGCGAAGAGCTGGCAGGCGAGCCAGGACGCGAAGACCACCGCCAGCAGCACGCCGGCGCCGACGATCAGGTCACCGTTCCTCCTGCGGCCGAAGGCACGGCAGATCGTGTCGTAGACCAGCCAGAACGCAACGAGGAAGCCCAGCGATGCACCAATCGCCGCGCCCGGCGACCAATCGAACACGCTCTTGTCGACCAGGAACGTACCGGCGTTGAAGAGGTACAGCACCGTGAAGAGGCCGAAGCCGGTGAGCCAGGTGCTGTAGCTTTCCCAGTAGAACCAGTGCAGGTTCTCGGGCAGCGCCTTCGGCGCCACCATGTACTTCTGCGGGTGGTAGAAGCCGCCGCCGTGCACGGCCCACAGTTCACCATCGGGCAGGTCCTCCTGCGCGTCGGCATGGGCGGCCTTCGGCTTGAGGTCGGACCGCTTCGGCGGCGTCAGGCTGTTGTCGAGAAAGACGAAGTAGAACGACGAGCCGATCCAGGCGATCGCCGTGACCACGTGGGCCCAGCGCAGCAGCAGGTTGGCCCAGTCCAGAAGGTATGCGTCCATCGCGTCGGCTCACTCACATCGGTGGAAGGCAAGCCAGCAGTGTGCTTGCTTTCCCCCTCACCACAGCGGGCTCTGTGAGGAGTGAACGTCGCAACCCATGACGGGCCGGTTCGGGGCGCATCGCCGCAGCCGGGCCAGCAGCCCGTCCACCGACGATGCTCTAGCAACGAGGCCGAAGCCGAAGCCGAACTGCTTGAAGAACCTGGCCGCGGGGCTCCGCGGCGACGTGGGGAAAGTGTATACACGACTGTGTGCGATGGACCGTGGGTTTTCCCGCAGTCGCCGCACGCAGCCCAGCCAACATCAGTGGCGATGCAAGGCCCATGCCGATGCGCACCGGCACAGCCGTCGGACGGATGGGTATCAGGACCCGCGGTAAGTGGAATACGACCAGGGGCTGACGAGCAGCGGCACGTGGTAGTGGCCGTCCGCCTCGGCGATGCCGAAGTCGAGCGGCACCTCGTCGATGAACGGCGGATCGGGCAGCACGACACCACGGCCGCGGAAGTAGGCCGCCACCGAGAACAGCAAGCGGTAGCGGCCGGCCGCCATCGCGGCGGCATCGAGCAGCGGGCCGTCGGGGTTGCGGCCATCGGCGTTGAGCGTCAGCGTGCGGATGGTTTCCGCGCGCTCGCCGTGCAGGCGCTGCAGCTTCACGGCCATGCCGGCCGCCGGGCAGCCGTTCATCGTGTCGAGCACATGGGTGCTGAGGTGGCCCATCGGAATTCCTCGGGTGGATGCCGCGTGGCGGCGGGCTTGCGTTGACGGGCAAAGTGTATACACTGCCGCATACACGTCAACCCGCCACTTACCGCTCCCGCCCCTCCCCTCCCGCGAGCCATGCCCCGCAGCCGCGCCAACCTGAAGGTCATCCGCCCTGCCTCACGCAGCGCAGCACCGGCGCGCACGCGCGCCGCCAAGGCCGCGGCGGCCGAAGGCGACGGCGGCGGCACCAACGGCAGCAGCACGCAGCGCATCGTCGAATCCATCACCACTGCCATCGTCGAGCGGCGCCTGATGCCCGGCACCAAGCTCGCCGAGCAGAAGATCGCCGACATCTTCCAGGTCTCGCGCACCATCGTGCGGCAGGCGCTCAATCAGCTGAGCCGGGACCATCTGGTGACGCTGGAGCCCGCGCGCGGCGCTTTCGTCGCCACCCCCAGCGTGGAGGAAGCCCGCCAGGTCTTCGAGGTGCGCACGATGATCGAGGCCGCGCTGGTGAAGCAGCTGGCCGTGCGCATCACCGATGCGCAGGTGGCCGAGCTGCGCGCCCACCTGGCGCAGGAGCGCGAGGCGGTCGCCCGCACCGACGTGCCCGGCCGCACGCGCCTCTTGGCCGACTTCCACGCCGTGCTGGCCCGCATGCTGGGCAACCAGGTGCTGGCCCACCTGCTGAACGACCTGCTGAGCCGCTCGTCGCTGATCTCGCTGATGTACCAGTCCGCGCATTCGGCCGAGCATTCGCAGGACGAGCACGAACAGATCGTCGACGCTCTCGCCCGCCGTGACGTGCGCGCCGCCGTCAAGCTGATGGAACAGCACATCCTGAGCGTCGAGCGCAACCTGCAGCTCGATCCGCGCACGCCCGACCTCGAGTCGGTGCTGCGGCCCGCCGCCGTCTGATCTTCCAAGATGAACACTGCCACCGACTTTCCGCGTTATCCGCGCGACCTGCGCGGCCACGGCCGCCACGCGCCGCACCCGCAATGGCCGGGCCGGGCCTGCGTCGCGCTGCAGTTCGTCCTCAACTATGAAGAGGGCGGCGAGAACTCCGTGCTGCACGGCGATGCCGGCAGCGAGCAGTTCCTGTCCGAGATGTTCAACCCGCCGGCCTTCAGCGCGCGGCACTTGAGCATGGAAGGCATCTACGAATACGGTTCGCGCGTGGGGGTGTGGCGCATCCTGCGCGAGTTCGAACGCCGCGGCCTGCCGCTGACGGTGTTCGGCGTCTCGATGGCGCTGGAACGCTGCCCCGAGGTCACCGCCGCCTTCGTCGAACTGGGCCATGAGATCGCCTGCCACGGCTGGCGCTGGGTCCACTACCAGAACATCGACGCGGCCACCGAGCGAGCGCACCTGGAACGCGGCATGGAGATCATCCAGCGGCTGACGGGTGAGCGGGCCTTGGGCTGGTACACCGGCCGCGACAGCCCCAACACCCGCCGCCTGGTCGTCGAGCACGGCGGCTTCGAGTACGACAGCGATTACTACGGCGACGACCTGCCCTTCTGGCTGCAGGTGCAGACGTCCAGCGGCGAACGCAAGCCGCACCTGGTCGTGCCCTACACGCTGGATTGCAATGACATGCGCTTCGCGCTGCCGCAGGGCTTCAGCCACGGCGACGAGTTCTTCGAGTACCTGCGCGATGCCTTCGACGTTCTTTACGCGGAAGGCGACCGTGATCCGTCCGAGGGCGACGGCGGCCCAAGCATGATGAGCATCGGCATGCACTGCCGCCTGCTCGGCCGGCCGGGGCGCATGCGGGCGCTGCAGCGCTTCCTCGACCATGTCCAGCGGCACGATCGCGTGTGGATCACCCGCCGCATCGACATCGCGCGCCACTGGAAGTCCGTTCACCCCTTCGACCCGGCGACCGCCTTCGTCTGGGAATGAAAGCTTCACCGTGAGCCTGAGCCTCGACCAACTCAATGCCGCCAGCCCCGCGCAGTTCAGCGCGCTGCTGGAAGGCACCTACGAACACTCGCCCTGGATCGCCGAGCGCGCCGCGGCGCTGCGGCCCTTCCACAGCCTGGCGCAGCTGAAGCTGGCGCTGGTGCAGGTGGTGCGCGAGGCCGGGCGCGAAGCACAGCTCGCGCTGATCCGGGCCCACCCGGAGCTGGCCGGCAAGGCGATGGTCGCGAAGACGCTGACTTCGGCGTCGACGAACGAGCAAGGCAAGGCGGGGCTGACCGACTGCACGCCCGAGGAATTCGCGACGCTGCAGCGCCTGAATGGCGACTACAACGCCAAGTTCGGCTTTCCCTTCATCCTCGCGGTGCGCGGCCCGCGCGGCCTGGGGCTGACGCGGCACGAGATCATCACCACCTTCGAGCGCCGCCTGCAGCACCCGGTGGACTACGAGCTGGCCGAGTGCCTGCGCAACATCCACCGCATTGCCGAGATCCGGCTGGACGACAAGTTCGGCACCGAGCCCACGCTGGGCAACCTGGTGTGGGACTGGGCCGAGAAGCTGGCCCGGCACAGCGACCCCGGCTACGCCGAACAGGGCCAGCTCACCGTCACCTACCTCACCGACGCGCACCGCGCTTGCGCGCAGCGCCTGTCGCACTGGATGCGCGAGGACTGCGGCTTCGACCGCGTCGAGATCGATGCGGTCGGCAACGTGGTCGGCGTCTACGAAGGCAGCGACCCCGCCGCGCCGCGGCTGCTCACCGGCAGCCACTACGACACGGTGCGCAACGGCGGCAAGTACGACGGCCGGCTGGGCATCTTCGTGCCGATGGCCTGCGTGCGCGAGTTGAAGCGCGCCGGCCGGCGCCTGCCCTGCGGCATCGAGGTCGTCGGCTTCGCCGAAGAGGAAGGCCAGCGCTACAAGGCCACCTTCTTAAGCTCGGGCGCGCTCACCGGCCACTTCGACCCGGCGTGGCTGGAGCAGCAGGACGCCGACGGCATCACGATGCGCCAAGCGATGCAGCACGCCGGCCTGTGCGTCGACGACATCCCGAAGCTCAAGCGCGACCCGGCGCGCTACCGCGGCTTCGTCGAGGTGCACATCGAGCAAGGCCCGGTGCTCAACGAGCTGGACCTGCCGCTGGGCGTCGTCACCTCGATCAACGGCGGCGTGCGCTTCCTCGGCGAGGTCATCGGCATGGCCAGCCATGCCGGCACCACGCCGATGGACCGCCGGCGCGACGCCGCCGCCGCGGTGGCCGAACTGGTTCTCTACCTCGAAAAGAGAGCGGCCAGCGTGCCGGACGTGGTCGGCACCGTCGGCATGCTGCAGGTGCCCTCGGGATCGATCAACGTGGTGCCCGGCCGCTGCCAGTTCAGCCTGGACATCCGCGCCACGACCGATCCGGTGCGCGACGCCTGCGTGGCCGACACGCTGGCCGAGCTGCGCCGCATCTGCGAGCGCCGAGGCCTCGGCCACCGCATCGAAGAAGCGATGCGCGCCGCCGCCGCGCCCAGCGCGCCGGCATGGCAGCAGCGCTGGGAGGTCGCCGTCGAGTCGCTGCACCTGCCCGTCTTCCGCATGCCCAGCGGCGCCGGCCACGACGCGATGAAGCTGCACCAGGTGATGCCGCAGGCGATGCTCTTCGTGCGCGGCCAGAACGGCGGCATCAGCCACAACCCGCTCGAATCCAGCACCAACCACGACATCGACCTGTCGGTGCGGGCCTTCCAGCACCTGCTCGAACAACTCGCGAATTGAACCCATGACCACGACCGACCAACGACTCGATGCCTGGATCGACGCGCACTTCGACGACGAAGTGCGCTTCCTGCAGGCCCTGGTGCAGGTGCCCACCGACACGCCGCCCGGCAACAACGCGCCGCATGCCGAGCGCACGGCCGAGCTGCTGCAGGCCTTCGGCTTCGACGCCGAGAAGCACCCGGTGCCCGCGCAGGCGGTGAAGGACTACGGCCTCGAATCGATCACCAACCTGATCGTGCGCCGCCGCTACGGCGACGGTGGCCCGGTGATCGCGCTGAACGCACACGGCGACGTGGTGCCACCCGGCGAGGGCTGGACGCACGGCCCCTACAGCGGCGAGGTGGTCGACGGCAAGCTCTACGGCCGCGCGGCTGCCGTCAGCAAGAGCGATTTCGCGAGCTACACCTTCGCGGTGCGCGCGCTCGAAGCGCTGGGCGTGCCGCTGAAGGGCGGCGTGGAACTGCACTTCACCTACGACGAGGAATTCGGCGGCGAGCTGGGCCCGGGCTGGCTGCTGAAGAATGGCCTGACCCAGCCGGACTACCTGCTGGCCGCGGGTTTCAGCTACCAGGTGATCACGGCGCACAACGGCTGCCTGCAGATGGAGGTGACGGTGCACGGCAAGATGGCGCACGCAGCCATCCCCGACACCGGCGTCGACGCGCTGCAAGGCGCGGTGGCCATCCTGAACGCGCTGTACGAGCAGAATGTGCGTTATCGCTCGGTAACATCCAAGGTGCCCGGCATCCAGCACCCTTACCTCAACGTCGGCCGCATCGAAGGCGGCACCAACACCAACGTGGTACCCGGCAAGGTGGTGCTGAAGCTCGATCGCCGCATGATCCCCGAGGAGATCCCCGCCGAGGTGGAGTCCGACGTGCGCCGCGTGATCGCCGAGGCGGCGGCGAGTTTGCCCGGCATCACGGTCGAGATCAGGCGCCTGCTGCTGGCCGACTCGTGGAAGCCGGACGCGCGCAACGCGCCGCTGGTGCAGGCGCTGCAGAAGCATGGCGAGGCGGTGTTCGGCGAGCCGATCCCCACCTCCGGCACGCCGCTCTACACCGACGTGCGCCTGTACGGCGCCGCCGGCGTGCCGGCGGCCATCTACGGCGCCGGGCCCCGCACGGTGCTGGAATCAAACGCCAAGCGTGCCGACGAGCAGCTGGTGCTCGACGACCTGCGCCGCGCGACCAAGGTGGTGGCGCGCACGCTGCGCGAGATGCTGGGCTGAGGCTCAGCGCCTGAGCAACGGCGGCGACCCGCGCCCGGTGCGCAGCGAAATCGAATAGCGCAGCACCTTCGTCGGCACGATGCTGTGCTGCCACTGCCAGCGCGCAGGGCCCTCGAGCACGTAGACCGAGCGTCGCGGCAGCAGCAGGCTGCGTGTCGCATCGGACCGGCCGGTCGGCGGCGGATAGGGCCGCAAGCGCATCTCGCCCTCGCCCAGCAACGAGACACCCACGATGGATTCGAAGTCCGGCACGTCGCGGTGCCATCCCAGCGGCGTGCCCGGCGCGTACTCGGCCACCAGCATCTGGTTGAAGAGGCCGGGTTCCACGCCCAGCCAGGCCGCGGCGCGCTGGCGCAGCGGCTCGAAGGCCGGCGGGACCGGCGGCGCCGGCAGCAGCCGGTTGTGGTCGTAGTCGAACTTGCCGCCGAAGGACGCGACACGGCGCCGCGCGGTGTACTGCTTGTAGCGCGCCTGCGCCAGGTCCAGCGCACGGATCGCCTCCAGCAGCGCGGTTTCTTCAGAGGCGGCGAGCCAATCCGGCTCGAAGTGCATGCCGGGCGGGAAGGCTGCTTCCTCGGTGTCGAACAGCGATGCTTGGGACATGGGCGCTTGGAGCCGGCGGCGCGCTGAAAAGATCCGCCCGATCAGCGCCGGCGGCGCGGTGGCGGCGCGGGCGCCGAGGCCGGCCACTGCGCCAGCGCCTCCAGCAACACGCGCACCCGGGCCGGCACCAGGCGCAGCGCCGGCATCACGGCATGGATCGGCATCGGCGGCGGGCGGTGCTCGCGCAGCACCTCGACCAGCCGCTTGGCCGCCAGCTCGTCCTCCACCATGTAGTCCGGCACCTGCGCCAGCCCCAGGCCCAGCACGGCGGCTTGCACCATGCCCTCGCCGTCGTTCAGCCGCTCGCCCTGGGCCGGCTGCAGGCTGACGACGCGGCCGCGCACGCTGAACTGCTGCGGCCGGTCGCGACCGCTGCTGGGCATGCGGAACAGCACGTGGCGGTGCGCGGCCAGGTCCGGCAACGCAGCCGGGGAGCCGTAGCGCTTCAAGTACGCGGGTGAAGCCACCAGCACCAGCTGCTGGCTGTCGAAGCGCCTGGCGACCAGCGTGGAATCCTGCAATTCGCCGACACGGATGGCGACGTCGATGCCGTCCTTGACCAGGTCGGCGTAGGCGTCGGACAGGCGCACGTCCAGCTGCAGCGCCGGATGCTGCTGCACCAGCCGCGCCAGCAGCGGCAGCATGCGTTTGCGGCCGAAGACGATCGGCATGTCGATGCGCAGCGTGCCGCTGGGCGCGCTGCGGGCGCCGGCGGCCTCGGTCTGCAGCTCTTCCAGTTCGGCCAGCACGCGTTGGCAGCGCTGGAACAGGCGCTCGCCGTCGGCCGTCAGGCTGACCTGGCGCGTCGTGCGGTGGAAGAGCCGCAGGCCCAGCTGCGCTTCCAGCCGGCCGACGGCCTTGGCCAGCGTGGACGGCGCCGTGCCCAGTTCGCGCGCGGCCGCGGCAAAGCCGCCGCGCTTGGCGGTCTCGGAAAACGCGAGCAGGGTTTGCAGGCCGTGCATTCGTCGCTGCTGATTGAAGAAGAGGTGTCGGCAATGTTAGGGCTTACACGCCGCTTCTCTTTCGATGGAACGGGCGGGACACTGCGTTCCGTCCGTGGCGCCCGGGCAGTTTTCCGACCCATCCACCGTTTCCACCAGCCTGGAGTCCCCATGACCGTGATCCACCAGACCCGCCCGCAACCGGCGGCCATCCCGGGCGTCGCCCATGCCACCTGGGCCGGCCGCGACGACGGCCTCGAACAGCTGTCGATCTGGCGCCAGACGCTCGCGCCCGGGGCCGCCACGCCGCCGCACAGCCACGACTGCGACGAGGTCGTGCTGTGCCAGGCCGGCTGGGGCGAGCTGCACGTCGACGGCCAGGTCCACCGCTTCGGCGCCGACTGCACGCTGGTGCTGCCGCGCGGCAAGCCGCACCAGATCTTCAGCACCGGCGCGATGCCGCTGGAAATCGTCGGCATCTTCGCCGCCACGCCGGTGCGCACGCTGGACCCCGCCGGCGTGCCGATGGACCTGCCCTGGCGCACCTGAAGGCACCGCCGCCGAGGCCGGGCATGCGACGATGCGCCGCATGCCCCGCTTCGCCGCCAACCTGTCGCTGATGTACCCGGAGCACGCCTTCCTCGACCGCTTTGGCGCGGCCGCGGCGGACGGCTTCCGGGCCGTCGAGTTCCTGTTCCCGTACGACCACGACCGGCGCGAGATCGCGGCCCGCCTGCGCGACCACGGCCTGAAGCAGGTGCTGTTCAACGCACCGCCGGGCGACTTCGCGGCCGGCGAGCGCGGCCTGGCCAGCCTGCCAGGCCAGGAGCAGCGCTTTCGCCGCGCGCTGCTGGACCAGGCCCTGCCGCATGCCGAGGCGCTCCTGCC
>Ga0196963_10002839_pt1 | contig 10063 bp, 6 predicted proteins | sample S1_5metaG_FD_148600 | JGI IMG/M metagenome (GOLD analysis project Ga0196963, IMG submission 148600) | Soil microbial communities from Anza Borrego desert, Southern California, United States - S1_5 | ecosystem: Environmental > Terrestrial > Soil > Desert | place: USA: California | collected... | reverse complement strand
GCCGCGGGGTGCAGCTTTGGAAAAATGACCGCAAGGGGCGCTTCACAGATGTAACTGCCGAGAGCGGCACCGCGAGCCCTTATGGCAGCGTGACCATGACTCTCGCGGACATTGACGGAAATGGTTCGCTGGATCTCTACGTCGGGAATAATCGAACGGATGACATTCGAGATCGGGGGAGCGTGGATATGCGAATGGTTGGCGGTCGAATGCAGCCACCGCGTGAGTTGGCCAACCGATTGGTCGTTCATAACGGCCAAATCTTTGAATACGGCGAGCCTGACGTGCTTCTCCTGAACGATGGGCATGGAAAGTTCCAGGCCGCCAAATGGAATGAGGCGTTTGCAAACGAGTCGGGGGAGGCCCTCAAGCAAGCGCCTCTGGACTGGGCTTTGACCGCTGCCTTCCGCGACCTGAATAATGATGGCGCGCCCGACCTTTACGTTTGCAACGATTTTTGGACTCCCGACCGCATTTGGTTGAACGACGGCAAAGGCCGCTTCAGGGCGGCCCCGACTTTGGCTTTTCGACAAATCAGCGGCTCATCCATGGGGGTGGACATGGCGGATCTCGACGGCAATGGGCGGCCTGAAATTTTCGTCGTCGACATGCTCAGCCGATTGCCTTCGTGGCGAAAGCGGCAGATGGATGCGCAAAATCCACAGCTCAACATGCCCGGCGTGATCACGAATCGCCCCCAAAGCTTGCGTAACACTCTTTTCCTCGCGCACGAGGACGGGACGTATGCCGAAATCGCAAACTTCTCCGGCCTCGCCGCTTCTGAATGGGCGTGGCAACCCATATTCATCGACGTTGATCTGGATGGTCACAAAGATCTCCTCGTCACCAGCGGCCACGCGCATGATGTCCAGGACCGTGACGCTGAGGCGCTCGTTCGCTCAAGGCAGCGGGATTACAGCAAGATTTCCAACCCAAAAGAGAAGCAACGCCAGTTCACCGTGGATCAACTTGCCGCGCTGCAACTTTATCCCGTGTTAAAAACCCCAATCGTTGCTTTTCGGAATCTTGGAAATCTGCGGTTCGAGGATGTCACCGAGAGATGGGGGACTGACGCGCCAGGGATTCATCACGGGATTGCGACGGCAGATTTCGATGGCGATGGCGACCTCGATTTTGTGGTGAACAATTTGAATGAACCAGCCCAGATCTTTAGAAACGACGCCACGAACTCGCGCATCGCCGTCCGGCTGAAAGGGAAGGCCCCGAACACGGCCGGGATCGGCGCCAAGGTCACGCTCCGCGGGGGAGCGTCGCCCGCTCAAACGGAGGAAGTCGTTGCCGGAGGCCGGTATTTGTCCGGCAGTGATCCACTGGTTGTGTTCGCCACCGGAGCGGCGCGCGATGGAATGCAGTTGCAAGTGCGTTGGCGAACGGGCGGGGTGACGACCATTTCCAATGCGATCGCGAACCGCATCTACGAAATTGCAGAAGATTCCGCGGCAACTCGTCCGGGGACCGAAGGTGTGCCGATAGTGGGTCCGAAGCCATTGTTTACCGACGTTTCCGACATGTTGAGCCACCAGGCAAAAGAGGAGTTGTTCGACGATTCAGCCAGGCAAGCGTTGCTTCCCTCAAGGCTCTCTCAAGACGGGCCGGAGGCGCTTTGGTGTGATCTCGATGGAAATGGTTGGGAAGACTTGGTTATCGGGACGAGCGCTGGCGCCACCCTGCGCGTATTCCTGAACCGGAATGGAGTCCTGACCCAGAGCAACACGCCCCCTCATTCTGTTCCGCTGCCCCGTGAAACCGCTGGCCTCCTTCACTTGCCGGGGCTTGGCGCCGTGGCCGCGCTTTCCAGCTATGAGGATGGCCGCACAAACGGAGCATCCCTGTTTTTGTTTCGCACGAACGCTCCTGGACCAGTGGCCCTTTGGCGCGACTTGGCTTCCAGCGCAGGCCCTCTCGCAGCCGCGGACTATGATCGCGATGGCGATATGGACCTATTCGTTGGAGCGCGAGTTCTCGCTGGCCGCTGGCCCGAAGCCGGCCCCTCCTTGCTCCTCCGTAATGAGGCGGGAGCGTGGAAGGAAGATTCAACGAACACCACCGCGCTTGGCTTCGAGCCAGTCAACGCCGCGGCCTGGGCGGACCTGAACGGAGACTCCTGGGACGACCTGGTTTTGGTTGGCGATTTTACGGGCGTGCGAATCTTTAAGAATGCCCAGGGCCGGCTGGAGCGCTGGGACGCTTCCGTGTCCGGTTCACAAGCCGCAAAAAGCGCAACCCAGTTAACGGGGCTGTGGCAAAGCCTCGCCGCCGCCGACCTGAATGGCGACGGGAAAATTGATTTGCTGCTTGGGAATTGGGGTGAAAATGGAGAATGGCAAGCGACGCCGAGCCAGCCGCTGGTGTTGCTGGGCGTTGATGCAATGCCCGGAACCTTGAGTTTGATGGAAACCATGTGGGATCCAGAGCGCAAAACTTTGACGGCCCGCCGCCCGCTCTCCGATCTTGCCAATGGATTTCCCCATCTTGCTGGCGCGTTCGCTTCACATCGGGAGTTCAGCGACAAGACTGCTGATGAATTGCTTCTGCCATTCCAGGGCAAGGTCAAACGCTTCCAGGCCGTGACACTGCAGTCGCTGGCCCTTATCAACAACGGCAATGGGTTCTCGGCACGTCCGCTTCCACTTGAGGCCCAACTGACACCCGTGTTCTCGTTTGCGGTCGCTGATTTCAACCTCGATGGGAAACAAGATGCCTTTGTCGCGCAGAACTTTTTCGCAACCCGGCCCGGCGTTCCTCGAATCGACGCGGGGCGCGGATTGCTCCTGTTCGGGGATGGCGCCGCCGGTTTCCGTGCAGCTTCCGCGACTGAATCAGGGCTTCACATCTACGGCGAGCAACGCTCTGCGGCAGCGGCTGACTTCAATCGTGATGGAAAGCCGGACCTCGTCGTCACGCAAAACGGCGGCCCAACACGCTTATTCCGCAACGACGCGGAGAATCGTCGTTAACCTAAGCTGCGAGCCCCACTCAAACATTTCCAACAGGCGCGCACTTAAATAAAGTTCCGCGCGCGTGGAGCACGGTCTCATTAACGACATCGCTGTATGCATTCTCATGGCATGGACCATGGCGGTGCTCGCACGCGCCATTCGCCAGCCTCCTATTCTCGCTTATCTCGCGGCGGGTATCGTCATTGGGCCCGTTGGCCTTAAGTGGGTCACGGATGCGCACTCGATTGAAACCGTTTCGGGCATCGGCCTAATACTTCTCCTCTTCATGATCGGCCTTGAGATTGATCTGAAGAAAATCCTCAGCTCCGGCAAGCTCATCATCGCCACCTCGCTCGTGCAGATGCTCGGCGGTTGCGCTCTCGGTTTTCTTCTCTTCAAGACGCTCGGCTTCGCTGCCGGTGGCTCAGGGCTCGACGCGCTTTACATTGCGATCGCCTGCGCGCTCAGCAGCACCGTTGTCATCGTTAAATTGCTCTACGAGAAACGGGAATTGGACACTCTCCCAGGACGGCTGACGCTCGGCGTGCTCGTCCTGCAGGATCTCTTCGCAATTCTTTTTCTTGCGGTGCAGCCCAATCTGCAAAATGCGGATTGGCTCGCCCTTGCGAAGTCTCTCGGAAGCACCGCGCTGCTCGTTGTGTTTGCCTTCGCCGCGAGCAAATACGCGCTCCCGCCCATCTTTAGGCATATCGCGCGCTCGCCTGAACTCGTCCTCGTCGGATCCCTTGCCTGGTGTTTTCTCGTTGCAGGTCTGGCTGGCGTGCTCCATGTCTCGCGTGAAATGGGCGCCCTCGTTGCAGGCGTCGCGATCTCCACGTATCCCTACAGCTTGGATGTCGCGGCAAAGGTCACCAGCCTTCGCGACTTCTTCCTTACGCTGTTCTTTGTCGGCCTTGGCATGACGATCCCTGCGCCCACCACATCAGCGCTTTCCTGGGCTCTGGTCGTTTCTGCCTTCCTTATCACGAGCCGCGTCCTCACCGTTTTCCCGCCGCTCTACGCAATGAAGCAAGGCTTGCGCGCCAGCCTGCTGCCGGCGCTTAACCTCTCGCAAATGAGCGAGTTCTCGCTGGTCATTGTTGCCCTCGGGCTCACTGTTAATCATCTCAGCCCGCAAACCTCCGCGATACTTGCTTACACCTTCGTCATTCTAGCGGTGCTTTCGACCTATCTGATTGGGCACAGCGAACTCTGGGTCTCTCGGCTCATCCCCGCGCTCAAGAGATTCGGCTTCAAAGACCTCGACCAGGCCACTGAGTTTGATCGCGGCGCCCACCGCAAAATTTACGTTCTCGGCTTTTACTGGACGGCCAGCTCGCTCTTCGAGGAACTCCGCCGCCACTCGCCTGAGGTGCTTAATGAAATCGTCGTCATCGACTTCAACCCGAATGTGAATCGGGAATTAACCGCGCGCGGCATTCCCGTTCTTTACGGCGACATTTCCCAACGCGACAGCCTGCATCACGCAGGCATTCATCATGCCGAAGTTATTCTTTGCTCGATGCCCAATAGCATCCTCAAAGGCACGAACAACCTCCGCCTCACCCGCGAGCTGCGGGCGCTCAATCCCAACGCCCAGCTCATCATGCACGCCGAAGTTTTCTCCGATGTCCCCCAACTCTACGCCGCCGGCGCGGATTACGTGCTGCTCCCTCGCTTGATCGAGGCCGAAACGCTCCAATCCGTTCTCGTCGCGGCCCGCGCCGGGCGCCTTGCGGAAAAACGCGCGGAAGTGGACGCTGAACTCGCCGACCGAAACGAAGTTATTGCTTAAACATGCTCAAATCTTCAGACCAAAAGCGCGCACTCAAGGCCAGCGTCGATATCGCCCGCGAAACCGGCCTCCTTCTGCGCAAGAATCTTAACTCGAGCACCAAGCGCATCAACGAGGCTCACCAGCACGACATTAAGCTCGAGCTGGATGTCCGCTGCCAAAAGCTCATCGAGCGCGGCCTGGCGAAAGCGTTCCCCGACGTTGCGGTGCTCGGCGAGGAAGGAGAGTTCAATGCCGATGACGCTCCCGCGCGCTGGGTGATCGATCCGATCGACGGCACAGTTAATTTCACTTACGGGATTCCGCACGCCTGCATCTCTATTGCGCTTCAGGTGCGCAATGACACCCGCGTCACTGCGAAAACGCATCCCGATGCGCTCTACACCACCGTCACCGGCATGATCTACGATCCGTTCGCTGACGAAATGTTCACCGCCATCAAAGGCCAGCCCGCGCGGTTGAACAATCGCGTCATCCAGGTGAGCAAACGCACCGACACGCGCGAATGCATCGTCTCCATCGGGTTCGCCAAGGAGAAGCGCACGGTCGAAGCCATGGCTCCCGTTCTCGCGCACATGCTCGGCCGTGTCCGCAAAATCCGCATGATGGGGGCAGCGGCTCTGGCCATGGCTTACGTTGCGTCCGGGCGCTTTGACGCCTACCTGGAATCTGGCCTGCGCCTCTGGGACATCGCTGCTGGCGGCTTGCTCATTGAATGCGCTGGCGGCGAATATTGGCACCGGCCCCTGCCCGGCGCGCATTACTACGAGATCGCGGCGAACAACGGGCTGATCCGCCAAAAGCTTCTCCGGGGGCTGAATGCCACTGTCCTCGGCGCACGCCCTGCTTGAACCCTCCACCGCCATGAGCAACGAAGAACGTTTCACCCATCTAAACCTTCAACTCCCGCCCGCTCCTAAACCAGTCGCCGTTTATCGCCCCGTCGTGGTGGTGCAAGGCCTCGCCTATGTCTCCGGCCACGGCCCTGTTCGCGCGGATGGCTCGCTGATTGTTGGCCAGGTCGGCTCCGATCTCACTCTGGATGAAGGCAAAGCTGCCGCACGCCAGGTCGGTCTGGCAATCCTCGCCACCCTCCGCGATCACTTTGGCACACTCGACAAAGTGAAATGCGTCATCAAAACGCTAGGCATGGTGAACTCCGCGCCTGCCTTTTACGACCACCCCAAAGTCATCAATGGTTGTAGCGAATTGTTCGCCCAGGTTTTCGGCGAGGAAAACGGCATCGGCGCCCGCAGCGCTGTCGGCATGGGCCCGCTTCCCGGCAACATCGCCGTCGAAATTGAAGTGATTTTTGAACTCGCCTGACATGACGCTTCCCTGGACCGCAATCACGGGCGAAGCGGAGATACCTTCGCCCGCCCTGGTCATTGACCTCGGCGCGGTGCGCGAGAACGTCGAGCAAATGATTCGTATTGCGGGCGGAGCCAGTCGTCTCCGCCCGCACATCAAGACACACAAGCTCCTCCAGCTCGTCCAACTTCAGGTGAGCCTCGGCATCAGCAAAGCCAAATGCGCCACCATCGCCGAAGCGGAACTCGCGGCGCTCGGCGGTTGCACAGACATCTTGCTGGCCAACCAACCTGTTGGCCCAAATGCTGGCCGTCTCGCCCAACTCGCCGCCGCATTTCCCGACGCTCAGTTTCGCACGATCATTGACGATGCCCGGATCGCGCGCCCCCTGAGCGCGGCTGCGTCACGTTGCGACGTTCGCATTGGCCTGCTCATCGACCTCGATGTGGGCCAGCATCGCACCGGCATTGCTCCCGGCCCAGAAGCGCTTCAGCTCGCGAAGGAGCTAACCGCTCTGCCGCAACTCACTTTGGACGGCCTTCACGCATATGACGGCCACATTCATCAAACGGATCTCGCCAGCAGGCGCGCGGCCGCCGATGAAGCCCGCGGTCTCGTGCTCGGCTTCCGGGATCAATTGCGAGCCGCTGGCATCGCCGCGCCTCTGATCGTGATTGGCGGCACACCCACTTTCCCGATGCACGCCGCCTCCGCGGATGTGGAATGCAGCCCGGGCACGTCCGTTTTGTGGGACGCTGGTTACGCCACGCGCTTTCCGGACCTCGATTTCAAAATTGCCGCTGCGATCCTCACGCGCGTTCTCAGCCGCCCGCTCCCCAATCGCGTCTGCCTCGATCTCGGCCACAAAGCTGTGGCCAGCGAAATGCCGCACCCACGCGTGTTCTTCCCCGCTCTCCCCGACGCTCAAGTCGCGGCTCATAACGAAGAGCATCTCGTTCTGGAAACGGCACAGCCGAGCAACCTTCGCCCCGGCGATCTGCTTTACGGAATCCCATGGCACATCTGTCCCACGATGGCCTTGCATAATGCCGTCCACATCGTGCGCAACGGCCGACTGGCCGAAGAATGGCCTGTCATGGCGCGCCAACGAAAGCTCACTTTCTGAACCCTCATCCGACAGCCGGTTTCCTCCTTCTCCTCGCCCTCTTCGCGCTCGGGTTGCTGGTCGCGCTTGTCACCTGGCGCAAGTGGAACGCTTTCATCGCTCTGTTGCTCGCCTCCATGCTCGTTGGCATTGGGGCAGGCCTCCCTCCGCTCGCTGCTCTTGTGGCGTTCCAGGAAGGCCTCGGCGCCACCCTCGGCGGCATCGCGGGCATTCTCGCCCTCGGCGCGATGCTGGGTAAATTGCTTGCGGAATCAGGCGGTGCGCTCGCGCTGGCGGATCGCCTGAATGCCATGCTTGGGCCGCGCCTGGTGCTCTGGTGCGTGGTGGCGATGGCCACGCTGGTTGGCCTCGTCACATGGTTCACTGTCGGCTTGCTCCTGCTCCTGCCCGTGGTGGTGATGCTCGCGCGGCAATCCCGGCAGCCACTTATGCTTCTCGCTATTCCGATGCTTGCATTCCTCAGCGTGCTGCACGGGCTAACCCCTCCGCACCCCGGGCCGGTTGTCGCCATGAACGCTCTACGCGCTGAAACCGGCCGCACTCTCGCTTTCGCTTTGCTCGTCGGTCTTCCAACGGCCTTAGTTGCCGGGCCGCTGCTCGCGCCGTTGCTCCTGCGCTTCGCGCCCAACGCCTCGCCGCCTTTGATCTCCGCGGACAATATCGGCGGTCGTCAAGTTTCAGCGTCGAGCGCCCTCTTCATCATTTTGCTCCCAGTCAGCTTGATGCTTCTCACGCTCCTCAATCCAAAACGCTCCGAAGGCGGCTGGATCGTGGAGCCCGTGCTCAAGATTTTGGCCCACCCCACAATCGCTCTGCTCATCGCTCTAGGGGTGGCTATCCTTCTTATTCGGCGCGCTTGCGGATTCAGCCGCAGCGATATCCTCAAGTTCACCGAGCAAAGCGTCGCCGCGATTGGAATGACCCTTCTGGTTGTGGGCGCGGGTGGCGGTTTCGCGCGCGTGCTTCGCGATGCCGGTGTCGCCACCGCTCTCGGCGAAGTCATGGGCCGCATGAGTTTTCCGCCGTTGCTTTACGCCTGGCTGCTCGCTGCTTTCATTCGAGTCGCCACCGGCTCCGCGACCGTGGCTATCACCACCGCTGCAGGACTCCTCCTGCCAATGCTTGCGGAGAATCCCGGCCTGCCTCCCGAACTCTTCGTTCTCGCGCTCGGTTTCGGCTCGTTGTTTCTCTCGCACCTGAACGACGGCGGGTTCTGGATCGTGAAGGAGTCGCTCGGCCTCACCGTTGGCGAAACTCTTCGCACCTGGACGGTCGTTGAAACTGTCATCGGCATTGTTGGCCTTGCCTTCACCTTGCTCTTAAGCACGATTCTCTAAGATGAGTCAGCCCTTTATCTTCGATGCCCATCTCGATCTCGCCATGAATGCGATCGAGTGGAATCGCGATCTCACTCAGCCCCTCGACGAGATCCGCGCTCGAGAATCGCATCTCAAAGACAAACCTGATCGTGGCCACAGCGTCGTCTCCTTCCCAGAGATGCGCGCCGGAAACATCGGCCTATGTGTCGCCACGCAAATCGCGCGCGTCGAGCACGCCGCTTACAGCCCGGTCGCCGGCTGGCGCTCCGCCGCGCAAGCCTGGGGCATGACCCAGGGCCAACTCGCCTGGTACCGCGCCATGGAGGAAGCAGGTCATCTGCGCAACATCCGCGATCTCGCTGCGCTGGAGCAACATCTCGCCGCTTGGAACTCCCACGATCCCCACGCGCCTATCGGCTACATCATGAGCCTGGAAGGCGCCGATTCCATCATCACCCTGCAACACCTGGAGCGCGCTCACGCCTCCGGTCTCCGCGCGCTGGGCATGGCTCATTACGGGCCAGGCCGCTACGCTCAAGGCACGAGCACCGAAGGACCGTTTCCGCCGCAAGGTCTGGAAATGCTCAAGGAAGCTTCTCGCCTGAAGCTCATCCTCGATGTCACCCACTTGAGCGACGACTGCTTCTGGCAAGCGCTCGATCTTTACGATGGCCCACTGTGGGCCAGTCACCACAACTCGCGCACTCTTGTTCCCCATCAGCGCCAGCTCAGTGACGAGATGTTCAAGGCCCTCGTGCAGCGCGGCGGTGTTGTCGGCCTCGCTCTCGATGGCTGGATGCTCAAGCCCGGCTGGGTGCGCGGCCAAAGCACTCCCATCAACATGGATCTTCACCTGCAGGCCTACATCGATCACCTGGACCACTTCTGCCAACTCGCTGGCAACGCTCGCCATGTTGGCATTGGCTCAGACCTGGACGGCGCGTTTGGCCGCGAGCAAACACCGCAGGAAATTCGATCCATCGCTCACCTGCAAAAGCTCCCGGAACTTCTGCGCGTCCGCCGTTTCTCTCCCAATGACATCAGCGGCATTCTTTCAGAGAACTTCCTGAACTTCCTCCGCCGCGCTTGGGCTTAAACTCGCGGCACACACTCCCCCCGATTGACAAGCCCCTGATACGGGTCAGGCATTCTCAGCATGCAAGTTGAGGATTTTACCGGCTTGTCCCGAAATCATCTTTGACCATTTCGACAGCATTCACCGGAAGGCCATTCCCGGCGCCTGAACCATTTCTGCGCGCCAGTTCAGGTGCGAGTTAAAGGTGTGGTGATTGGTGGATGGATGACAAGGGTGGGAATCCTTGTGGCAGCGCTCGGGATGGCGCTCGCCGCAAGAGCAGGCGATCTGCATTTGTCCGACGGTGATTGGGGGCAAAAGGAGCTTCACGTCGGAACAGCTCCCCGTCTCGGTTATATTCTGGAAAGCGCCAACCAACTGCCGAATTGGGTCGTCCTCCGCCAGGGCGAAGGCGATGGTTCCGAAGTCTCCATTGAAGACTGGGTCGCTCCCGTCCTCTCTCGCCGCTTCTATCGC
>Ga0196963_10002838_pt1 | contig 10065 bp, 9 predicted proteins | sample S1_5metaG_FD_148600 | JGI IMG/M metagenome (GOLD analysis project Ga0196963, IMG submission 148600) | Soil microbial communities from Anza Borrego desert, Southern California, United States - S1_5 | ecosystem: Environmental > Terrestrial > Soil > Desert | place: USA: California | collected... | reverse complement strand
GCTTTCGTGAACGGGAGTCTTTGAGCCATGACGATGCCGGCGGCAGTTTATCCCGCAGCGCTTTTTTCCAGCCCGCAGGAGCACAGCACGGGCGAAGACGTGAACGCGAGCGCGACGCAGAAGAGCGACGTGACGCTGACGAACACGTACGCCGGCAGCGGCGCTGTGGCGATCAACGTCACAGGGGCCTTTGCCAGCTGGCCGTATTACGGCGTGGTTCAGAATCTCACGACGAACGAGAAGCTCTTCTGGACGCGCACGACGAATGACGAGCTGACCGTCGCGGCAGATGGGCGGGAATACGCGGGCACGACGGCCGGCGCTGGCGCTGTCGGTCACGTGATCCGCTTTATCGAGACAACGGTTCCGGGCGCGCTGATCAATCAGATTCTGCAGGAGCTGAAGGCGACGCAGACGGAGCTCGGCACCGATCCGGCCGGATCGATGACCGACGTGAAGACGCGGCTTGCCGTGTCCCTGGAAGACAACGGAACGTTAAAAGCGAATACTGTTGGTGCGTCGCAGATTACTGACGGATCGGTCGGGACTTCAGAATTGGCTGCGTCCGCGGCGACGCTGGCAAAACTCGAAGCACGCGCGCGTCCAACTTACAACTTACTGATCAACGGTGGCTTTGATTTTGCGCAGCGTCTGACGACACCTGGAACGGACACGACAATAGCTGATGCGGCCTACAGCGCCGACCGCTGGAAAATCCTGCGGGAAAATGCTGATCTTCAGTACTCGCGCCAGGATGCTTTCAGCGAATCTGGAATCTTATCCCGTTATTTTGGCCGTTTTACAAAGATCACTAGCGCGGGAAAATTTTGTTTTTACCAAATCATCGAAGGCAGGGATATGGTTGCACTGCGCGGCCGCACTGTGACATTTCAGGCGAAACTTAAAACAAGCAACGCCAAAAATTTCCGAATGGGGATCTTTGAACTTCAAACGGCTGGAACGATGGACAGCGTGCCGTCTTTGTTTTCATCAATGGCATCTGCAGACTCGACCGACCCGACGAAAGGCAGTAATATTGCGGCGGTGACGGTCACCATACCGACGGGTGCGGCCGGCTCAATTACCTCTGGCCCTGGCAACAGCGCAGCGACGATCGGACTTACAACATCGTGGCAGCAGTTTGGCGTTACCGGCACAGTCGGTGCCACATCTAAGAATCTAATCGTAGCGATCTGGTCTGATGCTGACGTGACGGCGACGCACACAGTCAGCGTTGCCGAAGCTGGCCTGTATGACGGAGCGGAGCTGCGTGATTATCTGCCGGCGCTTTATGCTGATGAACTGGTTCGCGTGCAGAGGTTTTGTGTTGCCTTTGGAGGTGCGAACACGATTGAGCGTATCGCTTTCGGTACTGCAATCAGCACAACGATAGTGAATGCGTGCTTGATTGCGCCTGTACCGATGCGATCACAAACGCCAATACTGTCCGTGTCTGCAGCATCCGATTTCTGCGTAAATGATGGAGTGACATTAACAGCCTGCACGGCAGTTGCTTTTTCTCAGGACAGCTTCCGAGGTGTTTTCTCATGCACCTTTACGGTCGCTGCGGGTCTGACTCAATTTAGGCCCTATCATGTGACTGCGAACTCAACAACGAATGCGCGTTTAATACTTAGTGCGGAGTTGTAGCGATGCTGCTTGGAGCAGGACGGCTCGGTGACTTTATTGGCAATCCGCTTGGGCTGATTGAGCGGGAGTTTGTTGTCTGGATCGACAACAGCAAGGAAGAGATCCGTGCGTACTGGACTGTGCGTGGCGAGCTTCCATCTGATTGCTCGGTGATCACGTACAACGACGGCACTGTCGTCGAGCGCGGGAGCAGCTCGCCGAAAACCTTCACGGCCGCGACGGCCGGCGTTCGTCCGAAGCTCGCGGCTGTCGTGACGGCTCCGGATGTTTCGGACAGCGCGTACAAGCCGCTCGGTGCGCTGAAGCTGGCGAACCTGGTTACGCCGCGTATCCGCTTTCAGCACATGCCGCGCGGGCGGTACCGGATCGAGAATCCGGCGCTGACGCAGTACGAACTGTACCGCGGCATTGGCGGGGAGCCGGATCTCGATGGCAATCCGTGGCAGACGTTCACGAGTCTGCCGTTCACGACGCCGGCGCTGACGGCTGGGTTCACGTACTACTTCGTGCTGCGGCTGCGCAATAAGCACAACCTGGTCAGCCAGAATATTGATTCGTGGCAGCTGACGATCGCAGGCGGAGGCTCCGCGGCGACAAATCCCAGCGCTCCGATTGAGCAGTCAATCGCGCAGGCGGCGAACGGCGCGGCACGCATCCGCGCGACGTACGACTATCTCTCGGACGAGGAGAGCGTCCGCGGCGACACTTGGGCGGTGTGGCTCACAAACACGGGCGTCGCGCCAAATCCGGCCGTGGACCCTGCGACTTACGAAGAAGACATGGTGTTCGTCGATGGCGAAGCCAAGCTGGACTACACGGGCGGATCGAACGCGCACGGCGCGACGCTGAAGGCGCTCGTGCGCGTGCGAAAGGCTGGAACTCCGGACGTAGACAGCACAAACACGGCGATCATGACGGCCACAGCGGACGCAGTCGGTCCGGCTGCTCCGGCGAGTTCCGCAGACTTTCTGGGGCAGAGCGCGAGGCAGGACTGATATGAGTCTAATTCAGGTCGCAAGCAGCAGTGGCAACCTTTCCGCGGGTCAAACTCGTTCGAAGGCGCTCGTTGCAGTGGAGGTTTGCGAGCACTGGGGAGATGCGTGGCAGAGAGTTAACTACCTTGAGCCGATTTCGCACACCGACATTGTTGCGCCGCAGATCGGTACGGCTTCATTTCTCTATCACTACGGACGTATTAAGCGCGAGGATCGTGCCTCGTTCAGTTCTTATAATGAAATTGATCTGAACGACTGGTATGTGCGCGTCGTTGACCTGCGAACTTCGGCGATCAACTGGACGGGCGTCATTGTTACGGACTTTCTTACGCCCTATGGCGGCAGTGACGGCGCTGGCGTACAGCGCATCGAAGCGTTCTCTTTGTGCCATGAGCTCGATCGAGAGCAGATACGGTCTGTTCTGGCAAAGGACGGCACGGGGGCGATCATCGAGATTGAAGACGTCCCCGATGTAAACCAGAAGTATAAGCGGGGTGTCGAGCTTTTCGGGAACGTGAGTCTCGAACCGCACACCGATGGCGCTGTTGTTTTCTCAAGCGAAGGGGAAGTCTGCACCGCAAGGATGCTCTGCGAAATGCTGTTAGCCCGTCACACGCCTGAGAATGGTCCAACGTTCGCCCTGGCCGGAGAGGTCTCGGTTCTTGAGAACATACGCGACATCTGGAAGATTAAAGGTAAAACGCCGTGGGATATCATTACGAAGATTATTTCGCGCGATAGAGGTCTGGCGTTAAGTGAGATCGTCAGCGGCGACACGGTGCAGCTCTATGTGTCCACAATTCTGGAGACGGACGTCTCGGTCGGTGGCGTAGTAGTTCCTGCTAACAGTCACCAGGTCCAGATCAATCTCGACCAGTCTCTGGACATTAAAGACTCAACGCAGATTGTGAGGTCGACTTCGTTCAAGTTTGATCGCATTGAGGTGCGCGGCAAAAAATCTATCCTGGCGTGCTTTACGGTTGGCTACCTCGACGGCACGGTAGAGGAAGGGTGGACAGATGAAAGTCGCATAGAGTACGACCTTGCTGACAGCGTGCGGCCGGCGCATGCCAGTCTTTCGAATGCAGACAAAGAGTTGTTTAACGATGACTTCAGAAACTCCGACGCGGTCAGTGCTGTGTTCGTTAAGCATCGCATTCCGCGTGATTGGGATAAACAGGTCGGCACAGGAGACGGAGGCACCAAGGCGTATGCACTGCCGGTATGTGACGATAATGGGCAAGTTTCTGTCGGGCCTGATACACCATTCTTCCCAATGGGCAAACACTTCGAAACGTGGCTCCCCTTCGAAGAGGGTGTCGATTATTCGGTGAGCCCTGCTGTAGCCGTGGGGCAGCTGGACGACGCAGAGCCTTCGTTTGTTCCGCCGTTTGCGCTTGTCGAGAATCCTGATTTCGCGGGCGAGTGGATCTATTGCAACAAGGGCACGGACGAGATTCCAGGATCAGCCGCTGATTTTGCCGTATATCCTCGGGAGATGGCTTTTGGCGTTGAAGCAAAGCCGCGTCATCTGTATGGCCTAGGCTACTTCGATCCAGACGCTGCCGCTTTGACGGCCACAGATCCCGAGCTGGAATACGATACGATTATGGCGACGGTTGCCATGCGCACGGATCAGGTTCTTAAAGTCGTTGCGACCCGTAGCGGGCTCGCAAGCGGCGAGCGCATTCGCACGAAGCTGATCGAGGTCGACGGTGCGGAGTATTGGTATGCCGTGCCAGGTACGGTCATCGGCGTTAATCATGACAAGACCTTGAAGCGGTATGCTGGCAATGGCGTGTTGCGAGACGACTCTTACCGACTCCGGGAGATAGCAGCCTTTGCCCTGGCTTGGTATGGGCGTGATCGTCGGGCGATCACACTGGACGTGACGCGAATTGAAATGCTTGCGCCGCTGGGCTCGCTTGTGGTTGGCACCGTTACGGCCGGAACTTTCCTTTCGATCGGCACGATTGTTTCGTCGCGTACCTGCACGTACGGCGAAGAGCCGAACACAAAGCTTCAGACTGAGTGGGCGGAGATCGATTTCAGTGGCGGGATCACAGATTGATGTGGACTCCGGGCGGGGCAGACATCATCCGAGCCGGAAGCAACGGGCGGAGGCGCACACAAAGTGAAATGCCCGTAGCACTGCTCGCGAGCGGCGCTCACATCGTCCGGCCGGCGAACTTCGGCTTAAAGGAGTTTTACCAGTACATTGGCGGTCAGGGTGTCACTGGTACGCGGGAACTGCTGATTACTGAAAACAAAAGTGTCAGGGAATGGGCTCGGCTTCCGATCAATGGACTGCTTTCGTTTTTGTCGTTACCGCTGGCTTTGGGTCAGGCCTTTAAAAAACATCTGTACTATTTCAATCTCGCATCACACACGGTTTATCATTCGCGAGATCGGGGTCAGAGCTGGGAAGCAGCCGACGTTACAACCGGAACGATTTATTACCCTGAACCTGTAAGCGGGTCTCGCGTGTCGAAGCGATCGGCTGTCAGACTCAATCAATTCAGCACAACAATACAAACCATTCAGCGTACAACGGACGGCGAAACATGGACGGATGTTTACGTTCTCGGCGGGGATACGGTAGCAAGTGATGGCAAGGGTCTTCTGTACTGTGGTCAGGAAGTCTACATCAGCCGCTACGATAGCGTTGATCCTGAGGTCTTGTTAGCACGCAGCGACGATGGCGGGTTGACTTGGGAAACGATTGAAGTCAATCCTACAGGAACCTGGATCGATCGCGCGGACGTGAATCAGGCCGAAGGACACCTTTTGTCAGGTATTCAGAATGCTCCCTTTCATTCTCTGGATCGCGGCGCGACGTGGAGCACTGCGGGTGGGTGGACATCGAATATCGGTTGTGTGTCGTGCCAGAATCCGGATGCGTGGATCGCGTGGGGTAACTCAGTCGGCAGTACTCATCTCTATTTATTGTCGGTTGATCAGGGTGCTTCTTGGATTGAACTTAATGCATCGCTCTACGGGCTCGTGCGTGTCGATTATCTGTTCACTACTGCAGACGGCGACTTCATCGTGGCGAACACGTCCGGCGAGATATGGAAGTCCTACGACGGCGGCGTCTCGTGGGTTTTGATTTTCACTGCCGGCGCAAACATTATCCTTTGTCCATCTGTGGACGGCCAGAACTTTATTGCGTATCTGGCTTCCAGAAACAGTACCATCTTTATTTCATCGGATCAGGGCGACACGTGGGAGGCTGTGACGATCACTGAATGTGTCCACGGTTTCGAGGTCATCCGCCCGATTCTGCTGACGGACTGACGCCGCTTTCTGGCAACAAATCTGGTAACAAATGCCTTTTCCGGCGAGTTCTTCTATAGGGAGAAAAGGTTGGTTTTTAGCTTGGAAGGCTGACGCTCTGCCATTGAGCTACACCCGCGAAAGGTGATAGAAACAACAGTACCGCAGAGCCCTGTGTTTGTCAACTTTCTCCTATGTCCTATGAGGAAAGCGCGTGTGAAAAGACTTTCGCGCGCGCGTTTCTGTGGCAGAGGCTGCCTGTCTCGGCTTGCGAATTCCGCTTGAATTCTGGCAACAAATCTGGCAACAAATCCCCGGGGAAATGGGAGAAAGTTGCCAATGGGAAGGCATCGCGCCACGTCGCTCGGCGAACCTGTCGAGCGTGGCAAGCACTGGGTCATCAGCTTCCGCCATCCGCTGCGAGACAACCAGGTCGTGCGCTTCAAGCTCGGCCCTGTTCAAAGCGAAGCGCAGCGCAAAGTCCGCGAGCTCAATAAAGTTTTTCCGTACCCGGAGCGCTGGCACAATCCGCCCGGCGACATGGACCCGAATGTTCGTGAGATGTGGCTCGGCAATCGCGCTGGCGTGTCGACCGAAGACAAAAGCGTGAAGCGTGATGGCAAGCCGCGCAAGGTCACGAAGGGCGCGCTGGCCGCGGCGCTCACGCGCGCGGAAGGTTTCGAGCGCATGGCAAACCACTGGCATCAGCAGTACCTGGCGCTGAAGAAAAAGTATGAGCGCGAGCTCGGCAAGCGGCACCGCGAGGGTCCTGCAGTGGAATTGCAGAAGGCCTTCACGGTCTGGACCGAAAACTACAAAGGCCGCGACGCGGATCACACCGAAACGGTGAAGTCGAGCCTGCGCATGTTTGTCCGCAAGTTCGGCGAGACGATGCCGCTCGACGAGTTCGATCACAACGAACAGAAGATTAAGGATTGGCTCTGGAGTCTGAAGCGCAAGCGCGTGATCTTTTGCGAGGGGAAGAAGGAAGTGGTTCACGTGCCGATCTCGCCGAGCCGGCGAAACCAGATCCGCATGCAGGTGCTGCGGTTCCTGGCTGACAACGGTGTGGCGCTCGATCGCAAACTGATCCCTGCGGCCGGAGTGAAGGCCGTGCGCGCTCATCGCGGGGCTGTGCGCTGGCTGCAGGATGACCAGGCGCGTGCGCTGGCCAGAGCGCTCGAATGGTCGGTGCCGCTGAGCTACAACAAATACACGTCGAAGCGCTTCCGGGAAGCTCCGGCCGATCCGCTGTACTGGGCTGATCTTTTTCGCGTGCAGGTTGGGCTCGGTCTGCGGCCGTCCGAACTGATCACGCTCAAGCGCGGCGACTTCCAGTCCGAACACGGCCGGCGTACGCTGACGCTTTCGGCGCTCGGCACGCTCACGCTGAAGACCGGCTCGCGCAAGATCCCGGTGTCCGATAGCGTCTGGAAGATCGTCGAGCGGCGGCTCAAAGACGAAAAGGTTCAGGTCCTGTTCCCTGATCCGCGGACGGGCAAGCCGTGGAAGACGGAAGAATCCTTTTCGAAGGCCTTCAGGCTGCAGATCAAGCACGCGCTCGACCGCGTGAATGCCGAGCCTGGCGGCGTGCGGATCACCTTTAAGGTGGACGCCCGCATTGGCCGGCGCACGTTCGCCAGCCGGCTGATCAACCAGGGTGTCACTGTCGAGGACATTGCGGAGATGATGGGCGACGATCCGGAGACCGTTCGCGAGCACTACGGCGCGCTGATGCCGAGCAGGCTGGACGCGAGTAAGGCGGCTCTTTAAAAAAAATGTGATACAGCCTTGACAAAAAGTGATAATGTGATATTTGTGATGTCGGGTTCGCGCATCTCTCGGCGAGACGAGAGGAGGAGGTAAAGTGAATGAGTTCTACAGGCAAACTTACCGGGGCGTACTGGGTTCGCGCGACGCGCGCAGCTCTTAGTGAGGGCCATAAATGGTTTCCTCGTGTCCGTGATCGGATGATTGTGCGTCGTCATGCGCTGAAGTTGCGTTGGTTTCCCCGTGGGAGCGATGGCGAACACGTTCAAGACTTGGATTGGGAGTACATCAAGTCATTGCCTGGCGAACAGATCGGTGAATTGAGAATTCACGATTCAATTGGAGGGCACGATAACATTCGCGTGATTTTCTGGGTGGCACCGCAGAAGTCAACAGACCCAATGCAAACCATTTGGATTTTGTCGGTGTTTCAGAAAAAACGGGATGATTTTACTGCGGCTCAGTTGGCAACTTTCCGTGCGCGGAAAAAGATTCTTGAGTCGCGGTTGTAGATGGTGGGAGCTGGTCCACTCCCGCATGTGATGTTGGAGTTTTCTTTTGAAGGGGGTAGTAAAAATGACGAATTCGCTGGATAAGCCGCTGGATGCGCAGTCTTTGGCTTTGCTCCGCGCTTACGTGGAATGCAGCGATGAGGTCCGCGAGGTGGTGGGGGAAATGGTGCGCATCGTAAGTGATGAAAATACCGATCGTGAAGATCGCGAGATGGCGCTATTGACGATCAAAGACGCGTTGTTTCCTTTTGTCATAAATGATCAGAACGGAATGAACCTAGAGGAGGCTGACGCGATGGCCGTGTCAGTCTCTGAAGAGGCAAAGAATGCAATTGCGGATTTGGATCGTGAAGAAGAAGAGTTTGCTACGCGCCTTCAGAAGCTGATGATTGAAAAGGGTGTTACGCAGCAGCAGCTTGCTGAAAAGCTTAAGGTGGGTCAGCCTGCTATTTCTAACATGTTGAATCGCCAGTGCCGTCCTCAGCGGAGGACGATTTACCGCATTGCAGGCGCGTTAGGAGTAAACCCTGAGGAATTATGGCCTAACATCGAGTGAATCAGTTTAAGCGCTACTGTTTTAGCAGGCCTTCGGGCCTGCTTTTTTATTTTACAGACGTCCGTAATCAGCCTCCGCGGCTGATTTTCTTTTGTTCTTCAGGGCTCAGTGGCGGAAGCTCCGGCTGCCAGGCGTCCGGATCCGGGCGCGGTGTGCCGGGCATCATGATCGGCCGCGGCAGTGGCTTGCCGGCCGGAGTGAGCGGCTGCAGCTGCCGGTGCTTGCGCGGGGCTCCGCCTTCGGGTTTGTTGACGATCGGCATCGCCGCTCCATTGCAGACGTCTGCAATCAGACGTCGTAGGTTGATCCCGACTTTGTCACGATGGTCTGTGGTATCTTTCTTCTTACGGGCGGTGCCTGCAGGATGCGCTGCAGCTTGCGGCTGATCTCGCGGGCGAGCGCGGTGATATCTTCATCGAAGGCCGGGCGGTGAATAATGACGCTGCAGCCGCGGGAGAGCATCAGGTTCATGCCTTTCTCCTGGCTGGCGCGGTAGTCGGTGCGCACGCCGATTACGGGAATGCCGAGCGCGACCGCGTAGCCGACTTCGAACGCGGTGCCGTCATCGGCGCTGGGGCCGTCGAGGATCGCGATCACGGCCGCAGACTCCGCGACGCCATCGACGCAGGCCTGATAGATCGTGCCGAACGTTTTCGGATCGTTGAACTTGCCGTGATACTTGAACGTCTGCGGCAGCACGATCTCGACGTTCGGCAGCTCGGCCTGGATGAGCTCGGCCAGGTGCCGGTTAAAGGCGCGTTCATGCAGGTTGAACAGTGATGCGGCGAAGTAGACTTTCATTTGTTGGCATGCCCTCGTGTTAACGCCTTAACTTCCGACCAATCGCATGTAGTCAGGAACTTATTAAAGGTTTCTTTTGAGACAGTCCTAAGCTTTTCTCTTTCAGCAGACATTTTCGATGCGAGTTTCAGAGGGATGCTCACCGTAGCAGTCTTCTTACCGATGGTGATTTGGACTTCGGCACGCTGAACGGGAGCTCCCAGTCGGTGTACGGTGCCGATGATGAACGCTGACTTCAGTACGCTCTCAATGGAATCTTCGAAAGAACAGGGATTGCTGTCGAGTAGAGCGATTACCACACCTTCGTCTTCAATTTTTGAGTACTTGAAGGAGCGATTGGTAACATTGTCGTTCCACTGTGTACTGGCCCATTCAATTGCCATCCACGTGTTGATGACATTTGCGTCGCCTTCTTTCATGCGGCGCGAAATCTCTTCGACGGTCACCTTTTTGTTAGCGACAGCGGGCTCGCTCCCTGGCGGCGCTGGGGGCTTGACCGGCTTCT
>Ga0196963_10002837_pt1 | contig 10070 bp, 6 predicted proteins | sample S1_5metaG_FD_148600 | JGI IMG/M metagenome (GOLD analysis project Ga0196963, IMG submission 148600) | Soil microbial communities from Anza Borrego desert, Southern California, United States - S1_5 | ecosystem: Environmental > Terrestrial > Soil > Desert | place: USA: California | collected... | reverse complement strand
GAGGATCGACAAGTGGAACCTCGGCAAGTCCGGCGTCGCCGCCGGCGCCAAGGGCTTCCAACTCGCCGTCGCCGACGTCGACGGGGACGGCAAGCAGGACTTCCTCTATTCGGCCGGCAGCGGCGTGCTCGTCCGCAACTCGGGCAGCGGTTTCGCCCCGATGACCGACACCGGCGTCGCCTTCAAGCCCGGGAAGGTCGCCCCCGTCCTGGCCGACTTCGACGGCGACGCCAAACCCGACGTCACGCTCGTCGACGGCAACCAGGTCAAGCTCTACCAGAACCGCGGCGGCGGGAAGTTCGCCGACATCTCCGCGGCGCGCGGCGACCTGTCGAACCCGATCGAGAACGTCGCCTGCCTCGCCTGGACCGACTTCAGCGGCGCCGGCAAGCTCGACCTCATGGTCGGCGTGATCAAGGGCCCCAACCGGTTCTTCAAGAACACCGGCGACGGCCGATTCGCCGACGCGTCCGAAGAGATCGGCCTGACGCAGAAGGTCTTCAACACCCGCGCGCTGGCCGTCCTTGACCTCAACGGCGACAAGGTCCCGGACCTCGTCCTCAACAACGAGGGCCAGGAATCGTCGATCCTCCTGGGCGATCCCAAGCGCGCCGCCAAGAAGGTCGCGCTCAAGTAGGGTGGGTCCCGCGCGCGGCTCGCGTCGGGCCCGTCCCTGATTGTCATTCCGAGGTACTCCGAGGAATCTGGCAGGTCCGTCAAGGCCCGCCCGACACCACAATGCGGGTGCCATGGCCACGCGCGGAACACCTTTCGAGAATCGGCAACGATGGTCGCGTGGCCATGCTTTGTTCCTCGATCCGCGATTAAACTCTCCCCATGACCTTCCCCCGCGCCCTCCTCGCCCTCGCGCTCCTCTCCTTGCCGGTCCACGCCGACTGGCCGACCTCCCGCGGCAACCCGGAGCGCACCGGCGCCGCCGACTCGACCCCCGGCCCCGTGAAGACCCCCAAGGTGCTCTGGACCTACGAGTCCACCGACAACTTCATCGCCTCCCCGTCTCCCGCCGGTAAGCTCGTTTACGTCTCCGCGCTGGGCGCCCTGCAGGCCGGCGTCGTTCACGCACTCCACGCCGACGGCGCCACCCCGAACCGCGTCGCCTGGTCCAAGACCCAGCCCGTCATCAAGCTCCCGACCGTCTCTTCGCCCGCCGTCGTCGGAAGTCGGCTCTACGTCGGCGAGGGCATGCACCAGAACGAGAGCCCCAACCTCTACTGCCTCGACGCCGACACCGGCAAACTCGTGTGGGCCCTGCCCGTCCCGGGCCCGCTCATCCACCTCGAGGGCACGCCGACCCTCGCCGGCGGCAAGGTGTACGTCGGCGGCGGCAACGCCGGCGTACTCTGCGTCGACCCGGACAAGCTCTCGCTCGAAGGCAAGGACATGGACGCCGCCGGCGTCGCCGCCGCGCTGGCTGCCAAGTGGAAGGAGCTCCAAGCCCGCTACGAGGCCGATAAGAAGAAGGACCCCGACTTCGCCATCCCGCCCAGCGACGATCAACTTCCCAAGCCCGCCCCAATACTCGTCTGGCAGCGGGGGAGCCACGCCCAGCTCAAGGACAAGGTCTGGCACGTCGATTCCGCGATCGCCGTCGCCGGCAGTAACGTCCTGGCCGCATCCGCCTACCTCGACGACGAGAAGATGGGCGACCGCGCCCTCCACTGCCTCGACGCCGCCACCGGCGCCCCCAAGTGGCGCGCCGACCTCAAGCACAACCCGTGGGCCGGCCCGACCGTCGCCGGCGACGTCGTCCTCGTCGGCTGCTCCAGCATCCGGTTCGACCCCAAGCTGATCCCCGGCGCGCAAGGCGAGGTCGTCGCCGTCAATCTCACCGACGGCAAGCAGAAGTGGAGGAAAACGCTCACCGGCGGCACCGTCTCGCCCGTCGCCGCCGTCACCTCGAAGAGCCTGGCGATCGCCACCACGACCGACAAGAAGATCGTCGCCCTGAACCTCGCCGACGGCGCCGACAAGTGGACGTACGCCGCCAAGGCCCCGTTCTTCGGTGGCGCGGCCATCTCCGGCGACCTCGCCTACGCCGCCGACCTCAACGGCGTCCTCCACGCGGTCAACCTGAACGACGGAAAGTTGGCTTGGAAACTCGACCTCGGCGCCGCCACTAAGGCCCCCGGCAACGTCTACGGCTCGCCCGTCGTCATGAACGGCCGAATCTACGTCGGCACCTGCAACCTCGAGTCTGCCGGCGCCAAGTCCGTCGTCGTCTGCGTGGGGGAAAAGTGACCCGCGTCTCTCCTGCCACCGAGCCCCAGTCCCGGAGGGACGAAAGCCTCTAGCCCACGACGTGAGTCGTGGGTAAGACAGTAGTGCGGCTCGGAAGCCCCGGAGGGGCGAAAGCGCCGCCCGTCGCGGAAACCTGTTCGCGACAAACCACCGTTCAACGCTTCGGAATCGCTCGCCGGTTCACTTCACCCCCTTCGACCCTCCGCGTCTCACAATCCACTCATACGTACACCCCGAAGCCCCACGGCACTGCCAATGAAATCAACTCTTCTCACCCTCCTCGCCCTGACCCTTCTCTCTTCCACGGCGCTCGCCGAAGACAAAAAGCCCGACACCGGCATCGTCGTCGACAAGGAGAAGAAGACGGTCACCATCCCCGCCAAGATTGCCCCGCGGAAGATCAACGACCCGCGGTACACCGAGATCTATCCGATCGAGGTCATCGCGACGGCCGCGTTCCCCAAGGGCCAGAAGGCCCACGAGACCGTCGTCACCATCGACGTCAGGCCGTCCGACGTCCACAAGGCCCTCGAAGACATCGGCCTCAAGCCCGGCAAGCCCGCCACCCCCGACGCGCCCGCCACCGGCGACGCCGTCAAGATCTCCCTCGAACTCCCCGGGGGCAAGACGATCGCGATCGAGAAGGCCCTCGTCGACAAAAAGACCGGCAAGGCCATGCCCGCGCTCAAGTGGAAGTTCACCGGGTCGGCCATGCAGCAGCCCGACCCGAACAAGCCCGACAAGATCTACGGCGCCGACAACTCGCACACGCTGATCTGCGTTTTTCCCGTCACCGACATGACGGTGATCCAGACCGACCTCAAGGCCGAGGACTCGGGCCTGCTCAAGATGGAGACGAACAAGTCGGCGCTCCCGCCCGAGGGGACGGACGTGAAGCTGGTCATCAGCGCCGTGGGGAAATGAGCGACCCGGTCACTGAAGTGACGCAGGCTTCATCAAGGTGCCCCGCCTATCTTGAATGGAGCCACGGGGAATCGAACCCCGATCTGCGAGATGCAAACCCGCCGTCCTACCGTTGAACGATGGCCCCGGTAGTGGGGGAGGGATCTTACCGGCCTACCCGGCGCGACGCCAGCCCCGGTCGTCGCTCAGGCAGTGATTGTCGCGAGGCACCGCTCGATCCGCTTCAGCGTCCGCTCCCGCCCCAGGAACTCCAGCGAGTTGAAGATGGGCGGGCTGATCGTCCCGCCGCTCAGCGCCACGCGCAGCGGCTGCGCCACCGCCCCCAGTCCCAGCCCCTTCGCCTCCGCGTACGCCTTCACCGCCGCCTCGAGCGCATCGTGCTTCCACTCCGGCGCGGCCGACAGCAGGGGGGCCAAGTCGCGCAGGGCGGCCAGTCCGGCCCCGTTATCCTTTCGCAGCACCTTCTCGACCGCCTTCGGGTCGTACGCGATCGCATCGTCCGCCACGAAGAAAAACCGGCTCGCCTCGTCCACCTCGCGGAGCGTCCGGAACCCCTTCTTCATCGCGATCAGTTCGGCGAGTTGCTCCTCCGTCCCGGCGTTCAGCGGCGACTCCGGGTTGACGGCCAGATACTGCCGCATCACGCCCACCAGCCGCGTGGGCGGGAGCGTCTCGGCCGTCTGCGTGTTGAACGCCAGCAGCTTCGCCCGGTCGAACTTCGCGTTCGCGTTGTTGATCCGCTCGACCGAGAACAGCCGGATCATCTCCTCGACCGACATGATCTCCCGGTTCTCCCCCGGCGACCACCCGAGCAGCGCCAGGAAGTTCAGCAGCGCCTCGGGGATGTAGCCGTTCTTGCGGAAGTCGTGGATCAGGATCTCGGGAAGGTCCGCGCCCTTGAGCCCGACCACCGGCATGATCGCATCGTGCTCGGTCGGGTCGAGTTGGGTCTTCGAATCGCCCACCCACTTGGTCAGCCGCGCCACGTCGATCCCGCTGCCGGCCGCCAGATCGTCGAGCGTCTTCTTCGTATTCTTGACCCAGTTCTGCACAGCCTCGCGAATCTTTTTGTCGCGGTCCCGCTTCCCCATTTTCGACCCGTCCGGGTTCTGGATGGTCGACAGGTGCGCGTAGACCGGCCGCGGGTACCCCAGCGCCTCCTTCAGCGCGACGTGCAGGAACGTGTTGTTCGTGTGCTCCTGCCCCCGCAGGATGTGCGTCACGTTCATCTGCGCGTCGTCGACCACAACTGCGAAGTGGTACGTCGGCATCCCGTCCGCCTTGCGGATCACGAAGTCCTGGCATTGATCGGCCGGCAACACGATCTCCTTGTCCGCCAGCACGTCGAAGAACCGGTACTCCTTCACCGGCATCGCGAAGCGCACGACCGGCCTGCGCCCCTGGGCCCTGTACGTGTTGATCTCCTCCGGCGAGTACGTCGGCCGGCGGTAGACGAACGACCGCTTGGCCTTCTCCGCCGCCTGCCGCAGCGCCGTCAACTCCTCGGCCGACTCCCACGCCTCGTACGCCAGCCCGCGCGCTAACAGGTCGTCGATGATCGCGTTGTAAATGTGCTGCCGCTTCGACTGGAACACCAGCGAGTCCGTGTTATCCCACTGGAGCCCGAGCCACCGCAGATCCTCCAAGAGCTGATCGCACGCCTGCTGGGTCGACCGCGCCAGGTCCGTGTCCTCGATGCGCAGGAGAAATTGCGCCGGTGCCCCCTCGTGCCGGGCGAGGAGCCAGTTGAACAGCGCCGTCCGGGCGCCGCCGACGTGCAGGTACCCGGTCGGACTCGGGGCGAAACGCGTGATCACAGGAGCGGTGGCCATGGGTCGGCGATTATGGGCAGGGGGGGAGGGGGGTCAAATGGGATGGGTTCATTGCCGATTGCCCATTGCCGATTGCTGACGGACCCGTCGCGTCCTCGTCCCACGCCCTGTACGATGCCCTCCCCTCACCCCTGACGCACATCTGCCCCGCGGAGGACTCAACGCGTGACCGAGCAACCCGTCGTCGCTACGCCTCCCGCCCCGTCCGCCGACGCGTACGCCCGCTCCGCCGCCGACGTGCAGGAGCCGCCGCGCACGTTCGGCGGCGCGCTCCGCCACGTCGGCCCGGGCCTCATCCTCGCCGGCGCGATCGTCGGCACGGGCGAGCTCATCGCCACGACGAACCTCGGCGCCCGGGCCGGCTTCACCCTCCTCTGGCTCGTGATCGTCAGCTGCTTCGTCAAGGTCTTCGTGCAGGTCGAGCTCGGGCGTTACGCGATCTCGTCCGGCGACACCACGATGATGGCGTTCAAACGCCTGCCCGGGCCGGGCGTCGCGATCGGCGCGCTGTGGTGCGTCATGATGTTCGTCACCCAACTCCAACTCGCCGCGATGATCGGCGGCGTCGGGTACGTCGGTCACATGGCGTTGCCGTGGGTGTCCGAAGCCCTGGGGCGCATCGGCGGCCCCGACAGCCTGATCGCCAAGCGCCCCGAGTTGCCCTGGGCCGTCCTCACCGTCCTCCTCACGATCTACTTGCTGTCCCGGGGGTCGTACCGGATCGTCGAATGGTCGGTGACCTGGCTCGTCGTCCTGTTCACGCTCGTGACGATCGCGTGCGTCGCGCTCCTGCCGGCCAGCGGTCACGAGATCCCGTGGGATGACGTCGGGGGCGGGTTCGCGTTCCAGCTCCCGGCTGCCGGGATCGCCGTCGCCCTGGCGATGTTCGGCATCACCGGCGTGGGCGCCGCCGAACTCGTCGCCTACCCCTACTGGTGCATCGAGAAGGGGTACGCCCGAAAGGCCGGCCCGCGCGACGATTCGCCCGCCTGGGCCGACCGCGCCCGCGGTTGGCTCCGCGTCATGCGCGTCGACGCGTGGGTCGCCTGCGCCCTCTACACCGTCTCGACCATCGCCTTCTATTTCCTCGGCGCCGCCGTCCTCAACCGCACCCACGCCGGCGGCCTGCCCAACGACGTGGCCGGCATGACCAACGCCCTGACCGGCATGTACGTCCCGGTCATGGGCCAAACCGGCGCGACGTTGTTCATCGTGATCGGCGTGTTCGCGGTGCTGTACTCCACCGTGCTCGCGTCGACGGCCGGCAATTCCCGGGCGCTGGTCGACTTCCTCGGCACCAACCGCGCCCTGTCGCTCGACGCGAACCGCGGCGGGTGGGGCCGCACTGGCTGGGTCAAATTCTTCTGCGTCTTCTTCCCGATCGCCGACTTTTTCCTGTTCTATTGGATCAAAGACCCCGTGGTCATGGTGATCATCGGGGGCGTCACGCAAGCCCTGATGCTCCCCATGATCGGCGCCGCCGCCGTTTACCTCCGCTACCGCCGCACCGACCGCCGGATCACGCCCGGCGTTGCGTGGGACGTTTTCCTATGGGTCAGCCTCGCCGCCCTCACGCTGGCCGCTTTCGTCGGCGGTAAGAAAGTTTGGGACGACCTGAACAAGCCTGCCGCCCCCAAGCCCGTGACAACGTCTCCCGCAAAGTAGCGGCCGCCAAGCCCCCGGAACGCCAGCCCCGTAGTCGCTTGGCGGCGTCGCGGCGCTCCACTGCAGGCCGCCCCGTGCCAACGCAACCCCGCCCTAGCTATAAATTCCACCGGATTTTCGATTGACGGTTTCCCCGGGTTGAATAGAGATACGACGCACACGCCCGATCGGCCCGCGCACGGGACGCGCGACCACCGCCGGGCACACGCTCCGGGAAGGAAGGCTCCTCGTGTTCGACTTCTTCACGCTGGCCGCGTCCGTCGACGGCGGCATCACCTCACTGCTCTCCGCCGAGGCGATCGTCGCCCTGCTCACCCTGACGACCCTCGAGATCGTCCTGGGCATCGACAACATCGTCTTCATCGCGATCCTCGTCGCCAAGCTCCCCAAGGAGAAGCAGGACGCCGCCCGCCGCCTCGGCCTCGGCCTGGCGATGGGCATTCGCATCCTGCTCCTGCTGGCGATCAGTTGGATCATGGGCCTGACCAAGGACCTGTTCTGGATCCCCGCCTTCTGGACCAGCGCCGCCGGCGACTACCACGGCGTCAACGGCCGCGACCTGATCCTCCTGATCGGCGGCCTCTTCCTGATCGGCAAGAGCACGTACGAGATCCACGACAAGCTCGAGGGCGCCGACCACCACGGTCCGAGCGGGGGCGGGGCCGCGTCGTTCGGCGCGATCATCGTCCAGATCCTCGTCCTCGACATCGTCTTCTCCCTCGACTCGGTCATCACCGCCGTCGGCATGGTCAAGACCGACCCGGCCCACAAGTGGGTCGGCCTGAGCATCATGATCACCGCCGTCGTCATCGCCGTCGGCGTCATGCTGTTGTCGGCCAAGCGCGTGTCCGACTTCGTCGACAAGCACCCGACGATCAAGATGCTCGCCCTGTCGTTCCTCCTGCTGATCGGCGTCATGCTCGTCGCCGAGGGCGCGCGGCAGCACATCCCCAAGGGGTACGTCTACTTCGCGATGGCCTTCTCGCTCGGCGTCGAGGTCATGAACATGCGGCTCCGGAAGGTCGCCGACCCGGTCAAGCTCCACCAGACCTACGTCAAGGGCGACGCCGGCGGCGCCGGCACCAGCGCCCCGACGCATTGACGCGCTGCCCCCTCACCACAACAGAGTTTGAACCACGAAGAACACGAATGGCACGAACGGGAATCGCCCATTCGTGCCATTCGTGTTCAATCGCGGTTCCTGAAGCCCCCGCTCACCCCGGCGCCTTTCCCCCGCCGCGCTTGAGTTCCGCCAGGCGCGCCTCCAGCTTCGCGATCGTCGCCCTGTCCGCCGGCTTGGTCTTCTTGTACGCCGCCACCAGCGCCTCGGCCCCCGCCGGCGTCGTCATCGCATCCGCCATCGCGGTCGCGATCGCCGGCGGGTCCTGTTGTGCCGCCAGCGACTTGGCGAGCCGGGTCGTCGCGTCGCCCATCCGGTCGGCCGCCGCGGCGTTCGCGAACGCCAGCGCCGCGTCCGGGTCTGTCGGTTCGTCGTCGCACGCCCGCGTATACGCGTCCAGCGCCTCGGTCTTCTTGCCCTGTTTCTCCAGCGCCTTGCCGAGCGTGACCAGCGTCTTGCAGTCCTCGCCGAGCAGGTCCAGGTACTTCCGGCAGCTCGCCTCGGCCTCCACGTGTTTCCCCAGCTCGTTGTACGAGTCGGCCCGCAGGCTGTGCACGGCGATCAAATCCGGCTGGAGCTGCTCCGCCTGGTCGTAGATCGCCAGTGCGCCGTTGTGGTCGTTCCGCGCCGCCCGGGTGACCCCCTTGCACATCATCACCAGTGCCTTGATCGGGTTCGGGAATCCGACGTTCTCCAGCCCCGCGACGATCTGCTCGGTCTTGTCGATGTCCCCGCTCCCCATCGCCTGGATCATCTGCTGGATCTGCGGCGCCTGGTTGACCCACGGCGGCGGCCCGCCCGCCATCCCGCCCGCGAGCATCCCGCCCATCAACGTCGAGATCCGGATCCCGCCGTCCAAATCTTCGAGGTCGTACATCTTCCACTGCGCACCCTTGTTGATCATCCACCACCGGTACTTGAGCGCCCCGAGCAGCGGGTGCCGGGCCTTCATGTAGACCACCGCCTCCTGCCCGCTCGGCAGCATTCGGATCTTCCGCGGCTCGATCGCCGTGACCGCCAGCCCGTTGTACGGCTGCGACAGCGTGTTCGCCAGGCTCTGCCTCATCCCCTGTTCGAACCCGCGCCGCTCGCCCGGGCGCATGCCCTTGGCCAGCCCCGACGCCTCGATTTCCTCGACCATCCGGGCCGTGTCGATGCAGTTGGCCGCCCCGGTGTAGTCCTTGCGGGCGATCGCCGCGGTGTACGTGTCGAGTCCCGCCTTGATGCCCTTGGCCTCCGGCGAGTTGAGCGCGACCGTGTTCGAGAACGCCTGCGACGCCTCGCGGTACTTCTGCCCCTCGGCCTCGACGTCCCGCGGCTTCGGGGTCATCTTCTTGTAGATCACGAGTCCGCCGCCCACGAGCACCAGCAGCACGAGCAGCGTCGCGACGATCGCCGGCACCTTCGACTTCGGCGCCCGCGGCGGCATCCCGCCCGGCGGCCGCCCGTAGCCCGGCGCCGCCCCGTACGGCGGCCCACCCTGAGGCGGGTAAGGTGGCTGCTGCTGCGGTTGGTACGGCGGATACGGGTTGTTCGGGGTACTCATGTAGGCAGATTATCGCGAATCGCCCGCCGACGTCGCGAAAAATCCGTGGCCGACCGCCCGCGTCTATCCCACCTGCGCCAAATCGATCGAGTCCCCGAACATCTTCATCAGTGCCAGCCGCAGTTCCGCGTGCTCGGGCTTCTTCAGCCGCAGGTCCGACTCGAGCAGGGCGAGCGCGTCCTCCTTCGCCTGCTGCAGCAGCGCCAGCTCCTGCGTGATGTCCGCCAGCTTGAACTCGGGCAGGCCGTGCTGCCGCGTGCCGAAGAACTCGCCCGGGCCGCGGAGCTGCAGATCAGTCTCGGCGATCTCGAAGCCATTGGTGGTCTTCGTGAGCGCCATGAGGCGCTCGCGCGCCTGGTCGTTTTTCGGGTCGCCGATCAGCAGGCAGAAGGAGGGATGTTCGCCGCGCCCGACGCGTCCGCGGAGCTGGTGGAGCTGCGACAGGCCGAAGCCGTCCGCGTTCTCGATCACCATCACGGTCGAGTTCGGCACGTCAATCCCGACTTCGATGACCGTCGTCGCGACAAGGACGTTCGTCTGACCGTCGCGGAACGCGGTCATCACGACATGCTTCTCCTCGGTGCTCATCTGCCCGTGCAGCATCGCCAACTTTAGCCCAGACAGCGGCCCCGAGCCGAGGCGCTCGAATTCCTTCTTCACGCTCTTGGTGTCGTCCAGGCCCGTGTCCTCGATCTGCGGGACGACGATGTACGCCTGCCGGCCC
>Ga0196963_10002835_pt1 | contig 10086 bp, 7 predicted proteins | sample S1_5metaG_FD_148600 | JGI IMG/M metagenome (GOLD analysis project Ga0196963, IMG submission 148600) | Soil microbial communities from Anza Borrego desert, Southern California, United States - S1_5 | ecosystem: Environmental > Terrestrial > Soil > Desert | place: USA: California | collected... | reverse complement strand
GCTGCGGCTTGCGGCGGGCACGACCGCCGCGCTCGTTCTCCTGGGAGGGCTGGCAGCGCGGTCTCTACGGGCTCTGACCCTCCGCCGCGGGCTCACCGGCGAGCTTGGAGCCGACCGAGCGATCGTGACCGCGGGGGCCGCGGTCTGGTCGGCAGCGGGACTCGTTCTCCTCTGGATTCGTGGCGCGATCTCTAGGACGCAGCTCGGCCGGCCCTGCGCGAACGAAGCGTCGCGGGCTTGCCCCCTCCTCCCTCCATTCTCATCGTTCCCCCTGTCGCGCTATGCCCCGTTCGCCCTGTCCCCTGTCATTCTGTCGCTCCGTGCCTCCGTGCCTCCGTGCCTCCGTGCTTCCGTGCCTTCTTCTACATGCCCCCGACTCCTCACCTACCCCCCATATTGCCGCTTGTAGTACTCCCGGTACTCCCCGCTCTTGACCCGCTTCCACCATCCCGGGTTGTCCCGGTACCAGGCCACCGTCTCCGCCAGGGCGCCGGGCCAGGCCGAGCGCGTCGGACGCCACCCCAGCTCGCGCGCGATCTTGCCCGCGTCGATGGCGTAGCGGCGGTCGTGCCCGGGTCGGTCGGGCACGCGCCGGATCATCTCCGGGCCCTGCCCCATCAGCTCCAGGATCGTCCGCGTGAGCTCCAGATTCGAGCGCTCGTTGTTCCCCCCGATGTTGTACACCTCGCCCGCGCGCCCCCGCTCGGCCACGGCCAGCACCGCCTCGCAATGGTCCAGCACGTGCAGCCAGTCGCGCACGTTGAGCCCATCTCCATACAGCGGCACCTGGGCGCCCTCCACCAGGTTGGTCACGAAGAGCGGGATCACCTTCTCTGGGAACTGATAGGGACCGAAGTTGTTCGAGCAGCGGGTGATCATGGCCTCGAGGCCGAAGGTGTGGTGGTACGCCCGCACCAGCAGGTCGGCGGCGGCCTTGCTCGCGGCGTACGGGCTGTTCGGGGCCAGCGGCGTCTCCTCGGTGAACCGCTCCTCGGGGTCGTCCAGGGGGAGCGAGCCGTACACCTCGTCGGTCGAGACGTGCACGAACCGAACAGGCGCGCCCTCCCGCTGCCGGCGCCGCACCGCGTCGAGCAGCGTCTGCGTGCCGAGCACGTTGGTGACGATGAAGGGGCGCGAGTCGAGGATCGACCGGTCCACGTGGCTCTCGGCGGCCATGTGAACGACCACGTCCGCCTCCGCGACCAGCCGGCCGACCAGCTCGGCGTCGGTCACGTCCCCCCTCACGAAGCGATAGCCCGCGTGCGCCTCGGCCACCCCCGCGAGGTTCTCGAGGTTGCCCGAGTAGGTCAGGGCGTCGAGGTTCGTCAGGCGCACGCCGGGGCGCTCCGCCAGCACGTACCGCACGAAGTTGGCGCCGATGAACCCGGCGCCGCCGGTGAGAAGGATGTGTCCAGGTTCGGGCACGGAACGATCCTCGAGTGCTGGGTCTGGGTCTGGGTTTGGGTGCGGGGTGCTGGGTTGCGAGCGCTGAGTGCTCAGTGCTGAGCGTTGAAGTTCCCTACGCCGGCGCCGCGTCCTCCAGGCGTTCCATCACGTCGGCCAGGTTGGTCCGCCAGTCGGGCATCGGCCCGAGCAGCGCCTCCGTCCCCGAGATGTCCAGCACGCTGTACGCCGGTCGCCGCGCCGGGCGAGGGTACTCCGAGCTCGTGCAGGGCTCGACGCGGCACCCCCGCCCGCGCCCGGCCAGCCGCACGATCTCGCTGGCGAACTCGAACCAGGAACATTCACCCCCGTCGGTCACGTGCCAGGCTCCCCGCGCCCCGCGCTCGATCATCCTCGCGGTGGCCCGGGCGAGGTGCTCGGCCGAGGTCGGCCGCCCGCGCTGATCGTCCACCACGCGCAGCACGTCCTTCTCCCCGCTCAGCCTCGCGATCGTGCGCACGAAGTTCTTCCCCCACGGGGCGTAGAGCCAGCTCGTTCGCACCAGCAGGTATGGGGCCCCGGAGCGCTCCAGGGCCTCCTCCCCCGCCGCCTTGGTCCGGCCGTACGCGTTCACGGGCCGGCGCGGCTCGTCGGTCCGGTAGGGCCGGGTCGCGCCGCCATCGAAGACATAATCGGTGCTGTAGTGAACCAGCAGCGTGCCGCGCAGGGCGCACGCCCGCGCCAAGTCCCTCACTCCCTCGGCGTTCACCCGTCGCGCCTCGTCCTCGCGGGCCTCGGCCGCGTCCACGTCGGTCCACGCGGCGCAGTTGATGATCGTCCCGACCGGCCCACGGAACAGCCCCGCGACATGATCGCCCCGCGTGATGTCCAGCTCGGCGCCGCCCCGGCCGTGCCACCTCGCGGCCCGGGCCTCGAGCACCCTCCCCCACGCACGGCCGAGCATCCCGCACGCCCCCAGGAGGACGACCGGCTCGGGGAGCGTACCCCCGCCGTCCGGGCGCGCCGGCGTCAGCACGTCCGGCTCGGCGCCCCCTAGCGGTGCTGCGTCTGCCATGGGAACCCCCGCACGCTGTCGTAGGCCCGGCGCTCCTCGTCGGGGTTCGCCGCGTCGTAGGCCCGCGTGACGTAATAGAGCAGCCCGGCCGGCTCGGCACCCACCGTCGCGGCCCCGTGCCACAGCGGCGGCGGGATGATGAGCACGCCCGGGCGCTTCTCCCCGATCACCAGCGACCAGCTCTCGCCGTCCTGCTCGCGGTGCACGCCGACCTTGATGTGCCCGGAGAGGCAGACCCAGAAGTCCGTCTGCAGCGCGTGCCGGTGCCAGGCCTTGATGACCCCGGGGTTCTGACACGAGTAGTTGATCTGGCCCTCGGACCCCAGCACCCCGTGCAACTGGTTCATGAGCGACCAGCCCCGGTCGTCCACGAACAACTGCTGGGGAACGAAGACCGGCTCGTGCTGCGCGCGGGCGCTCTGGAACGCCGCCGCCAGGTCCCCCTGGAGGACCCGCGGAGGCCTCGGAGTTGCCGGCGTCGGCGTGCTCATCGTGCGCTCCCAACCGGTTGGCCCCGTGCCGGTCCCACCCGGCCCAGCACGGGGAGCGTAGTGCCTCCCCTGAACCCGCGCCCAGTCCCCGAGCACGCGCTCTAGACGAACCCGCGCCGGTCCTCCGCACCGCCTCCATCACCCACTGGCAGCTCTTGCCCGGCACTGAGGCCGCGCCCGCCTGCTCCCGGAGCCGGGGGAGGAAGAGCGCCGCGTAGTTCTCGAGCGCTGAAAGCGCCGCGCGCGCTCGTCCTGGGAGAGGTCGCCCGCGCTCGCCGGGGCGGTCTCCAGCGCGCCGGTGAAGGCCGGCACGTCCAGCACGGCGCACGCCCACCCGATCCCCAGCCGCCCCACCATCGCCCGGCACCATCCATAGTCGTTGACGATCACGGGCTTGCCCGCCTCGACCGCCAGCAGCACGATCGAGGAGAGCCCGTCGAAGAACGGGTACGGCGCCGCCACCACGTCCGCGGCGTCGAAGACCGCCTGAACGTCGTGCCGCGGGATGTACCGCGCCGGGCACAGCACCCGGCCCTGGCCGACCAGGTCCGCGTACTGGCGCTGGGCTAGAAGTGCCCGGAATGCTGCTGCTCGTAGACCGCGACCCGCACGATTGAGAAGCCCTCCCGACCGCGCCAGCGCCGGCACGACGCCGCCGCCGGGCCAGCCCGACAGTCCGGAACAACTCGCGTTCGTGCGGTCGAGCCCTCTCCCCCCGATCACCGCGTCGCGAACAGCGTCGTCTGCGGGAGGTTCGGCAGGTTCGCCCCGCCCTCGGCCACGTAGCTCGCGGCCCGGTGCAGGCTCTCGAACGTCCCGGCGTCGGTCCACCACCCGTCGAGGACGTCGTAGGTCAGGTCGCCCCGGCGCAGGTAGTGGTTGTTGACGTCGGTGATCTCCAGCTCGCCGCGCCCGCTGGGCTGCAGCCCCTTGCAGACCTCGAAGACGTCCGAGTCGTAGAAGTAGAACCCCGTCACCGCGAAGCTGCTCGGCGGGTTCTGGGGCTTCTCGAGAATCTCCACGATCTTCCCGCCCGGCACGCCGTGCTCGAAGCGCGCCACCCCGAAGCGGTTCGCGTCGGGCACTTCCTTGAGCAGGATCTTGGCGCCGGTGGGCTGCGTGAAGAAATCCCCGGCCGCCTTGCGGATGTTCCCCTCGATGATGTTGTCCCCCAGCACCACCACGAGCTTCTCGCCGTCGACGAAGTCCTCCGCGAGCTTGAGCGCGTCGGCGATGCCCCCCTCCCCCTCCTGGTAGGCGTACTCGAGGTGCCGCACGCCCAGGTGCTTCCCGTTCTTGAGGAGCTTGAGGAAGTCCCCGGCGTGCTCTCCCCCCGTGACGATCAGGATGTCGCGCACGCCCGCGTTGAGCAGGCAGGCGATCGGGTAATAGATCATGGGCCGGTCGTAGACGGGCAGCAGGTGCTTGTTCGTGACCAGCGTGAGAGGCCGGAGCCTGGTGCCCAGTCCACCGGCGAGGATGACGCCCTTCATGAAGCGGTCTCTCCTGTGCCAAGCCGCCACGTCCCGGGGCGGCGCCGCCCGAGGTCGGCGAGAAGTACGCCCCGTCCCCCGCGCGGTTCGCCCCCACCTGGGGGGAGTGCTAAGAGCCTAACCCCTGCGTCCCGCGGCACCGGTCGGGCCGAGTGCCGATTCCCTAGGGAGATGGCGCGGGTGTCGTCTCAATAGACCGGCCCGGGGTTATGAACCCCGGGCCGGGGATGAGGCCATGTCAGTCGTCCCGCGGGGCTCAGCCGTCGAGGTTGTCCAGCCGCACCACGGTGCCGAAGGGCGTGCCGAGCGTCCCGAACCCGCCGCTGGGCTGGAGCCCGCCGAGGGTCAGGTCGTAGTGCCACATCTGGGCGACGACCGGGATCTGCGAGATCACTTCGAGGCTGTAGAAGAACCGCCCGTTGAGGCTGCCCTGGTTGAGGATCTCGGTGTTGGCGTGCAGGTCGATATCGCGGCGCTGCCCGGCCGCCAGGGTGAAGTGGATGTCCATGACGAACCCGTCGGTGTAGAAGACGCGCAGAGTCGAGGGGGCCGTCTGGGACGGGACGCCGAAGGCCGAGAAGTGCGGGTTGAAGACGCTCACCGTCTCGCGCACGTCCACGCCGGCCCGGGCCGGGTCCATGAAGCCCTCGGCGAAGTCCCAGAGCGTCGCCGCCTGCGTGCCGACGGGATTGGAGACGTCGTCGCCGAACTGGCTGTGGGTGGCGTGGGCGAAGACCGGCGTCGAGCCCGAGGAGTACCGGGCGCTGAAGCGCCGGCCGTCCTGCACGCTCGCGACCGTGTCGAAGTCGAAGGTGCCCCGCGAGTTGGGCGGAATGATCAGGGCCGCCGGGATGAGCTGGTCGGCGCCGGTGTTGAACGTGAGCGTGATGCTCACCACCGCCGCGACGTTGTTGGGATTCAGGAACGAGATGGTCTGCGCGGAGTCGCCCCCGTCGCTCGCCAGCGGCAGCACGCCCAGGGTCGAGGGCGAGCCCGCCACGCCCAGCTCCGTGGCCCCGGCCTGGTCGCCCGAGGCGTTGAAGTGCGTGAGCGCGGCGATGATCGGCACGTCCGAGGTCACCTGCACCCCGAAGAAGCCGTTGGGCAGGATCCCCACCTCGTTGATGTTCAGCCCGCCGCGCCGGAACATCTCGGTCGTGACGTTGATCGTCTGCGGCGTCTGGTTCTCGAAGAAGAAGGTGATGCCGATGTTGGCCGTCGTCGGGTTGGGGTTCTCCCACACCAGGAAGTCGAAGATGGTGCCCAGCGAGGAGTTCTTCTGCCCCTCGCCGAAGGACCACGTGGTGGCCCCGGTCCGCGTGAAGCTCTCGCCCGTCGAGGTCCCGAAGTCGTAGTGGCTCAGGTTGACCGAGAGCGGGTGGGTGGCGTGCACCTCGATCGCGTAGGGCACGCCCTGGGGGAGCAGGTCCTCGAGCGAGGGCTGGCCGTTGGCGCCGAACTGCGAGATGGTGATCCCGCCCCGCGAGCTCGCCCCGATCAGACCCGTGAAGATCACCCGGTCGCGGAACCACTGGAAGATCTGCGGCGTGCCCGTCCCGCCCGTGAGGTTGGTCGGGTCGAGCCCGAACGTCGGGGTGCGCCCGGCGAGGGCGCCGATGTGCCGGATGCGGAAGTTGCCCACCGGGCCCGTGACCTCGACGTTCCCCGCGCCCACCGAGGAGAGCTGCTCGAGCGAGTTCTGGAGCTGCGCGGCGTCGCTGAGGGCGTTGACCGTGATCGCCGAGCCTTCCGGGGTGGTGATCCGCAGCAGCCCGGTGGCCCCGCGCAGCACCAGGAACTGCGAGTCCTGCGGCACCTCCGAGCGCACCACGACCTGGAAGTTCGCCGGCGTCGAGTTCGGGTTGCCGATGGGCAGGAACTCGTTGATCGTGCTCCCCGCGAACCCCTCGGGATAGAAGAACCGCTCCGTGTAGAAGATCTCGGTGTTGGCGGGCTTGATGACCTCCATGTCCCAGATGTTGATCAGCTCGGAGCGCTGCACACCGTCGCCGGGCACGAACCCGTTCACCGGCACCGACTGGAAGTTCCCCGCGAACTGGTTGTTGAAGCCGGCGGTGCTCGCCAGGTTCACCGAGGGCATGTTGGCGATGTCGAGCACGACGTTCCAGGAGCGGTCGTCCACCACCCGGGCAAAGACCGTGAACCCGCCGTTCTGGAAGTCAAGTCCGTTGGGGGGCGTCCCCCCGTTGTCCGCCAGGTTGAAGAAGAACTGGCTCGTGGCGGAGTTGGGGTTCCCTCCCAGCTTGGCCATCGCCACGGTGCGCGCCACGTTGCTGCGCACGGGCTCGTTGATGATCGGCGGGTCCTGGGGGAGCTGCGCCACCGGCCCCGGCTCGCGGAAGCGGAACCCGCCCCCCTGGAGCACGAACCCCTGCACCAGGCGATGGAAGAACGATTCCTCGAAGTCCCCGTCCCGGACGTACCGGAGGAAGTTCGCCACCGTGCTCGGCGCCACGTCGTCGAGCAGCTCGATGTCGATCGCGCCCCGCGTCGTCTCCAGGCGCACGACCGTGTGCGCCGGGTTCTCGAGCGCGGCCAGCGCCGGGAACGGATCGCCCCCAAGCAGCACGCGCGACTCGAGGTGCTCAAGCGCCATCCCCTCGGGGGTGGCTCGGGCGGTCCGGCTCGTCCAGATCATGAGGTGCTCCTCTTGCTTCCGTGGGGCAATGGATTTGGGTCCCGGGAGCCCGAGTCGGGCAATCGAGCCCACCAGGTCCGGTGTTATAGCATGTGCCCCGGAAGGGGCGGGCTTGATCGGCACCTGGCCCGATAACGCACTAGACTGCTGCGCCGCGTGTTCTCCGCCACTTCCGCACCTCATCCCGTGCCCCGGCCCGCCGCTGGCCTCCCCGGGCGGCCATCGCCTGACGAGCCGAGCGGGGCCCGGGCCCCGGCTTCATCTTCTGCCATCGCCCTCCCCGCCCCGTCGGTGCTCGTGGTCGTCGTGATCCCCTGCTTCGACCGCCAGCACGACCTGACCACCGTCCTTCACGACCTGGCCGCTTTGGACCTTGGCCCCGCCCAAGCGCGCCTCGGCGTCCGAGTGGTGGTGGTCGACAACGCCTCGGCCCGCCCGCTGGAGGCCCCGGCGGCGCACCCGTTTGCGCTCGAGGTGATCCGCCTCCCCACCAACACCGGGGGGAGCGGCGGGTTCAACGCCGGCATCGCGCGGGCCCTGTCACTCTTCGACGCCCAGCCCGATCACCCGGCCCACGAGCTGATCTGGCTCCTGGACTCGGACGCCCGTCCGTGCCCCGACGCGTTGGGCCGCCTAGTCGCCGCCCTGCTGGGCGATCCCACGCTGGCCGCGATCGGTTCGGCCATCGCCGCCGACCTGGACTCGGCACCCTTCGAGGTCGGGGGCCGGGTGAACCCGCGCGACGGGACCTTCGAGCCGGTGGCCCGGGGTGCCGCGGGGCTGCGCGTCCCGGTCCAGTGCCAGTACGTCGCGGCCTGCAGCGCCCTGGTGCGGGCCTCGGCCGTGCGCGCCACCGGCCTCCTGCCCGACGTCTTCCTCAACGCCGACGACGTGGAATGGTTCATACGCCTGCGCCAGGCGACCGGTGGGCGCGTGGCCGCCCACCCCCTGGCGGTGACGGCGCACCCCCGGTTCGACCGCTTCCAGACCTGGGCCCGCTATTACATCGCGCGCAACTCGTTCGGGCCCATCGAGGCGCTGGGCCTGGGCCCGCGCGTCCGCTTCGGGCGCGCGCTCCGCGAGGTCGCTCGCGCACTCGGGCAGGTCATGCTGGGCCGGGACGACCTGGCGGCGCTCCACCTCCGCGGACTGGCCGATGCCCGTGCGGGCCGGAGGCTGGGGCCCGGCCCCGCGGCGGTCCTGGCGGTCGAGGCCTTCCGCCCGTGGGGCACGCTCGCCGACGCGGTCGAGCGCGAGCTGGGCGTGCGCACGCGGCGCGTGCCGGTGTTCGTGGCGCGGGAGCTCGGGCTGCCCCCGCCCGTCGAGCAGCTCGTGCGCGCCCAGTTGCGCCGCGCCGGTCTCGAGGTTCCCAACCCGCCCAGCGACGGAACTCGCCCTCCCATCAGCCGCATCTGGCCCCGCCGCCCCGGCCTGGCCGTGGTCGCGGCACGAGGTCGACCGGCGTCGTGGCTGCGCGGGCGCCTCTGCGTCCTGGCGACCCCGCAGGGCTTCGTCATCCGCCGCCCGCGCCCGATCCCGGCGCTCGCGCGCGCCGCGGCCACGCTGGCGCGCGGCCTGTGGCTTGCGCTCCGGCTCGCGGCCCGGCCCCTGGGCCCGACCCCGCTCCCCGCGGCCCCCCTCGCCGAGCGCCCGGACACTCCGGCGCTGGCCCGCGTGGGCGTCGTGGTGCTCAGCTACAACCGTTGGCCCGCGCTCGAGCGCACCCTGGAGCATCTGCTGGACCCGGCCGGGCTCGCTCTGGGTCCGGGCCAGGTGCTCGTGGTGGACAATGGCTCCAAGGACGGCACCCCCGCCCGCGTGCGCGAGCGCTTCCCCGGGTGCGGGTTGGCCGCCGAGGAGAAGAATCTCGGCGTCGAGGCCTTCAATCGCGGCGCGACCCGGTCAGCCGGCGATCTGCTCCTCATCCTCGACGACGACGCCCGCCCCGACCCGGACTCGCTCCGGGCCGCCGCCCGTCTGCTCCTGTCGCGACCGGACCTGGCGGCGGTCACGCTCAACCCGGTGCACCCGCGGAGCGGGCGCAGCGAGTGGCGCTTCGCGCGCGCCGCCGGACCGGGGGGCGATGACTCCTGGCCCGTGATGGGGTGCTGCAACCTGGTGCGCCGGGACGCCTGGCAGGCCGCCGGGGGGTACGAGCGGGACTATTTCCTCTACCGGAACGACACCGACCTGGCGCTGAAGCTCCTGGCGATGGGGCGCGGGGTCCACTTCAACCCCTCGTGGACGTGCGCGCACGACTCGCCCGCGGCGAGCGCCAAGTCCCCCCGCTGGCACCGCCTGGCCACGCGCAACTGGGTCTGGACGTGCCGGCGGCACGCCCCCGGGCCCATCGGCCTGGCCGGCTCGGTGCTGGGCTGGGCGTGGGCGCACCGCCTCGCGGGGTTCAGCCCGCGCCGGCACCTCGAGACGGCGCGCGGCGCGCTGGGCGGGCTGGCTGGCCCACCGCCCCGACGCCCCGCGGCGGTTCCCGCGCGACCCGGGAACCTGGGCCGGCTGCTCCGCCTCCAGCTCGGCGGCCGGGCCTAGGCCAGGTCCCAGAACACCGGCACGGCTCCGGCACGTACCGTTCGTGCCTTGTGTCGGCTCGGCGCCCTGCCCCCGCGCCCGCGCCGCCCCCCAAGGCCGCAAGCCCGACGCCGGTGCGGACCGATCATCCTGCCGTGATTCCCCACACCACATCCAAGACGGCGCGCCCGTGCTGGCACGGCCTCGACCCGCTCGAGCCGCGCACGCTGATGACCTTCTCGTGGAGCGCCGACGAGGTCTACCTCGCCGAGCTGGTGAACCGGGCGCGGGCCAATCCCGCCGCCGAGGCCGCCCGGCTGGGGCTCGACCTGACCCTGGACCTCACCCCGGCGGAGCTGGCCCGCCTGGTGCCGCAGGAGCCGCTGGCCCTCAACCAGTACCTGACGCTCGCGGCCCGGGCCCACAGCCTGGACATGGCCCAGCGGGACTTCTTCGACC
>Ga0196963_10002834_pt1 | contig 10087 bp, 10 predicted proteins | sample S1_5metaG_FD_148600 | JGI IMG/M metagenome (GOLD analysis project Ga0196963, IMG submission 148600) | Soil microbial communities from Anza Borrego desert, Southern California, United States - S1_5 | ecosystem: Environmental > Terrestrial > Soil > Desert | place: USA: California | collected... | reverse complement strand
ATGGTGACGTCGGGGAACTCGTCCTTGAGCAGGTCGAGCACCTCGCCGATCGACAGGAACGAGCGGTCACCCGTCTCGGTCATGTCGACCGAGCCTGCGACGTCGATCCGCAGCGCATCACTGCGCGGCCGTGAGGAACACGAGCTTGAACCGGCCGATCTGGACCTCGTCGCCGTTGGCGAGCACCGCCTCGTCCTCGATGCGCTGCCGGTTCACGTACGTGCCGTTGAGCGAGCCGACGTCGCGCACCCGCCAGCCGCCGTCGCCCCTGGCCAGCTCGGCGTGGCGCCGGGACACGGTGACGTCGTCGAGGAAGATGTCGCTCTCGGGGTGCCGGCCCACCTGCACGACGTCGGCGTCGAGCAGGAAGCGGCTCCCGGAGCCGGGGCCGCGCGTGACGACGAGCGTCGCCGCGCCCTCGGGCAGGTCGTCGACGCCGACCGCGAGCTCGTCGTCGGCGTCCGGGTCGATCGGCGCCAGCGTGATCGTGTGCTCCTCGACCGGCGCCGCCAGCTGGTTGCCGCACGACGAACAGAAGTTGGCGTTGCCCGCGTTCCGGTGACCGCACGTCGGGCAGTAGATGTCAGCCACCGTTCGCCTCAGCCCTCGGTCAGCGCGCGGTAGCCGGCGGCGTCGAGCAGCTGCTCGAGCTCGCTCGCGTCCGACGGTTCGACGACGGCGATCCATCCCTCGCCGTACGGGTCCTCGTTCACGCGCTGCGGCGCGTCGGCGAGGTCCTCGTTCACCTCGACGACGGTGCCCGACACCGGCGCGTAGATGTCGCTCACGGACTTCGTCGACTCGACCTCGCTCACGCTCGCGCCGCGCGTGACGACCGAGCCGACGGTCGGCACCTGCACGAACACGACGTCGCCGAGCGCGTCCTGCGCGTAGTCGGTGATGCCGAACCGCGCCCTGCCGTCCTCGACCCTGACCCACTCGTGGTCTTCGGAGTACTTGAGGTCGTCGGGCACGTTCACGCCCGAGAACCTACACCTGTGGTTGAGGGTTGCAGCCCGGGCTACGCGAGCAGGCGCCGGATGACGCCGACGTGCTCCTGGGCCCGCCGGCGGGCATCACCGTCGCTGCCCGCTTCGGCCCACACGTGGGTGACGGGCTCCTCGGGGTCGGGCAGCGTGAGGAGCCACCCGTCGTCGAACATCCGCTTCACACCGTCGATGAGCACGAGCTCGCCGGCGGCGGGGTGCTCGACGAGGGCGCGCATCACCGCGCCCTTCTGCTCCCAGGGCGTCGCCACCGTCTCGTGGACGATGTGCGTCCGCGGCAGGCCGGCGACGATCTTCGACAGCTTCGTCCCGGTTCGCGCCAACAGCTCGAGCAGCTTGGCGAAGGTGGCCATGGCGTCGAAGGCGGGCAGGAAGTGCGGGACGATGAAGCCGCCGTCGCAGCTCGCGGCGAGGGCGACGTCGTCCTCGAGCGCCGACTGCATCAGCGCCGAGGTGGCGACCTTGGTCCAGACGACCTCGGCGCCGTGCTGGGCGGCGACGTCGGCCACCTTCGAGGTGGCGATCACCGGGACCGCCACGCGGCAGCCGGACTCGGTCGCCGAGGTGACCAGCTCGACGAAGGCCAGCAGCGCCTCGGTGTCGGTGAGCACGTGGCCCTCGTCGTCGATGAGCGTGATGTGCTCGGCACCGGGGTCGATGACCGCGCCCAGGTGAGCGCCCGAGGTGCGCACGAGCGTGGCCACCGCCTCGGCCGAGGCGTAGCGGTCGAAGCTCGATGCACCCGGCGTCGACGCGTACGGGTTCACGGCGAGCACGTCGGTGCCGAGCTTGGACAGGACGTTGGGCATCACGAACGCCGCCGAGCCGTAGGCGTAGTCGATCACGGCCTTGAAGCCGTGGCCGCGGATGGCAGCGGTGTCGATCTCCTGCTGGAGGGCGGCGACGTAGTACTCGAGCGTGCGCGGCGGGAAGTCGATGTCGCCGATGTCGCCGGGGAACACGCGGCGGAAGTCCTCGCGGAAGTAGTTGCGCTCGATCTTGCGCGCCGTGGTCTCGGGGATGTCGACGCCGAGCTCGTCGAAGAAGCGGATGACGACCGACGCCGGGTCGCCGGCCACGAGTCGCACCGACAGGCCCGCCTGCGAGTGCTGCGAGCGCACCTGGAAGCGAGTGACGGGGACCGGGGCGACCTCGAGGTCGTCGACGTTGATGCCCGCGGCGTTCAGCCCCGCCATCACTGCCCGCTTGAGCATCCGCGCCGCGCGGCTCGAGTCGCGTGAGGTCGTGACCGTGGCGCCCTTCTTGAGGGTGGCACCGAACGCCATGGCCACGCGGGTGGCGAGCTCGGGCGTGATGTCGACGTTGGCGAGGCCGGCCACGCCGTGGCGACCGAACAGCGCCCGCGAGCCGCGGCTCTCCCACACGAGCGAGCGGTTGACGATGGCGCCGGCCTCGATCGTCTTGTACGGATAGATCTTGACGCCGGCGGCGATGGTCGCCCCTTCGCCGGCGAAGCAGTCGTCGCCGAACACGACGCCTTCCTCGGTCCGGACGTTGGCGCGCAGGTCGGTCGAGCGCCCGATCGTGGTGCCGCGCAACCGCACGCCGCGCCCGATGTACACACCGTCGTGGGCGACGACGCGCTCGAGGTCGGCGTCGGACTGCACCATCACGTTCGAGCCGAGCACCGTGTACGGGCCGAGCCGGGCGCCGGCCTCGACGCGGGTGTTGTCGCCGATCACGGCCGGCCCCTCGACCCGGGCGCCGGGATCGATCTCGGCGCCCTCGCCGAGCCAGACGCCGGCGTCGAGCCGGAAGCCGGGCACGTCGACCTCGACCTTGCGGTCGAGCACGTCCTTGTGCGCCGACACGTACGCCTCCAGGGTGCCGACGTCCTCCCAGTAGCCCTCGCACACGTAGCCGTAGAGCGGCTTGCGCTCCTCGAGCAGCTGCGGGAACACCTCGCTGGAGAAGTCGACGGCGCGACCGTCGGGGATGTAGTCGAAGATCTCGGGCTCGAGCACGAAGATGCCGTTGTTCACCGTGTCGGAGAACACCTGGCCCCAGCCGGGCTTCTCGAGGAAGCGCTCGATGGTGCCGTCCTCGTTGGTGATGACTATGCCGAACTCGAGCGGGTTCTCGACCGCGGTGAGACCGATGGTGGCGAGGGCCTTGCGTTCCTCGTGGAACTCCACGATGGCGGACAGGTCGATGTCGGTGAGCACGTCACCGGAGATGACGAGGAAGCGCTCGTCGAGCTCGTCCATCGCGTTGCGCACGGAGCCGGCGGTGCCGAGGGGCGACTCCTCGGTGGCGTACACCATGCGCACACCGAACTCGGAGCCGTCACCGAAGTAGCTGCGGATGTTGTTGGCGAGGAACGCGACGGTCACGACGATCTCGTCGAAGCCGTGCCGCTGGAGCAGCTGCACGATGTGCTCCATCATCGGCCGGTTGGCGAGCGGGATCATCGGCTTCGGGTGGTTCGACGTCAGCGGCCGCAGGCGCGTTCCCTCGCCGCCGGCCATGATCACCGCCTTCATGTGGTCGCTCCTACCCGGCCCTCGCGCAAGGCTTGCCTCCCCATCGGGATGTACTGGACGGCGGCGATGTAGCCGAAGATCAGGCCGGGCACGACGCAGATCCACGCCAGGACCTCACCGGTGTCCCGCCAGCCCAGCGTGGACTCCGACGCGAGGAAGAACGGGATCGCGAACATCAGCCCGAACGTGCCCGCCTTCCCGTACCACGTGACGTCGATGCGTCGGGCGCCCATCGCGGCGAGCACGAGGGCCGTGATCGCCACCGCGCCTTCACGGACCAGCACGAGCACGGCGATGACCGGCGGGATCGCGCCGTCGATGATGATGGCGCCGACGCTCGTCAGGAGCATGAGCCGGTCGGCCGTCGGATCGAGGATCTTGCCGAGCGTCGAGGTCTGGTCGAAGTGGCGGGCGATGTAGCCGTCGACCCAGTCGGTCGCTCCGAGGACGGCGAGCAGCCAGGCCGCCGCCGCTCGGTTGTCCCGACCGAACAGCAGATAGAGGAAGACCGGGATCATCAGCAGCCGGACGACCGAGATCGCGTTCGGGACGGTGAGGATCCGCGACTCGCTCACGGGTTCGGCTGCCACGGCGCCGAGACTACGAGAAGAGGGTGCCCTCCTCGCCCGGCCCGGCGTCGTCGAGCGGCTCGATCAGCTCGGGGCCGTCGTTGGTCACGGTGTTCACGAGCGTGCGCACGGCCACGAGCTCGAGCTCCTCGCTCGGCACCGGGACGAGCAGCGCCTGCAGGCCCTCGACGTCGTCGTTGCCCGGATCGAGCCACGCGTCCCACACCTCGGGCGGGAGCATCACCGGCATCCGGTCGTGCAGCGGCGCGACCTTGTCGTTGGGCGCACCGGTGATGATCGTGCACGACCGCACCTTCCCGGCGTCGCTGTCCTTCTCCGGCCGCCACGAGTCCCACAGGCCGGCGAACGCCAGCGGCTTGCCGTCGGCGCGGGTGATGTACCACGGCTGCTTGCGCGTGCCGCCGGTGCGCTCCCACTCGTAGAAGCCGTCGGCCGGGACGATGCAGCGCTTCCGTTCGAACGCCCGCTTGAACGCGGGCTTGTCGGCGACGCCCTCGGCGCGGGCGTTGATCATCTTCGCCCCGCCTCGGTCGTCCTTCGACCAGAACGGGATCAGCCCCCAGCGGAACGTGCCGAGCCGGCGGGTGCCGTCGGCAGACTCGGCGACGGCATACGCCTCGTCGGTCGGCGCCACGTTGTAGCGGGGGCCGAGGTCGGGTGCGACGACCTCGTCGACGCCGAAGTACTCGGCGAGCTCCGAGGTCGGTGTCTTCGACGAGAACCGCCCGCACACGCTCTCGAACCTAACCATCCACCACTTCGGATCACACCGATCGCACACTTTGGAGCACGCACGGTTCGAGGGGGACCCGGGCGCATCGGCGCCGGCGGTTGGCCATCGGGTCGGTCCTCGTCGCCCTCGTGGCGGGTGCGACGTGGCTGGCCGTCGGAGCCGGCGCCGAGCAGACGGTCGAGCCGAGCGCGCTCGGCGCGACGCCACCGGTCGCCCTCGTCGCCGCGTCGGTCGACCGCAACGGCGTCCTCAGCGCGCCGGACCTCGGCTGGCGGGTCGAGCACCCCGACGTCGGGCGCTACGAGCTGTCGTTCCCGACGCCCACTGACGTCGCGGTGCGAGCGTTCGCGACCACGGCGGCGGTCACCGTGCGGCCCACGAGCCCGACCGCGTGGCGCGTTTCCTTCACCGTCGGCGACGAACCCGTCGACGCCGCCTTCTCGTTCCTCGCCTCGCCCGCCGGAGCCGACGAATAGGTTCGGCCCCCGTGGGTGCACCGGGGGAAGTCGATCTCGAACAGCTGGCGGCGTGGATGGACGGCGAGGGCCTCGGCGCCGGACCGCTCGAGGACGTCGAGACCATCGCCGGGGGGACGCAGAACATCCTCCTGCGGTTCCGGCGTGACGGTCGGGAGTACGTGTTCCGGCGGCCGCCGCCGTTCAAGCGGGCGAACAGCGACGAGACGATGCGGCGGGAGGCCCGGGTGCTCGCCGCCCTCGCCGGCTCCGACGTGCCCCATCCCGGTCTGATCGCCGCCGAGCCCGACGAGTCGGTGCTCGGCGCCGCCTTCTACCTGATGGAGCCGGTGGCGGGCTTCAACGCCAGCGTCGGCGTGCCCGAGCCCCACCGCTCCGACCCGGCGATGCAGCGGTCGATGGGGCTCTCGATGGCCGACGCCATCGCCGCCCTCGGTCGCGTCGACTTCCGCGCCGTCGGCCTGGAGAACCTCGGCAAGCCCGACGGCTGGCTCGAGCGCCAGGTCGAGCGGTGGCGCTCGCACCTCGCCGGCTACGACGCCATCGAGGGCTACCGCGGCGCCGACATCCCCGGCGTCGACGAGGTCGCCCGCTGGCTCGACGAGCGCACGCCGTCGTCGTGGACGCCGGGGCTCATCCACGGCGACTTCCACTTCGCCAACGTGCTGATCCGGCTCGACCGCGGTGAGCTCGCCGCCATCGTCGACTGGGAGCTCACGACCGTCGGCGACCCGCTGCTCGACCTCGGCCACCTGCTGGCGACGTGGCCGACGACCGGCGGCGCCGTCGCCGCCGGCCTCGGCACGATGAACCTGCCGCCGCCGGAGGACGTCATCGCCCGCTACGCCGAGGGTTCGAGTCGCGACCTCTCACACGTGCGCTGGTACCACGTGCTCGCGTGCTACCGGCTCGGCATCATCCTCGAGGGCACCAACGCCCGCGCCGACGCCGGTCAGGCGCCGCGGGAGATCGGCGACCTGCTCCACGCCCACACGGTCAGCCTGTTCCGTCAGGCGCTGGAGCTGATCGGCGCCTGAGCCGGCGCGCGACGAGCACGATCGCGAGCACCGCGGCCACGAAGGTCGACAGCAGCTCGAACACCACGAGCAGCCGCGCCGTGCTCGACCGCGGCGAGATGTCCCGGAAGCCGGTGGTCGTGAACGTGATCACCGAGACGTAGAGGGCGTCCACCTTCGAGAGCGGCTCGCTGAACGCGTCGGGATCGGCGCCCGACACGCGGTACATCGCGCCGGCGAAGGCGGCGGGGATCGCCGCCACCGCGGCGACGGCCGACAGCAGCACCAGGACCCGGTCGTGCGCGCTCCCGATGGCCACGAGCAGCCCGAGGGCGAGCAGCACACCGACTGCGGTGGCCGCGATCTCCCTGGCCCCGAAGCCGTCGTTCGCCGACGCCAGCGGCAGGCTCAGCCACGGTGCGAGCGAGATGACGAACCAGACGGCGGAGAACGCCGGCCGGTAGACGCGCGCCGCGGCGTCGGCGGGTCGGCTCAGCCGCCGACCAGCTCGTCGAGGTCCAGCGCCTGGGCGTCGCTGATCGCCCCGGTGCCGCCGAGGACCATGAGCCGTTGGGCGTTGCGGTTGGCGATGGCGTCGATGGTCGAGGGCGGGATCGTGCCCGGGGGCACGAGCACGAGCGGCTGCCCGAGGGCGCCGGCGACCAGGCCGTCGGGGAAGTTGGTGCCGGTGGCGACGATCACCTCTTCGCTCTCGGCGAAGAACGACTCGACGATCAGCGCCGAGGTCGAGTAGCGGTCGCTGCCGGCGATGCGCTCGACGAAGGGCACCTGGGTGGCCAGGTCCGCGACGACGGCCTCGGACACCGCCGCGGTGCCGCCGAGCACGTAGACGAACTCCGGCGCCAGGCGAGCGATCTCGGCCCGTACCGTGTTCGGCATCACGTCCCGCGGCGTGAGCAGGAGCGGCACGGACGGCGGGAGGGCGGCAGCTGCCGCAGCGCTCAGCGCGTCGGCGAACGTCTCGCCCGACGCCACGAAGACCGTCGGCGTGTCGCCCAGCCCGTCGGGGAACGAGAACTGCGACAGCATCGCCGCCGTCTCGTAGCGATCGACACCGGCGATGCGGGTCACCGGTCCGGTCGTGCGCTCGTCGAGCTGGCTGAACACGCCGCTCGAGATCACGCCGCCGCCGCCCACGATGACGATCTCCTGCGGTCGCAGCTGGCGCAGCGCCTCGTCGGTCTCGGGCGAGAGGACGTCGCGCTCGGTGAGCAGCACGGGTGCACCGAGCAGGAACGCCGACGGCGCCGCCGCCAGCGCGTCGGCGAAGCTGCCGCCGGTGACGACGAACGCCGTCGTGCCGCGGACGAACCGGCGGGTGGCGAGGTCGGCGGCGGTGGCGTAGCGGTTGGCGCCGGCGACGCGGAAGGTGTTGTCCAGCACGCCGTCCGTCGGCTCCGGCTCGACGACCTCGCCGGCGAGGGTGGCGTCGACGAACTCGGAGAACGCCGAGACGCGGGTGTAGGCGGTCGAGGTGAGGCCGCACGTCGGGCCCCAGCTCACGATGCCGACCTGCACCGGCCCGTTCGGGCTGCTGGCGACGAGCGGACCGCCGCTGTCGCCCTGGCACGCGTCGACGCCACCGTCGGCATCGTCCTCGGGTGCGCCGGCGCAGAGCGCGTTGGACGGGTCGAACTCGGGCCCGAGCTCGGAGGCGCAGGCGTCGTCGGCGATCACCGGCATCTGCGCCTCTTGCAGGGTGTGGGCGTAGGTCTGCTCGTCCTGGTTGCTCGTGAGGCCGCCCCAGCCCGTGAGGGTCACGACGGTCCCCGGGGCCTCGTAGGCGGTGTCGGCCGGCGTGGCGTAGCGGACCGGCGGCATCGTTGTCGGCTCGGCGAGGTGGAGCAGCGCGATGTCGTTCTGGGGCGCGCCGCCGTCGTCGTAGTCCGGGTGGATGACGATGCGGTCGAGGGCGATGCGCTCGCCGTCGGTGCCGTCGAGGGAGATCGTGCCGGCGAGGACGTCGATGCTGTCCGCCGGTGCCGGGCTCGGACCGTTCGCGCTGACGCAGTGCGCCGCGGTGAGGACCCACTCCGGGTCGATCACCGAGCCGCCGCAGAACTGGGCCTGGTAGCGGTCGTCGACCCCGGAGGTCAGCAGGGCGACCATGTACGGGTGCTCACCCGGTGAGGCGTCCCGGCCGTTGGTGATCTGCGGCGTGTAGCGGACGGCGGCGTCGGCACCGACGGCGGGCGCGGCGACGGCCGCCACGGTGGCGAGCAGCGCGGCGACGAGGCCGCGCATCGAGATCGAGCGCGAGGTACGAATGCGGCGATGGTCGCCGATCGGCGCATTCCCGAACAGGCCCAATCCGTTCGGACGGTGACAGCGATGGTCAGTGCGCGGCCTGCTCATCACCCTGCAACGCTCCCGCGGGCGCGACCGGTTCCTCGCCTCGTCGGTCCCGCGTCGTTCTCTGGCTGAAAATGTCCGTTCCGCGGACGCTTTCAGCCAGAGAACCGCAGAGTCGGGCTGGGGAGATTCGAACTCCCGACCTTTTGACCCCCAGTCAAACGCGCTAACCAAGCTGCGCCACAGCCCGTGGAGGGATCGAGGTTACCGGTGGATCAGCCGACCACCCATCCGAGGATCTGGACGAGGCGCCAGCCGAGGTAGAGGACGACGGCGGCCACGAGGAGCTTGAAGTGCCAGGGCGCCCTGGTGTCCTCGACACCGACCCGATCGATGCCGGCCGGGTTCTTCAGCTCGGCGCCGCACTGGGGGCACTCCCCCGCCGGCGTCATCGAGGGCTGGGTCCAGAACCGGCTGCACGCCTCGCACCAGGGCATCGCCGCCGCCCTCAGACCGGGGGCACGCCGTGGCGCCGCTCGGAGAAGAAGCGGGACTTCCCCATCCCGGCCGACAGCCGCCGGACGATCTCGCCCCGGAGGGCGCCGAAGTCCACCACGGCGTCGACGACGAGCTCGGAGGCCAGCCGCAGCAGGTCGACGTCCTCCTCGTACACGCGTCGCTGCTCCTCGACGAACGCCTCGCGCTCGGCGGGGTCCGAGATCGACGCGATGCGGTTGTAGAACACCGCGTTCACCGCCGCCTCCGGCCCCATCACCGCGATCTTCGCCGTCGGCAGGGCGAGCGTCGCCTCCGGCGAGAACGCCGGGCCCGACATCGCGTACAGCCCGGCGCCGTAGGCCTTTCGCACGATCACCGACACCTTCGGCACCGTCGCCTCGGACACGGCGGTGATCATCTTCGCCCCGTGGCGGATGATCCCGAGTCGCTCGACCTCGGTGCCGATCATGAAGCCCGGCACGTCGGCGAGGAACACGAGCGGGATGTTGAACGCGTCGCAGCACCAGATGAAGCGCGCCGCCTTGTCGGCCGAGTCGCCGAAGAGGACGCCGCCCTTGTGGAACGGGTTGTTGGCGACCACGCCGATGGGCAGTCCCTCGAGCCGGCCGAAGCCGACGATCAGCTCCGGGGCGAACAGCGGCTTCACCTCGAACCACGAGTCCTCGTCGACGAGGCCGTCGATCACCTGGTGCATGTCGTAGCCCTGCGACTCGGACTCGGGCACCACCGACGCCGACAGCTCGCGCACCGGCGGCGCCGGCTCGTAGAGCGGCGGCGGCTCCCGCCACGACGACGGCATGTAGGAGAAGTACTGACGGGCGAGGGCGATCGCCTCCTCGTCGGAGGACGCCAGCAGGTCGCCGCAGCCGGAGACGGTGCAGTGCATGCGCGCCCCGCCCATCTCCTCGAGCGTGGTCTGCTCGCCGATG
>Ga0196963_10002833_pt1 | contig 10087 bp, 7 predicted proteins | sample S1_5metaG_FD_148600 | JGI IMG/M metagenome (GOLD analysis project Ga0196963, IMG submission 148600) | Soil microbial communities from Anza Borrego desert, Southern California, United States - S1_5 | ecosystem: Environmental > Terrestrial > Soil > Desert | place: USA: California | collected... | reverse complement strand
ATACGCCTTTGTCACGCCGATGACGCGGTCGATGTCCTTCGGGCCGACGCCGGCACCGGCGCACACGTTGCCGGCCACCGTGTTCGACGACGTCACGAACGGATACGTGCCGTGGTCGAGGTCGAGGAACGTCGCCTGCGCGCCCTCGAACATCACGCTCTTGCCCGCCTGCAAGTACGAGTGGATCAGGTCGACGGAGTCGACGATGCGCGGCTCGAGCCGCGGCGCGTACTCGCCGAGGTAGCGGTCGCAGATGTCCTCGGCCGTCGGTCCGAGGCGGTTGTACACCTTGGACATCACGGCGAGCTTCTCCTTGAGCACGACGTCGAGCTTCTCCCGGAAGATCTTCGGGTCGAGCAGGTCCTGCACGCGCAGGCCGACGCGGAACGCCTTGTCGGCGTAGGCGGGCCCGATGCCGCTCTTGGTCGTGCCGAGCTTGTTCTTGCCGAGGTGGCGCTCGTAGAGCACGTCCATCTGCTGGTGGTACGGGAGGATCAGGTGGGCGTTGCCCGACACGACGATGTTCGACGTGTCGATCCCGCGCGACTCGAGCATGTCGATCTCGCCGAGGAAGATCCCGGGGTCGACGACGACGCCGTTGCCGATGACGTTCTTCACGTGCGGGTGCAGGCTCCCGCTCGGCACGAGGCGGACGGCGAAGGTCTGCTCACCGGCGACGATCGTGTGACCGGCGTTGTGGCCGCCGTGGAAGCGCACGACCATGTCGGCGTCGGCGGCGAGGATGTCGGTGAGCTTCCCTTTGCCCTCGTCGCCCCACTGGGTCCCCACCATCACCGTGCCCGGCACGTGAGGAAACGCTACCGCTCGCCCGGACCCCAGCCGCTATCGGTTGCCACGGTCGGCGATCTCGTCGAGACGATCCATGAGCTCGGTCAGGGTCGGCCCGCCGAGCAGGGTCGACAGCCGCCCCCCGACGAGCTCGACGTGCGAGCGGAGGTCGACGATGGCGTCGATCGTCGGCTGCAGGGCGACCACGGCGACGGCGAGGTCGGCGACGCGCCGCTGGATCTCCTCCCAGCGCGGCTCGGCCGACTCGACGCGGTCCTCGACGCGCGCCAGCGCGCCGAGCACACCCGACAGGTCGACCCGCTCCGGCGGGGGCGGTGGCGCCGGCGGCGCCGGCAGGTCGCGGGGCAGCTCGTCGACGTGTCGGGCCAGCTCGGCGATCCGGTCGAGCACCGGCTGCAGGTCCACCGGCTCCACGACCGGCGCCTCGACCACCGGCGGCGCAGGCAGCTCGGTCGGCAGCGCGTCGACGCGTCGGGCCACCTCGGCGATCCGGTCGAGCACCGGCTGCAGGTCCACCGGCTCCACGACCGGCGCCTCGACCACCGCTGGCGCAGGCAGCTCGGTCGGCAGCGCGTCGATGCGGCGCGCCACCTCGGCGATGCGGTCGAGCACCGGCTGCAGGTCCACCGGCTCGACGACCGGCGCCTCGACCACCGGCGGCGCAGGCAGCTCGGTGGGCAGCGCGGCGACCCGGGCGCGCAGCTGCTCGAGCGCGTCGAGCACCGGGTGCAGCGTGGCGACGGCGACGGCGACGTCGGCCACGCGTCGCTGCGTCTCCTCCCAGCGTGGCTCGGCCGACTCGACGCGGTCCTCGACGCGGCCGAGAGCGGCGAGCACACCGGACAGGTCGACGGCCTCGGGAGTCGGGACGTCCACGACCGGCGCGGGGATCTCGCGCGGCAGCGCGGCGAGCGCAGCTTCGATGCGCTCGAGCGTCTCCGCCTGCCGCGTGAGGATCTCGTCGGTCGCCTCGGCGAGGACGAGGGCGCGCGACGCGACCTCCTGGAAGCCGGCGGCGAGCTCGCCTTGCAGCTGCTCGGCCGACGCTCGGGTCTGGCGCTCGAGCGACTCGAGCCGGATGTCGATCGCTCGCACCGTGCTCTCCAGCGCCGCGAACCGCGCCGTCACCTCGCCGCTCGTCGGTCGCGCCGCGCCCGACGGTTCGGTGAGCGGTGCCTGCGGCGGCTCCGGCCGCGCCCGCCGCGTCGCCGGCGAGAGCTCGGGACCGTCCACCGCGGCAGAGTACCGAGGTGACGAGACCGCTCCGCTTCGGGCTCCACTCCATCGGCACCGACCCGGCCACCGACGCTCGGCGGGCCGAGGACGCCGGCTTCGGGGTCCTCACCGTCGCCGATCACGTCGCCGACGGCATGACCGATCCCTGGGTCGCGCTCACGGCGGCGTCGGCCGCCAGCGACACGATCCGGCTCGGCACGCTGGTGCTGAACAACGACTTCCACAACCCGTGGCTGCTCGCCCGCGCCGCGCTCACGCTCGACCAGATGAGCGGTGGACGCCTCGAGCTCGGTCTCGGCGCCGGCCACGGCTGGCCGGAGTACGAGGCGATCGGCGTCGACTTCGACGAGCCCGCGGTGCGCGTCGCGCGGCTGCGGGGAGCCGTCGACGTCCTCGACGGGCTCCTGCGCGGCGACGCCGATGGAAGGCTGCCTGCGCCGACGCAGACCCCGCGCCTGCCGTTGCTCGTCGGCGGCCATGCCCGGTCGGTGCTCCGGCTCGGCGCCGAGCGTTGCGAGATCGTCGGCCTCACCGGCAGCGGCAAGACGATGGCGGACGGCCTGCACCACGAGGCGACCGGGTTCACGCCGGAGGTCGTCGACGAGCGCGTGGCGCTGATCCGCGAGGTCGACGCTGACGTCGAGATCAACGTGCTCGTGCAGTGGGTGACGATCACCGACGACCCGCGCCGTGAGGCCGAGGGCCTCGTGAAGCGGGCGCCGTACCTCACGGTCGAGGACTTGCTCGCGTCGCCCTATGTCTGGATCGGTACCGAGCAGTCGATTCGCGACGACATCGCGTCGTACCGGGAGCGGTGGGGCATGACGTACTTCACCGTGTTCTCACGCGACGTCGACGCCGCCGCGACCGTCATCGGCGGGATGACAGACTCCGGCGCGTGAAGGTCATAGACCGCCTCAAGGGTCGGCGCGAAGCCGCGCAGGTCCGCGAGCGCGCGCTGCACGACCTCGGCGGGCGTGACGCCGCGCTGGCGTCGGTCGTGGCGGCCTACGGCGTGCAACCGGACGACCCCGCGGTGAAGCAGTGGACCGATCGCCTGGAGGCGCGCCGGGCCGCGCTGCTCGCGTCCGGCGAGCCGGTCGAGCTCGACTTCGCCGACGGCCCGACCACCTCGACCGTCGCCGAGGTCTGCAGCCGGACGAGCAAGAACGCGGCGTACTGCCGGGTGCTGCTGCAGCTCGCGCGCATCGAGGCGCCTGCCGCCTGCATCGAGATGGGCACCTCGATCGGCATGTCCGGGTCGTACCTCGCCGCCGGCCTGAAGCTGTCGGGCGCGGGCGGTCGCCTCGTCACCCTCGACCGCCAGGAGCACGTGGCCGCCGTCGTGCGGCGCGACTTCGACGCCCTCGGCCTCGACAACGTCGAGATCGTGCTCGGGCGCTTCGACCAGACGCTCCCCGACGTCTTGGCGCGCAACGCACCGATCGGTCTTCTGTTCATCGACGGCAACCATCACGAGGAGCCGACGCTGCGCTACTTCGAGTCCTCGCTCCCCCATCTGACGCCCGACGCCGTCGTGGTGTTCGACGACATCGCGTGGAGCGACGGCATGAAGAACGCGTGGGCGCGGCTGCGCGCCCACGACGCCGTGGCCGTCAGCGCCACCCTCGGCGCCATCGGCATCGTGCGGGTGAAGCCGCAGCGCTAGACCAGGACGATCTCGCCGCCGCGGGCGTCGACGGTGACGGTGTCGCCCTCACCGAAGTCGCCGGCGAGCAGCGCCGAGGCCAGCTTGTCGGCGACCGCCGACTGGAGCAGCCGCTTGAGCGGGCGGGCGCCGAAGGCCTCGTCGAAGCCCATCTCGCCGAGCTGCGCCTTCGCGGCGTCGGTGACGACGAGCGCCAGCCGCTTGGCCGCCAGCCGCTTCTCGAGCGAGCGCAGCTGGATGTCGACGATCTCCCGGAGGTCGTCGCGCGTCAGCGAACGGAACCGGACGATGTCGTCGATGCGGTTGACGAACTCGGGCTTGAAGAACTCCCGCGGGTCACCGGGCAGGTTCGACGTCATGATCAGCACCGCATTGGTGAAGTCAACCGTGCGGCCCTGGCCGTCGGTGAGCCGGCCGTCGTCGAGCAGCTGCAGCAGCACGTTGAAGACGTCGGGGTGCGCCTTCTCGATCTCGTCGAGCAGGACGACCGCGTACGGCCGACGCCGCACGGCCTCGGTGAGCTGGCCGCCCTCGTCGTAGCCGACGTAGCCGGGGGGCGCGCCGATCAGCCGGGCCACGGAGTGCTTCTCCATGTACTCGGACATGTCGATGCGCACCATCGCTCGCTCGTCGTCGAAGAGGAAGTCGGCGAGCGAGCGTGCGAGCTCGGTCTTGCCGACACCGGTCGGGCCGAGGAAGAGGAACGAGCCGATGGGTCGGTTCGGGTCGGACAGCCCGGCCCGCGAGCGGCGGATGGCGTTGGCGACGGCCTGCACCGCCTGCTCTTGGCCGACGACGCGCTGGTGCAGCACGTCCTCCATGCGCACGAGCTTCGCCATCTCGCCTTCCATGAGGCGGGTGACGGGGATGCCGGTCCACTTGCCGACGACCTCGGCGACGTCCTCCTCGTCGACCTCCTCCTTCAGCATGCGCTTGGCCGACTGGAGCTCGTCGAGCTTCTTCGACGCCTCGTCGACCTCGCGCTCGAGGTCGGGGATCTGCCCGTAGCGGATCTCGGCGGCGCGGTTCAGGTCCTGCTCGCGCTCGACTTCGCCGCGCAGCGACTCGAGCTCCTCCTTGAGCCGGCGGATCTCGGCGATGCAGTCCTTCTCCGCCTCCCAGTGCGCCTTCATCGACGCCGACTGCTCGCGCAGGTCGGCGAGCTCGCGGTCGAGGGCGTCGAGGCGCTCCTTCGACGCGGCGTCGCTCTCCTTGGCGAGCGCGACGCGCTCGATCTCCAGCTGGCGGATGCGTCGCTCGACGACGTCGACCTCGGTGGGCATCGAGTCGATCTCGATGCGCAGCCGCGAGGCGGCCTCGTCGACGAGGTCGATCGCCTTGTCCGGCAGGAAGCGGCCGGTGAGGTAGCGATCGGAGAGCACGGCGGCGGCGACGAGGGCGGCGTCCTGGATGCGCACGCCGTGGTGCACCTCGTAGCGCTCCTTGAGCCCGCGCAGGATGGCGATGGTGTCCTCGACCGTGGGCTGGCCGACGACGATCTGCTGGAAGCGGCGCTCCAGCGCCGGGTCCTTCTCGATGTGCTTGCGGAACTCGTCGAGCGTGGTCGCGCCGATCATGCGCAGCTCGCCGCGCGCCAGCATCGGCTTGAGCATGTTGCCGGCGTCCATCGCGCCCTCGGCGGCGCCGGCGCCGACGACGGTGTGCATCTCGTCGATGAACGTGATGATCTCGCCCCCGCTGTCGGTGATCTCCTTGAGCACGGCCTTGAGCCGCTCCTCGAACTCACCGCGGTACTTGGCGCCGGCGACCATCGACGCGAGGTCGAGCGCGATCAGCCGCTTGCCCTTGAGGCCCTCGGGCACGTCGCCCTCGACGATGCGGCGGGCGAGGCCCTCGACGATGGCGGTCTTGCCGACGCCGGGCTCGCCGATGAGGACCGGGTTGTTCTTCGTGCGCCGCGACAGGACCTGGATGGTGCGGCGGATCTCCTCGTCGCGACCGATGACGGGGTCGAGCTTGCCCTCGCGGGCCGCCTCGGTGAGGTCGCGGCCGAACTTCTCGAGCGCCTGGAAGGTGTCCTCCGGCGACTGCGACGTGACCCGGTGCGAGCCCCGCACCTGCTGGAGCGCCTGCAGCAGCTCCTCGGTCGTGGCGCCGACGACGTCGGCCATGGCCAGGACCACGTGCTCGGTCGACAGGTACTCGTCGCGCAGGTCGGTGCGGACCTTGTCGGCCCGCTCGAGCGTGTCGCGCAGCGACCGGCTCATGCCCGCCTCGGAGCCGTAGGCCTTGGGCTGGCGGCTCAGCCGTTCGTCGACGGTGCGGGCCAGGGCCGCGGGGTCGACGCCGACCTTGCGGAGCAGCGGCACGACGATGCCGTCGGCCTGCTTCAGGAGGGCGGCGAGGAGGTGGTCGGGCCCGACCTCGGGGTGGTTCGCCCCCCGAGCGGCGTCGAGCGCGGCGTTGAACGCCTCCTGGGTCTTGACGGTCCAGCGGTTCGGATCGATCGCCATAGCGGAGCCAGTCTAAGAGGCTGTGAAGAAAGTTGACAACGGTCTTGTCAAGTCTTGGACGACGGGTAGTAGTCGTCGCCGTAGGACGCGGCGTCGGACCGGGCGGCGCCGTTGAGGACGCCGCCGAGCACGGTGGCGCCGACGCTCCGCAGGCGCCGCACGGCGTCGGCCGCGTGCTCACGCCGGGTCCGGCCGGCCCGGACCACGACCACGACCCCGTCGACCTGGGTGGCGAGCTCGACCGCGTCGGTGACCGGCAGGACCGGCGGGGCGTCGATGACGACGACCCCGCCCCGGCGCTCGAGCTCGGTCAGCAGGTCGGCCATCGCCTGGGAGCCGACGAGCTCGGCCGGGTTCGTCGGGAGCGGACCGGCCGCGAGCACGTCGACGCCGTCGGCGCTGCGCTGGAGGGCCTCGTCGATGCTCACCTCGCCCGCGAGGACCGAGGTGAGCCCGGGGCCGGCCTCGACGCCGAGCATCGTCGCCAGCGCCGGGCGCCGGAGGTCGGCGTCCAGGGCCACGACCCGCTCGCCGCTGCGGGCGAGCGCGACGGCGAGGTTGCCGGCCGTGGTGGTCTTGCCGTCCTCGGCCGCGGGTGAGGTCACGAGGATCGAGCGGATGGGCCGGTCGGCGCTCGTGAAGCGGATGGCGGTGCGCAGCGCCCGGTACGCCTCGGCCGTCGAGTCACCGGGCCGGTCGAGCGGGGCGATCGTGTTGGCCTTGCGCCGCCGACGCACGACGCCGAGCACCTCGGCGTTGGTGGCGTGCGCCAGCTGCGCGGGGACCTTGAGCGTGCGGTCGAGGGCCTCCCACAGCACCGCCAGCGCGGCGCCCACCGACAGCCCGACGACGATGCCGCCGGCCACGTTGGTGGTGGTGCGGGGGCCCACGGGCGTCCCCGGGCGCCGGGCCTCGTCGATGACGCGGGCCTGCACGGCTTCGTCGCGCTCGGACTCGAGCTCGTCGACCAGCTCGATGAACACCTCACCCGCGGCTTCGGCCAGCCGGCGGGCCTGCTCCGGGTCCTCGTCCTGGGCCGCGATCGTGAGGAGCAGCGTGTCGCCCTCGACGAAGGCCGCGAGCTTGCCGGCGACCGCGGAGGGCGGCGCGTCCAGCTCGAGCTTCTCGGCCACGCGCTCACCGGCCAGCTGCGAGGTCGCGATTCGGGCATAGCTCTCGAGCAGTGCGCTCGACAGCTGCACGCCCTGGATCGCCTCGGACAGGTTGCTGACCGACGGGATGTTCACGAACAGCCGCGTCGAGGACCGGTAGACGTCCTTCGTGTTGCGCGTGATCGCGAACGAACCGACGAGCGCGGCGACGAGGCACACGAGGATCGCGGGCCAGCGGCGACGCAGCACGCCGACTGCGGTCGCGACGTCCACGCGCGGGACTGTACCGTCCGGTCGTGGACGGCAGGCCTGACCGCCCGCTGGTCAGCGTGCTCGTCGTGACCTACGGCAACGCCGACGAGATCGGCGCGTGCCTCGACGGCGCGCTCCGTCAGCGCAGCGATGCGCACGATCTCGAGATCATCGTCGTCGACAACGCGTCGACCGACGGGTGCGCCGACGTCGTGCGCGGCTACGGGGACGACGTCCGGCTGCTCGCCCAGGACCGCAACCTCGGCTTCGCCGAGGGCATGAACGTCGGCTTCGCGGCGTCGTCGGGAGACTTCGTGTTGCTGCTGAACCCCGATTGCGTGATGGACGACGGGTGCGTCGAGCGGCTCTGGAAGCACCTGGCCACGAACGCCGGCGTCGGGTTCGCCGCCGCGCTGCTCCGGTACCCCGACGGCCGACCCCAGCTGTTCGCCCGGCGTGAGCTCACGATGTCGACCGTCCTGTGGTGCTTCACCGAGATCGGCCGCCGGTGGGACAAGCGCCGCAGCAACCCGGCGCTCGCGCATCGCCGGTACGAGACGGAGATGGCGGGCGGCGTGCACGAGCCGCTCGTGGTCGACTGCCCGGCGGCGGCGTGCGTGATGACGTGGCGACGCCTCGTCGAGCCGCGCCTGATGGACCCGCGGCTGCCGATCGTCTTCAACGACGGTGAGATGTACCGGCGCCTGCGGCGGAAGGCGTACCGCGCCGAGATCCTCCCCGACGCCGGTGCGATCCACGGCTACGGCACGACGCTCCGTCGCGTCGCCCGGCCCCGCATGCGCGCCGAGTTCGTGGCGTCGATGCGCCGCTACCAGAGCCCGGTGTGGAGCCGCACGAAGCTCGCGATCCTCTGGCTGATCTTCGCCGCCGACGCCGCGACCAGCGTGCTGCTGGGCCTCGTCGGAAAGGACAAGCGGGCGGCACGGCACAACGCCCGCGGGACGCTGGGTGGGCTCGGTCTCCCTGGCGGCGCCAAGCCGTGGCTGGCACCGATACCCGGCCTGCGGGGCCGGCTGCGCGGCGGCCTCGTGCGCGCCCGGCCCCAGACCCGGGCCTGGATGCGGCGGGTCAGCCGCCGCTCGCGACGGCGTTGGTTCATCGTCCGGCTCCACCTCGCGGCGTGGCTCTCGCGGTCGCGGGTCACGATCGACATCGACAAGACCGCCGACCTCGCCCGCGAGGTCACCTTCGAGGTGCGGCCGCGCTGCCGGCCACGGGTGATCATCGGACCCGACGTCGAGCTCCAGTCGGGCATCAAGCTGCGCCTGCAGGGCACCCTCGAGCTCCGCCAGGGCACCCAGATCCGCTACGACACCGTGCTGAACGTGAAGGGGCACCTGCTGCTCGCCGGGCGCAACATCATCGGGCGCAACGGGTCGATCCACGCCGACGGCGACACCGTGTTCGGCTGGGGTGCGTGCCTGTCCGAGTACGTGACCGTCGTCGACTCCGACCACGGCAACGACGGCTCGCTCGTGCACATGTTCGACCAACCGGTGCGCGTCGCCGCCATCCACCTCGAGCCGGGCGCGTTCATCGCCGCCCAGAGCGTCGTCACCGCCGGCGCGACCGTCGGGCGCGGCGCCGTCGTCGGTGCCAACAGCGTCGTGACCCGCGACGTGCCCGCGGGGATGATCGCGGTCGGCGCACCGGCCAAGCCGATCGCGCCGCTGCCCGCGAGCTGGGAGCTGCGGCCTGAGTAACCTCGGCGCATCGGCCGACCCCATCATGTCACGACGCGCCACTACAACGGCCCCTACGTCGTTCGCGCGAAGCTGTGGCTGCGAACGCGGCAGCAGGGTGCCCTCCTGTGCGCGCCATTCCGCATCACCGGCAGCGGCGGCGATCGCGCCCTGGCGCAGATCGAGATTGGCGAGGGCACGCGCATCGGCACGGGCGCGTGGTTCAGCCTGATGGATCGCAACGCCCGCATCACCATCGGCCGCGACTGCACCATCGGCTCGATGTTCGCCATCTCCGTCCGCGACTCGGTCACGATCGGCGACGGCACCGCCATCGGGGACCGCACGATCCTGATGGACCATGCTCACGATCACCGCCCGTACCTCGAGCGTGCGGTAGGCGCGGGCGAGCGGCCGGCGTTCGGCTGGGAGGTCACCGAACCGGAGCCCGTCGTGATCGGCAGCGGCGTGCACATGGGCGTGAACGTGGTCATCCAACCGGGCGTCCACGTCGGCGACGGCGCCATCGTCGGCGCGTCATCGGTCGTCACCCGCTCGGTCGAGCCGTACACGGTCGTCGCCGGAGTGCCCGCTCGAGTCATGCGCGACGCGCTGCCCGGTCGCGACCAGTGAAGGCGCCGGTCTACGCGAGGTTCGGGAACACCTCGCTGTTGCGCGCGGTGCGGGCACACCTGCCGCCCGGCGGCGCGGTCCTCGACATCGGCTGCGCGTCGGGCGGGCTCCTCGCCGAGCTGGCTGACGTCGCCGGCTACCGCGCCGGTGCCGAGATCGATCCCGAGGCGGCCACCGCAGCGGCGCAGGTCGCCGACC
>Ga0196963_10002832_pt1 | contig 10088 bp, 13 predicted proteins | sample S1_5metaG_FD_148600 | JGI IMG/M metagenome (GOLD analysis project Ga0196963, IMG submission 148600) | Soil microbial communities from Anza Borrego desert, Southern California, United States - S1_5 | ecosystem: Environmental > Terrestrial > Soil > Desert | place: USA: California | collected... | reverse complement strand
CCGCCGCGGGCCCGGCCGGAGGACGGCTCCCAGGTGCGCACGTTGACGGCCCGGGCCGTGGTGCGGCTGTACTGGCCGTCGGCCATCTGCCGGGCGGGCTGGCGCTCGTAGCCGGAGGACAGGTCGATCCCGCACTTGGGGAAGGACATGTCGGTGAAGGTCTCGGTCGTCATGGGCCTCACACCGTCAGGGACCGCAGCCACGGGTCCGGCGCCAGCAGCAGGTTCACCCAGAACTCGTCGTTGGCGTCGCCCAGTTCCGCGTCGGACGTCGGGCCGACCACGTCGGTGGCCCCCGGGAAGACGTCCCCGTCGCCGCCCAGGACCAGGTAGCCGTTGCCCAGCTGTTCGACCGCCATGACGCAGCGGCTGTAGGGCGCGTCGGGGTCCACGCCGGGGTCGGCCGGGAAGGTCGGCAGGATGGCGAAGAACGGGTTGGCCGGCGTCGAGGAGTCGTACAGCGCCCGCCCCGAGTTGGGGTGGACGATGCCCGCGGAGTCGCAGTACCAGTGCTGCGCCAGCGGCGGGGCGGCGTTGACCCACACGGCCGGCGGCGGGTAGTCGTCGCCGGCGATGCCCTCGGCGTTGAAGCGGCCGCTGCCCATCCGCATGGTCGTGCCCAGGCCGGCCAGCCAGCCGTTGAAGGCGGCCCGGTCCTTGAGGCAGCTGCGCACCGGCGAGGGCGGGTAGCCGAACTCGCCGTGGGTAAACAGCCGGCCGCCGCCCTCGACCCAGGACTTCAGGCGGGCGTTGAAGGTGGCGTCGGCGTACAGGTTGGCGTCCGTCAGGAACTCGCCGCAGGTGTTGCCGAAGGACATGATCACCAGGCTGAACTCGGTGAGGTCCTCGAAGCCGGCGAAGGAGACCGTGCCCCCGTAGTCGGTCGGCGCCTGGACGAACTCGTAGCCGTAGCCCTCGAACAGGGCGCGCAGGTGGTTGGTGCCCGACTGGATGTTGGCCAGGGTGAAGCCGATGCCGAAGGCGTCGATCAGCCCGACCTTGGGCCCGGTGTTGGGCGAGGCGTGGGCCAGGGCCAGCTGCGGCGGCACCGCCCAGGGCCCCTCGGCGCCGGGGCCGAAGCCCGGGCCGCCGCCGCCGCCGCCGCCGGCCCCGGTCCCGCCCCGGTAGCTGGTGCCGACCACCACGTTGAGGTCCTGGACGGCGCGGGCCCCGTTGACGCGGGCGTCGACGTAGCGGGACAGGCCGGGGCGGGCGCCGCCGCGGCAGCGCTTGCCGGCCGCCTCGCAGAAGCGGCAGTTGCGCGCGCGGGCGGTCGTCAGCGGCGGCTGCTCGGCGGCCGGCCGGCTGGCGTCCAGGCCCTTCTCGGGGAAGGGCAGCGGGGCCAGGGATTCCTGGTCGGGCATCGTCACCCTCGCGGTCGGAAAAGGGCCGCCCCTGTCCGTGGCGGCCTGCCAAGGGGTGGGGGCAGGGACGGGACCCGGGGCGGCGGTCCTCAGCCGAGTTTCAGGGAGCGGCGCAGGTGGTTGGCCTGGGCCTGCTGGACGGCCTGCTGCTGCAGGGCGTGCATCTGCTGGACGCGGCGGGTGTCCTCCACGCAGCGCTGGGCCATGCCGAGCACGGCCAGGGCGAAGTCGAGGTTGCCGAACTCCGGCCCGAAGTGGACCTGGACGCCGCGCGTCCGGGGGTCGAACTCGACCCGGATGCAGGGGTTCGTGCCGTCAGTGGCTTCGTTCACGGTCGCTCTCCCGGTGGGGTCAGGGGTTGGCCGGCGGCCTGTTCGGCCGCCAGCAGTTCGTTGCACAGGGCCAGGGCGCCCTCTTTTTGCTTCATGGCGCCGACCAGCTCGGCGGCCTTGTTCTCGGCGATGGTGACGGCGACGCGCAGCCGCTCCAACTCGTTGGCGAGCGCGTTGCGGCGGGCCGTCAGGTCCTGGACCGTCATTGGCGTTCAAGCCTCCTACGTGGTGACGGTGGCCGTCTGGGCGGCGCCGCCCACGTCCGGCCACAGCAGCGGGATGACCAGCCAGCTCGTGCCGTCGCAGATCACGCGAAAACAGCCGCCGACCTTCTCGGAGGCCGTGGACAGCGCCACCGTGTTGGCCGCCGCATCGTTGAAGAGGACCAGCTGGCCGTTGGTTTGCGCCGTCAGGGTCACGTTCTGGTCGGCGGCGACGTAGATCAGCACGTCCGTGCCGGCCAGGCCGGCCGCCACGGTCGGCAGCGTGAAGTTGACCGCGCCGGCGGCGCCGCGGGTCGTGAGGACCGAGCCCGAGTCGGTGGCGGCGAGGGTGTAGTCGGCGGTCTTGGCCTGGACGCGGGTCTTCTGCCCGTAGAGGTAGGCCAGGCCGGAGAAGATCAGGGCGTCCGCGCTCTGGTCCCAGGTCATCTTGGCGCTGGCGGTGTCGCCGTACCAGATTTGGTCGATGCCGGCGCCGTCCACGCCCCAGGAGATCGAGCTGTTGGCGGTCAGCTGGAGGACGTCGAGGTCGGTGCCGTCCCAGCGGACCTGGATGTCGCCGGCCGCCCCCAGGCCGGCGGTGGCGCCGGTGCCGAAGTGCAGTTCGACGTTGTCCTCGAACTTGAGGCGGTTGGCCGAGGCGTCGAAGCTGACGTAGGCCGAGGCCGAGCCGCCGTAGAGCAGCAGGTCCCAGCTGGTGGTGCCGTCGCCCAGCTGCAGCGGCGAGTCGTCGAGCCTGGGCAGGACCTTCAGGGTGTCGCTGGCCAGGTCGCCGAGGGGCTCGGACTGCTTCAGGGCGGCGCCGAGGAGCCGCATCAGGCTTTTGGTGTTCATCGCGGAAACCCTCCCGTTGGTAAGGCTGGATGGCCTATCAGGGCACTCCAGGGTTTAGAGCAGCGAATACAGGGCGTTCATGGCCGTGGTGCCGGCCGCGGTGCTGTCGAACAGGACCTCCACCTTCTCCACGCCGCAGAGCGGCAGCTTGATCCGGGCCATGAGGTTGTTGCCCGGACTGGTGATCCAGACCGAGCCCGTCGAGGCGGCGCCGCCGCTGTCGGTGTCGGTGGTCTTGGCCTGGGCGCCGGTGACGGTCGCGTGGGTGACGATGGTGTCGGCGAAGCGCTCCGCGTTCGTGACCAGCGCCCCGGCGACGCCGACCAGGGTGCTCAGGGTGCAGGTGAACTGGCCGAGCAGGTCGGGCACCCACAGGGGGCGGGCGGCTCCCAGGGCCCGCCGCCAGCCCCAGACGCGGACGTCCATGGTGTCGTCGTCGCCCGCGGTGGCGTAGGGCCACAGCAGCAGCCACCCGGGCACGCAGGCGCCGGGGACGCCCAACTCGATGACGCCGTCGCTGGCGGGCTCCGTCAGGGTCGGCACCCGGGAGGCGAACGACGTGGCGGTGGCGTCGGCCGCCAGGACCTTGCGGAGTTGTCGCTGGTAGGTCATCAGTCGTACTCCACGCCGTTGAAGGTGACCGTGTAGCCGTCGGGGTTGTGCCGGCGGCGGGCCCGGCCCTTGTGGTCGCTGCGGTCGCCGTTGTAGCCCAGGTTCTGGGGCTTGTTGCGGCGGTCGATGTCCATGGACACCGCCAGCCGCTCCTGGAAGTATTGCCAGCGGACGCCGCGGGCGTCGTCCAGGTTCAACTCGGCGACCGCCTGGCAGCTGGCCAGCAGCGTCTCCGCGTGCTGGGGCCCGCCGTAGGCGTAGGGCCGGTCGCCGGAGAGGAAGTCGGGGTTCAGGTAGTAGGCGAACTCCAGCGTGTAGGCCTGGTCGGCGGCCGGGTACAGGTGCAGCCGGAAGCGCTGCCCCTGGTGCTGCCCGGTCCCCTTGAGCGGGTCGATCGCCGCCGCCAGCGGCCGGCCGGTGGCGTCGGGGTTGAGGGCGTACAGGTGGCGAACGTCGCCGGCCACGCTCACCGTGGTGCCGGCCGCCGAACCGGCGGTGCTGACGGTGATCGGCCCCTCCAGCCCGGCGAAGTCGAGCGGCAGCGGGACCTCGCTGGCTCCCTGGGCGAGCGTGAAGCTGGCCACCGGCTTGAGGAAGCTCCAGTCGTAGCCGCAGTGGTAGAAGTTCCGCAGCCCGCTCTTGACGCACTCTTTGATGGACGCCTCCTGGCGGGCGTCCCAGGCGGGGTCGCCGTTGTCCGCGCCGCGGCCGAAGCCGAGGAAGAACCCCACGGCCCCGGCCAGGTCCTTGTAGGCGGCGGACAGCGACGGCTGCACGGCTCAGTACCCCTTCGGCTTGGGCCTGGGGGGCTTCTTGCCCTTGGACTTGCCCTTGCCCTTCCTGGCGCCGGGCGGACATTTCACGGCCATGGTTCGGCCCTTTCCGGTTAGAAGACCTGGGCGATCTGGGCCCAGGCGAGGCTGGTGCTGCCGGGCGTCGAGGCGGTGGCGTTGAGCAGGGCGAAGACGAAGCCCAGGCGGACGTCGTTGGGGAAGTCGGTGCCGTCGGCCGACGCCATGGTGTAGCTGTCGATCAGCAGGTTGTCGGCGTAGAACTTGAGCTTGTAGCTGTCTTCGGGGTCCCACTTCATGCCGAGCTTGACCCAGGTGTCGGCGGCCAGGGTGACGGCGTCGGCCTCCACCGTGACCTGGGTGACGCCGTCGGCTTTGTAAACCGCGTCCACCTTGTCGCCGTCGCCCTCCAGCCGGTGCCAGCCGACGAAGTTCTCGTCGGCCAGGGTGCCGGCCGAGGCGATCGGCACGGTGGCCGACAGGGCGCTGCTGTCGATCAGGCCGACGAAGAAGCCGTGCTTGGTGTCGGCAATGGTGCTGGTCTTGAGGCGGCACTCGAACCAGAGCTTCTTGGTGGAGCGGCTGATCTGGAACGGGTAGACCATCTGGCCCAGCGACACGCCCTCGTTGTCGCCGTCGGAGGACAGGGTGATGCCGCCGCCCTGGGCGTCCAGGGCGGCGATGGCGGCGCCGTCGGAGCCGAAGCACTTGAGGCCGTCGGCCCAGTAGGCCTCGGCGGCGTTGACGTTGGTGGCGGTCCGGAAGGTGGCGAAGTCCCAGCGCCGGGCGTAACCGTCGACCAGGCTGCGGGGGTCGTTGATGTCGCGCCAGGGGCAGTCGCCCCAGATGGCCGGGGACGGCTTGCGGTCGGTGTTGGACGTGCCGTTTTGGCGGTGGATGATCGTGTTCATTGGCTTTTCTCCCGCGGACGAAAAGGTCAGGTGAGGTCAGTCCCGGTTAGGCACGCCCTAGTCCGGCATGGTAGTGTTGGTGGCCAGCACGAAGTTGCGGCGGCGGTCGGTGCAGTAGGTGTTCAGGGTGCAGTCGGTGTGCGTGGCCGAGACCGTGGGCTGGTTGCTGTGGACGGGGATCGGGGTCTCGTGCATCCACTCGCCACGCAGGCCCATGAATTTGAAAACCCCCCAGTTGACGCCGTAAATGGGGCCGGTCGTGTCGTCCTCAAGCTCCCGGGCCCAGGTGAGCGGGGTGCGGCGGAAGACCACCTTGCCCTCGACGGAGTCGAGGTCGTAGCCGAGGTTGTCGTTCTGGCTCTTGAGGAGCTTCTTGCAGGCCGAGAGGACCGCGTAGGTCGTGTACAGGCCGTAGTCGTTGCCGGTGTTGTAGCTGGGGACCTCGTCGACCAGCGGCTTGAAGGCGGTCCAGGTCATGGCCCGCTCGAGCTTGTCGATCAGGTCCTCGAAGGTGACGCTGGTGTACTGCGTGGCGTAGTTGGCCCAGCGCGGGTAGGTGGTCGGGTTGATGTTGCCGACCACGGTGTAGCCGCTCGGGACCGTGCCGTTGAAGCCGTTGTTGGTGGTGACGGCGGTGTTGGACTTCACGATCCAGTAGGGGATGCCGTGGAAGTCGTCCTCGTTGGTGGTGGCCGGGCAGCGCCAGCCGCGGCGCTCGAAGTATTTCACCGCGTCGCCGAAGGCGGCGATGCGGCGGGTCTTGGTCAGGTCCACGATCTTCCGCGGGGTGCGGTTCATGGCGATCTCGCGGCGCTCGATGCCCCAGTTCCACGTGACGTGGCGCCAGGGCATCTTGCCGGTCGTCATGATGTTGGTCGGGTTGACGCTGGCCGTGTAGTAGAGGCCGACGCCGCGGGCGCTGCCGTTGGTGTCGGTGGCGAGGTTCCACTGGACCTCGGGGCCGGCGTCGAAGGTCATCTTGTTCTTCTTCGCCAATCTCTTCAAAAAAATGGTGTCCTGGTAGTCGGACATCACGTCGGTGAACTTCAGCTCGCCCAGTTCGTTGAGCGTGGTGGTCACCAGGTCGGCGATCTCGGTGGCTTGCAGGGTGGCCATGGCGGTCTCCAGTGCGGCGGGTCAGGGGTGGTCGGGCGGGCCGGGGCTCAGTCCGGCAGCCCGTTCTCCTCGAGCGCGTCGAAGTCGGCGTCCGTGACGCCGCGCTCGCTCAGCTTCCGGGCGACCGCCTTCATGGCGCGCCGGTCCCCCTTGGGCTCCGGGTCGGCGCGGCGGTAGGTCGGCCGGGCCAGGCCGGCGCCGTTCCACTCGCTCTCCCGTCGCCGCTGCTCCTCACTGGCACTCGTCGGGGCTTGGGCCGGGGCCCGGGCCGGGGCGTGGTCGCCCCCGGCGCGGGCCCCGAACAGGATCTCGACGGCCCGGTCGACCTTCTGGGCGAGCGTGCCGGGGCCGTTCATCTTGCGCACGAGGTCGATGGCCGCGTTGCGGCGGACGAACTCGGCGCTGGTCTTGTCGATCTCTTCGAAGGTGGCGGTGCCGAACAATTCGGGGTGCCTGGCGAAGGCGGCGTCGCACTGCTGCGTGGCCGTGCGGCGGGCGCCGGCCTGCAGGTCGCCGTGGATCTGGCCGACCAGGGCCTTGAGGGCCTTCAGTTCCTTCGCCTGGGCCTTGATCACGCCCAAAAGGTCGGGGTCGTACTTCTCCTCGTCGATGCCCAGGGCGACCTCCTCGTCGGCCGGGGCGGGCTCGTTGCCGGCGGCGGCGGGGGCGTTGCCCGGCTTGCGGGCCGGGGCGGCCGGGGGCGCCGGCGGGGCGGGCTCGGGCCGCTGGCCGAGGCGCTCGAGGATGGTCAGGTTGACCAGGGCGCTCAGCTCGGCGGCGGGCGTGTCGGCGATCTCCTGCTCGCTGAAGCCCAGCTCGGCCGCCTTGGCCGCCAGGCGGGCGGGCACCTTGGGCCGGTCGGCGGGCGCGAAGCGGCCGTCGGGGCCGCGGGGCGGCGCCGGGGGCTCGGCCGGCCGGGCCCGGGGGGCGGCCGCGGCGGGGTACTCGCCGTCCAGGACGGGGTCGAAGGCGCTGTCGCCCACGTCGTACTGGTCGTCGGCCGGCGGCGCGGGCGGCGGGTTGGTCTCGGTCGTCGGGTTGGCGGTTGCCACGGGTGTGTCCTCTGCCCTGGGTGCAAAACGTCAGTCGATGACGGCGAAGAAGAAGTTCAGGGTGGTGCCGCTGTAGTTGCCGATCACCACGCTGTCGATGTCCTCCAGCGACGGCTCGGAGCCGCCGGTGATGATGGTGGTGTTGGCGACGGCCAGGACGGCGTCGAAGCCGGGGAGCCAGAAGGGGACAGTGGCCTCGACCTTGAAGACGGCGTTGCCGGTGGCGCCAACCAGCTGGATGTAGCAGTCCTGGTCGGCCCACAGGTACAGGTAATCCCAGTCGGCCGGCACGTCGTCGTCGTCGTCGAACACCGTCCGCACGGTTGCCGTGGCCAGGGTGCCCAGCACCAGGTGGTAGGTGCCGCTGACGGTGATGTCGAGTTCGTCGGTGAGCGCGTCGGCGGCGGCGCCCTGCTTGCCCTGGACCGTGAGGCCCTGGCTGGGCAGGCTGAAGTTGCTCAGGATGGAGAGGGTCGCCATGGCTCAGTCCCCGTAGCCGCCGTCGTTGTCGTGGAGGCCGTAGGCACGCAGGTAGCGCTTGCGGTGGCTGCGGCAGGTGAACACGGGCCGGCCGTCGGGCCGGAACTCCGTGGGCACGCCCTTCGCCCTGGCCGACTCCGTGGCCTCGGCCACCTGGTCGGGGTGGACGCCCAGGGCCCGCGACGCCAGGGGCTTCCAGCCCACGAGGGAAGCGCCGGCCGGGCCGTCGACTTCCGCCGCCGGCGGGCAGGCGGCGTCAAACTCCTCCTTCGACACCGGCCGGCCGTCGATCAGGTACTGGGTGCGGTCCCCGTGGCCGCGGATCACCAGGCGCATCAGGCGGCCCCCCCGAGTTGCGGTTGGCGGCCCCGGCGCGGGTCGCCGCCGGTGTTGACGCCGAGCATGGCGTTGACCAGGTTGCGGTCGTCGCCCTGCCGGGTGCGGCCCGGCAGGCTCTCGCGGACGTAGCGGCGCTCGGTCTGGGCCGGCATGCCGGGCCCGCCGCCGCCCCCGGGGCCGCCGGCGGTGGCCGGGGCGGGCGGCTCCTGGATGGTCACGATTTCGGCCAGGTCGGGCATGTCCATGTACTGGCCGATCTTGCGCAGCCAGGCGTGGATGTCGAAGGCGATCCCCTGCTGCATGAGCAGCTGCATCATGGGGATCACGATCTGCTGCACCACCTGGTTGAGGGCCTGCATGCGCTCCTGGGGCGTCGAGTGCTGCAGGCTGTAGGGGTCGACCTGGATCTCCAGGTCCTCGAAGCGGCCGCGCTGGCGCATGGCCGGGGTGACGGCCCGGGCGATCTCGACGTTGGGCAGGCCGGGCAGGGAGTGCCGGGAGCGCTGCACCAGGAACGGGTCGTTGTACCAGTACCAGCACAGGGCCTCGACGACTTCGCTGGTGAAGTCGACGGTGCGGGCCTGCAGGTCGGTGACGGTGCGGCTGGCGTTCTCGTTGAGGAGCCGGTCCTGGGTGGCCGTCTTGGACTGGGGGCTCAAGCCACCCATCATCTCCAGGTTGCCGGCGAAGTAAGAAAACAGGTCGCGGAACTGCGTGGCCATGACGAAGACCGGCTGCAGCGCCTGGCCGCCGGTGACGCGTGTCTGCACGGCCTCGGGCCGGTCGACGCGGAGCACGTCGCCGTCGTCGCACTCCATGACCCGGCTGCCGTCCTCCAGGGCGCCGCCCTGGACGAAGGTGTTCTCCTTGACGCGGTCGACCATGCGCACGGCCTTGCGGAAGGTGCGGTTGGCGGCCTCGTGCAGGTCGACCAGGTCCTGGAGGGGGCCCTTGGGCAGGGCGTTGCCGGGGACGATGCCCAGGGCGAGCAGGTGGTAGGGGCCGGCCTCGGGGCCGACCCAGGCCTGCTCGCGGAGGGGGTCCTGGTCGCCGTCGGGCAGGCCGCCGTCGTCGGAGGCGAGGGTGAGGACGGTGCGGTGCCGGGGCAGGTAGACCTCCCACAGGTCGACCATGTCCTGCCACTCCTCGACGTCGCCGTAGCCGCTGGTGCCCAGGGCAGAGGTCCTGTCGCCGCCGGTCTCGTTGTGGCGGCGGCGGTCGGTGGGGGTGAGGTTCTTGCGGTCCTTGGAGTAGAGGTCGGAGTCGCGGACGGCGTCCAGGGGGACGCGGTAGCGGTGGAACAGGAAGCCGCACTCCTCGAAGGAGCGGGCGTTGGAGTCGTAGCCCCAGTCGTCCAGGTCGATCAGGCCGGCGTGGGGCAGGCCGGCGCCCTGGCCCCAGGAGGCCGTGGCCGCCTCGGCCGGGGTCGTCAAGGAGACCTTGCAGATGCCGACCGAGAACAGGGCGTCGGTGACGACGCGCTGCAGGGTGTTGGCCAGCTTCATGCGCTTGATCTGCTGGTTGGCCCAGGTCTGCATGGCCGACACCATCGGCTTCAGGGCCCGGTCGAAGGTGCTCAGCATGACGCGCGGGTTCTTGGCGATCAGCGAGCGGCCGACGATGGACACGTAGAGCGCGATCAGGTTGACGAACTCGCGCTTGTCCTGGGAGACCTCCTCGGACCAGCGCGGGCCGGCGAACAGGCGCACCAGCTGGGCGCGCATCGAGCAGGGGTACTCCAGCTCCTTGCGGCTGCGCTGCATGGCCCGGCACAGGCGGGGGACGTCGAGGGTGAACCGTTTCATCCGGCCCACCTCTCTTCCCGGTCCTGCTCCTGGCGGCGGCGCAGCTGGCGCCGCCAGGCCAGGGAGCCCTCGGGGGCGGCGGCCTGGGGGTCGGGCTTCTGCCGGGTCGCCGGGCCGCCCAGCTCCTTGCAGAGCTTCCAGGCCAGCGCGACGGCGATACACCTGTCCCCGTGGTTGGACGAGGCGCCGGTGGGGTCCGTCGAGCGGGCGGCGCGGCTGTGCTCGATGACGC
>Ga0196963_10002831_pt1 | contig 10089 bp, 8 predicted proteins | sample S1_5metaG_FD_148600 | JGI IMG/M metagenome (GOLD analysis project Ga0196963, IMG submission 148600) | Soil microbial communities from Anza Borrego desert, Southern California, United States - S1_5 | ecosystem: Environmental > Terrestrial > Soil > Desert | place: USA: California | collected... | reverse complement strand
GGGCGAACACGCGTGGCATCAGCGCAAACGCCACGACCTCCGCCAACACGCCGATCGTCCACAGCGCGCCGATATGGCTGGCGCTGTAGCCATGGGCATCCAGGTGGATCGTGTAGAACACGTAGAACGGACCGAAGCTCACTTGCGTCAGGAACGCGAGCCATAGCAGCCGACGTACCACGGGAAGCGTGAGCACGGTGCCCAGATCGCGCCAGCCGCCCATGTTGACTCGACCGCTGCCGCGACGATGCAGCAAGGCGATGATCAGCAGCAGCACCAACAATGGCAGCAGCAACTCCGGCAGCGGCCGATAGCCCATGCGCTCGAACGCCGCGCCGTAGGCGGCGGCAACGAGCAGGAAGCCGATCGAACCCCAGGCGCGGATACGCCCGTAATGCGCGCGGCGATGGCCGAGGTGCTCGAACGTGATCGCTTCGAACTGCGGCAGGATGGCGTTGGCGAAGAAGCTGAAAGCCGCCATCGTCAGCAGTACCGCGAACAAGTCCTGCCGCCACAGAAACGCGGAAAAGCTCAGCGCGGTGAGTGCCGCGCCCGCATGCAGCCAGCGCAGCGGGTGTGCGGAGCGGGCGCAGAGCAGGCTCCACAGCGGTGGGGCGACGATGCGCGTGCCGTACCACAGCGCCATCACCGCGCTCACCCAGAATGCGCTGAACCCGATCTCGGCCAGCCAGCGCGCGAAATACGGCGTGAACGCGCCGAGCGCGCCGTAGTAGGCGAAATAGAATGCCGACAGGCGCCAGTACGGCATGGGGGCGCTCTGGTTCACGGATAGCTCGCCAGCCAGTCGCCCCACTGGGACAGGCGGTCGAGGAGCGCGCGCTGCCGCGGTTCGGTCGTTTCCTCGCGGAGTCGCGCGATTTCGGCCTGGTAACCTTCGAAGTCGTGCTCGGAGAGCGGGCCCTTCGATGTCAGACGCAGCTCGCGATACGCGCGCCAGCGCTGCCGCTCGGCCGCGTTCAGCGTCTGCGGCCAGTTGCGCGCGCGATAGCGGAACAGCAACTCGGGACCGCGTGCGTCGTGCCAGCCATCGGCCAGCTCCGCCAGCTGCTCCGGTGGACAGCGCCGCACTGCGGCGCGACGGGCGGCGTCGCGCCGATCGGGCAGGGCGGCGTAAAGCGCCTGGTCCGGATCCACGTCGCCGCCGGGCGTGCGGGTGAACGCACGACGCAGACGCTCGGCGAGATCGGGGGCCGCACGCAACCGCGCCGCATGCGCCAGACAGCGGGCGCGATCCAGCTCCAAGCGTTCCAGCTCGTGTTCGCGCACATGGCGCAGCTCGACCAGCGCCGGGCAGCGGTTGAGATGCACCGTTTTCAGGCTGATCCGGGTCTGCCCTTCCGGCAGTGCGTCGGCGCGGATGAATACGCGCTCGACGATGGCTTCGGGCGGCAGCTCGATCAGCGCTGCCGGATCTTCATGCAGCTCGCAGACGATGATCTGGTTAGGCGCGCTGGGATGTTCGGCTAGGGGTAGGACGATACCGGCGCCGCCGCGGCGGCCGGGAAAGCGGCTGGTGACATGCAATACCGGCTCGCCGCGCACTGGATCGAGCAGTGTGCGGGCGCGATCCTTGCGGCGGAACTCGAGGTGATAGGCCCACAGCCGCGGCTGCCGCGCGCGCAATAGCCGCGCCACGTCGAGCGTCGCCTGTACATCGCTCAGCGCATCATGCGCCGCGTAGTGGGCGATGCCATTGGCCGCGGCCAGATGTTCGAGGCGGAAACTCGGACTGCCGTCCTCGTGGCGTGGCCACTCGATGCCTTCCGGGCGCAGCGCGTGCACCAACCGGGCGAAGTCGAGCAGATCCCAGCGCGAATTGCCGTCGGCCCATTCGCGTTCGTAGGGATCGAAGAAGTTGCGGTACAGCCCGTAGCGGATGAACTCATCGTCGAAGCGCAGCGTGTTCCAGCCGACGCTGCACGTGCCCGGCTCGCGCATTTCCGCATGGATCGCCGCGATACATTCGGCCTCGCGCAGGCCGCGTTCGGCGATGTCGCAAGGGTCGAGGCCGGTCACCAGCGCGGCTTGCGGGGACGGCAGCAGATCCAGCGCCGGCGCCGCCCATAGCATCACCGGCTCGCCGATCGGGTTGAGTTCGAGATCGGTGCGCTGCGCCGCGAACTGCGCGATGCGCGAGCGCCGCGGGCAGATGCCCCAAGTTTCGAGGTCGTACCAAAGAAAGCTTGCGGCCATATGCGAATCAGATGCGCGCCGTGCCTCGGCCGGCGCGGTCATTACCGCGCGAACAGGCACGGAAACAGCAGACCGGCGATCCTGGCGCGGCCATGCAATACTCTCGAATCATTCCCGAAAACGCCGGTTTCTACCTTGGCGATGCCAGGGGATCGTAACCGATTCGGGCAATGGTCATGCGGCCGCGACGGTGGTCGTCAGTTCAATAGCCACGCGCAGATTCATCACGCGTCTTGTCTCACCTACGCGCGGCTTCGTGGCACCACGTCGGTATCTGCGACGAATCGAGATCCAAGCATCGTGATCATGCCCGTCGGCGGGCAGCAGCGCGTTGATGGTTCCAGGATTCGGTGACGCCGGGCGGGGCAGGGGCACTGAGCGCGAGGAGCGGCTCCGTAAACGACAACCGTATTCGGTCGCGTTGTCAGCGGCCTTCGGCGGCGGTCTTGCTCGCCCGCAGCGGTGCCTCGTCGCCGCTGCCGACCGCTGTCAGCGGGCTGGCGCGCAGTTGCAGGCGCGGCAGCCCGACCGCATTGCCCTGGGCGAAATCGACGCCGCACTCATGCAATGCGAACAACGCAGTCGGGTTCTCCACGCATTCGGCGATGGTTTTCTTGCCGGCCGCTTCGGCGATGCTGGACAACGCGGCGACGACGGTCCGGTCGAGCGGGTCGTCAGGCAGACCTTGGATCAGCGAGCCGTCGATCTTGAGGATGTCGGCCTCGAGCTGGCGCAGATAGGCGAACGTGGAGAAGCCGGTGCCGAAGTCGTCGACGGCGATCTTCGCGCCGAGCTGGCGCAAGCCATGCAGCATGCGCTGCGCGCCGGCGACGTCCTCGATCGCGTGCGATTCGGTGATCTCGAAGATCAACAGCGTCGGGTCGACGTTGTATTCGACGACCTTGGCCGTGACGTAGCTGGCGAGGCCAGGGTCGCCCAGCGTCTGCGTGTGCAGGTTGATCGTCAGCGAGATCGGCCGCGGCGATTCGCGCGCATCGCGCAACGCGCGCAGCGCGTTGTTGATCACCCAGCGGTCGATATCGCGCATCAAGCCGAAGCGCTCGGCCGTGGGCATGAAGGCTGCCGGCAGGATCAGCTCGCCCTGCGCGTCGCGCATGCGCAGCAGCACCTCGAACAGCGCCGGGCTTTCCGGATTGCGCGCCAGCTGCCGACGCCAAAGATCCTGGCTGTTCGGCGGCAGCGCGTCGCCGAAAATGCCGCCTAACGGCACGATCGGCTGAAACGCGAGCACGAAGCGATCCTGGCGCAGCGCCTCCTCCAAGCGCACCGACCAGCCGAGATCGCGGTCCATCGCCGCGCGCTCGCCCGAGTCCGGCGTGTAGAGGTGCGTCTGGTTGCGGCCAGAGTTCTTCGCCTGATGCAGTGCGACGTCCGCCTGCGCCATCGATTCCGACGGCGACAGTGTGCGAGCGTCCAGCGGTGCGACGCCGATGGATGTGGTGATGCGATATGACTTGCCGCCGTAGCTGAACGGCGCGGACGTCAGCGCGCGGCGGAAGCCGTCGGCCAGCGCCTGGACGTCCTCGACATGCACATTGCGCAGGATCAGCGCGAACTCGTCGCCGCCCATGCGTGCCAAGTGATCGCTGGCGCGCAGCCGCGACTTCAAGCGTTGCGCCACCTCGACCAGCAGTTGATCCCCGGCGCCGTGGCCGGCGGTGTCGTTGATGTACTTGAAGCGATCGACGTCCATGAACAGCAGCAGCGAGGTCTGCTGCGTACGACGCAGGCGGGTGATCTCCTGTTCCAGCTGGCGCTCGAACCAGGCGCGGTTGTGGAGTTTGGTGAGGTTGTCGTGCTCGGCCGCCCAGCGCAGTTCTTCCTCGAGGCGACGGCGTGCGGAGATGTCGCGGAACGCGACGACCGAGCCGCTGCGCTCGCCTTCGATACGCATCGGAAAGACCGTGCATTCAACCGGAATCGGCTTGCCTTGCGCCGTCCAGAACGCCGTCTGCCAGCCCGACAACTCGCTGCCGCGGGCGTAACTCTGCAGCAGGGGACAGTGGCTGCGCGCGATCGGACTGCCATCCTCGTGTGCGTAATGCAGCAGCTCATAGGCATTGCGCCCGAGCAGGGCGTCGCTGCCCTCGTAACCGAGCAGCTCGCAGGCGGCCGGGTTGATCAGGCGGATGCTGCCGTCGGGGTCGACCACGTACACGCCGTCGCCGACCGAGGAAAGGATGCCCTCGAGGCGCTTGCGCTCCGCCTCCACCGCTTTGCGATCGCGAACCGTGCGCGCCAGCGAATTGATGCGGGCGATGAACAGTTCCTTCGCCTCGCTCTTGAACAGGCATTCGACGGCGCCGCTGGCCAGCGACTCGCGAATCACCTCGTCGGAATAGGCACCGGTGATGATCGCCGGCACGATGCGCTGGGTCTGCGGATTGCTGCGGAGCTCGGTGATGAGCTCGGTGCCGTTGCGGCCGGGCATGAAATAGTCGATGACCGCAATGTCGAAAGACTGACTGCGCAGTTTGGTCAAACCTTCCGCCACGCTGGCGGCGGTTTCGACGAGGAAGCCGTCGCGCGCGAGCAGGCGCGAGAACGCGGCGCGCACGGTGGCCGAATCGTCGACGAGCAGCAGGCGCAGCGGTGGGCCATTGCCGGGCTCGCTCGGTTCGCTGACTGCGGCAGGTTCCAGCATCAGCGCCAACGCGGCCGGCGCTTCCTGATAGTCGGCCCAGGGCAGCAACGATGTCCGCGGTCGCGTCATGCGCCAGTTGATCGCGGCGGCGCTGGTGGTATCGCTCATCACCAGCACCGGCATGTGTTCGAACAGGGCGCCATGCAGCAGGCCGAACACGTCCTCGACGAGGCCGTCGGTGTAGTCCGGCCAACCGATCACCACCGCGTCGAAGCGCGAAGTGCTGCCGGCGGCGCGCAACAGCAGGGCATAGGCCTCATCCAGGCTGCCCAGCGCGGTCACCGCGAGGCCGCGCTGCGTGAGCAGCACGGACAGCGCGCGCCGGCGCGTATTCGATGCTTCCGCCAACAGGACTGACTTCACCACTGCCCCCGGCACTGCTCGCGCCGGGGCGCGACGGCCGGTAACGGCGCGTCGCGCACAAGCGCTGCTACGGTCGGGGCCCGTCCGTCGACGGACCCGGGACAGGCTTGCGGGCGATGCGCCAGCGAGCCCTACAGCAATCGCTCAAGCATACGCCATCCGGCGATGTAGACGCCCAGCGCCGTGCCAAAGCTGGTCAGAAAGAAATTGACCAGAACGCGGGCGACCCGATTGCGCCACCAGCCAGTGAAATGCGTGACATCGTCGCGCAGGGTTTGGAAGTCCGCTACTTTGGGACGGCGCACGCCGGCTTCGATGAGCGCGCTGACAGTGCCGGAGGCCAGTGCCGGATGCAGCGGGGTCAGTGGCGAGGCGATGAAAGCACCAAGAATGCTGAGCGGATGGCCACCGGCCAACGCACAGCCGATGGCGCCGAGCACGCCGGTGCTCAGCACCCAAGCCACGACCAGATCGGTGCCGATATCGGCGCCTTGGTTGAACCCCCAGACGAAGCCGCCGGCGACGAACAGCGCGAGCAGCAGGGTGATCCAGGTGCCCCAACGCTTGGCTGCCGGTACCTGATCGAGCTCGGCGCGGATGCCCGCCGGCGCCGCCTGCTCTTCGGTGAGTGCCGACACCATGCCGGCCAGGTGGCCAGCGCCGACGATGGCAAGTACGCGCCGCGCGCCGGAGCGCGCAGCATGCTCGCGCAACGTCGCCGCCATGTAACGGTCGCGTTCGGCAATGAGCGAGCGATACAGCGGCTCGCTACGTTTGGCAAATTCGCTGAACGTGCTTTCCAGCAGATCGCCGCGCTTGAGCTTCTCGATTTCGGCCTCGTCGACCTTCTCGTCGACGACGACGCTGGCCATCAGGCCGGCGGCGATCTTCGCGCGATCCCACCAGCCGACCGCGGCATGGGTGCGACGCAAGGTGATGCCCACATCGCGGTCGATCCGCCACAGCGGCAGTCCCGATGCCTCGGCGCCTTTGATGGCCGCACGCATTTCGGCACCGGGTTCGACGCCCAGCTGCTCGGCCAAGCGGCGCTGATAGGCGGAAAGCGCCAGGTTCGCGGCGACGAGGCCGGTCTTGCCTTCGCGTATCACTCGGAACAGGTCGAGCTGGCCCAGGCTGTCGGGCCGGGTCATCGCGTTGTAGCGGCTGTCGCAAAGTTCGACGGCGATCGCATCGAAGCCACCGCGCGCCAGCATCGCCTCCACAGCCTCGACGCTGGCCCGCGAAACATGCGCGGTACCGAGCAAGGTGTAGTGGACGCCGTCGCGTTCGATTTCGCGGATGGGCTGTTCGGCCAGCAGCGCCGTCGCGTCGGCGCTCACGCGTGCCGGCCCATCAGCCGCGGTCCTTGCTGCGACGAGTGACGGCACGCCATAGGCGAACCGTGCCGCAGGGGATGTTTGCCGGTATGGTTCGCCCGGCTTGTGCCGGCTTCGCCAGACCCTAGGGCAATATCCATCGCGCGCGCTGGCATGGCTTCAGTCGCGATAGCGGCGGAGCAGATCGCCGTAGGCATCGATGCGCCGGTCGCGCAGGAACGGCCAGATGCGGCGCACATGCTCGGAGCGGGCGAGATCGACATCGGCCAGCAGCAACTGCGCCGTATCCGTACCGGCTTCGGCGATGATTTCGCCCTGCGGGCCGGCGACGAAGCTGCTGCCCCAGAACTGCAGGCCGCGACCGTGGTCCGGCGCCGGCTCGAAGCCGGTGCGGTTGCAGCTCAGCACCGGCACGCCGTTGGCGACCGCATGGCCGCGTTGGCTGAGGATCCAGGCCATGCGCTGGCGCTGCTTTTCATCGTCGCGATCGCCGGGATCCCAGCCGATCGCAGTGGGGTAGAGCAACATTTCGGCACCCGCGAGCGCCATCAGGCGTGCGGCTTCCGGATACCACTGGTCCCAGCAGACCAGGACGCCGAGACGGCCAACCGACGTATCGACCGGCTCGAAGCCGAGGTCGCCCGGGGTGAAATAGAACTTCTCGTAATAGGCGGGATCATCCGGAATGTGCATCTTGCGATAGCGGCCGAGCAGCCGGCCATCGCGTTCCAGCACGATCGCGGTGTTATGGTAGAGCCCGGCCGCGCGGCGCTCGAACAGCGAGGCGACGATGACGACACCGTGCTTCGATGCGAGCTTGCCCAACCGCTCGCTGCTCGGACCGGGGATCGGCTCGGCGCGGTCGAATTCGTCCACGCACTCGTGCTGGCAGAAGTACGGTCCGTTGTGCAGCTCCTGCAGCAGCACCAGGCGCGCACCCGCTGCGGCCGCTTCGGCGACGCGCTGCTCAATGCGGGCGAGATTGGCTTCGGTCGAGCCTTGGTCGGTTTCCTGAACCAGGGCGACGCGTAGGGTTCGCTCAGCCATTCAGCACTCCTGCCGGCAGCTGCATGGTCACGCAGTGCAGGCTGCCGTTCTGCCAGATCAACGGCCGGCACGGGACCGGGACGATTTCACGGCCGGGATACGCCTCGGCCAGCACGGCCGCTGCCGCGGCATCCGCCGGATCGTCGTAGGCTGGCATGAGGACGGCGCCGTTGACGATCAGAAAATTGGCGTAGCTCGCGGCGAGGCGGCGCCCGCCATCGATGATCGGTCGTGCCCACGGCAGCGGGAACAGCCGGTAAGGGCGGCCGTCGCCGGTTCGCAGCGCAGCCAGCTCGGCCGCCATGGCGGCGAGTTCGCCATGGTGGTGATCGCTGGTGTCGTCACAGGCCTGGAACACGATGCCCTCATTCGGGGCGAATCGGGCGAGCGTATCGATGTGGGCGTCGGTATCGTCGCCTTCGAGATAGCCGTGCTCGAGCCATAGCACGCGCCGCTGCGCCAGCGACTCGCGCAGGCGCGCATCGATCGCCTCGCGTGACAGCTTCGGATGGCGCTCGTGCAGGCAGCGCCAGGTCGTCAGCAGGGTGCCACGGCCATCGGTTTCGATGCCGCCGCCCTCGAGCGCGAAGTCGATCTCCTGGCGCATGCAAGCCGTGGAGAACGCGCCGTGGGCGAAGCAGGCCTCGACCAGACGATCGTCGCGGCTCGCTTGGTACTTGCCGCCCCAGCCGGTGAAGCGGAAATCCAGCAGGCGGAATCCGGCACCGTCGACCAGACTGATCGGCCCGGAATCGCGCAACCAGGTGTCGTCATAGGGCACGATCAACGTACGCATACGATCGCCGGCAACACCGTCCAGCAGTGCGCGTACACGTTGTTCCAGCGCGGCGTCGGCGACGCAGATCAACGCAGTTTGGAAGCGGGTGATGGCGCGCGCCAGCGCGACATAAGTGCGCTCGACGTCGGCCAGGCGCGGGCCCCAGTCCGTGTCTGCATGCGGCCACGCGATCATCACCGCGGATTGGGGTTCCCACTCCGCGGGAAAACGCAAATCGGTTGAACTCATCGTTGTGCGGTGACCGGCTTGACACCGGCTTCCTGGACATTGGATTGACGCAGCACCGCATTGACCACATGCGAGTGCTCGAAATAGACGGAAAAGTTCGCGTAGTCCCAACGCGTGATCGGCGGCTGCACCTTGCTGCCGCCGCCCACCGGCGCGTGCTTCTGCGAGGGTGTACCGAAGCGACGTTCGACCGAGGTCATGCTCTCGCCGCGTCGCGGCAGATCCATTTCCTGCGCGGTGCGCGAGCGCTCGATCAGCAGCACGTCGGCGCGTGCCGATGTGCAGGCAAGAACGGCGATCATTGCGGCAACGACAGGCAGGGCGAAGCGAGCCATGGCGCGGACTCCGGAGAAATTCGCCGGCGATTGTCGCAGAAAACAACTCGCGTAAAACAAAAAGGGCCGCGATTGCGGCCCTCTCATGTCGCGGCCTGGTAGACCGTGATCAGCGCTGGCGCGCCTTGAAACGCGGGTTGCTCTTGCAGATCACGAACACCTTGCCACGGCGGCGGACGACCTTGCAGTCGCGGTGCCGGGACTTGGCCGACTTGAGCGAGGACAGAACCTTCATGGCAGGGCCTTTGATTCGGGGTAAGACAAGCGCCGAATTCTAGCCCGGTTTTCGATCCATGGCAAGATGGCCTAGCGACCGCAGCGTTTGCGCCACTTGGCCAGATCGATCTCGCGGGCGGTGCCCGTGGCGCCATCGAGCAGGCGTTGCTCGATCTCGGCGCAGCCGTCGCGATGACCGCCGCCGGTGATCGCGGCGATCATGCCGACGAGATCGGCTGGCGTCACGCGATCGCGCATGCCGTCGATACGCGCAAAGGCCTCGGTGCGGCCCGGCAACGGCGTGCCGGACAGCAGCCGCTGCCGGCGGGCCGCGTCGAGTGCCGGCGAGCGATACGACGGCGTCACGTCCGGCTCGGGCAGGCGCAGATCCAACGGGGCAGGTGGTCCCGATTCGCGGATCATCACTTCGCTGCGGTGCGCCGGAGCCGCCGTGGGCCGCGGCGGCGGTGCAGCCGGCGCCGCCACTGTGCGCCGGATTGCCCTGCTCGGCGGCGGCGGCAGGGGCGGGGGATCGGCCCGCACAGGTACCGCCGGAATCCACTCCACTTCCAGGACGGCGGCTGCCGATGCCGGCACGATAGGTCGCATGTTGTCGCGCAGCCACCATAGCAACAGCAGATGAGAGCCCAGCGCGAGCAGCAGGCCGATCACGACGATGCGGCGCTCTGCCGGGTCTGAATGTAGGGACGGGGAAACAGCGCGCGACCGCATCGTCTCCAAACTACAGATTCCTCCGAAGTTGGCGCGGCACCCTAACAGCGAGGCCGCTAACGGCGCGTTAACCGGCGTACCTCGATCGAGCGGTCGCCCGGCCGGAAGGGCGGGCCTAAACTAGGCCCATGCGCGACCTCGACCATCCCCGCT
>Ga0196963_10002830_pt1 | contig 10093 bp, 8 predicted proteins | sample S1_5metaG_FD_148600 | JGI IMG/M metagenome (GOLD analysis project Ga0196963, IMG submission 148600) | Soil microbial communities from Anza Borrego desert, Southern California, United States - S1_5 | ecosystem: Environmental > Terrestrial > Soil > Desert | place: USA: California | collected... | reverse complement strand
CGCGGTGCCGAGATAGAGGCTCATGCCCCAGAACATCTGGCGGAGCTCGTCCTTCGAGTAGCGGAGCCCTTCGATGCCGCGCATGAGCACGAAGCCGATGCCGTTCTCGACCTCCTCGCCGACCATTCGGAGCTGTTCTGCCGCCTGGTCGAGCGGAAAGTCCTTCCTGGTCGCCTCGTAGAGCGGGATGCCCTTGGCGATGACGCTCTTGGTCGCGCGGTCGATCTCATCAAGCGCGCCCGGCGTAAGGGTCCGGATCCAGTGGTCCTTGCGGCCGAGCTCGGCCCCATACCACGCGGCCGGCGACGAAAGAAGCTGACGAGCGGTCATGGCGGTCTCCGCTTAGCTGATCGGGTGCTAACTCATTCTTGCAGATTTGCCGCCAGCCGATAAGCTTTCCAACGGGAAAACCGCCGGCCGGTCGTGAGGACGATACGCGACACAACCGGACAGGGAGATCGTTTCACGAACCGAATGCGGGAGACGCAGAATGACTGCACGACATCCGCTTAAAGCGATGCTGGCGCTCGGCGTCGGCCTTCTAACCCTGACCTCGCTCGATGCCCTTGCCGCAGGCGACCGCGTCCGCTCGATCGAGCTGACCGCCGACACCAAGGCCGCCAATCCGAACGCCAACCAAGCCGCCTATCTGCTGGCCGACATGTGGAAGAAGCTCGGCCTCGACGTGAAGGTCAAGGAAGTGCCGTACAAGCAGAAGCTGGACACGGTCTATTTCGACCGCAGCACCTGCGAAGGCGCGGCCTGCTTCGACATGGCGATGTGGTCGATCGTCGGTCGGCCCGAGCGCAGCGATCCGGACGAGGTAATCTATAACCTCTTCCACTCTTCGACCGGCGCCAAGGGCTACAACTATCCAGGCTACGCCAATCCCGACTACGACAAGGCTGCCGCCGGCCAGCAGGTCGAGCTCGACCCGAAGAAGCGCCAGGAGCTCGTGTGGAAGGCGCAGGAGATCCAGGCAAACGACCCTTCCTACATCTTCTTCGTCAACCCGATCGTCAACTACGCGATCCGCAAGGACGTGTTCGACGAAAAGACGGCGGTGCAGCAATCGGGCCTCGGCATCCTCAACTTTTGGACCCATATCGGTCTGACCCCTACTGGGGCGAAGAAGGACATCGTCCTCAATACCTCCGACAACCTGTTGAACCTCGTGCCGATGGCGATCGGCGGCGCCGCGGCGTCGTGGATCACCGATCTCGTCTGGGACCGCATGCTCCGCATCAGCCCGAAGGGTCTGCCGGAGCCATGGGCGGCCGAGTCGTATAAATGGGTCGACGACAAGACCCTCGACCTCACCATCCGCGCCGGCATGAAGTGGCATGACGGCAAGCCGGTGACGGTCGACGACGTCGTCTTCACCTTCGGCGAGGTCGGCGCGATGGCGCCGATGTACGCACCCTTCCTCAACATCATCTCCAAGGTCGAGAAGACCGGCGATCGCACCGTGCGCATGACGCTGAAGAGCCCGTCGGCGCCGTTCCTCACCTCGACACTGGCCAAGGTCAATCTGACGCCGGCGCATATCTGGCGTCCGGTGGTCGCCGACCTCAAGGCGAAGAACCAGACCCTCGACAGCTACCAGCCGGAGGAGCTGATCGGCTCCGGCCCCTACAAGTTCGTGCACTGGCGCCGCAATGCCGAGGTGCTGCTCGCCGCCAACAAGGACCATTGGGCGGCCCCGAAGGCTGAGCGCTGGATCCTTCGCATCGTGCCGAACATGGAAGCGACGCTCGGCATGCTGAAGCAGGGCGAGATCAACTTCCTCTCCGAATATCGCGGCGATTTCGAGACGCTCGAGCAGCTGGCCAAGGACAACGGCCAGATCGCGATCAAGAGCGGCGTCACCATCGGGGTCGAGTATATGGGCTTCAACCTGAAGCGCATGCCGATGAAGGACCAGGCCTTCCGTCGCGCGCTCTCACTCGCCACCGATCGCGAGCTGCTGGCCGCCTCGGCGTGGAAGGATCAGGCGGTGCCGACCAACTCGATCGTTTCGACCGTGCTCGAGTTCTGGCACAACCCGGCGGTCGAGAAGGATATGTACAACCTCGACAAGGCGAAGGAAGTGCTGACCAAGGCCGGCTACAGCTGGGTCAATGGACGCCTGCACTATCCGGACGGCGTCAAGGATACGGTGATGGCGCCGAAGTAAGCGCCTTGCCCCTCACGCTCGACGGGCGGGAGCTTCGGCTCCCGCCCGTTTCGTTTCAGGCGTAATGCCGGCCCTTCTTGGGCTTGGCGCCGGGCAGCTTCTCGGCGCCGTCGAGATCGCCGATCATGTAGGCGAAGTCGCCGGGCTCGACGAGGTTCGGCGTCAGATGCGAGAGGATCATCACGCCGCGCTTGATCGGGTTCTTGATCACCTCGAGCTGCTTGAAGGTATAGGGGCTGTAGACGCGGCCGAGCACCTGTCCGCCTTTGATCTCCTCGCCCAGCGCCGGCGCCTCGGTGTAGAGGAAGCCGCCCTGGGTGTTGTAGATCGTCGGCAGCACGCCGAGCACCGTCTGCTGGATCGCCGGTTCCATGCGCGTGCTGTCCATTTTCAGATAGCGCATGCAGTTCTTGATGCCTTCGATGCCGCGTTCGATATAGGGCCGCTGGTCGACGACGCCGCCGCCGAGCTCGATCGTTACGGAGGGCACACCGCGAGCCGTGGTCACCGCCTTGGAGGTGCCGTTGAACACCGGCCCGGCGCGGTCTGCCATCGGTCGGAACAGGAAACGGGTACCGAAGGCGCGCGAGAGCCCGAGGTCGTTATGGACATAGGTGTAGTCGACCGTGGGACGGTCGGTGCCGGTGTGGAAGTCGAGATAGGCCTCGACGTGGTCGAGGAATTCCTTCTTCACCGCGGCCGCCAGCAGGTCGGTGAACATGCCGTTGGCCTTGCCCGGGAACACCCGGTTCAGATTGCCGCCATCGACCGGCGTGGTCCGCTTGTTGGCCTGGAAGGCGAGCGGATTGGTGACCGGCATCAGCCAGAGCCGGCCGCGGAAATTGCCGTCGGCATAGTGCTTGGCGATCTCGCGGATGACGTAGCTGCCGGTCGGTTCGTTGCCGTGGATGGCGCCGGAGATGCCGAGCAGCGGCCCCTTTCCCTTCTTGCCGACGATCTCGTGGATGTAGAGGCACACTTCCTCGCCGCTGGCGAAGGTGGCGACGGGAATGCGACGCATCTTGGTCATCGGCAGTATTCTCCCCCCCCTCAGGACTTCTTTGTACGCGCGGCCAGGCGCGCGGCGTTCTCCGCCGCTGCCGCCTTGCCGATCTTCTCGGTGAGGCCGAGCCGGTCGGCCTGCTTCTCGCCCTGGCGCAGCTTCTCGAAGGCGGCCGGCTGCTTCGCCTGGCGCTCGAGCGCCATTTCGGCGAGATAGCGGACATCCTCAGGCGGGAGCGCGATCACGCCGCTCTCATCGGCGAGGATCGCATAGCCCGGCAGGATCGCCGCACCGCCGATGCAGATCGGCACGTTGATCGCCCCGCCGAGGCCGTAAGGATGACAGGTGATCGGCGAATATCCCCGGATCCAGCCGGGGAAGTCGAATTCGCGGAAGCGCGAGGAGCCGGTCGAGGGGCCATCGATGACGACGCCGGCCGCGCCGGTCAGCTTCGCCGCCAGCGTCGTGCCGCCGCCCCAGCAGGAATTGTGGTTGTCGCCGAGCCGGTCGATGACGAGGAAGTCGCCCGGCCTAAGCAGGTTCAGCGAGTAGGAGACGATGCCGGAATCCGCGCCCGGACAGGCGACGGTCACGGCGGTGCCGACGACGCGGCGGTCCGGCATCACCGGGTTGATCGAGCCATGCACGCAGCCCCATTCGCGGTGGTGGCCGATCGACTCCGTCCGGCATTTGACCAGCAGGTCGAGGAGTTCCGGCGCCACCTGCGGCGGCATCTCGTTGATTTCGTACATGCGGCTTTACCTCTTCTTGCGTCCGCGGGCTTCGTCCTCGGCGGCCGCCGCCTTGGCGATCTTCGGTGCCATGCCGGAGATATCCGCGATCTTCTCGCCGGCGCGGAGCCGGGCATGCATGGCGGGATAGCCCTCCTGGCGCTTGATTGCGCCTTCCGCGAGATAGCGCACATCTTCCGGCGGCAGCGCGATCACGCCGCTTTCATCGGCAAGGATGGCATAGCCCGGAAGGATTGCCGCACCACCGACACAGACCGGCACGTTGATCGCACCGCCCAGGCCGTAAGGATGGCAGGTGATCGGCGAATATCCGCGGATCCAGGCCGGGAGATCGAACTCGCGGAACTTTGACGAGCCGGTCGAGCATCCGTCGATGACGACACCGACCGCACCGGCAAGCTTCGCCGACAGGGTCGTGCCGCCACCCCAGCAGGAATTGTGGTTGTCGCCGAGGCGGTCGATGACAAGGAAATCGCCCGGCCTCAGCATGCTGATGGCGTAAGGCACCATGCCGGAATCATTGCCGGGCACGGCAAGCGTGACTGCGGTGCCGGCAACGCGCCGTTCCGGCATCACCGCGGCGATCGAGCCATGCACGCTGCCCCATTCGCGATAATGGCCGATCGACTCCGTCCGGCAGCGCAGCAGCAGGTCGAGCAGCTCGCCGTCGACCTGCGCCGGCATGTCGTTGACTTCGAACATGGCGGCTCAGTTCTGGATGCGGACGGTCGAGGCACCATCGATCACCAAGTTGGTGCCGCTGGTGTATCCCGAGACCGGGCTCGCCAGGAAGACGACACCCGCGGCGATCTCCTCGGGCTTGCCGAAACGGCCGAGCGGGTTGAGCTTCAGCATGCGCTCGTAGCGCTCGGGCTCCTCGCGCTTGCGCTTGTCCCAGACGCCGCCTTCGAAAAAGATCGACCCCGGCGAGACCGCATTGACGCGGATGCCCTTCTTCGCCACGTCGTGGCTCAGATGCTTCATATAGGCGAGCATCGCCGATTTGACCGAGGGATAAGGCTTGCGCGGCCCATAGACCTGGATCGCGCCCGTGGTCGAGATGAAGATGATGGCGCCGGACTGCGAGGAGCGCTCGATCACAGGCAGCGCCGCCTCGACACCGTTTACTGTCCCCATGATGTCGATATCGAGCGCATGCCGCCAGCCAGCCTCGTCAGCGGTGGCGACGCTGAGTGCGCTGACGTTCGAGACATAGATGTCGAAGCCGCCGAGCCCCTTGTCCATGTTGGCGACCCAGCGCCGGATCTCGTCGCCTTTGCCGACATCGACGGCCTCGCCGAAGGCCTTGACGCCTTTTGCCTGCAGCGCCGCGACCGTCGCCTTCACGCCATCCGCGCCCCGCGCGCAGATGCCGACGTCGCAGCCCTCCTCGGCGAAGCATTCGGCGATGGCGCGGCCGATGCCGCGCGAAGCGCCGGTGACGATCGCCTTCTTCCCCTTGAGCCTGAGGTCCATCCGAGTCCTTCCCCGCCTTGAGTGGCCTATAAGTCTAGCGCCGTTGCGAAGCGCGGGGAAACCGGCCTCGGCGGCAACCTCCGCGCGTCGATTTGACACCGGCAACGGCCCGCTCCTAGCGTTGCTGCCCTCCGGAGAGCCGATCATGACCGAGCCCTATCGCGGCGATGCCGCTCTTGCTTCCCTCCTCCGTACCGCCGGCGTGGCCGAGGACGTTCCGGCGGTACGCGAGGTGATCAGGGGCGCCATCTCCGCCCTCGCCGGACGCACGACCGAGACCTGGATCGAGCTGATCGCGCCCGATGCGGATGCCCAGCTCCGCTCGCAGCTGCTCGCACTCAAGGAGGAGATGGCGAAGGATGCCGACCCTGGCTTCACCATCGGCCCCCCGCCCGGCGAAAGACTTTCGGCGCTCCGCGCCGAGCTGGCGAAGCGCGGCCTCGACGGCTTCCTGGTGCCGCGCGGCGATGCTTACCAGAGCGAGTACGTGCCCCCGCGGGCCGACCGTCTGCGCTGGCTTACCGGCTTTACCGGCTCCGCCGGCCTCGCCATCGTGCTGCGCGACAAGGCCGCGATCTTCATCGATGGCCGCTACACGATCCAAGTGCGCAAGCAGGTCGACATGTCGGCCTTCGAGGCGCACGACATGGGTTCGAGCCCGCCGGCCAACTGGATCGCCGGCAACCTGGCCAAGGGAACGAAGCTCGGCTTCGATCCCTGGCTTCATACCGAGCGGCAGATCGAGGCCTATGAGCGCGGCGCCGCGCGCGCCGGCGCGACGCTCGTGCCGGTCGAGAACAATCCTGTCGATATCGCCTGGCGCGAGCAGCCGGCGGTGCCGATCGGCGCGGTCCTGCCGCATGACGACCGCTTCGCCGGCGTCTCGGCTTCCGCCAAGCGGACGGCGATCGCCGAGACTTTGGCAAAGAACAGCATCGATGCAGCGGTGGTGACGGCGCCGGATTCCATCGCCTGGCTGCTCAATATCCGCGGCGGCGATGTGCCGCGCACGCCGTTGCCGATGAGCTGGGCCATCCTCGGGAAGGATGGCGGCGTCGATTTGTTCATCGATCCGCGCAAGCTGACCCGCGCGGCCAAGCAGCACCTCGGCAACCAGGTGACGGTGAAGCCGCCAGACTCCTTCCTGTCCGCACTGGAAGCACTTGGCCGCGCCGGCGCCACGGTGCAGGTCGATCCGGGCGCCGGTTCGGCACTCGAACGCGAGCTCGGCGTCGCCTGGGTCGTGTTCGATCGGTTGAAGCGCAGCGGCGCCACGGTGATCCGCGACATGGATCCCTGCGCCCTGCCCAAGGCGATGAAGAACAAGGTCGAGATCGAAGGCGCACGCCAGGCGCATCGTCGCGACGCGGCAGCGGTCACGCGCTTCCTCGCCTGGATGGAGAAGACAGCGCCGTCGGGCCAGCTCACCGAGATCGACGCCGCCAACCGGCTCGACGCCTTCCGCCGGGAGGTGAAGCTCTTCGTCGAACCGAGCTTCAATACGATCTCCGCAGCGGGGCCGAACAGCGCGCTTCCCCATTACCGCCCGAACAAGGCGAGCAATCGCCGGATCGAGGCCCGCGACATCTATCTCTGCGATTCCGGCGGGCAGTTCCATGACGGCACCACCGACATCACGCGCACCATCGCGGTCGGCACGCCGACGCAGCACCAGCGGGAGATCTTCACCCATGTGCTGCGCTCGCATATCGCGGTCGCCAGCGCCCGGTTTCCGGACGGCACACGCGGCGGCCATCTCGATGGGCTGGCGCGCCGGCCGCTCTGGGATGTCGGCCTCGATTTCGGCCACGGCACCGGGCATGGCGTCGGCAGCTACCTCAACGTCCATGAAGGGCCGCACACGATCTCGACGGCGCCGACCTCGGCACCGTTCCGGCCGGGCATGATCGTCTCCAACGAGCCCGGCTGCTATCTCGAGGGCGATTTCGGCGTCCGCATCGAGAATTTGATCGTTGCCATGCCGATGGAGTCGAAGGGGTCTCGTCCCTTCCTCGCCTTCGAGACGCTGACCTGCGTGCCGATCGACCTCAACCTCGTCGAGCCGACCCTGCTGACCGCGCATGAGCTCACCTGGCTCAACGACTATCACGACTGGGTGCGCGAGATCGTCGAGCCGCAGGTCGAGGGCGAGACGCGCGACTGGCTGGCAAAAGCGACGCGGCCGCTCGCCGCCTAGAGCAGGTGGCAGGCCGCCTTGTGGCCCGGCGCGATCTCGCGCATCGGCGGCTCCTCGCTGACACAGCGCTCGAAGGCATAGGGGCAGCGGTCGCGGAAGCGGCAGCCGCCGACCGGCGCCTGGCTCATCGACAGGCTGCCCTTGATAGGCAGCGGCTCATGGGACTGGTCCACCTGCGGCACCGGCACCGCCTTGACCAGCGCCTGGGTGTAGGGGTGCAGCGGCCGCTCGACCACCTCGGCCGAGGGCCCGTCCTCGACCATCTTGCCGAGATACATGACGATGGTGCGGGCGCAGACATACCGCACCAGCGCGAAGTCGTGCGAGATGTAGACGGCCGTCACGCCCATCGTCTCGTGCACCTCGCGCATGACGTTGAGGATGCCGGCGCGGACGCTGACATCGAGCATCGATACCGGCTCGTCGGCCACGATGAAGCGCGGCTCCAGCACCAGAGCGCGTGCCAGCACGACGCGCTGGAGCTGCCCTCCTGAAAGCTGATGCGCATAGCGGTCGTAGTAATTCTCGAAATCCGGCAGCCGAACGCGGCGCATCGCGACCGCCATGCGCTCCTCATGCTGCTCCTCGGGGATGCCTGCGTTCTGCAGCGGCTCGCGCAGCGCGCGGTAGATGGTGAATCGCGGATTGAGCGCGTCGAAGGGGTTCTGGAAGACGAGCTGTGCCTGCTGGCGGAAGCGCTTGAGCTTCCCGCCCTTCACATCCGCTAAGTCCTCGCCGGCGAAGCGGATCGTACCGGCGCTCGGATCGATCAGCTTGAGCAGCAATCGGCCCGTTGTGGTCTTGCCGCAGCCGGACTCGCCGAGAAGCCCGACGGTCTCGCCCTCGGCGATCACCAGGTCGATGCCGTCGACGGCGCGCGCCACCGGGTGCTCGCCGCGCAGCACCTCGCTGAAGCGGCGGGTGACGGGGAAGTGCTTCTTGACGCCGCGCGCCTCGATCAGCGGAGCCATGTGCTCGCCTCTCCGGCAAGGACGCGGAGCCGATCGGCCTCCGGCGAGCGCCGGCAGGCGGCGAGGCTGCCGCTGGCGACCGGCGCCAGCGGCGGTTTGGTCTCGCGGCATTCCGGCTCGACGAAAGGGCAGCGCTCGGCGAAGGAACATGCCATCGGCGGATCGATCAGGTTCGGCGGCGTTCCCTCGATCGGCACCAGCGTGCCGCTGCCATGAAGCTCAGGGAAGGCCTTGTAAAGACCCATGGTGTAGGGGTGGAAGGGACGCTGCAGCACCTCGCGCGTTGTGCCGGACTCGATGACCTCGCCGGCATACATGACGACGACGCGGTCGCTGGCATAGGCGACGACGCTGATGTCATGCGTGATCAGGATGACCGAGAGTCCGAGGCGCTTCTGCAGGTCCTTGAAGGTGTCGAGCACCTGACGCTGGATGATGACGTCGAGCGCCGTCACCGGCTCGTCGGCGATCACCAGCTTCGGCTCGAGCGCCAACGCCAGCGCGATCGCCGCACGCTGGCGCATGCCGCCCGAATACTGGTGCGGGAAGTCGCGAAGCCGGATCGCGTCGAGCCCGACCATGTCGAAGAGCTCGGCGGCGCGGCGCTTGGCAGATTTTCTGTCCATGCCGCCGCGGTCGACCAGCACCTCAGCGATTTGGGTGCCGACGCGGTAGACCGGGTCGAGCGAGTTCATCGCGCTTTGCGGGATGAAGGCGATCTCGCGCCAGCGCTTGGAGGCGAGCTCGCGCGGAGAAAGGCTCAAGAGGTCGACGCCCTGGAAGACCAGCTTGCCGCCGGCGACGCGCGCAGTCTTCGGCATCACGCCCATGATCGCGCGCGCCAGCGTGGTCTTGCCGCAGCCGGACTCGCCGACGACGCCGACCACTTCGCCCTCCGGCACCTCGAAGCTGGCGCCGCGCACCGCCTGAGCGACGCCGCGGCTGGTGCGGTAATGGACGTGAAAATCCTGGACGGAAAGAACCGCCATCGGCTCAGTCGCGCAGCTTCGGGAACAGGACCTCCTCGAAGCCGCGGCTGACGAAGAAGCCGGCGACAACGACGAGGATGATGCAGATGCCCGGCGGCACGAACCAGTGATACCAGCCGCGCGACAGCGCCTGCGAGACATAGGCCTGCTGCAGCATCGAGCCCCAGGAGGTGGTGTCGCCGGGACCGAAGCCCAGGAAGCTGATGCTGGCTTCGGTCAGGATCGCCCAGCCGATGGCGATCGAACCGTAGACGAAGGAGAGCGGCAGCACGTTCGGAGCGATATGGACGAAGAGGATGCGGGCTTGGCTGGATCCGGTGACGCGCGCCGCTTCGACGAAGGTGCGCTCGCGCAGGCTCAGCACCTGGCTTCGGATCACGCGCGAGGTCGAAGGCCAGACGACGAGCGCCATGCCGATCACCACGTTCCACATGCTGGGCTCGAGGAAGCTCGACAGCACGATGACGAAAGGCAGGAAAGGTATCCCGAGCGCGACATCGGCGAACCGCATCAGGATCATGTCGACCCA
>Ga0196963_10002829_pt1 | contig 10094 bp, 6 predicted proteins | sample S1_5metaG_FD_148600 | JGI IMG/M metagenome (GOLD analysis project Ga0196963, IMG submission 148600) | Soil microbial communities from Anza Borrego desert, Southern California, United States - S1_5 | ecosystem: Environmental > Terrestrial > Soil > Desert | place: USA: California | collected... | reverse complement strand
CGCGTTCCTGGTGCGCGACCGCGAGCGGTACGCCGTGTCGGCCTTCGCGGCGCCCTACCTCGACCGGCCGGAGCTGGGCGACGGCAAGTGGTCCTCGACCCTCGAAGGCTCCCGGTCCGCGGCTGGCGCGGCGGCGACCTGGCTGACCGGGCGCGCCATCGGCTTCGGACCCGAGCGGTTCGGCGAGCTGCTGGCCGAGACGATCCGGTCCCGCGGCGCGGTCCAGGCCGCTCTCTCGGCCGTGCCGGGCATTCGCGTGCTCGAGCCGGCGGACTCCAACATCCTGCTGTTCACCATGGCGTTGGACGGGGAGGCTAGCAGCGCCTCGAACGAGCGGACGCTCGCACTGTTCGACAGCATCGCCGCAACCTCGCCCTTCGTGGTCTCCAAGACCGTGCTGGGGCCGGACTACGGGGAACTGTGCCGGCGGCACGCCTGCGGCTACGGCGGAACGCACGACGCGGCGGGCCTGGTCGCGATCCGGTGCGTCTTCATGAACCCGTACTGGTGTGTCCCCGCGATCCGCGAAGAGCTGGCTCCGCGCTTCGTCCAGGGCGTCCGATGCGCCGCCGCGGCCGCGGCGGAGCCGTTCCTCGATCGACCCGGCGCAGCCGCCGGCAAGTCCCCGCCGAGGCTTGAGCCGACGCTGGGAGAACCCGTCATGGCTGTGCAGGCTTCGTGGCCGCCGCGGGTCGAGCCGGTGGCCACGACGCCGGCTGTCCGAAGGGCTGGGAGCGCGTAACAGCGGCGGCCGGTCTGGGCGAGGTCCGCTCCTCCGCCTGCGCTCTTAGAACCTGCCGGTGACGGTGAGGTTCACGAAAGCTCCCCGCGTGCTGTCGCGCTCGTCGTAGCCCGTGACTACGCCGCTGCGGTCGGGAGCATAGAAGGTGCGGCGGCGCTGATAGTTCTCGACACCCAGACTGCGCACGGTGAGGCGAAACTTGGAGCCCCGGATCCAGTCAAACTCGACATAGGCGTTGATCCTTTCGGACGCCCAGTTCTCGTCGACCTGATTCACCAGGTAGGTCGTCCACTCATAGTCGAGGTTGTAGACCACACCCCATCGCCACCCGCGCCCGGCCGGATCGTGGCGAAACTCGACGCGCACGATCGGGTTGTTGATCCCGCTCAGCGGGCGCACCTCGCCTGTGAGGGGATCGTCGAACTCGGTTTCGAGCACGGTGGCGTCGACTTTCAACGAGCTGCCTGCGAGCACCCAGTCCAGCGGCGCCGCCAGCGAGGCCTTCAGCCCGTAGACATCTGCATCGCCGGCGTTGGCCAGTCCCGGCCCGCCCGAGGGGAGCAGCACGAGTTCAAGCACGTCTTCGCGCCGCTCGTAGAACGCCTCCGCGTTCAGGGCGAAGCTGCGACGCCGAAGGTCGACCGAGGCGTAGTAGCGCCAGGTCTGATCCGGTCCGAGGTCGGGGTTTCCCGCGACGGTTTCGTCGTCCTGGAGCTCCGCGGAAGCGGCGAAGTCGGTGAAATCCAGCTGACCGACGGTCCGTCGCACCCCGACCCGGACCTGAAGTTCCGGACTAACCCGCCAGGACGCCGAGACCGCGGGTTTGAGGAAGCCGAACGTCTGGGATCTTTCGACGTCTCCCGTGACGCTGATCTCCGAGGCTTCGTAGGCGAGGGAACCCTCGACCACCAAGGAAGGACTCAGGCGCCAGGTGACGTTCGCGAACGCTTCGCCGCGGAGTTCTGAGACGACTACGTCGGATGCGGGAAGGGTGACAGGCGTCGGCCCGGAACCGGTATCGGTCACGAGTTCGAGCGAGCTCTCGAGCCGGTTGAACGCGATCTCGCCGCCGAGCTCCAGACGCAGCGCCCGATCTCCCACCTGCGTGAAGGTGGCGCGCCCGAGCACCTCCAGCGGCGCCTGATCGAGGTTCAGCGCGGAAGCCGAGATCAGGCCGCCGCCGGCTCCGCGGCGCAGGTCATCCTGGCTCTGGGTGTAGTCCTGTACGGAGATCAGCCCGAGCGCCTTGCCGCTCCAGCCGCCGAACGTCCGGGTCCAGTCCGCGCCGATTTCCAGGGACAAGGTCGTACGATCGTAGGCGAACCAGTTCGTCTGGTCGGGCGTCCCGTCCGGCAGCCCTCCAAGGAAGATGAGGCTGTCCTGGTTATAGTAGAACCGCTCCCAGCCGACGCGACCGTTCACGTTCAGCGTCCCGCCGGCGAACGGCCGCCCCGCCTCCCCTGACACGAAAGCCTGGGCCAGGGTTGTCGGACGGTTGTCGCGCCAGCTGCTGGTGAGCCCGCGCGAGGCGTTCAGGTTGAGGCGGCGCGTATGGTAGGGGAACTGCTCCCAGAACGCGTTCGCCTTCACGGACCCGCGCCAGCCCAGAGCGCTCCCCGAGACGCTGACCTCGGCCCGCGGATAGACGAGCCCTTCCGAGTTCCGCTCCACCTCCACCCGCCAGGCGCCTTCCGTGGCCGTCTGGCGTCGCACCACGTTCAGGATCAGGGTCTGCCCCTGAGCCTCGGCGGAGCCGGCGTCGCGCATGATCTCCACGCGCTCCACGGCGGAGGCAGGGATACGCCTCAGGACATCCTCTATGCCCCCGGACTTCAGGGAGGGGCGCACGCCGTCGATCAGCACGTTGCTGGAAGCGCCCGAGAACCCCCGCACGTCGTCGCCGACTTCCAGCGTGAAGCCTGGCGTGCGGTTGACGATATCCAGCGCGGTGTTCGGCGCGTACTGCGAGAATTCCTCCGCCGTGTAGACGACGGTCGACGGAGGCGCCGACGGGTCGCTCTGGGCCGCGCCCGCGGTCGGCGCGGCGATTGCGACGACCAGCGTCGCCCAACCGAGCTCACGGACAACCCAGGTTCTGCTGCTGGCCTCGCGGCGCCGCATCGGCTGGCCCTCCTCAAGCCCGAAGTTCAAAGCGGCCGCGATCGGCCACGAACGCTACGTCGGGGGTGTCGAAGGCCGAGCCGATCAATCCCTCCGAGGCGAGCTGATGGGGCGGCCCCACATTCAGCCCGCCATGCCCGTCCAGCAGCCAGACCTCGTCCGCGAGCTGGAGCGACAGGTCGAGGTCGTGGCTCGACAGGAGGACGATCACGCCCGCCTCCCGCGCGTGGCGGCGCAGCAGAGTCATCACCTCGACCCTGCCCGGCAGGTCCAGGAAGCCGGTGATCTCGTCGAGCACCATAAGCCGGGGTGTCTGGGCGATGGCGCGGGCGATCATCACGCGCTGGCGCTCCCCGTCGCTGAGATGATCGAAGTACCGCCCCATGAACCGCGCCGCTCCGGCTCGGTGCAGCGCTTCGGCCGCAATGTCCCGGTCCGCAGCCGACAGTCGGCCTTCCCAGCCCGTGAACGGCTGTCGCCCGAGGGAGACGACGTCATCGACCTTCAGCGCAGGGATGGCGGGCCGTTCGGTCAGGACCACCGCGACCCGCCGGGCCCGAAGCCCCGGACGCATGGCCGCCAGATCCTCTCCGTCGAGGGAGACCTTCCCGGCCAGCGCCGGTTGGAGCCCGGCGATGGTGCGCATCAGCGTCGACTTGCCGGCGCCGTTGCGCCCCAGAATGCAGACGAAGCGTCCGGCCGGCGTCCGAAGCGATACGTCGCCGAGCACCGGCTTGCGGCCGCCGCGGTAGCCGACCGACAGGCTGTCGAGCGTCAGCATCAGCGCCAGCCCTTCAACGCCGGCGAGAACACGAGCAGCAGGATGACCACCGGCGCGCCGACGATCGCCAGGATCGCGTTCAGGTGCAGGAAGTGCTGCTCCCAGGGCGCGTGCACGATGGCGTCCCCGGCGAGGGCCAGCAGGGCGCCGCCGAGGGCCGCCAATGGGATCAGAGGCAGGATCCTTGCCGATCCCGCCAACCCCCGAGCGAAGTGGGGGACGATCAGGCCTATGAATGAAACCGGCCCGCAGAACGCCACCACCGGGGCAACCAGCAGGACCGTGGTCAGCAACGCCAATCGCCGCAGAGCGCCGACCTGGACGCCCAGGCTCTGGGCGTAGCTCTCGCCCAGCAGCAGCGACGTCAGCGGCTTGGCCGTTGCGACCGCGAGCACGAGGCCCGCCAGGACGGGAACGGCCAGCCAGGGCAGGGTCTCGGGCTGCACCCCCGCAAAGCTGGCGTCGCTCCAGCCCCCGTAGACCCGGCCGCCGGCGCGCGCGGCGAAGTGGAGCAGGACACTCGTCAGGCCCTGTGCGGTGAAGCCCAGCATGAGACCCACGACGAGCAGGGTTATGGCCGAGAGCCGCCGGCCAAGTGCGAGCATGGCGGCGGCTGCGAGCGTCACCCCGCCGGCGGCGGCGAGGGTGATGCTGGGACCGGCGAACAAGGTCAGGAACGCTACGGCGGCGGGTCCCGCGAATGCGGCCGCGGTGACGGTCAGCGCCACCCCGAGTTGCCCGCCTGCGAGCAGCCCCAGCGACCACGCGTCGGCCACCGGGTTACGGAACAGGGCCTGCATCAGCACGCCGCCCACGCCCAGCGCGGCGCCGGCGAGCACCGCCGCCAGCACCCTCGGAAGCCGGATTTCGCGGACGATCTGTCCGGCCATCTCGTCGCCCGAGCCGAACAGGCTCGCGACCGCCTGGCCGAAGGGCAGCGCGACCTGTCCGTATGTGAGGGCGTAAAGGGTCAGCCCGATCAGCGCCACAAGGAGCGCCAGGCTGCTAGTGGTTACCCGCGCCGGCATGGCCGCTCCTCCAGTCTTCGGGCGCGAAGTAGCGCCAGCTTCCGTCGCGCAGCGGCGGGTGGACCATCTTGATGATGTCGGCGAGCATCCAGTCGGGGCGGATCAGCCCCATCTCCCAGACCTCCCAGGCGTCGGCGTTGGGGTTCTTCCGGCCCGGCTGCCAGAAGACGCACCGATCCCGATAGGCCTTGAAGCGGTGAAGGACCGCGCGGTTGTCATAGATGCTCGACAGGGGGTCGCGGATCATCCAGCAGTCGGCGCCGCTTCCGCGTTCGAGGAGTTGCTCGGTCGATAATCGCGAGAAGGTGTCGAGCCTGGGGTCGTCGGGCGCGCCCAGCACGACCTCGGCGTTGGCGTCACGGATCAGTGCTGCGTCGGCGTTGCGCTGGGTGACGGACCAGCGGTCGCCTCCGCTCATGTACCAGGCCCAGAGAAGTGATCGCTTCGGTTGCGTGGCGGCGCGCGCCTTCAACCGTGCGATCTCGGCTTCGACCCGGGCTACGAATGCGTCAGCCTCTCGTTCACGGCCGAGGAGCATTCCCACGAGCCGGACCCAGTCCACCCGCCCCATGTAGGTCGGTTCCGCGTCGATAAAGGCCGGTACGACAGGCACCCCCAGCGCCTCGACCCGCTCCATGTGCTGGGTGTGGGTCAGGTCCGCCATGCGGGCGACCAGGACCTCCGGCCGGGCGGCGACGAGGGCGTCCAGCGTCGGCGGCTGGTGCCAACCATATCCGACCTGATGGACGGTCCCGTTTCGCACGCGCGCGCGGATCCCGTCGTCATAGCTGTTGTGCCCGCCTACCGCGACGAGGCGGTCCTGCACCTCCAGCGCCCGCACGATCGCTTCGTGCGACTGATCATTGACTGCGATGCGGTTCACCGGCGTCCGGATGACGCTCGCGCCGGCCAGGTCGCCGGTCAGGGAGGGCGCCTCGACGCCGCGAGGCAAGAGGACCAGGCGCGCGCGCTGTGGCGGGCCGCCGGCTGATCCGCCCCATGCGACGACGGAGGCCTCGATGTCCACGATCCGGTAGCCGGAGCGCTCATACACCCGGAAGGTCCGGGCGTGCGACATCGGCAGGACTCGCGCACCTGCTGGGCCGGTTCGCGCGTCCGCGGGTTGCACGCGCCCACAGGCGCCGAGCGCGAGGGCCGAGGCGACGATCGTCCGCCGGGAGAGGCGCCGCATCAGAATACCGCGCGCAGGGTCAGCCGGACCTGTCGGGGCGGCCCGGGCGTGGCGTAGGTCGGGTTGGCGCGGCCCCCGAAATAGAACCAGTAGTCCTCATCGAGCGCGTTGTTCACCGACAGGTCGAGCGTCATGCCCGTCCACTCCGGCGGAGCGACCCGCACACCCACGCTCAGCAGCTGGTACCCGCCCTGGACGACGGAGTTGTTCTGGGTGACGGCATACTCGCCGTACGCCTCGAAGGAGGCATGACCGGTCAGCCATGGCGTGAAGCGGTGCTCGCCGGCCAGGTAGACGATGTGTTCCGCAACCCCGGTCGGCGTCTTGCCGGATAGATCAACCGGCCCGCCGAAGGTCTGCACGACGTAGTCGTTCCATTGCGGATCGAGCCAGCTGAACTGGGCCCGCAGCGTCGTCTCCGCCGTGGGCATGTACTCAAACGAGAGTTCGACGCCGCGACTGCGGTACTCCGATCCATAGGTGACCAGCGTGCCTGGAGCCGTGGGGTCGGTCGCCGCGTCCGGGTTGGGGATGAGCTGCCGTCGGTTTGTCTGGATCGTGTAGAAGGCCGCCGCCTCGAACCGTAGCCTGCCGTCGAAGGCCAGGCCCTTCCAGCCGAGTTCGAAGCTGTCGAGGGTGGATGGCTTGTTCTCCGGCCTCGCGTACTGGGCGGCGTCCCATTCGAACGTGGGCCCGAAATTTGAGGAGAAGCCTCGGCCGTAGGCGAAGTAGACCTGCCCTTCACCGTATCGGTAGGAAAGGCTCGCCTTGGGCGAGACTGCAGAGGCGTCACCCTCCAGAGTGTTCGGCGGCGCTGACGCCGGCGAACTGATCAGCGCGGATCGCTCGAAGGAGTCGTACCGCAAGCCGAGAGTCAGGCGCCAGCGATCCCCCAGGGCGATCTCGTCCTGGACGAAGGCGCCCCAGAACCGGTCCGTGAAGCGGTCCCGCGTGAGCGGATCGTCGATCACGAAGCACGGGTGCGAGCCGTTCACGACCTGGCCCGTCGTGTAGTCGACCTCGATCAGATAGAAGGTGAAGCCGCATCCGGGCGTGAAGCCGTTCTGCCCGCTCCAGGAGTCCAGGCCACGCGAGCGCGATCGCTCGGCGCTGATGCCCGCAATCACATTGTGATTGCCCCCTCGCCAGTTCAGCGCTGCTTCGCCGAACACGACCCGGTGCTCGCTCTCACCCCGGAAGCCGTTGAAGGCCACCACGTTGCGGGTCAGGTCCACTCCGAACGGGTCGAAGAAGTTCAGCCTCAGATCCTGGTCGAACCGCCTGCCCTGCACCACCGCGGAGAAGCTCAGGGTTTCGGAGACCTCGTGGGTAAGGCGCAGCTGTCCGATAAGGCCTTCCGTATCATTCAGGGGTCTGCCGAAGCCGAGGAAGTTCTCCGGCCCGCCCACCACGTCCACCACGCGGCCGGCGGGCGTGACGGGGACGGCGTTCGGGACCTCTGAACGACGGTCCAGATAGGTGAAGGAGCCCTCAAGGGTCGTCCGGTCCGTCAGGGCGAACTCGCCCTTCCCGAACAGCGTGAACAGGCGTTTCGAACTGTTCTCGCGCCAGCCGTCGTAGTCCTCGTAGGCCATGGACAGGAGGCCCGCGCCACGCTCTCCGCCTCGCGACAGGACCACCTCCCCTCGGGCGTAGCGGTCGCTGCCGACGCTCACCGCCGCAGACGAGACGCCGTCCCGGGGCGAGCGGGTGATGTAGTTGACGGCGCCGTACAGACCGCCACGCCCATAGAGCGCCGACACCGGCCCCTTGACGATCTCCACGCGATCGAGCGCGTCGTAGGGGACCTGCGCCAGCAGCGGCTCTTCGTCCGGTCCGAAGAACGGGACCCCGTCCACCATCGCGAGGTAGCCCTCGGTGCCGGACGAACCCCGGATCGAGACGAAGGCGAACTCGTCGCCATCACCTTCTCCGCGCCGGAAGAATACGCCCGGCACTCCCCGAAACTCGTCGGTGCCGTAGGTGAACCCACGGAGCCTGAGCTCCTCCAGGTCCTGCGACGCGACCGAGGCCGGGACATCCAGGGAGGCCGTCTCGGTGCGGGATGCGGTGACCACAACCTCGTCAACGACAGCGGCCGGATCGGACTGACCGAACGCTTCAGTAGCCGAAATCGACGCGACGCCCGCCAATGCGGTGAACAGCACCCGACCCATGACACCTCCCCTGCCGAGCTTCGGCAGGAAGTGTTATATGATAACATAACAGCGAGTCCAGCTTCGAAGATCCGCGGTCTTCGTTAGGGCGGCGGCCATCACGAACACGCAGCAGCCGGCGCACGCGGCTCAGCCGATGGGGCGCGGGTCCCGCCCGGTGTCTCGAGGTACGGTTTGGGCGCGATCTACGCCGCCCGCCGCGGCCGAGCAGCCACGCTTCATCGCCGATCAGGGGTCACGGCCGCGCCGCCGCAACGAACGTGTGAGGCCAAAGCCTGTCTGCGGTGATGACTATAGTGACGAGCCGGTGCGGCCGACGCCGCAAACACCGCCAGGCTGATGAAGTCGCTGGCGCACCCGACACGATTCGAACGTGTGACCTTTGCCTTCGGAGGGCAACGCTCTATCCAGCTGAGCTACGGGTGCGGCTCGGAGCGAGCGCGGGTTCTATCGGAAAGGTCCTGGCGGCTCAATCCCGCGCGGCGCCGGTGGTCCTTTCGTCGCGAGGGCTGCTAGGCTCGGCCGACGGAAACGCGGGGAGGGCCAGGTGAGCGCTGGGCTGCGCCGGCCGCTGCGGTCGCTGGGGATCGCGTTGGGCGTGTTCGCGGCCGGGGCCGCGGCCCTGGCGTGGGGCGTGAGCGACATGCTGGCCCACGACCGCGAGACCGCGGGGACGGCGATCGCCATCGCCCTGGGCGGGCTGGCGGCGCTGTTCGGCTTCGTGATGGTGCTGAACTTCCTCTGGGCCGCGCGGCTGATGGCGAACATCCGCAGCGGCAAGGCGCCGGTGATCGGACGCTGGACGGTGACGGCGCCGACGATGGAGGCGTTTCGCGCGGACGAAAAGCACCGGTCTCGCAACGCCTATGACCTGCCGCGCGAGACGCCGCCGGAAGGCGTCGAGGTGATCTTCACCGAGGATGCGGTCATCGTCGGCGACTGGTTCTGCGGGCTGGCCACGAGCGGGATGGCCCACATCCGTTCCGTGGCCGTGACGCCCGGCAACCCGCTGGCCATGGCCTTCGAGACCGCGGTGGCGGGCCGGAGCCGCTCGGGAGGGCTCAGCTACAGCCACGGCGTCGTGCGCGTGCCGATCGAGCCGACGGCCAACGACGAGGCGCGCAAGGTGCTGGCGCACTTCCAGGCGGCCCTGTCCGGGGAGGTGCTGGTGAAGCCGCAGTTCTGGCTCGCCCGGATCCGGTTCGGGGTGGTCCTCGCGGTCGTCTGCGGCCTCATGATGGTCGTCGGCGTCGCGCTACGCGAGCGCCAGGATCTCGGCCATGTCCCGCTGGTCCTGGCCGTGGTCGGGGCGGTGGTGGGCTTGGGTGCGATCGTGCTGGCGCTGTCTTCCGCCGCCTTCGCGCGAGATCAGCGCCGGGGGCGCTAGACGACCTCGCCGGCGAGGCGACCTGATGGCGAGGGATCAGTCCCGGGTCGGGTCCGGCTGGTCCGGGTTGGCGTAGGTGAGCGCCAGGAAGACGTCCTCCAGGTCCGGGTCCTCGGTGGCGATGTCGCGGATGTGCAGGCCGCCGGATCGCACCGCCGCCAGCACCTGCTCGACGCTGGACTCGCCCGTCTTGTAGGTCACGGCGAAGGACCCGCCGCCGCGCAGCTGGGTCTGGAAGCCCGACAGCGTCGGCGCCGCGGTCAGCGGCTCCTCCGGCGTCACCACCACCGAGCGGGTGTCGAGCCGCTTCAGCAGCTGGCCGGTCGGCTCGCAGGCCACCACCTCGCCGCGGTTGACGATGGCGATGGTGTCGCAGAGCTCCTGCGCCTCCTCGAGGTAGTGGGTGGTCAGGAGGATGGTCACCCCCTCGGCGTTCAGGCGGCGCACATAGGCCCAGAGCTGGCGGCGCAGCTCGACGTCCACGCCCGCGGTCGGTTCGTCGAGGATCAGGATCGGCGGATTGTGCACCATGGCCTTGGCCACCATCAGCCGCCGCTTCATCCCGCCCGACAGCATCCGCACATAGGCCTTGGCCTTGTCGCCCAGGCCCACCGCGTCGAGCAGCTCGGCGGTGCGGCGCTCGGACCTGGGCACGCCGTAGAAGCC
>Ga0196963_10002828_pt1 | contig 10101 bp, 9 predicted proteins | sample S1_5metaG_FD_148600 | JGI IMG/M metagenome (GOLD analysis project Ga0196963, IMG submission 148600) | Soil microbial communities from Anza Borrego desert, Southern California, United States - S1_5 | ecosystem: Environmental > Terrestrial > Soil > Desert | place: USA: California | collected... | reverse complement strand
CGCGGATCGTCAGCGAGATGCGCCATCGCCGTGATGGTCGACGGTGTGCCACCCCATCGTCTTGCCGCGCACCGAGAGCTTGTGGTGCTGCGTTCCCGCGACCGTGCATTCGGGGAGCTCGGCGCAGATCTTCTCGATGCGAGCGAGCGTCTTCGCACCCGACAGCTTCGGCATGGGCGACAGCATGCCCCCGTTCTGTCTCGCGCATCTCGCTGACGCTCGGCGGGAGCTCAGACCGCCACCGTGCCGCGGGCCGCGTCGCGGGCGAGGAGCCAGTCGCCGAAGGCGGCTTCGGCGGCGCCGAGGCGCGCAAAGCGGGCGCCGAGCTCCTCGGGGGATGAGCAGTCACCCCACTCGGCGACGTCCTGGGTGGCGTCGTAGACGTCGAAGGTCGAGGTGTCGCGCTCGAAGGCGTAATGGCGAAGGGCGACGTCGAGCTCGTCCCGATCGAGGCCGGACACGATGGCGTCGGCGAGCAGCTCGGCGTGGGCGAACGCATCCGTGATGCCACGCCCGGGCGTCGGGTCCTTGGTGAACCCGGCGTCGCCGACGAGCGCCCAGCCGGCGCCCGCCGACTCCCGGTAGAAGCCGCCGAGGTCGCCAGTGCTGTGCAGGCGGTCACACCGACTGGCGCGTGCGAGGCGGGCAGCGGCGTCGGGGAACTCGGCGAGGTGGGCGACGGCCTCGCCCTCGGGGTCGGCCTTGAACCGTGCCATCTCCCGCGCCGGCCGGGGTAGCGCCACCCAGGCCTCGCCGTCGTGAGTCGGGAAGCAGATGAGCTGCCGCGTCGTGCTCTGCCAGAGCTCGATGCCGTCGAGCTCGAGGTCCCGGTAGTAGGTGAAGAACCCGAACGTCCCCGCGACCCGCTCCCGGTACCGGCGAGCGCCGACCGTGCGGGCGACGAAGGACTGCTTCCCGTCGGCGCCGACGACGACCGCCGCCCTGGCGGTGAACGTGCGGCCGCTCCGGTCGACGGCACCCACGCCGACGACCCGGTCGCCGCGCCGCAGCACCTCGGTCACTCGGGCGCCGAGCACGAGCGATGCGCCGTCGGCGGCGGCGCGCTCGGCGATGATCGTGTCGAGGATGGAGTGACGCAGCACGAAGCAGTGCCCGATGCCTTCGAACTCGTCGAAGACCTGCGTGGCGGGCGGGCACCCAGGCGCGTGAGCGACGATCCGGTCGACGGGCGGCGCGCCCGTGGCGGCCACCTCGTCGAGCAGGCCCCATCGTCGCAGGTGCCAGAGCCCCTGCTGGAGCACGTTGCCGGACTGCGGGATCGTGTCGCTCGGGAACGTCGCCCGATCGAGGACGAGGACTCTGAGCCCACGGCGGGCGAGGAGCATGGCGGTCGAGGCGCCGGCGCACCGGGCGCCGACGATGATTGCGTCGTAGCTGTCGGTCATGCCCGGAAGGCGGGACGCGACGGTGTACGAACGTGCAGTCAGGCCGACCAGACGACCGGCGCGGCGGGATCAGGCCGGTACACGGAGTAGATCCCGGCCCGCACCGTGGCCCGGAGGTGCTCGCCGAGCGCCGGATCGGCGTCGGCCAGTCGGTCGATCGCCCGCTTCACGGCCCGGGTCACGCTCTGACGAGCCCGCTCGGCCGACGCCGCCCCGTCGCGGTCGCGCCCGCCGAGCCCGACGGCGGCGGCGAGCTGATCGACGAGGGCGTCGAGCTCGGCCTGGGCCCGCTCGCCACGCACGAGATCGTTGGCGGCCCTGGCGTCGTCGACCTCGTCCTGCAGGTCGATCAGCCGCGCCCGAAAGGCGTCCTTGGCCTGCTCGTCGAGCAGTGGTCCGACGCCGCCCTCGACGAGCGACACGCCGCCGCCGGCGAGGTCGAGCGCGTGGTGCTCACGCCCCGGGGCGCGCAGCAGCGTGGCGAGATGGCGGACACCGGGGCTGTCCTTGACGCGCGACGTCCGGCCCCCGTGCTCGAAGGTCCAGTACTCACCGTCGAGCCGGACCGTGGACGTCCTCGCAGGGGCCACCGTCGGGGGAGGGACGCCGTCGACCGGCGCGCTCCGCAGGAAGCGGCGGAAGCCGACCGCCTCGTGGAACGCGCGCGCGATCTCGTGGTGCTGCGCCGCGAGCGCGAGGTCGCCGAACGTTGCGGCCAGGTCGCCGAGCAGTCGGTCACCGTGACCGTGCGGCGACGCGCAGATGACGGTCGTGACCACCGACCCGGCGATGTGGGCGAGCTCGTCGTACAGCGCCCTGGCGCTCTCGGCATCGCCGACGAGCACGCACGCCTCGGCGACGAGCACGCGGCTGCCCTCGAACTGCAACGTCCGCTCGCCGTCCTCGACGACGGACCGCACCAACGGCCGCGCCTCGTCGAGCAGGCCCATCTCGGCGAGGCCGAGCGCGACGAACGAGCGCAACACGATGTCGCCAGCGATGTCGGCGCCCTCGGACGCAGCCATGTCCGCCATCCGGCCACGCGCACGATGGAGGTGGAACCGGAACGTGGCGTCGACGGCCGACACGTCGGCAAAGCCGATCGGCGCGCCGTGCGCGAGCGCCTCGTCGGCAAGCTGCTCAGCAAGGTCGAGCTGGTCTCGGCACAGGGCGAGGAACGCGCGCGGGTACGTCGCCGCCCACAGGCCGAACGGCAGCCGCGCCGCCATGGACAGCGCGCCGGCACGCGCGAGCTCGCGCTCGCAGCCAACGACGTCACCCAGCTCGAGCAGATCGTGGGCGAGCCACACGTGGCTGTTGACGCGCAGCTGCGAGTCGCGCAGCTCCTCGGCGACCGCCAGCAGCTCGCGGGCGAGCATCAGCCGCTCGTCGCGCCGGCGGCTGTCCATGATCAGCAGGTAGTGATGGTTGAAGAGCACGGTGGCGAGCGCCCGCCGATCGCCGATTCGGCGCGCCATCGCCAGTGCCTCGCTGCTCATCTCGATGCCCTCGAGGAACCGGTCGCTGTGGCTGAGGAAGCTGGCGAGGTTGCTGAGGACGAGGGCGCGGAGGCGTCCGTCGCCGGGCGGCAGGCCCTCGAGCGCACGCTCGTGCCGCGCGAGCACCTCTGGGTCGTAGCCGACCTCGGCAAACCCAGCTGCACCGAGCACCGACTCCGCGAAGGCGTCGGCGTCTCGGCGGGCCGCGGCGAGGTCGGCGGCGGCGAAGTAGGCGCGGCGGGCGGCGTTGAAGTCGCCAGCGAGCCGCAGCGCGGCGCCGCGCGCCGACAGGTGGGACCACCGGGTGACGGGGTCGTCGGCGAGCTCGGCGGCGCGACCCCAGTGCCGAGCGGCGTCCTCGTACGCGAGCGTCGCCTCGGCATGCTCGGCGGCCGCCCGTGCCCACGCCGCGGCCCGCGCGCGGTCGACGACGCCGGCGGCCTCCCAGCCGTGATGGGCGAGGACGGCGGGCGCGGCGCGGCCGTCGGCGTCGAGCGCCTCGGCGACCAGGACGTGATGCTGCGCTCTTGCAAGGGGCTCGAGCGCGTCGACGATCGTGGCCCGCACCAGATCGTGGATGAAGCGCCACTGCGTGCCGTCGCGTTCGACGAGGTGCGCCTGCACCGCCGGCGAGAGCCGCGACAGCGCTGGCTCCGGCCCGATGGCGAGGGCGCGGGCGACGATGTCGAGGTCGAACCCACGGCCGAGGACGGCCGCGACCCGCAGCGCCGACAGGGTCTCCTCGGGCAGTCGCCGCAGGCGATCATCGAGCAGGTCTCGCACCGTCGAGGGCACGCCGGTGCCACCGGCACGCCAGTAGCGCTCGAGCGCGCGAGCGAAGAACGGGTTGCCGCCCGCTGCCTCGACCACGCGATCGGCGATGTCGGCGTCGACCATCGCGGCGATGTGGGCGTCGTCGAGGCGCTCGAGGTCGAGCACCGTCGCGTCGCGGGCCAGCTCGGCGAGCGCCTGACGATCGACGTCACGACGGGTGCCGACGACGAGGAGCGGCACGTCGCGAACCGTTCGGGCGACGAAGTGCGCCAGCCGGATCGTCGACTCGTCGGCGACGTGGAGGTCCTCGAGCACCACGACGGTCGGCATCGCTGCCGGTGCGCACCGGAGCGCAGTCGTGACGCGGTCGAACTTGCGGAAGCGGGCCCCGGCCTCGTCGGCGTCGCCAGCGCCACCCTCGAGCACCGCCACGGCGTCGTCGACACCGAGCGAGCGCAGCGCGTCGATCCACGGCCAGAGCTCCGGCGCGCCGCCACCCTCCCACGCACGGCCGAACGCCACCGCGGAGCCGCGGCCGCGCGCGCGCTGCGCGAACGCCTCGACGAGGTGGGTCTTGCCGATGCCGGCGTCCCCGCCGACCAGCACCACGCGCGTGTGTCCACGGTGGGCGTCGTCGAGCGCCTCGTCGAGCGCCGCCATCTCGGCGGCGCGTCCGGCGATGCGCGCGTCCGACACGCAGGAAGCGTAGGAACTCGCGGCAGTCGTCGCCGGGCGCGCCCGCCGGCCTCAGTCGAGCTTGCGGTTCGCCCAGGCTTCGAGCCCGTCGGCGACCCACGGGTAGTCGGGGCGCTCACCTTCGGGGAGGCGGATCGGCTCCACCTGGATCTCGTTCGCCCACGCCCGCCGCACGTGCGACGACACGTTCGGCGGGGTCATGTGCATGGTCCGGCAGTGATGGAACGTCGCCCCGCCCGGCGCCAACGGCACCGCCACCGCGTCCGCGTCCGACGGCGGGTCGATCATCTCCAACCCGTGCACGTTCGGGTCGTCGTCGATGTGTCGATGCGGCCGCACCGGCCCGGTGTGCGAGCCGGGCAGGAAGTGCATGCACCCGCTCTCCACCGTCGCCGGGTCCAACGGCACCCACACCCCCAACGCCCGGTAGGCGAAGTCGGTCTCCCAGTACGCCTCGTCCTGGTGCCACGGCAGCGGTCCGCCCACGTGCGGCGGCTTCAGGATCATGTGCGACCACGCCTTCAGCGCCGACACCGGCAGCCCCAGCAGCTGCGAGCCGATCGCCATGGCGTTCCGGAAGATGTTCGTCTCCCGCAGCTCCGGATGCCGGTACTCGGGTGCCAGCACCTGCGGCACCAGGTCTTCCCCCGAGGACTCGTACGGCCGCGCAAGATCGAAGTACCCGCCCTTGAACGCCCCCCGGCGCGAGGCGAACAGCTCGTCGTAGATCGGCTCGAGCCACTCGAGCTCCTCGTCGGTGGTGATGCGCGGCACCCACGTGAAGCCGTCGCGATGGAACTGCGCCACCTGCTCATCGGTCAGGCGCACCTCGAACGTCGTCCCCGTCGTGGTCGTCATGCGTGCCTCGCTCCGATCAACGTGTCCCAGACCTCGTCGCCCGTCGGCTGGAGGTGATGGAGGAAGTCGCGAGGGCCGTGGGCCTTCTCGCCGGTGAAGAGGACGCTCGTCGGCAGCAGGTACTGGAACACGAGCATCTCCCGCACCGGCTGACCGGCGTCGCGCGGCCGACCGCCGAAGTGCAGGCAGCGGGTCGTGTCCGCGAAGGCGACCGTGCCGGCCGGTCCGAGCACCTGCACGACGTGGTCCCAGCCCACGATCTCGGCGACCTGCTCGTCCTCGAGGAAGTCGATGCCGCGGTAGTCGACGACGTCGAGCACCTTGGCGGTGAGGTCAGCGGGCAGCGCGTGGAACGGCCCGCTGCCGGCATCGACGTCGGTGAGGTGCACGAACACCTTGAACGAACGCACGTCCTCGGGATCGAGGTGGAAGTGGTGGGCCGACGTGCGCAACAGCTCGGTGCGGAACGCACGGGTGACGAACGCGTTGAAGAGGATCGGCACCATCCCGCAGTACCGGATGACCGGTGCGAGCACGAGCGGATCGGCGGCCAGCCGCATCGACGGGCCGTCAGCGGCGAGCTCGTGGCCGAGCACGGGATACTCGAGCGAGCCGTTGTCGAGCGTCGCCTCGCGACCGCTCGCCAACGCCGTCGCTTCCCGGCGCGCCGCACGCGTCTCCTCGATCAGCGACGCCACGGCGACGGCGCGCTCCGGTGGCACGACGATCGAGCCGGGGTGCTTCGCGAGGTACGCGTCCGCGAGCGCCCGCCGCGCGTCGATGGCGTCGGCCTTCTCGGCCGCAAGGCGGTCGTGGATGGCGGTGCGGTCGGCGAAGGTCGACGTCCTGAACGAACCGCTGTACGCGCTCATGCCGGGTCGCCCTCCTCCATCATCTCGACGATCACTCGGTAGAAGTGGGTGAGCAGCGCCTCGCGTCCGGCGAGCAGCCGACCCGCAGGCGCGACGCCGGAGTCGTGGGATCGCTGCACGAGACGGCAGATCTCCACATCCTGCGGGATCGTCGGGTCGGCTTCGAGCTGGCGCTGCGCGAGCGCGATGTCGTCCGCTGACGTGCCGGTCGGTGCGAACCACAGGTGGCGGAACCGCAGCCGATCGACGGCGATGACGTCGATCGTCCCGATGTCGAAGCCCTTGCGGCAGTGCTGCAGGTACGTCGTCGGAAAGATCCAGGAGTAGTAGTAGAGGTCGGGCACGAACGTCACGCCCTCGGGCACGCCGGCGCGGAACGGGATCGTGTGGTGGATCCACCAGCGGCCGCCGACCTCCATCACCTGCTGCGCCGGATCCTGCACGATCGCTCGCGAGAACTCCGGGTGCGTGGTGGGGCAGTGGTAGCACTCGATGGTGTTGTCCTGGAACACCTTCCAGTTCGCGTCGATCTCCCAGGCGAACTCCGTCGCCGGCACCGCTTGACGCACGTCGCAGCCCTCCGACAGCAGCTTGTCGTCGAGGCCGGCGATCCACTCGTCGAAGCTCGGCGCGTCGAGCGACGGGTTCACCCACACCATCGGTCCCCACACCGCCACCTGCACGCGGGGCAGGCACACCTCGTCGAGGTCGAACCAGACGTCGCCGTTCGCCTTCGGCGTCGACCGCAGCGCGCCCCCGAGGTCGTAGGTCCATCCGTGGTAGTGGCACACGAGGGTGCGGCGGTTCCCCGGCTCCTGCACCACGGGATAGGCGCGGTGCCGGCAGATGTTCTCGAAGCCGTTGATCGAACCGTCGTCGGCGCGCACGAGCACGATCGGCACGCCGCCGATCTCCCACGGCAGCACGTCGCCCGCCTCGGCCAACCGATCGGTGGTGGTGACGAAGTGCCACGACCGGCGCAGGATCTTGCGCTGCTCCTGCCTGAAGATGTCCGGGTCGGCGTACCAGGACAAAGGAAGCGTGAAGCCCTGGTCGATCGACGCGAGCAGCGTCGACATCAGCGGGTGATGGCGCCCTCGAGCGCGTCGTCGATCGCCTGCAGCGTGTCGTCGTCGAGGGTGACGCCGGAGGCGGCCGCGTTGTCGTCGATCTGCGACGGTCGCGACGCGCCGATGATCGCCGAGCTCACGTTCGGCTCACGCAGCACCCACGCCAGCGACAGCTGCGCCATGGACAGGCCAGCGGCGTCGGCGACGGGACGCAGCCGCTGCACCGCCTCGAGCACGGGATCGGCGAGCAGCTGACCGATGAACCCGCTCATCTCGTCGCTGGCAGCGCGCGAGTCCTCGGGAGGCGGCTGACCAGGCAGGTACTTGCCGGTGAGGACGCCTTGCGCGAGCGGGCAGAACACGATCTGACCGATGCCGCTCTCGGCGCAGAGGGGGATGACCTCCTTCTCCGGCCGCCGCCACAGCGCGTTGTACATCGGCTGGCTGGACGTGAACCGGGCGCCGTCGATGGCGAGCGACGCGCGGATCTGGTCCGGCGACCACTCGCTGAAGCCGATGGCGCGGACCTTGCCCGACTGCACCGCTTCGGTCAGCGCGCCCATCGTCTCCTCGAGCGGGACGTCCGGGTCGTAGCGGTGGCACTGGTACAGGTCGACGTGGTCGACCTTCAGGCGCTGCAGCGACGCGTCGAGCTGCTTGCGGATCTGCGGCGCGCTGAGGCCCTTGTCGTCGGGGCCCATCGGGAAGAAGACCTTCGTCGCCAGCACGTAGCTGTCGCGTGGCACGTCGGCGAGCACCTCGCCGAGGAACGTCTCGGCTCCGCCGTTGGCGTAGCCGTTGGCGGTGTCGATGAAGTTGATGCCGACGTCGAGTGCCCGGCGGACGCATGCCTCGGCGTCGTCACGGTCGACGCCGGCGCCCTCGCCGTAGGTGAGCCAGGACCCGAGGCTGATCTCGGACACCTCCAAGCCGCTGTCGCCCAGCTGTCGGTACTGCACGCTGCCCCCCGAGACGTTGAGATACCGACGGTATCGTAATGCCAGGTGGCGGTGTCCGCCAGCGCTACAGCTGGATCACGTGACCAGGACCCTCGGCGAACGCATCGAAGATGCGCATGCCCTCCTCGGCCCAGTCGATGCCGCCGATCTCGACCGCCTGATCGCGAAGCACGGCGTCGCAGAAGTGCGCCAGCTCGTCGAAGTAGCCGAGGAGGAACGCGCCGGTGTTGTAGAGCTGGCCGAGCGAGAACTCCGGCTCCCACACCGTCATGCCGTGGACGTCGATCGTGTGATCGGGATCGCGTCCGTAGTGGAGGTCGCGGAAGCGGGGGTTGGGGGCGAACGTCACCCTGGTGTTGTTCTCGGCCCATGCCGACGCGAAGTCACCGTTGACCTCGGTGCGCTCCTGGATGCCGCGCATCGAGAACGCCCACGGGAGGTGCAACGACGCGACGGCACCGGACTGCATGACGAACGTCGCCACGCCCGAGCCGTTGGCCGACCGTTCGTAGTACATCGTCGACGCCGGACCGCCGAGCAGTCGGAGCACGGCGAGCGGGTGACAGAGGTGGTCGAGGAAGTAGTCGTGCGCCGGCGCCTTGCTCACGAGGTCCTCGACGGACGGGATGAACTGGGCGTACCGCAGCGCCAGCGACCGCACGGCACCGAAGTCGTCGCGCTCGGTGAGCGAGCGGAGCTTGCGGTTGGCGGGCGCGAACGCCTTCTTCAAGCCCACCGCGTACTGCTTGCCCGACGATGCCAGCGCGGCGCGGATGCGGGCGACGTCGTCGAGCGTCCGCACCGGCGGCTTCTCCGTCCACACCGCCACGCCGGCCGACAGGCAGTCGACGGCGATGCCGGCGTAGGAGTCGACACCGGTGACGACGAACACGCAGTCGAGCGCTTCGTCGCGCAGCATCACCTGGTGGTCGGTGTAGGTGCGGGCAGCGCCGAACATCGCCGCGTACGTCGCCGCTCGATCGGCATCGAGGTCGCACACCGCCTCCAGCGACACCGGCAGGTAGCGCAGCACCGGGTACACGTTGCGGAACGAGTGCCCGCCGCACCCGACGAACCCGGCGCGCAACCGGCGCTCGTGCTCGAACCCGTAGGTGACCGTCATGATTGCCCCCGATGGACGAGATCTGCTTCTCCGCCGCCAGCGATGTCGACTGCGATGTGACCAACTTCGGGCAGCTGTGCTGGCACGTCAACGGCGAGCGCACGCCCGGGACCGGCATGACGCTGGGCGAGGTCACGATCGCGGTGGGCCAGAAGAACCCGCTGCACGTCCACGACAACGCCGAGGAGGTGCTCTACCTGATCGACGGCGCGCTCGAGCACCGAGTGGGTGACGAGACGTTTCGCATGGGTCCGGGCGACGTCGTGCGGGTGCCCGTCGGCGTGCCCCACGACGGGCGCAACATCGGCGACACCCCGGCGCGCATGGTCGTCGCCTACAACCATCCTCAGCGAACCTTCATCGTCGTCGGGGAGTAGCGCACCCACCGACCGCCGAGCACCCACTCGGTCACGACGACCTCGTCGCCGACGGCGGTGATGCCGTGCGGGCTGATGAAGGAGCCCGACGTCACCGTCGGCGGGACCGTGCCGCGCTCGTCGATCGCGTTGGGCCACGCGTCCCAGTGCGCACCCACCGGTGCGAGGTGACGGGCGCCGTCGGCGCCGATGACCGTGACACGTCCACTGAGGTCGGCGACGTGGATCTCGTCACCGACGACGGCGGTCGCGCACGGTGCGAGCAGCTCGCCCACGCCATCGTGGCGGAGGAAGGTGCCGTCGAGGGCGTGCACCGCCAGCCGCCGGGCGCCGCGCTCGGCGATCACGAGCACGGGCGCGTCGCCGCGTGCGTCGACCTCGATGCCGTGCGGGGTGTCGAACCCGTCGATGGTGATCACGACGTCGCCGGCGCCGTCGAACAGGAACACTCGGTCGGAGCCGTAGCC
>Ga0196963_10002827_pt1 | contig 10102 bp, 27 predicted proteins | sample S1_5metaG_FD_148600 | JGI IMG/M metagenome (GOLD analysis project Ga0196963, IMG submission 148600) | Soil microbial communities from Anza Borrego desert, Southern California, United States - S1_5 | ecosystem: Environmental > Terrestrial > Soil > Desert | place: USA: California | collected... | reverse complement strand
ATTATTTTCTTCATATCCTTAAAGAGTTAAAACTTCCTTAACTGCTTCCCATAAGGAGTCACATAATAGTTTAGGGCTTGGTATTCCTTTTTCAACAAACCATTCCCAAGGATTATATCCATCTTCTCTTTCTGGTGCTTCATCTAAAAACTGTATCATTTGACCGATTGTTACCCATTCGTGGGGAACAGAGAAAAACTTTCCGACTTCTTGCACCTGGTCTTTTCTTATTATGCCTTTCTTAACGCTTGTGTCGAGCCAGTATTGTTGTAATCGAGCTTTTCCTTTTTTTGTTAATTCCTTTAATTGTTCGTCTGTTATATGTTGTTTCATATTCTCTTTTACTCTTTTTGATAGAGATTATTGCCGTTATATTATACTGCTATTCAACTTCCTACTATCTGAATTCAAGTCTTTACTATTAGAGACTTAATGTTAAGGACAATCGGAATCCGTTGCGTGGACTGAGTCATCCTTAACATAAAACCTCTATAGCTTTTTAATTTTGGCTCTAAGTTCTTTCTGATAAGCTCTAAAATATTCGTTTTCTTCATCCTCTCCCACCAACTTCTCAAACTCTTCTTTAAAGAGAGATAGGAGTTGTTTAAAGTATTCCTTACTGTGTTTTCCATTATAGGGCGGAACTGTATAACCCAATCCAATCATATAAGCTGTAGTGATCTCTTTTACTCTAGCTTCAATCTTGTCCTTCATATTTATATATTCCTACTCTAAACTAATTTTTAATCTTCTGTTACCACATTGACAGCATTTCTTATGGTCTTTCCCGTTTACTTTTAAATCTTCACAGTAACAATGCTCACAATTTCTCATTGGTCTAGGCGGTATGTAATACGGATTAATTCCTATATAGTCAATACACTCTGAGCATTTGACTGTTGCGATATGAAAACATGCCATCTTATTTCTCCTTTGGTTTAATGGTTGATAAATCACTTATAAGTTTAAAGAGATGGTATCGTGTCCAAATACTTCCTATTATTATTCCGAGAATTATAAATACCCATCCAATTAAAATAATTGGTAATGCTATTAAATCTCTTATACTTAATTTATTTTTCATACTTACTGTTTTATATATTCTAAATATTGCCGTAATATTGCCGTTATTCTTATTTTTCTATCTCCTCTTTACTATCGGAATTCAGGGCTTTACCAATTACAATATATGCTTTTAATTTGGCCTTTTTCAAAATCTCTCCAGTCAAGACTATAAATGCCTTTATCACCACAAATCTCTTGAGCTTTTAGATAAGAAGCGTTAGAGACTGAGCTAGGTATATTTGAGTATTGCCGTCTTATTTTCTCTGTATACACTCTTATTCCCTGAATCGACGCATAAGCTAAAACGATACTAAGTAAAAATAAAAACCATAATTTATATTTGTTCATACTTTTCCTTTCTTAAACTTTTAATAATCCTCTCCCTTTATTGGAGAGTTAGACTATTGGAACTATATTTGGTTCTCCGTGATCAGGACAAATAAAATCCCTGTCTTCTGCACATTCTTCACAATAAATTGCACCGCATTCATTACAAATATGTGTCGGCTTTTTCTCTTCACAAGAATCACATTTATCGTCTTTATAAATTCTTCTTTTCATTCCTCTTTCCTTTCTTTTATGGGGGTTAGACTTTCTCAAAAACTAAATATTTTATAAACAATAATTTATCCATATGGACTCTATATCCTGCAAACCAAAGCCGACAATTAAAGCAACATTCGTTATTAAAATCATTGCATTTATCATGCGGTACTATTGGTTGAAATGGTCTTATATATTTCTTTTTCATATTTCTATCTCTCTATCTGGACTAGACTATAAATTCTCTTCTTTTCTTAATACTTCCTGCATATTTTTTGCCCATAACTCAATTGAATGTAGGGTGTATTCTAAAGCTATTACATCTTTGCACCAATCGTCTTTTCTCCATGAATATCTATATCCCCAGCCGAAAGTAGGATGTTTAACTTTCTTAAGATTAAAGAATTTTATTGTTTCCTTTTTCATATTTTTATCCTTAACTCCTTTTCTCTAGGAACAAATCTTCAGTTTTTACTAGCCTATAACAGTATTTTATTTTTCCGTTATTTATATCTGGGTTCTGAGTTGCTCTAATTATTAAATTTCTTGTATTTTTAGATATCTTGAATTGCCATGTCATTTGTTTTGTTCCAAAAATTTCAAGATTGTTATCTAAAGTCAAATCTATATCCCGCCATTTAGAATAAATTAACTTTTTCATTTTGATTTATTCTCTTTCTCCATAGACTCTTTTTTCTCTCCAATAAAATATTGATTTTCGTCTATTGGTACAACCACGATATTTTTACAAGAACATTCTCTAATATTTTCTATGTCCCAGCATTTATGTACAGCAAAACCCTCGTTATTGCGATAAATATCCTTCCTGTCTTCATAATTTATACTTCCAGTTTTGAAATAAATTTGATTAGCTTTCATATTATTTTCCTCTTATTCCCTCTCTGTGGGGAGTTAGACTATTCCAAAATACTGTAATATTTTAACTATGACCCAACCTATAAAAACTAAAACTGCAATATTAATAACTATTCCTAGAAACATAGCTCCGAATGAAAATTTAAATATTTTATTAAAACGATCTTCCATAAATCCTCCGTTAATTAATCTTTATAAAAATCTTTCAAGATATTTAATTGGATCTTCTTCTAGTACCATTTGTTGTAGGTGATATTGCCAAGCTGGTATTTTCTTTATTCTTCTAACGTGATATTCAAGTAAACGATTGATATTATCATCTGAACTTTTAACGTATCTTTCTATTTCAAGTTCTTTTTCTCCAAAAAATGCTTTTGCAAAGTAAAAATCATTGTTTGTCAGTATCCAAAATATTTGGCGTGGGTATTTCTTACAGTAACCGTAAATCCTTTCTTTACTTGCATTTCCCTTATTCCAGATAATTCTTCCCCGTTTGAAGCCATCACTTACGTTATAAGCTGGTGAACACCATTCTAGGTTTTCAACTCGATTATCTGTATGATCACCGTTTTTGTGATTTATCTGTGTAAAACTTTTTTCTGATGGTAAGGGTAAAAATACGTGTGCCACTAATCTATGCACGTTTATTTTTTTAGTAATACCATTGCCCATGTAAATAGAAATATATGGATATCTAATTCCATCGTAGTGAGGGACAAGTTTTTTACCACTCTTTTTACTTACGATATCCCCATTAGGATAAATGTTATACTTCTCAATTGCTTTTTTTAGTATTTGTTCTTTATTCATACAATTCACTTGCTTCTTTTTGCCGAATACTTTTTAATATTCAACTTTTTACTATCTTTTTCGTAGTCTTCGATGATACTCCACACATTCCTCCCGAAAAATTCATAGTCAAAAAATCCCCAATCACTATCTGATTTAAGTTCCGCTTCCTTTAGTTTTTTATACCAATCAAAGTTTTTCATTTAATAATAGTTAACCTGTAATTCGGGTTTCTCCCGTACATACTCTCAAATAATCTCCATTTCATTTTGAACACGTCTGTCTCGTATCCTTTAACTTCCTGAAATTCTATAAGTCCGTCGTTGTGTGTTACCTCAAAATCTACATAATAATTTGCTATGTGATATCCGTTACTTTGTAAATCTATTTTTACCTGCCTCCTCCAGCTTTTTATCTTTTTTGTTTTAAGTAATAAGTCTAATTCTTGAGCGTGTATTGCCTCCTTTGTACTGTGATATAAACCTCCCTTATACTCTTTCTTAACTGCCCCGTATTTGTTTGATTTAATTACCCTATATGGTTGTTTGGGCAAATTCTTAAATTCCTTAATTGTCATCTTTTGCTTAGGAAACTTCAAATTAAACTTTGTTGATTTTCCTGTATTTTCTATTTTGTATTTAGATTTCATTTGAGATACCCCAAAAAATTATTCCTAAACTAATAATTAAAAGAGCAAAATTGATAAATATAAATCCTGGATTTGAATAAATGAACATTAAAGGAACAGTAATACTTAAACTAAGAAAAGCTATTGAAATTAATCTAAAAATTATTTTTCTAAGATTCATAATCCGTAACACTCCCATTCTGTCCAAGGATTTAACTTTCTGCCCAATCTGTGTTCGTATAAGGCCTTAGCTGTTTGGATGTTTTCCTTGTAGTTGTATTTAAGTTTAAGATCAGGACTTCTGCCCATTATTTTTCTAACTCTTATCCAAGTTGAATCTATGAATTGGAATACGCCTTCGGCTGTGCTTGTTCCGTTTTTAGCTGTATGCTTCCACTTGGATTCACAGAAAGCTATATCAAGGGCTTCTTTTAAAACGTGTGCGCCTTCCGGTTCAAAGACGGCTGTTATTTCGTTTACGATTAATCCGTGTGAGATTGTTGGTGTCGGGCTTGGTGTAACTGTGGGTGTTATGTTTGAAACTGTATAAGCCTTAACTTTTACACTCTCTACTCTTGGATGAGTAAATCCCCATATAATTCCGAGTATTAAGATGGTTGTGATAATTAGTTTCATAATATTTCCAGTAATTTGTTTATTATTATTTCCATTTTGTCTTTGTTGTCTTTTGTTTTTTCTTCCAAATTATCTTCTTGTTTCCAACTCATTTTTACCCTTAGATTTTCCCTAGCCATAATAAATACCCTTGTACCTTCTGATGCTTCTTTATCAAACTCATTGCACAAATTCACGATATAGTCTCGTTGTCTTTTCCTCATAAATAAATCCTCCTGGGTATTTAAACCTAAACTTAAATGGCTCTTGGGGTATTACTCCACGCCTATTTTTTCTTAAAGCTATCATCAGTTCGTTGTCTCCTGTTCCGTCGTAGTCAAGTCGTTCCATGAAGAAAGCAAGATCACAAACTGTTGCGATATTTCCCGAACCTCTAAACTCAACATTAGGCGATTTACTGCCTTCTCTTGCGACCATGTTTGAGAGCTGAGAAAGGGCTAATATACAGCAATTAGCGTCTTTAGCGAGCTTCTGTAAGCGTAGTGAAATATTTGATAGTCTTTCATATTCATCGCCCTTATCAACCATGATGTTTTGAATAAAATCAATGACCACAAACTCATATTTGTTTTGCATAATCTCATGCTCTAATTCTGAAAGCTTATAAACATCATCATAGAAGGCTAGATATTCTGTATGGATTTCAATTAATTTCTGGGCTTTTTTCTTTTGTTCGTATTCTTCCGGGCTTAATAATCCGCACATGACCCTAGTTGGTTTTATGTTTGAGATTGAACCAATCATTCTTGAAGCGACTAATTCGTTTGAGATTTCAAGTGAGAAATAAGCGGTCTTAAATCCTTTTTGTGCGAGATTCCACATAATCTGCCCTGCTATATACGATTTTCCAAGTCCGGTTTTAGCACCCAATACAACTAACTCTTTTCTTAAAAATCCTCCGTCTAAGTGTGTATCAATAGGAGCTAAACCAGTAGGAAGAAACTCCATTTCAGATTTGTTCTTTTCGAGCGTTTCAAATACTTGTGAAATTAGTTTTTTCATTGGATGTATTCGTAGCCTTTCGACTCCCTCCTTCCATAGTCTTTTTCTAAAGCATTTTCCAATAAGGCACGATAATCCCTGTATATTTTTCCTTTGGCTTTGCAGTAATTAATCAGGGCTTCTGCCTTATGTTTAATTTGCGGTGGGGTCGCTCTAAATTTCTTTGTTATTTCTTCTAAATCTTTAAGAGGAATATTCTCTAGGTATCTTATATGACTAACTATATTCTCTTTGATTACTGGTTTATGATTTATGATTTCTGATTTATGATTTATGGGAGTATCGCGAGTCGTTGATAGTGTATCTATACTGTATCGATACTGTATCACTTCGGAAGGTATTGACGACATTTCCCTTGATAATGCCTTTAAATTCTTCTCTCCCTTGAAATTATTGTAGTTTTCGTAGTTTAGGATTTTCACCCAATCTTTGAAGAAAAAGAATTTACCGTCTTTTATGAATTTTTGCTTTATTGTTTCAAGTTCTTTGTCTGTTATTCCACAGCATAGTGTGATAATCCGATTCGAGATTTTATACATCCCTGAAAGGCTTACTTGTGGATTTGTAAGTAGAAAGATAAACAAATATTTTTCCTTTACTGGTAGCGATAGTATGTAATCGTCCATATAAAAATCGGTGTAAATGATTCTAGTTTTCATTGATGGGCGGCCCAATATAAATAACGTCATATCCCATTGCTTTTGCTAGACAATATTCGTACCAATCGAAGTAACGAGTAGGTTTTTGAGGACTGATAACCCTATTTGTTTTTTGGGTTATATTTTTATTTTGTTTTGTCATGGCAGACTTATTTAATTTTTAAGTATCTAGCTCTTGAGCCATTTGAACAGCTAATGGCCCAAGCGTTAGATGTTTAGGTCAAAGTAGCCCGCACTCTTGTCCTAAACCGGACCTTTCTCAAACAGTATTGCTTTTGGTTCTTTCTCTTTCTTTCTTTTCTCTCAATTTCTCTTGTAACTCTAGAGTTTGAAAAGCTATTAATATTGCTAAATTCTTAAAATTTTCTTTACTTGGAAATATTGTTTTCATCCTTTTTTTTATCATCTATAGGATATTCATCCAGTTCTGGTTCCTCTAACTCTATAGGACTTGGTACATGAATTAGAGTTAGATATGTGCTGTAATCGTTGTTCATAGCCATTTAACATAAGAACAACCCTCAGCTTGTCTAGTATTTTTGTTCCATGTATTTGTTGAACATTTAATCATTGCTTTACCGTTTTTAGTTGTGTCCTTTTTTAGACCATTTCCACATTGAGGACAAGGACCTAAACCGTTTGTAGTCTGTTGTACTGGTTGTGGTTTAACTGATGCTTGAATTGATGAGCCATTGGCTCTATTCAAATTTTCCCAATCTCTTATATAGGGGAGCATTTGTTGTAAGGCTTCCTTGAATTCGGTTATAGTGTCACCTGTTACTACACACATTCCTCCCTTTACCACGTCAGTCGTCCATGAGAGTTGAAATTTTGGTTTTGCGTTCATATCTGCCCCCTTTCGTGAAAGTATTGATGACAGACTTCACAACCGCTCTCTTTTGATCTATGACAATCGTGATTTTCAAATTCTTCCTCAGATACTTTGAAATCAAGGTTGTCTTCCTCTAGATCTTTATTAATTATTTCTTCCATTATTTGATCTCCTAGTCTCAACTTAGCCTTTAAGGAGATTGGAAGACTAAATAAACCCGCATAGACTTTGAATATTGCAGTGTCTTTGATTTTCTGAGCAACCTCAAAGCTTGGCGCTTTTAAATCTTGATTTTTATTAATTTGTGTCATATATTTGATTTGTAAATAGTTTGTAACTTAAAAGGACTCTTAGTCGGGGTCCTTTTATTTTTTTGCCTCGACGACTGGCTTTAATAATCCGTCTGATTCGTAACTAATTGAGAAACTGTAATTAATTCTGTATCCTGTAACATCCCTTAAGATCTGTTGACCTATCCCAAATCCGAAATAAAGGATTATAGATAAGGTGACAATCCATTTAAGACCTGTCCAGAAATTAAGGTTTTTGATTGATTGGATTTTTGTTTTCATGATTTATCACCACCTTTCGGATATTTGACATTGAGTGCTTGTTTTGTGACTTCGAGGACGTTGGCTATCTTTTGGACTGTGTAGCCTTCGTTATAGAGGAAGTAAATGAGTTTTCTCTCGTTTGATCCGTAATACTCGGCTAGAGACTTTAAAATGGAGTTGAATTCATCTCGCCTGTTGACTTGTGATTTAGGTTGTTGTATTCTTCCGTTCTTCATAGGTTCAGTTTTTATCTGATCCTATGAATCTAGTGTAGTACCTCGGACGTGTTGTTGCAGTTTTCCGAAGGTTTAACTAAATTTTAAAAGTTTCGTAGGACCAGCTTGAACTAAATACGATTATAAACACATTATTCCAGTCTTGTCAATAGGCACTTCGTGGAGTAGTCTATTGAGCGGAAGCTTTTAGTTTTACTCGAATACACTAGAGCGGAACCTGCCCGCTCCTATGATTACTAGTGTATTGGACGAGTTTAAAAGCTATTTAGCGATAAAACGTAACTGCCGACCTATTACTATTTACCGCTACTTAACCCATTTTAAGAGACTTCTTAGATTCGTTCCCCAGTTAACCTACGAGAACTTAGAAACTTTCATTCAAAAGATTAAGGAGGAAGGCAAGTCTGCATCATACAGGGAAGATTATGTTGTGTGTGCAAGGGTTGTTTCTATGTTTTATAAGGAAACTAAAAGAGATTATGACGAGCGTGTTATAAAATTTCCCCTTCCTAAAAAAGAGGAAACATACAAAGGAATACTCACGGATGATGAGATAGACCTAATCCTTACTTACCCAAGACAAAATAATGAAATGATTAAACAACATAAGATGTGGAATTTATTTTTTTCTATAATGGCATTTTGTGGAATAAGACCAGGAGAATTGTCTAAATGTAGGACTGAGCATATTGACTGGGGAAGGCTTGTTTTTACACTAGAGGCAGGAATGGTCAAAACAAAAAGACCCCGACTTATCCCTATTCCCTCTATTCTAGTAGACAGACTTAAAGACTGGACTAAAGATATGAAACCTAAAGATTATCTATTTATGACGCACTATTCTCATAGACCTGTTCATGACGCTGTATGGTGGTATGAGTTTGATAAACGATTAAAGTATTTTAATCTTAAAAGAAAGGGTATTACTCCTTATTCACTTCGTCATACATTTTGTACCAGACTTTTAGAGGAAGATGTAAATCTGTTTAAAATTATGAAGAACATGGGCCACTCTGATCCCCGAACTACCCTTCAATATTCTCACCTTACAACAAAAGACCTTCATACAACAATTAAATCTTTACCAGTTCTTGCTAAAAAACTAGATCCATCAGAAAAATTACAAAGAGCTAAAGACTTTCTAAACGGGTTATTTAGCAAGGATTCAAGGTTTAAAATTAAACTCTCTCAGAATGGAAATAAGTTAAGTTTTGAGGCTGATTACTAGAGGCTTATTTATAAAGTCTTAATAGTTTTTCTTACGGGTCTTATCTTGTAACCAGCCAAAGAATTCATAATTAGCTCCATCAAACTGTTCTGCTTCTTTCTCTTTTAAAGGGTTCATATCTTTCCAAGTATCTCCGTATTGATAGTGGCCCATGATTATTCTTTTCCTCATTTCTATATAGAACTCATGAAGATATTTAAGCTTTTCCTCTAAGGTCATAAACTGCTCCTTCCATACGAAATTTACCGTCAATAATTGGGATTATCTGAGGATGCCAATTAACTCCGTCATGTTCTGCGATACAAAACCCGTGAGTCCATGTGCTTTCACCTTTATGGATGTAGCCTACTTCTAGTTTCTGGAAACATCCCGTTTCCGCCCAGAAAAGATTACGCTCCCCTAGTCTTTCATGGATTAGAGCAAGCCTATGACAATCCCCTGAAAACCCCGATTTTAGCCTTGAAAGAAGCCTTGCCCTTGCTGTTGCTCCTGCCCCTTTTCGTGGATTATGACCATGTTCAATGATTAAACCCTTATATGAGATATAATCCATGAAGTTTACCCACTGGACTTTTAAATCATCGAGTTTTAGTAAGTTAGGTACTGAAATAAGTGAATAGTCACCACTTTTTATCTGATTTAATACACGTGCATTTTTATACATCCATTTCTGAAGTCTAAGCTCATGATTACCAGCCACATAGAATATTTGACAATCTTTGCCAAATCTTGCCAAATAAACCAATTCACTTAATAATTGATATCCTTCATTTATTTCATCAGCTAAAGTGGTTTCAAAGTCTTCTATAGCATCAAATCTTGAGAAAGCATCAAAGTTAAGAAAGTCACCATTATTTATAAGGATATCGGGCTTGTAGATTTTTATTGCTTTCTTTAATAATTCAATTGAGTGTTTGTCCTGTTGTGGGACATGCACATCACTAAATATTAGTAGTCTTTCATTCATTTTTTATTTCTCCTTTTAACCATAGTAATGATTTAAATCATGTGCTAAGATTAGACTATGCCAATAGTTCAATGTAAATTTTGTAGT
>Ga0196963_10002826_pt1 | contig 10103 bp, 8 predicted proteins | sample S1_5metaG_FD_148600 | JGI IMG/M metagenome (GOLD analysis project Ga0196963, IMG submission 148600) | Soil microbial communities from Anza Borrego desert, Southern California, United States - S1_5 | ecosystem: Environmental > Terrestrial > Soil > Desert | place: USA: California | collected... | reverse complement strand
TGGCGACGCCGGAGCTCCGCGAGCTGCGCCGCGGCTGGTCGGCGATGCTGAAGGGCGTGTCGGGACCGGAAGCGCTCGCCCTCGCCCAGGCGCTGCACCCGCGCCTGCCGCAGGAGCGCCGCTGGCTGGCCCATGAGCTCATCCGCGCCCACAGGGGCGCCTTCGCCGCCTTCGACGATATCCAGGCCGAGCGGATGACCGGCCAGCTGGCAAGCTGGTACGCGGTCGACGCCTTCGGGACCCTGCTGGCCAGCCCCGCCTGGGCGGCGGGGCGGATATCCGATGCGACCGTCGAGGCCTGGGCCCGGTCTGACGACCGTTGGCGCCGCCGGCTTGCCCTGGTGGCCACCGTAAAGCTGGGCGCGGGAGGAACCGGGCGCACCCTGGCTGTCTGCCAGGCCCTGGTCGCCGACCGCGACGACATGGTGGTCAAGGCGATGTCCTGGGCCCTGCGGGAACTCAGCAAGCATGACCGGGCGGCCGTCGAAGCCTTCGTCGCCGATCAGGGTCAGGCGCTGGCGGCGCGGGTGCGGCGTGAGGTGGCCACCAAGCTGCGCACCGGCCTGAAGACACCCCGACGAGCGTAGAAGCTGCGGGGGGCGCCGCAAGGGAATGGTCCAGTCCGTTAACCACTGTTCACTAGGGTCTCCGGATGGATTGGGGTCCAAAGCCGAAGCCTGCCGGGCCGCGGCCAGGCGAGCCGTCGGCCCGCCTGGCGTTCGGTGTCGTGCCCCTGGCGATCATCACCGCCCTGGTGGTGCTGGTCAGCGCCGGCTACGTCTTCCGCCAGGCCGGCCAGATCATCAGTGACCTGATCGCCGGCCGCGAGGCCAAGACCCTGCAGCAGGGCATCGTCCGCCGCCTCGCCGACCTCAACGACGACGTGGCCTATGTCGGGGTGTGGGATGAGTCCTACCGGCGCGCGGCGCTGAGCTTCGAGCCGGCCTGGGTGCACGAGAACTTCGGCGAGTACTTCGCCGGCCACATGCGCCACAGCCTGACCATGATGGTCGGCGCCGACGGGCGGCTGGTCTACGCCTCCGAGGGCGGCAAGGTGGTGCCGCCGGCGCGTCTGGCCGATTTCGCCAGGGCTGCGCGGCCGCTGATCGAGTCGGTCGCCCACCAGACGGCGCGGCGTCCCGCGGGACAGGCTGCGGCGACCGGCTTCGCCCGCTACCGGCATCGGGAGGCGGTGGTGGCGACCAGGGCCGGGGTCTACCTGGTCGCGGCCGGCTCGGTGACGCCGGAGGACAGCTGGCGGGGGCCGTTGGTCGCCGGGCGCGAGCCGGTGGCCGTGTCGGCGATCCTGATGGACCCCGCCTACCTCGCCGACCTGGGCAAGGACTACGATCTTTCCAACCTGCGGCTGATTTCCGTCGACGGCCGCGCCGGCGCCAGGATCCTGCTGGCCGGGCCAGACGGGACGCCGGTGGCGGCCCTGGGCTGGAGCCCGCTGCGGCCGCGCAACGCCGTGCTGGCCCGGGCCGGCGGTCCGTTCGCGGCCGTCGGCGTCTGCCTGCTGCTGCTGATCACCCTGCTGATGCTGCGTATCCAGGCGGTGGCCAGGAACCTGAAACGCTCGGCCGCGGCGGCCCAGGCGGCCGACCAGGCCAAGAGTGTCTTCCTGGCCAATATGAGCCATGAGATTCGCACCCCCCTGAACGCCGTGCTGGGCATGGCCCAGGTGATGGAGGGCGATGACCTCTCCGCCCGTCAGCGCGATCGGCTCGGCCTGATCCGTGACGCCGGCCAGACCCTGCTGGGGGTGCTCAACGATATCCTCGACCTTTCGCGAATCGAAGCCGGGCAGTTGGCCATCAGCCCGGCGCCGTTCGAACTCGAGACGCTGGCCCGCGGCGCCCTGCTGGGGTTCGAGGGGCAGGCTCGGGCCAAGGGCGTCGAACTGACCCTCGACCTGCCCAAGGAGGTCGCCGGCTGGTGGCGGGGCGACGCCCAGCGCATTCGCCAGATCGTCAGCAACCTGGTGTCCAACGCCGTCAAGTTCACCGAGGCCGGGTCGGTGCGACTGGTCGTGGCGCGAACCGGAGAGGGCCTTCGCTTCAGCGTCGCCGATACCGGCCCCGGCATCGCGCCGGACATCCTGTCGGGCCTGTTCGCCCGCTTCGCCCAGGCCGACGCCTCTGTCACGCGCCGGCATGGCGGCACGGGTCTTGGCCTGGCGATCAGCCGTGAGCTCGCCGAACTGATGGGCGGGACTCTTTCCGCAGTCAGCACGCCGGGGGAGGGCTCCCGCTTCAGCCTCGACCTGCCGATGAGCCGGGTCGCCGCCGCAGTCCGGACCGAGCTGGCCGCGCCGGAACCGTTGGAGCGGCGGGTCCGGGTCCTGGCCGCCGAGGACAACGCCGCCAACCGCCTGGTGCTGGCGGCGCTCCTGGAACCGCTGGACGTCGAGCTGGTGCTGGTCTGCGACGGGCGGGAGATGGTCGAGGCCTGGCGCACCGCCGCGCCCGACGTGATCCTGGCCGACATCCAGATGCCGCGGATGAGCGGCCTGGAAGCCGCCGCCGCCATCCGCGCCGAAGAGACCGCCCGCAGGCTGCCCCCAGTCCCGATCATCGCCCTGACCGCCAATGTGATGAGCGACCAGGTCGCCGCCTACCGCGCCGCCGGCATGGACGCCCACGTCGCCAAGCCGATCCAGGCCGCCGAACTGTTCGAGGCCCTGGCCGCGGCGGTGGCGGCTCCTGAGCTAGGAGAGGACGGCGAGGACGGTGTCGGCGATCCGCTCAGCGCCTCGGCCGTCGCATAGCGCGGCGGCGGCACGGGACATGGTCGACCTCAGGCCAGCGTCGGTGAGAAGACAGCCGAATCGCCGACGGAGCTCGTCGGCCTCCTCCTGATCAGGATATCCATGGATGGCGATGGCGGCGCCGGCTGCCTCGAGAGCGAAGCTGTTGTCGCGCTGATTGTCCGCGAGCCAGAGGCAAACGCTCGGCAAACCCAGCACGCAGCGCTCCCAAGCACTCGATCCTCCAGCTCCCACCGAGATATCCGCCGCCGCCATCAAGGCGGCCATGTCGCGGCTATCTATGTGAAGCTTCAGCGCCGCGTGTCGTTCGGCCATCGCACGAACCTGGGGAAGACTCGGTGCGGCGGAGCCCAGCACGACATCGACGATCAGACCGCCGGTCATTGGCGCCAGGGTGTCCAAGACCCAGGCGGTCATGCCGTTCAGATCACCGAGGCCAATCGAAACAAGCAATCGGGCCGGCGGCGACTCCATCGCCCTGCGCGCGAGCGTGGCGGGCCGCAGCGCGCCGAACTCCGGGCGGACCAGGGCGTATTTCGGACCAAGCAGCACCTGTCGCGCGCTCGGTACTAGGCCATCGTAGTGACCGGATTCGAAGGTGAGGCCCGGATTGACCACGATGTCGGCGTAGCGTTGGGTCCCAAGGTCGTCGAGCGCGAGGGTAGGCAGGTCACCCAAAGCTTCATCATGGTCAGCGCTGAAGCCGTAGTGGTCCGTGACCAGCAGGTCAGGGGTGGGTCCAGCCTTGATGGCCGCCACCAGAGCCTCCGGGGCGGTTCCTGCGGCGGGCTGCCTGGGCATGTCAGGGGCGAAGGCGTCCAATAGGCTCGCCACGGTCGGCGGGCCGAGGAAGGCGCAGCTGAGCCCCCGCGCCTGCAACGCTCCCGCCAAGGTCAGGCAGCGCATCACATGGCCGCCGCCGACCTCGGGTCCCGCGTCGCAGGCGAACAGCACCCTCATGCCCGCCGGTCGCCCCCGTAGGTCATCAGGTCCGGCCGGCCGCGGACGAAGGCGCGGACGGCGTCGGAGGTGAAGGCGCGGTCCTTCGGATACAGGGCGTCATAGACGGCGGCGGCGAAGGCGTAGTCGTCGGGCCGGTCGACCGTCCAGCGCACCTCGCCCTCCTGGGCCGGCTGGCTGTGGTAGGCGAGGCGGAAGCGGTCGGGGCGATTGTAGATACCCCAGGTGACATGCTCGCGCTCCTCGTCGCTCGCGGCCAGTTCGCCGGCCTGGCGCAGGGCGGCGGCGGTCATCACCTCCACGTCCAGCCCCTTGGGGAAGGTGCGGGTGGGCGGAGTGTTGCTGGCGTAGTCGGCGCCGCTCTCCAGGAAGACCTCGATGGTCTCGTCGATCACCTGCGGGTCGGCGAAGGGGCAGTCGGCGGTCAGCCGCACCACCGCCTCGGCGGGATGCGCCGCCAGGGCGCCGAGAAACCGCGCCAGCACGTCGTCGAGCGGGCCGCGATGGACCTCTATCCCCTCGCGGCGGGCGGTCTTCTCGATAGGGTCGTCGCCGGGATTAGCGCTGGTCGCCACCACCAGCCGGTCGATGCGGCGCGAGCGCGCCACCCGCTCGATCTGGCGCACCATCATCGGCGCCCCGGCCAGCGGCATCAGCACCTTGCCGGGCAGGCGGGTGGAGCTCATCCGGGCCTGGAGGATGGCGAGGATCAAGTCAGTTCGTCGTCAGAAGCCGGGCCGCCAGAGCCGGATCCTGGCCGAGGATGGTTTCGGTCCACTTGAGGGCGCTGTCGCAGCGGCCGGCCCAGTCCAGGCCGCCGAACTCGCCGGTGGCCACCCCTATGAGCCAGCGCGGATCGCCGCCGCCGTCGGCAAACGCCGTGGCCACCCGAACCAGGTCCGCCTCGGAGACGGCCGGGCGCTTGATCTTTGTGACGCGGCCGGACTTCGCCAGCTTCACCATGGCCAGGTTGGACTCGTTGAGCAGAGCCATCGTATTGGGCCCCCCGCGACCGGCCGTCGCCGGACCGCTCGAGCCCTCCAGGAATTCGGCGCAGAGCTGTTTGTCCTGCTTGGCGAACTCCCGGGCGGTCTTCAGCTGCAGCCGGCCGAGGGCCAGCACCTCCGCGTCGGGGGCCATCTGCCAGCCGTCGTACAGCCGGGGAGTCAGGCCGCGACTGAACTCGAATCCCTTTCGGCGGGCCAACTCGGGCGTGAGTGTGCCGGCCAGAAAGCCCTCCAGCATCTCGGTCTCGAAGGCGTAGTACTCCTTCGGAAACTGGTCGATCAGCTCCTGCATGAAGGGACCGCCCGCGTCGACGATCCCCTTGCGGAAGGTCGCGCGCAGTTCCGGCGTCACCTGCGGCTTGGCGGCCGGCTGGGCCCAGGCCGCGGCGGGGACGGCGACCGCGCCGGCCCCGCCCGCGGTGACCAGGACCAGGGCCGCCAGCGCGGCTTTGAAGGACTTCGCAGCTGTGGACATCTTAGATTCCCCGTCGAACCCGGCCAGCATGCGGCAGACCGGCGGATTTGTCTTCTGGGGGCCTACTGGTTGAAGAAGCTGCCGATCACCTCGGCAGGCTGCTCGCTCAGCACTTCGTAGAACAGCACGATCTGTTTGCAGCGGAAGCCGGGCGCCGCCTGGTCGGTCTGGCCAGCGTTGAGCAGGTCGAGATATTCTCGCGATCCGCCCCGCTTCTCGAAGGTTTTGGCGATCTTGGCGTAGGCAGCCGGGGTCAGCCGCTTGTGCTGGGTCGGCCGGTCCCGGCCGGCCAGTCCGGTTTTCAGCGAGATGCGGGAAAATTCGTGGAGCGCGGGTCGGGGGCCGAGGCCAACCTCGGGATTGCTCGCGGCCGACACCGCGCCCTTCTCGCCCAGTTCGTAACAGGCCACGTTGTGGGCCTGCTCGAGCGCCTTGAGCGCTCTGTACTGGCTCTTGATCAGCAGCACGAGGTCCTCGTCCGGGGCCATCTTCACCTGGCTGGTCAGGCGGCCGGCAATTCTGGCCTCGAACTGCGCGATCATCACCTGCATGTCATTGCCGGTCTTGGCGTCATCCAGGAAGACGGTGACCAGTTCGTCCTCGAAAGCGGCGTATTCGCTCGGGTAGGCCTGACGCAAGATTGGGTAGGTTCCGCCCGACTGGGTGTCCAGCATGTTGCGCAGGAAGACACGGGCCTCGTCGCGAGTCTTCGGCGGGTTCTGCGCCCCGGTGGAACCGACAGCCAGGCACAGGGCCATGGCCCCGGCGGCGACGAGACGCGCAAGCATCGATGTAACTCCCCCACAGAACACAACCAGCATAAGGCGGGCCGAAAGCTCAGGCCAGGGGCGCCCGCGCGTCCATCCGCTGCAGCACCTCGGCGGCCAGCCGGTCCGTCTCGCGCAGGGGCTCGTAGGTCCAGCCGTGGAAGGCGCCGCCCCAGGGACGGGCCGCCCCCCTGGCCTCCAGCTCCTCGTGGAACAGGCGGAACTTCAGGCTGGAGCCGTCCATCTTGACGATGAACACGGGCTTGCCGGTGCTGGCCGCCTCGGTGGCCATGTTGGCGCTGTCCTCGGTGACCAGGATGTAGTCGGCGGCTTCCAGGAAGGCGAAGTAGGGGTTGTCGCCCTCGCCGTCCCAGATGATCCCCGGCAGGTGGTTGAGGCGGGCGGCCAGCAGGTCGCGGGCCTTCTGCGGCGTGCGGCGCGAGAAGGTCATCAGCAGGCTGCCGCCGTCCTGTTCCAGCGGCAGGACCAGGCTGTTGGCGATGGCCGCGGCCCGCTCCTGCGACAGGTCGAAGGCCTTCGACTTGCCGCCGACCAGCACCGTCACGCGGGGGTGGGGCAGGGGATCGATGCGGTCGGCGAAGCGGGCGTAGTCGCCGGCCAGCCGCTGCGGCGTCACCCGGTGGGGCGAGCCGGTGATCGAGACCACGTTGTCGCCCTTGACCCGGTCATGGTTGGGCGGCGCGACCAGGTCGAAGAAATTCAGCGGCGTCCGCGGGTCCTGGATCTGGACCACGAAGGTCTTGCCGTTCGTCCAGCGGCGCATGCGGATCGACAGGGGCAGGGTGGCGCGGCCGGCGGCGATCATCAGGTCGGGCCAGGGCGGGGAGACGTCGTCGCCGGCCAGCCAGCGGCGCGGGAACAGGTTCAGCCACCAGGGCAGCCGCCCGGTCTGGCCGGTCCAGCCGATCCGCTTGACGACGACCTGCGCATCGCGCTGCCGGGCCACGGCGTCGGCCAGGCCGACCGCCTGGGCCTCGATGCCGGCGCGGCCGTCCGACACCGCCCAGATGACGATCGGGGGTGGCCTAGTCTTCTTTGCGCGCGGCGCCTTGCTCATGGCGGGACCTTCAAGACCTGATCGGGGTCTTTAGGCAAGCAGAAGGGCGGCCGTGAGGCCGCCCTGTCGCGCTTCCCTGCAGTCCAGCGACCCTAGAGCCACTCGACCTTGAGGATCTCGTAGGCCTTGACCCCCCCGGGGGTGTTGACCTCGACCACGTCGCCGGTCTCCTTGCCGATCATCGCGCGGGCGATGGGCGAGGCGATCGAGATGCGGCCGCCCTTCACGTCGGCCTCGTGCTCGCCGACGATCTGGTAGCGGGCCTCCTCCTCGGTGTCCTCGTCGACCACGCTGACCGTGGCCCCGAATTTCACCTGGGTCCCGCTGAGTTTGGAGACGTCGATGATCTGGGCGCGGGCGATCTTGTCCTCGATCTCGGCGATACGGCCTTCGATCCAGCCCTGGCGCTCCTTGGCGGCGTGGTATTCGGCGTTCTCACTGAGGTCGCCGTGCGCGCGCGCCTCGGCGATCGCCGCGATCACGCTCGGCCGTTCCAGCGTCTTCAAACGCTTCAGTTCCTCGTCGAGGGCGCTGTAGCCCCCGGCGGTCATCGGTACCTTTTCCATATGGGAAAGTTCGCTCGGTTCGCCCTTGGGAGGTGATGAAAGTAAGTATTCCGGGCCGCGGGCGCAGACGTCCGGGGGCGTCGAAACTAGTCGGACCTGCCAGAAATGGCAAGAGCGATGCTGCGGCGCCACATGGCCAGACGACGAAAACTCAGCGGGCGGCTTCCTGTTCCCTCAACCGTTCGCCCGTCCAGGCCGATCCCGCCCGCGAAAAGTGACCCTGGTCCCACTGCATGGGCGAGCCGTCCGGCGTCGTGGCGCGGCACTGGCGGGCCGGGCAGACCGCCGCCATCACCGACAGGTAGGGGACGCCCCCCTCGCGGGCCACGCGGGCCATCACAGGCTCCATCGCGTCGGCGTCGCGCAGCCGGCGGCGGCCCGGAAGGTCGGGCTGGCCCAGGTGCTCGGCCAGGGCCAGCAGCCGCGGGAGGCTCTGTTCGTAGGTTGGGGCTGGCCCGATCAGCAGCACCTCGATGCGCCGGGCCTTGAGCCAGGCCAGGGTCTCGGCCACCGCCGCCTCGTCGCCCGGCCGCCAGAGGCCCGCCAGATAGACCCGCTGCGGCGGGCGCCGGGTCAGTTCCTCGTCGAACAGCACGGCGATCAGCCGCCGGCACTGGGCGCTGGCCCCCTCGGCCGGCGTGCGGGTCAGCCGGCAACCGGAGACGGTCGCCTGCATCAGGTTGGCCTCGGGATGCGCCCGGGCCAGGCCATGCCAGAGATGGTTGGCGTGGCTGTCGCCCATCAGCAGCCAGTTGGGCCGGTCGGCGGCGCGGTCGAGGCATCCGGCCGGCCAGGCAGTCAGCGGCCCATCGGGATTTGGCAGGCAGGCCTCGTTGCGCCGAGCGGTGCGCTCGGCGCTGGCGGCGATGGCGTGGACCTTGGGGCTGAAGCGGCCGGGCAGGCCGCCCGTGGCCAGGATGACTGCAGCTGGGGCGGCGACCAGCAGGGTGGCGGCCAGGGCGACCAGATAGAACCGGCCGGTCGGGAGCCCGTCCCGCCGGTCGCGGACCGGCGTCTCAACGAAGCGCCAGCTCAGGGCCGCCAGCAGAACGGCCAGGGCGAACACCGCCATCGCCGCCGGCATCCCGACCTGCTCCCCGAACAGCATCCGCTGGAAGGAGATCAGCGGCCAGTGCCAGAGGTAGAGGCTGTAGGAGATGAAGCCGTAGAAGCGAAGCGGCGGGGTGCTGAACAGCACGCCCGTCGGGGTGTCCTCGCCGGCCGCCAGCAGCATCAGGGCGCCGAGGCAGGGGGCCACCGCGGCGAGGCCCGGCATCGGAGTCCAGGGCTGGTAGGTCGCCATCGACCAGAGGACCAGGCCAAGGCCCACGAGGCCCATGCCGGACCGCACCCGCCGGTCCTTCGGCGTCGGGATCGCGCCGAGGGCCAGCAGCACCCCCAGCAGCAGCTCCCAGGCCCGTCCCACCGGCAGGTAGAAGCCGGCCGAGACATGGTCCCGGGCCAGCCAGACGCCGACCCCGAAGGAGACCAGGGCGGCGACCCCGAGCAGCGGCTTGACCAGCCTCGGCAGCCAGCGCCAGGCGGCCAGCATGACCAGCGGGAAGAGGATGTAGAACTGCTCCTCCACCCCCAGGGACCAGGCATGCAGCAGGGGGTGCATGTCCGGCGGGGCGGCGAAGTAGTCGATGGTCCGCCAGAACCACAGGTTGGCGGCGAAGCCGAGGGTCGAGAGGCTGGAGCCGGCGAAGCGGGTCAGCTCGTCGGGGAACATGTGGAAGCAGGCCATGGCCGTGGTGGCGGCGATGACGACCAGCACGGCGGGCAGCAGGCGGCGGGTGCGCCGCTCCCAGAAGTCGATCAGGGAGAAGGTCCCCTCGGCCTGCCGGCGGGCGACCACCTGGGCGATGACGAAGCCGGAAATGACGAAGAAGACGTCGACCCCGACAAAGCCGCCCGGCACGGCGGACAGGCCGAGGTGCCCGGCGAAGACGGCCAGGACGGCGAGGCCGCGCAGGCCGTCGATGTCGGTGCGATGTTTCAAGCGGCGGCCCCGGCGAAGGAGGGGCTTTCAGCACTGTCGGGCGGCGGGGGCAAGGGGCGGGGGCGTCTGGCCGCCGTCATTCCTCGACCGGCGCCGGCGCCGGCGCGCCGGCGGACAGCTTCCGGACGAACCCCAGCACCTGGAGGGAAGAGGAGAGGAAGCCGACGATGCCGGCGATGACCTGGAAGGCTTTCCAGACCAGGTCGAGCGCCGCGCCGGACAGGACGGCGTCGACGAGCGGATGGAGGAGCTGGCTGACTGTGATGCGGAACTGGGCGTAGGCGGCGGAATACTCGATGGACCGGTCGGCGATCCAGGCGGCGGCGGCCGCAGCCGCCACCGGCGACCAGAGCAGCGGCAGCAGGAGCAGCGCCGCCAGCAGGACGATGACCATCTTGCTCCCGATCGACGCCTTCGAGACCAGGTCCATGACCACCACGCCCGCCAGCGACAGGGCCAGCAGGCCGAGCCCGACCGG
>Ga0196963_10002825_pt1 | contig 10107 bp, 8 predicted proteins | sample S1_5metaG_FD_148600 | JGI IMG/M metagenome (GOLD analysis project Ga0196963, IMG submission 148600) | Soil microbial communities from Anza Borrego desert, Southern California, United States - S1_5 | ecosystem: Environmental > Terrestrial > Soil > Desert | place: USA: California | collected... | reverse complement strand
CGGGGTCTTCCACGGCCGCGGCCGATTCGGCGGCGAAGGCGAGAGTCTTCTCGCCGTTGATCACATCGCCGGCCGCGAGTTGCTTTTCACCAAGGGGCGCCAGTTGCTTGGCGCGGATCGCGGGATCAGGAACAGCCGTTGCCTTTTTCACTTGCTGATCGAGCGACGGACCTTTGGGAGCGCCGCCGCCGCAGCCGGTGAAAAGGAGTACGCCGAGGATGAACATTCCGAGCCAACACCGACCTGCCATCCGAACCCCCAAAACGAGAAAGAAAAGATTGAAGCTGTCAGCATCGTATCAGGAAAACTGCACGCCGCAGCCTTTGAGCCGGCTTTCGGCTTCGGCCATCAAGGCGTCTTCGGCGGCTTCGGTTTCCGCTTCATAGGTGACGCTGAACCGCAGGAACGCGCCGGCGTCGTCCCACGGCACGGTGACGATCGACAACTGCGTGATCAGATACTGACTCGCTTCTTCCGCATTCTTAAAGACGGTGCCGTCCTTCAGCCCCGTCGGCGCTTTCGTATAGAGGAAGTACGTGCCTCCAGGCATCTTGCATTGAAAGCCGCAGCGGCTGAGCATGGCCACGAGCTTTTCCAGCCGCCGTTTGTACTTGGCGCGCGTGCGGGCGTGAATCGAATCATCGTCGAGCGCGGCGGCGGCGGCATTTTGAATGGCGCCGAACTGCCCCGAATCGCTGTTGTCCTTCACGTCGGCAAAGGCTTGCACCATCCGCTCGGCGCCGCAGACCCAGCCGATCCGCCAGCCGATCATGTCAAAACCCTTCGACAGCGAGTGGACCTCGACGCCCACCTCCATCGCACCAGGAACGGACAGAAAACTGCTCGGCGGCTGATCGTAACTAAGCAGGCTGTGGGCAGCGTCTTGCACGACGACAAACTTCTTTTCCTTGGCCAGATCGACGACCTGTCTGTAAAAATCGACCGTCGCCGTTTTGCCGGTTGGGCTGTTGGGATAGTTGATGACCAGCAGCTTGGCCTTGGACCAGATGTCGGCGGGAATCGACTTGAAGTCGGGATAGAAGTTGTTCTCGGCGAGCAGCGGCAGGCGGAAGACATTGCCGCCGTAATACTTGGTGTGCGTGCCTGCGACGGGGTAACCGGGCACGGTCATCAGGGTGACATCGCCGGGGTTGATAAAGCAGGCCGGAATCATCGCGAGCGCCGGCTTACTGCCGATGCTGTGATTGACCTGCGTTTTCGGATCGAGCTGCACGCCAAAGTTGCGCTGCATGAAGCGGGCGACGGCTTCCTTGAAGTTCTGGTTGCCGTTGTCCATGTAACCGCGGTTCCGCGGCTGGTTCGATTCCTCATGCAGCTTGCGGCGGATGCTTTCCGGGGCCATCGAGTCGTTTTCACCGATGCCGAAGTCGACGAGTGAGCGGTTGGGAAAATCGGCGAGCGCCTTTCGCTTGGCCCGCTTGATCTTCTCGAACTTGTAGATCTCGGTCCCTTTGCCGTAATTCACACCGCCGATCCGCTCGGCGAACAGCTGCTGAAAGTAAGGGTCAGTCATGAGTGGTTGATTTGCTTCTGCGTAGGCTGATTGAAAAACGCGGAATCAGCCAGCGTACCGGAGCTAACCGGTGCGAAAAGGGGGGGCTGCGGAAATGTCCGGCAGCGTCACTGGCTGGCCCGTTGCAATTGATCAGCCGGCCAGAGGAATGCGCTCGAAAATCTCGCTCACTCGGCAGCGGAAACCTGGCAAGATTTCCTCGCAAGTCAATTCATCGTTACCGGAAACAATGCGCGGCGGCGCATTCGACGAATGGACTTCGACATAGCGGCGGAACTCGTTAACGACCCACACAAGTGCAACGCCTGCTTGCAAATAATCGCCTACTTTGTCGTTCACTTCCTTAATGACATCGTTGGGCGAAAGGACCTCAATTGCCAACTCAGGTGGCACCTCGATGTAAGAGTCGAAAATCCTTGACGCCGGCCAACGGGCGTAGCTGAGAAATGCAACGTCTGGTTTGCGAACCATCGTGACATCATGCGGGAAGCACCGGAAGGATGTGTCGGGGCCGAAAATTCGACCGATCCGATTGGTGCGGAGATAGGTGACCAGAATCTCAACGATGTCCATCGCGAGCTGGCAGGATGTCGCTCCCACTTTGTTCTCGACGAGTTTGCCTGCAACGATCTCCAGACCCTTGCTGTCCGGCATGGCGAGTAGCTGCTCAGGAGTTATCGGAGTGCTTGGCGCGATCATTATTGAAGTCCTTCCTCCACCGCAATTCTACCCATCGATCCTCAAGAAACCAAACCGCGGGCAGTCGGCATCCTCCGACGGCCCGCGGGTGGAGAGGTTGAATTGGTGGCGGCAGACCTCCTGGACTGCCAGCCGATCTTTTATCTGTCACGAACAGACCAAGAGGTCTGTTCCCACAGAATTACAGCGTGTAGCCGTTGTGATATTCCGGCTTGACGATATTCATTACTTCAGGCGCGTTGGTCGCCGTCAGGCTCTTGGCGTCCCATTCGATCTTCTTGCCCATGACTTCCTTCTCGGCGGCGGCCCAGACGGCCAGGTTGCCCAGGAGGATAGTCTCGGTGAGCGGCGAGGCATAATCGCCGAAGTTCGACATGGCGGAGTCGCCACCCTTGATCGCGCGAACCCATTCTTCAAAATGGCCGGGCGACCTGGTCCATTCCACCGACGGCTTTTCGATGCCGCCGAGCATTTGGGTCTTGCCCGCGTAATCGCCAGGGCTGTACATCGTGCCCTTGTCGCCGATGATCAAACAGCCCGAGCCTTCGACCTTCGCGCCTTGAAAGAGCGACGCTTCGGGCTTCTTGCCGCCGTCGTACCACTTGAAGGTCAGCGCGGGGCGGCCGTTCCGTTCGGGGAACTGGAAGGTGATGACCGACCAGCTGGGATACGTTTCCTTGTTGTGGCCCGAAGTAAGCGCTTGCACGCTGACCGGGTCGCGCAGGTCGAGGCCGGCGAACGGCATGTTGAGCGTATGGCAAGCCATGTCGCCCAAAGCGCCAGTGCCGAAGTCCCACCAGCCGCGCCACTTGAATGGGTGATAAGCGCCGTGATAAGGCCGCTTCGGCGCCGGGCCAATGAATTCATCCCAGTGCACGTTCTTCGGCACTTCCGGCGTTTCGGTCGGGCGATCGAGACCCTGCGGCCACACGGGACGGTTGGTCCAGACGTGAACTTCGGTCACTTTGCCCAGCACGCCGCTCTTGCAGATCGCCGCTTGCTCGCGGAGATCGTTGCCGGCCGTCCCCTGATTGCCCATCTGCGTGGCCACCTTCATTTCCTTGGCCAGGTTGCCGAGGTGGCGGGCTTCGTGCAGGCTCTTGGTGAGCGGCTTCTGCACGAAGGCATGTTTGCCCATCTTCATTGCAGCCGAAGCGACCACCGCGTGGCAGTGATCGGGCGTGCTGACGGTGACGGCATCGATTTCCTTGCCCACTTCGTCGAGCATTTTGCGGTAGTCGTTGTACTTCTTCGCTCCTTCGAACTTCTCGCCCGCCTTGCCGAGGGTCAGATCATCGATATCGACGATGGCGACCATCTTGCCGCTGCGGCCCGCATCGGCCGAGTCGCTGCTGCCTTTACCGCCGACGCCAACGGAGGCAAAACGAATTTCTTCATTGGCCGCGCGGCTGATCCGCGGCGAAACGCCGCCGGCAGCCCAATAGCCCACGCCGATAGCGGCCGTGGTCTGCAAAAAACGACGACGTGACTGATTACGTGACATTCTCAAAGCTCCTGAAGCTGACGGAAATTGTTTCGATTGCAGGCATTGGCTTTGCCTGGGCAAGTCGTCCTGAAGCGCAGCAGCTTATCTTACCGCGCAGCTGATTTCAAACTCCCAGGCTGCAGATTCCGTGAAAAAGTGCGGAAACAAACGCCTCGCTACGGCAACTTTCGGCCAAATTGGCGCGGTGAGCGAAATTGTCGACTTTCGCTCCGCGAAAGTCCAACGCGGTAGAGAAACGCCGGTGGCATTGGCGCTTCCCGTCCGCATTGTTCGTTCGGCGGAGCGAACGACGACAATGGTAAGACATCGATCGCGGGAGCGATCGACGACGATGGCGACGACTCTACTACCCCGCCCGTCGAAAGACGAAGTTGTTGCAGTAATCGGGATGGTCCCAGAATCTGCCTGCGCGCGGCGCTTGATGCACGGCAGGATCGAACTGGGCCAGCGATTTCAGTTGCTGGCGGTGGACGAAGCCGCCTTCGTAGTTCAAGTTTTCCAGCAGTTCGATCAGCGCTTCTACATTGCCGGCCACATGCCGCGATTCGCTTTCGCAAACGATGACGGGCGCGTCGCGGCGGATCAATTCGGCAGCGCCCCGGAGGACGGCGATCTCGTGCCCTTCGACGTCGATCTTGATCGCGCCGACGCGGCCTGGCGTATTTTTGAAGTATTCATCGAGCGAGGTGACGCCAACCTCAATCGAGCGGCCCGATTTGCACACATCCGATTCAAAGGACGCGCCAGGTGAATTTGGTTTGTCGCCGGGGATGGTGAGCGTCAGTCGGCCGGGCCGCTCCGACACTCCCAAATGCTCGATCCGCACATTCTTCAAACCGTTGGCCACCACCGCGCCGCGCAGGTACTCCGCCAGGTCAGGCTGCGGTTCGAAGGCCACCACTTTTCCGCGTGAGACTGCCCGGCTTAGGGACCAGAGATAGCTCCCTTTATTCGCTCCGACATCAACCGCCGTCTCGTGAGGCCGTAATCCCTGCAACAGCTGCTTGAGCTCGCAGCGCTGGTCGCGAAACCTGGTTTTCAGTCCCCGCAGCAGGAATCGGAATTGCATAAGTCGAACGCTCGCGAAAAAGACTGATAGTGGCCCCGCGTGTGTAACAAGATTCAGCCGTCGCCACAATGTCGAGTTTCGCCCTGCTAGCACACAACGAAACGAAAATAGCCCGGGGGATTTGAAGTCCGCCGGGCTCAGCTGTTGATTACGTTTTCTATTTTCCGCACTTAGTTAGGAATCGAGATCAGCGTCGGCTGAAAAGCGAAGACGTTAAACGCACTCGGCAGGAGCGTGTCGTTGCCCAGGCTGCCGTTCACGATCACGCGATTGACGAACCGCACGAAGTCATCCGCATCGATGCCGATGTCGAGGATATCGTTGCCGAGGCCCAGGTCGATCGACACCAGGTTGTCGAAACGCGTGCCGATGGCGTCGTTTTCCAGTCCATTTTCGACATTTACCCGGTCGTCGCCGCCCCCCGTCGAAACGGTCACCACGCTGCGGAACCGCGAGTTGTCGAGTTGAATCAAATCGGTCCCTTCGCCGGTACTAACAGTCGTCACGCCGCGTACATCCAAGCCAAAGCCGGTGATTTCGTCTGCGCCGCCAAGCGTGGTAATGGTCAGGCTCGACAGAATCGTGATCGCCCCGTCGTTCAACAGCACTTCGTTGTCGCCCGCGCCAAGCGACAGCGAAATCGCCAGTGCATCGAAGGTGGTGGTGTCGACATCAAACGTATCGACGCCGCTGCCGCCGATCATCGAAACCGCGCCGCTGATATTCGTATCGTCCTGGACAAACTCGACGAAATTCGTGCCATCGCCCAGCGATACGGTGACCGAGCCATTCACGGTGAACACCGTGCCGTCGGTATCACCCGGGTTGAAGTCGTCCGAACCGGAGCCGCCCAGCACGGTGATGCTGCCGTTCACGGTCGTATCGCCGTCGATGAAGAAGTCATTATTGCCGTTGCCGCTGCTCACGATGATGTGGCCGGTGGTCACCAGGGTATCGCCGAAATCAATGAAATCGGAACCATTGCCACCGGTGATCGAAGTCAATCCCAGGAACAGTTCCACATCGGGATCGAGATCGGTCGTGTTGTTCCCTTCGCCATTCACCGCGGTGAAGGATTGAAACGCGGTGAAGTTGTCGCCATTGGCGTGAATCTCATCATTGCCGGCGCCCATCAGCGCTTGCACGCTGCCGAAGAAGTCCGTCGCGCCGGCTTCGCCGAAGATCAGGTCATCGTCGCCGTTGCTGCCGTTGAACCGCAGGAAGCCATCGATATCGGCGTTGACGAACGTCGCCACGTCGTTGCCGTTGCCCATCTCCATAATCACATTGAGGATGCCGTCGGCTGGGAACACCCCGTTGGCCACACCGTTCACACTCGTGCCCACACCCGTGATGTCGAGCGAGCCCAGGCCGGCGCCCTCAATCCGCAGCACATTGGCCAGGTTGTCGCCATAGATAAACAGGTTCGGCCCGGCCGCGAAGGCAAAGACGCTGCCTGCCAGGTTCAGGCGGCTTTCGAGCGATTCGCACAGCGGACGGAAGTGACGGGACGAATGGCGGGTTGCATTTTTCTTGGTGCGAAACATCGGCTCGATAAACTCCCGAAGAATGGGTGGGGTACGCCAGTATTTGGCGAGAGTTTATCGGCGAGAGCTAGCATTTACAAGCGTTAAGCTGGGCGATTTGCGAAAAATTTGAGATCCTCGAGCTTGGAACACCGCCCGCGGGGCCGTAAGGCACCCGCGGCAATGGGCGCTATTCGCTGTCGCATCGACTACGGCGTCAAGATCAGCGGCGGCGGGGTTACCGTGTTCAGGATCGTTCGTTGTTCCAGGATGCTGTCCGACGTACTGGGCGTGGGTTGACTGGGAATGACGATAGGAGTTGACCCTGACAGATCCAGATCAAAGAGCGCGGCACCCGCACTCAATCTTCCTTCGTCCAGAAGCGCTTGGATGGCAGGAGCGACCCTTACACCTTCAAGGGAGGCCGGAAATGCGAGGCGGATTCGTAACATTTTTTCAGCATCCTCTCCTTCCAATGTCATATTCAAGAGACCGACCAGAGTTACTGGCGGCTTTTGGGCATTGGCCAAAGCGATCAGGTCCGTCGCCGGCTGAATATGCAACCGATCTAAAAGGACGATGATCCTGGCAAACTCTGAAGGGCTTAGTTTCGACGGGTGGCGCTCATCGAGGACTTCCAAATAATAAAATGGACCGAACCTCTTGAAGTCTGCTTCACTGATCTTTTTATCGGCGAGCATTTTCTTCAATTGTGCGCGAGCATCTTCCTCAATGACCAAATAGGGGTCATCCGCTCGGTCCAAGATGGCCTTGATCCGCACAGCATGCGGCCCCGTGGTAGGCTTCAATTTTTCGTCCAGATACCAGGTTACTTCCTTCGTATTCTGCACTGCCTTTGCCGGTTCGTTGAACGCATAATCCAAAATTGCCAGCGTCAGCTTCGAGAGTTCATTGCGCCCACTCGCCGGAACCCATACGGTTATGCCGCAGTAGTGACCCTGATAGTCACAGCAGTCGGCCGGCACATGTTCCTTGTCACCGACGCAAAACCAGCAACCGTTCCCTTCGAGGCAATCGGAAGTGGTGAATCCTTTTTCCGCAACCTTGGCCATATCGCCTTTGGCTGAACCGGTATAGAACGCCTTGAAACGCTTTTCACAATCGGGACAGCCATCCAAAAACACCGGATGGCAGTTGCCAACCGCCCGCTGATAGGCGCAGCGCATTAACTCCAGCTTGCGGGGATCATTGATCGGTTCGATCACCCAGGCTTCTTGCGATTGTCGACTAACCGAAGGATTGACGCCCAGTTGGCTTAAGCCGAACACGCCGCCTGTCAGTCGAGCAAAGGTTAATGGAGTGGCAAACTGCCCTGCATCGGTGACGGTCGAGGTGCCTTGTTTGAACGTGGAAAACGAAGGGAACGACCCGGGCTCGTATACAAACATGGCCAGGTTATTAAGGACTTGCTGGGTATGCATGTCGGAAACAGTCCGCGCCTGGCGCGTCGTGTTGTTACGCAATTGAATGTGCGTGCAACCGCTCAAATTGATCGCCAATCCGACGACAGCGACGAAAGCAACGAATTTCATTTGGTGCCCCTACCAAAAGGAAATCGAGAAAGCGACCAAATCCCCCCGATTTGAGTCGTTACTAAAGATTTGTCGGTTGGGCGGAGCTTGCAGAACAATCTATTTATCAGGGCAAGGCAATTTATTGGGGGACTTTCGGGTGGTTGGGGCAGAGCGCGGCGCGAGCTGATGTTGAGGCAGAGCAAGCATTCGCCGCAAAAGCACGTGCAAGAGCATCTCAAGTGAGGATGCCGGAGCGTTGTGGTGAGTTTTCCCAATTTGCTGCCGGTCCGAATCTCACACGACGGGGTTAAACTGCTGGGGTTGTGCGTGTGGAAGGTTTTTGGATTGCGCGGATCAAAGGGAGTGGACGATGCGGTGTCCCAGTCTGTCAGTCGTGTTGCTGGCCAGCTGGTTGAGCCCGCTGTTGGCTGGCGACAACTGGCCGCAGTTTCGCGGGCCAGCGGGAATCGGGTTGGCCGAACAGCAATTGCCCATGGAATGGGGCAACGACAAAAACATCGCCTGGACAGTGGAACTGCCCGGCGCTGCCTGGTCGCAGCCGGTGGTCTGGGGCGATCGCATTTATGTGACGACCGCGGTGACCGAGAATCAGACCAAACCCAAGGCGGGCAGCGGTGGCTTTGGCGGCTTTGGTCGCCGACCGGGAGGTGCTGGAAGTGCACCGGGAACTCCGCCGGGAGGCGCGCCGCGTGACAATGACGATGATGGCGATCGGCCAGCGCCGCGGCCCGGTTCGGGTCGTCCGCCAGGGGGTTTGGGCGGTGGCGGCTTTGGCCGCGGCGGCAGTCCGCCCAATGCCGTTTATCGCTGGAAGGTGATGTGCCTCGATCGCGCGACCGGCAAGGTGCTGTGGGAAAACCTGGCCAAGGAAGGCAAGCCGTCGATCTCAATTCACAGCACAAATACCTACGCTTCCGAAACGCCGATCATCGATGGTGAGCGGCTGTATGTGTACTTCGGTATGACCGGTTTGTTTTGCTTCGATCTCGAAGGGAAGGCGCTCTGGAGCAAGGACCTCGGCTCGTTCAACATGATGAACGGCTGGGGTGCTGGCAGTTCGCCGGCCTTTGACGGCGAGAGGCTGTACGTGCAATGCGACAACGAGCAGAAGTCGTTCATCGCCGCGTTCGACAAGAAGACCGGCGAGGAAGCCTGGCGGAAGCCGCGCGACGAACGCTCGAACTGGTCAAGCCCGTTCGTTTGGAAGAACAAGGTCCGCACGGAAGTTGTCACTGGCGGCGGCACGCGGATGCGCTCGTATGATCCAAAAACTGGCGAGCTGCTGTGGGAACTCGGCGGCAGTGTGAGCCGCTGCTCGGCAACGCCCGTGGGTGACGAATCACTGCTGTATGTCGGCAGCGGCGGCGGCATGGGTGGCAACGGGCCGCTTTCGGCCGTGAAAGCCGGCGCGAAAGGGGACATCACACCGAAGGGGAGCGAGGAAACGAGCGACGGCGTGGCCTGGACCGTCGACCGGGCCGGCCCGCCGATGGCTTCCCCCCTGCTCTACCGCGGCAACTTGTATGTGCTCGATCAGCGCGGCGGCGTGCTCAGCTGCTACGACGCGCAGACGGGCCAGCAGCATTACAAACAGCGGATCACCGGCGCAAAGGGTTTCACGTCCTCTCCCTGGGCCGGCGATGGCAAGGTCTTTTGCCTGGACGAGAGCGGCCAGACGTTCGTGATCGAAGCCGGCAACGAATTGAGAGTGCTCGCCACAAACAAGCTCGACGACATGTTCTGGTCCTCGGCAGCGCTCGCGGGTGATCAACTGCTGCTCCGCGGGATTGATCGGCTGTATTGCATTTCAAGGTAGTCATCTCGCTTCGCGCGCTCGCGAGATGACTACGTTACAGCCGGTTCGCGTTCATGATCGCGGCGAAGATGCCGATGGCGAACGGAATCGCGCCGAGGGTGGCGACCACGCCGCAGACGATGCCGATCCAGGCATGGACCGAGCCTTTCACTTCCGGCTGGCGGGCCCGCTTCTGCAAGCCCATGATCCCGAGCACCACCGCGATGATGCCTACCGGCAGGCCGGCAAAGCAGCAGAGCAGCGACACGATGCCGATGTAATAGGCGGCGAGGGCCTGCGGATTTTTATAAGGAATGATGCCGCCCGTCGCATCCCCTTCGCCGGGCTTGCCTTGATAGCGCGGATCGGGCGTGTGCTGGGGCGATTGATAGGGGTTCGACATGCAGGCCCATCGATGAAG
>Ga0196963_10002824_pt1 | contig 10110 bp, 6 predicted proteins | sample S1_5metaG_FD_148600 | JGI IMG/M metagenome (GOLD analysis project Ga0196963, IMG submission 148600) | Soil microbial communities from Anza Borrego desert, Southern California, United States - S1_5 | ecosystem: Environmental > Terrestrial > Soil > Desert | place: USA: California | collected... | reverse complement strand
TTCTCACGCCCGGAAATGCCTTTGGAGAGGGCGGTGAGGGCTATGTGCGTGTGAGTTTGGTTGCAGATTGCGATCGCTTAGCAGAAGTCTTAAAACGGTTCCGGGAAGCGAATATCCGTTATTAGGATAAATCCTGAATTCGCTGAATGAGCCTTTTTAAGTCTTTGGGCGGCAGTGGTTGAACTAGTGCATCTGTTTCAATCGACTGAATAAATCTTGATACATCTTCAGCAGTTGCTAGCTTTCCTTCTTTCCAAGCAGCGGCTAAACTTTGGGCAGCCTTATCAGCCGCCTCTTTATTTCTGTGTGCCGTCACACAAGCCACTTCAATTCCATAAAGACTAATCCAAGATTGCCAAAGCTTTGTTCCTGGATGTTTTACAATCCCTGTAAAAATTTCGCCTTCCGTTAAAATTGTCCAATCTTCAGAGGGGGGTTGTTTGCCAAATCCTTTAGACATAATTTTCCATAATTTAAAAATATCTCTACTCAATATATTTTCTAAATCTTTTGACTATTGCTAGATCTCCAACTGTAAGGTGTAATTATTTACTCATCTTCTAGAATATTCCAGTTTAGGAAGGTAGGAATTTGAGATAAATGCACCACATAACTCACAAGCCAAAAAATCATTTCTAAAAGTAAAACTTTCTGTACCAAGATAGGTTCACTTTTCATTACCAGTAGCGTCAACCCGCTATGTAGCTGCCAAATGCGATAAGGCAGATAAAAACAAGGTATTATTGCCCATACAGACGATTGGAAAACTTTGAGTATTACCTTCTCTGATAAACCTTGTAACGCCAGCATGATGAAGTACGGAATCATGGCTTGGAGAACGACTGTATGACTCCACCACAAACCCCATAAAAGCATTGTGAGGATGGGGAGTATTATTCCTATTAGCCAGATAATACCTAACCAGATTTTAAACCAAAGGGGTAGCGATTGAGGTAGAGAAAAAGGCTTTGCTCTCCTCCACATCCAAGCCATGAATAGTAAACAGAAATTTGTTACTAGGAAAAATAGAATACTCTCGAAAAAACTATTGAAGTTTTCATTAAATAAGCTCATGTAAAAATAGGAGTAAACAGAATTTTAAAAAGTTAATCTGAGGTATTTTAGTAATATATTAGGACATATAAGCCAGTAAAAATCAATGCTTTATTTTATCCCTCTCCCTTTTACGCACATATTTCTAATGCAGTGGTTTTGAAGATAAGTTTAAAAAATCACGAATGATATTTACTGCTGATTGTTTTTCTTTCCCGCTAGAATTTTGCCATAAGTGAAGAGGCATCACTTGTCCTCTTTTAAAAAAGATAATAATTTGATAATTTGTGCGCTCAGTATTTTGCCAACTGGTTGATTCTAGCTGGATATCTATAATATCTTGCAAAGAATTCTCAATAAATACTGTTTTCAGGAATCTCCAGCGTTTTAAACTGACTCTATCTGCTTTTTTATCGAAGCTACAAATGACTACTTGGCTCACAAAAACAAGCAGGAATAAACCTGTGAAAATACACAAAACAGGCAGTAAAGGAAACCACGGAATATAAAATAACCAAGGATTTGTAGAGCCAAGCAAAAGCAGCAAGCAAGGGACGATGAGCAGCAAACTGCCTGCAATTAACCAAAGCCCTACTGGGCGGTGTCGGAGTGTCAATTTAGTAGAGGTGCGCTCCAGAATTTCCATACAACTAAGTAATACATATTTAGAAGCGTGTGCTCAATCAATAGGCGTGATTGTTAAAGTTCTCAGTGATCCAACGCACAGTCACCGTGGGTGAGTAGTTCTATCATGCCTCTATTAAGCCAAGCCGAGCAGCGATGGGAAGCGTGAGACCGTTGACGATCGCTGTCTTGGCATTGAGGCTTGTCCTATTATCTCTAGTGAAGCTTTACACTTCACACCTTACATCCCCTAGTTCCTAGCATTGGTAAGCGGTCAAGAAAGTTTCACGAATGACGCATTCAGGTAGACCCGAAGATGTAGCCGCATCCAATCAGCGATCGCTGGCAACCTTATTAAGAGCAGTAACCCTTTCTCAAGGGCAATTTGCTCTAATTTTGGTGCGCTGTAATTACGCGGCGTTGCGGGAGCAGATGTGGCAGGAACTACAAGCCGCTTGTTCACTCAGATTGCAATCACTCATCCTGGCCCAGTCTGTCAAAACCCTATTTTCCACGATTCAGGCAGCCGTTGTCGATGAACCTGCGATCGCCTTAATGGTATTTGGTCTAGAATCTGTTACTTCCCTCGATCAGCTACTTGTTTCCACCAACCAAGTCAGGGATGAATTTCGCACCCACTTTCCTTTCCCTGTCGTTTTGTGGGTAACGGAAGAAGTTTTGGCATCTCTGACACGACTCGCACCCGATTTTAAAAGTTGGGCTGCTGCTTCTATTAAGTTTGAACTTCCTGCCAACGAGTTGATCCAATTGTGGCAACAAGCCGCAGATACCTTATTTCCCAATATCCTCGAAGCTGGGATTGATAAGTTTCTCCCCAATGAAACCCTAGATTTAGCACCGGGATGCCGTCAACGCCAGGAACTAGAAGCTGCCCATCGAGATTTACAGTCTTTGGGCGCTGGTTTAGAACCAGAAATGGAAGCCACTTGGCAGTTTATTTTAGGGCGAGATGCTTATGCCAGTGACCAGATTGATCAAGCCTTAACCCATTACCAGCAGAGTTTAGCGTTTTGGCAGCACAGAAGCGCAAAACTCCAGGGGCAAGCGCCAATCTTTAATTCTTATCTCGATCGACAAGGCATCTTACTATTTCATATCGGACTGTGTTATCGTCGCAAGGCTCAACTGCAACCCGCAGCTAGCCGCAGCCATTGGGAAGCTGCAAGAGATTTTTGCTTTGCAGGCGTTGAGGTATTTGAGGGACAAGGACGTTCTAATGTTGTGGCGCAACTGATTACCCTTGCGGGTGAAGTGCTACGGCATCTCGAAGCCTGGGCAGACTTACAAAGTTTAGCCTTACAGTCCCTAACGCGCCTAGAAACTTATAACAGTCCTGTCCAAGTTGCTCAAGCTTATGGTTTTTTAGCAGAAGTTGCCCTGAAGCAGTCGAAATGGTCAGAAGCTTATCAATCGGCTCAAACAGCCCTTTCCATATTAGCTCCGTGGAGTAGTGATCTCCCCAGCCCTTTAGAAGGGTTATCAGTTCCTAACTCAGAACCCGGCGGAGAACCTAATTTAAGTTTATATCTGCTGCTTTTAGCTAAAGCTGAGCGACCAATGGAACAACAACTTCTAGCAGTTGTTCACTTAGAACAAGCAAAAGCAGAAATTGAGCGCAAGGGCAGTATCTTGTGTCTGCCTGATCCGCAGCTTTACCTGGATATTTTAGAGGAATTGCGATCGCTCTATTTTGAGCAACGTCGCTATTTAGAAGCCTTTAAACTCAAGCAAAAGCAACGGTCGATTAAGCAACAGTATGGCTTCTGCACCTTCTTAGGGGCAAGTTCCTTACAACCCCATCGACGACCTGCGGGATTAACCACTGTGAGTGTTTCCCAGGAAATCGCGGCGGCTGGGCGTCAACAAGATGTGCAACAGCTGATTGAACGAATTAGCCGCAATGACTACACCTTAATTGTCATCCACGGAGCATCCGGCGTTGGCAAAAGCTCGCTGATTAATGCTGGCTTAGTCCCTGCCCTCAGCGGGCGCATTATGAGCGCCAGAGAAGTATTGCCCGTCGTGCAGCAAGTTTACACCGATTGGGCGGTGTCTTTGGATCGAGCATTAAACGAAGCGCTGTCCCTTCTGCGAAGACGGCGCGAAGATGCATCTTCCTACTTTGCTGCTTCTGTAGACGGATTGATTAATCGGCATCAACCGCTCTCAGATCCGGAAGCAATTTTAGAAAAGTTACGCGCTATCTCTGATCGCAATCTATTAACCGTTCTGATTTTCGACCAGTTCGAGGAATTTTTCTTCGGATGTACAGAAATCGCAGCCCGGCAAGAATTTTATAACTTTTTCTCTCGCTGTCTCAATCTGCCGTTTGTGAAAGTAATTTTATCCTTGCGAGAAGATGATCTGCACTATTTGTTGGAATATGAACGCCTGACGAATCTGGATGCCATCAACAACAACATTTTAGATAAGCAGATTCGCTACTCGTTAGGTAACTTTTCGATTACCAACGCGACCGAAGTGATCCTCAATTTAACCGAACGCTCCCAGTTTCATTTAGAACCCGAACTGATTGCTCAATTAGTGCAGGATTTAGCGGGGAAAGTGGGAGAGGTGCGCCCGATTGAGTTGCAGGTTGTGGGTGCCCAACTGCAAGCAGAAAAAATTCAAACGCTAGAACAATACCGCAGACTGGGCGCTGATCCGAAAGCGGCTTTAGTTGAGCGATCGCTCAATGATGTAATTAGTGATTGTGGACAGCAAAATGAAGATATCGTTTGGTCGATTTTATATGCCTTAACAGATTCCAAAGGGACTCGTCCGTTGAAAACTGAGTCCGAATTAGCGGCAGCGGCATATGGAATTAGAGAGAACGCCACCCCTTCTCTTTCTCTACCCAACAGCGAGCAAGCTTTAAAGACTCAACTCGACTTGACTCTACAAATTTTAGTCGGTTCCGGTTTGGTATTTCGAGTACGGGAAGAACCCGAAGATCGCTATCAACTCGTCCATGATTATTTAGTTGATCCTATCCGGCAACGATACAATCGGCGCATTCAGTTAAATATCGCGGCTCAACTCGCTAGACGAGAAATTGAGTTAGTCCGGGTGCGAAAACAGCGACTGCGAGCGATCGCGGCGGGCATTACTTTAGCAATTTTAACCGCTGCCACTGGGGGATTCGCCTGGCGTGCAGAGGCGCAAAGAAGAATCGCCGCTGCCCTTTCCACCAATGCTGAGATGAATGCCATGAGTGCGGCTTCCGAGGCACTCTTTGCGTCTAATAAACAGTTTGATGCCCTGCTAGAAGCTTTAAGAGCCGCAAGTCGTCTGCAACGGGAAAAAAGTAAACGCAACAACAAATTTTGCTTTATGCCCTTGCAGGATTGTCTGTTGTATTTTGCGATCAAACCAGACACAGAATTGCAAGTGGTCACCGCCTATGAACAAGCAGTTTACGGAGTTTTAGAGCGGAATCGTCTCGAAGGTCATAGTGATGTCGTCTGGGATGTCACCTATAGCCGTGATGGTCAGATGATTGCTTCTGCTAGTAAAGACAGAACCCTGAGAGTTTGGCGTCCAGATGGCACTTTACTCGGCATTCTGGCAGGTCATGAAGAAAGTGTCACTAGCGTTGCTTTTTCACCAAATAATCAGTGGATTGCCTCTGGTAGCTGGGATAAAACGGTCAAGATTTGGCAGCCTAATGGACAATTGCTGAGAACCCTGCGAGGAAACCTTGGTTATATCTATAGTGTGAGCTTTAGCCCAGATGGTCGCTTCATCGCGGCTGCGCTTGGAGACGGCACCGTGAAGCTATGGACAGTAGAGGGCACCTTAGTTAAAACTTGGATGGCTCATCAAGGAGTTGTTAGTTGGGTAAGTTTTTCCCCGGATGGGCAAAGCCTCGCGTCTGTGGGTGAAGATAAAACGATCAGGCTATGGAGTCTTACAGGTAACTTACTGTCTACCCTCACAGGTCATACAGGCAGTATCACGGGTGTCAGTTTTAGCCCAGATGGTGATTTGATTGCTTCAAGTAGTGATGATAAAACGGTCAAACTTTGGAGCCGGGTGGGGCGTAGCGATCGCTCTTACGCTGCTTATAAAACGCTGACAGGTCATAAAACTTGGGTGTTTAGTGTCCGTTTCTCACCGGATTCTCAGACGCTGGCTTCTGCCAGTGAAGACAATACTATTCGCCTGTGGACACGGAAGGGGACGTTGATTAAAGTGCTTCAAGGACACAGTGATGGGGTTACAGGGGTGTCTTTTAGTCCTGATGGTCAAACCATTGCCTCTGCTAGTTATGACAAAACGGTGAAACTCTGGCAGTACAACAACCTTTCCCGCTCAACGTTAACTGGACATAAGGATGATCTCTATGATGTGACGTTTTCTCCGGATGCAGAAATGTTAGCTTCTGCCAGTCGAGATCACACCGTTAAAGTCTGGAGTCGCACAGGGGCATTATTGACCACTTTAACTGGACATGGCGATCGCGTACATGGAGTCAGTTTTAGCCCAGATTCTAAAATCATTGCTTCTGCCAGTCGCGATAAAACAGTCAAGCTGTGGCGTCCTAATGGCACATTGCTGAGAACATTAAACGGTCATCAGGAGTGGGTTTTAGATGTGAAGTTCAGTCCTGATGGAAAGAGAATTGTCTCTGCCAGCCGAGACAAGACCCTCAAAATTTGGGATATTAATGGCACCTTGATTAAAACCTTGGGGGGTCATGGTGCGCGGGTAAATGCGGTTGCTTTCTCTCCGGATGGTCAGCTGCTTGCCTCTGCCAGTGATGATAAAACGGTGAAAATTTGGCAGGCTGATGGAACGTTATTGACGACGCTTACAGGTCATAGCGGCTGGGTATTAGACCTTAATTGGAGTCCTGATAGCCAGTTATTGGCATCGGCGAGTTATGACAATACCGTGAAACTCTGGCGGCGCACAGAAGAACCTGGTGGCACTCAGATGACTGCTTATACAACTCTCAAAGGACCAACGGATAGTGTGGCGCATGTGCGCTTTAGTCCCAGTGGGCAAATCCTAGCGACAACCAGTTGGGACAATCGGGTGCAACTCTGGAGACTGGATGATACGTTGATCAAGAATTTAGAAGGTCATAGCGATCGCGTCACAGGTGTGAGTTTTAGTCCCGATGGGCGAATGTTGGCGTCTGCCAGTAATGACAATACGATCATTCTTTGGAATCTGGATCTAGATGATCTCCTAGCGCGGAGTTGTGATTGGGTGCATGACTATCTCCATAACAATCCCAAAGTGAAAGAGAGCGATCGTCATCTTTGCGACAGAGTTAAGCCAGTTGCTCGTCGCTAGATTTGTAAACTAATTGAGCCTTATAAGGAGCAGATTTATCGATCCTTTCTGTCTTTCTAGAAAAATATTGTAGTTTTACCAAAGTGCCAAACTAGAAGCTAGTTTCGTTCATCGATATTGAGGGGGTTTTGCAGGAGTTGAGGAGGAGTGATGGAGGGGTTAGCAGGTAGATTGATTACAAGGGAAGTGAAACTGCAATGGTGATGCTGCAATTTAAACAAATTAGTGTACCGCCTGGACATCGGGTGCTGTTTCATGAGGTGAGTTGGTCAGAATTTGAAGCGATTTTAGAGGAATTGGGAGAGCATCGCGTGACACGAGTTGCTTATCTCAATAGCACCTTGGAGATTAGGATGCCTTTACCAGAACATGAGAAAGCAAAAGTTATTATTGGAGATTTATTAAAGATTTTATTGGATGAATTAGAAATTAATTGGGAGCCGTTCGGGTCAACGACGTTTAAGCGGCAAGATATGACGGCTGGAATTGAACCAGATGATTGTTTTTATATCCAAAATTCTGCTCGGATGATTGGGAGAGAAAATCTAGATTTAACAGTAGATCCACCGCCAGATTTGGCTATAGAAATTGATGTGACTTCTAAGACTCAGTTGAGTGCTTATGAGGCATTAGGCGTGCCAGAAATTTGGCGCTATGAGAATCGCAGATTACAGATTTATGTGTTGCAATCAGGAAAGTATGTAGAGTCTGCAATAAGCCAGACGTTTCCTAATTTTCCAGTGATTGAGGGAATTTCTCAGTTTTTAGAAATGGGGCGAATATCAGGAACAAGTCAGGCGTTAAGAGCATTTCGGCAATGGGTGAGGGAGAGGGTAAATAATTGATACTACGACTTAGCGCGGTTTGAGAAAGAGATTTGGATAATGGGTAGTGAAATTTTATGGAGGCACCATAATGGAAAGTAAAATCCCTTTATTTTCAGGTGAGCAACTTTACTCTATTTTGCAAAAACGAGAAAAAAATATGTTTGCAGAAATAGACAATATTGATAGCAATACTCTGCTTAACACTAGCGTAAATGACTGGGCTGACTACTTTGATCAGCAGTATAAGCTTGAAGTTCCTCAGTTAAAAGAAGATAGAACTCATGTTGCTCATGAGGAGGTTCTTGTACCTGTAAATTACTTTTATGAAGGCTGGATACAAAAAAAGGGAACCCAAGTTAGTATTTTTGTTCCCTTTGATGGAGAAAAAGATTTATTTAGATATCAACCCTCTTCTTTAACTATGATTTATGACGAGCCAATTTATGCAAAATTTAACGAGCGAGAAATTATACTAAATTATCAAGAATACCAACCGGAGGCGAGTAGTATTAAATTTAGGTTTGAACGCGAATTATCTAATATTAGTGAAAATTTAAAAAATGTAGCTAACCAAGTTTTATTATTTAATAATTCAATTCGCGCAAAGGCAATAAATAGGCTTGAATTTCGTCATCAGAAAATTCTTAAAGACAAAGATTTAGTAGATGCTTTGGGATTTCCCTTGAAACGAAGGGATGATGCATCACAAACTTATGTTGTACCAACAATGAGGAGAAGGGTTTCTATTGCCCGACCCTCTGCGGGGACAGATCCTTTTGTTCCAGAACCTAGCTTAGATATGCAGGAGTACGAACATATCCTCTCTGTGATTTCTAATATGGTCATGGTAATGGAAAGAAGCCCTCAGACATTTAAAAGTATTGGAGAAGAGGATCTGCGGCAACATTTTCTTGTTCAACTTAATGGTCATTATGAGGGACAAGCGACTGGGGAAACCTTTAACCTTAATGGTAAAACAGACATCTTAATCCGTGTTGAAGGGAAGAACATTTTCATAGCAGAGTGTAAGTTCTGGAGTGGAAAAGAAAAGTTGCAAGAAACTATCGAACAACTTCTTGGCTATACTTCGTGGCGAGACACGAAAATTGCACTCATGATATTTAATCGTAACAAAAGCTTCTCAAACGTTGTGAAGCAGATTCCAGAGGTAATTAGATCTCATTCAAACTTCAAAAGGGAACTTTTTTATGATTCTGAAACTGGGTTTCGATGTATACTGCACCATCCTGATGATGTGAACCGCGAACTTATTCTGACAACTTTAGCCTTCAACATGCCTCAAGAGTAAACAATGCTCAAATATATTGTCTGAGTTGACTGGACAGTAGAAGAGGACGTCAGAAACAAAGTTACGCGAAAAAGGTTATCCACTAGATAAACAAGATTAGAGTTACACCAAGGTGAACTGCTGTGTAAAAACTGGGCAGCGTAATGCCACTGTAAGAAATATTTAAGATGGGTGACGAGGGACTCGAACCCGCAACCAATAGATTAAGAGTCTACTATAAACAACGCAAAATCAATGCTTTCAAGCCTAGAACTAGATTTTTATGTAACTTTTATGCGATTTTGTGTTAAAAAATAGAGGGGTGAGTTACCCCTCCTGAAATAATACCTACAAGCATTCTACATATGACACAAGCAAGAAGTCACAGTAACAAGCCTAGTGGTTGGTTAAAGCCTATCAATAATAATGGTTCGATACTAATCAGGTTCCAACTTGACAAAAAACCTTATAGTTTGACACCAGTCTATAAAGGTAAGTTTGATAATGTCAGTGACCTAAGAAAAGCACATGAAATCTGTGAACAAATTGAATGGGATATCAAACGGGGTGCATTCGATACAACGCTAGAGAAGTACAAAACAAAAGTAATCGAATCTGAACAGCCAGAAGCTAGACCAGAATTAACACTAGGTTACTTTTGGGAACAGTACAAGAAAGATAAAGAGTTAATAGTTGCTAAATCTACGCAGAAAAGTAATTGGAGAAATGTAGACAACGCTTTAGCTAAATGTAAAATCACTAACTGCACAGACTTTAATCAGGTTAAAGATAAGTTGTTAGAGCAGTATTCAGTTAGTAGTACCAGAGTCTTTTTAGCAACGTTAAACGCTTCATTAAACCACGCTGTTAAAAAAGGAATGCTAACAGTTAATCCACTAAATCAGCTTGCCGCTGATATCAAAAAAGCCGAAAGAAAGCAACGGCTTGAAAATGGTACTACTAGCTGTAAAGCATTTACTAAACAAGAACGCG